>Ga0307312_10000105_pt1 | contig 31714 bp, 30 predicted proteins | sample ER_DNA_202_FD_194489 | JGI IMG/M metagenome (GOLD analysis project Ga0307312, IMG submission 194489) | Bulk soil microbial communities from the East River watershed near Crested Butte, Colorado, United States - ER_DNA_202 | ecosystem: Environmental > Terrestrial > Soil > Floodplain | place... | reverse complement strand
CATTGTCCACCTCAGGAAACGATAGACGCCTGCAGCAAATGTTTGGCGATGTTTGGGAATGGACCCGCAGCGCCTACTCGCCCTACCCCGGCTATCGTGCCGCGCCGGGCGCACTTGGCGAATACAACGGCAAGTTCATGTGCAACCAGTACGTTTTGCGTGGCGGTTCGTGTGCAACGTCACGCACTCATATTCGCCGGACTTATCGCAATTTCTTCCAGCCGGAAAAACGCTGGCAGTTTACAGGCATCAGACTCGCACGCGATCCACAGTGAGCTGGTAGGACGCGACCGCCGAACACGCGCCGAACGATAATGCCATAATGAACGCAGACCAGCTAACGGCCATACAACCCGCTTCTGCGGTTCCCCCGGCAACTTCTGATTTACTCTCGGACGTTATCGCCCGCCTTTCCTCCGATCCGCCTACCCTGCCTTGCAAGTATTTCTACGATGAGCGCGGTGCTGCGTTGTTCCAAAAGATTTGCGAACTACCGGAGTATTACGTCACTCGAACCGAGATCGATATTCTGGATCGACATCGTACCGAGATCGCGTCGCAACTTGGACCAAACATTGAGCTCATCGGCCTCGGCACTGGAGCGGGCACCAAGACGCGCATTCTCGTTGAAGCGCTCGAGCAGCCCGCTGTTTATATGCCGGTCGATATCTCTGAGAAGCAATTGCGCAAATCGGCCGCGCTTTTCCGGAAAATTTTTCCCAAGTTGGAAGTTCTGCCTGTGTGCGCCGATTACTTGCAACCTGTCGTGCTTCCATCACCGCGCCACAAAGCTGCGCGCAACGTCGTCTATTTTCCCGGGTCGACTATCGGCAATTTCGAGCCAAATGAAGCCCTGGAATTTTTGCGGCGCATTGCCAATGTTTCTGGTCGAGGCGGCGGGCTCCTGATCGGCGTCGATTTGCAGAAGGATCAAAGTGTGATCGAAGCTGCCTACAACGACAGCGCAGGCGTCACGGCGCAATTCAATTTGAATTTGCTCGCGCGCCTCAATCGCGAGGCCGGCGCAGATTTCGACCCAAGCCAGTGGCGACACCGCGCGATTTACAATTCTGAAGCAGGCCGCATCGAGATGTATTTGATCAGCGCGACCGATCAAACAGTTCACATAGGCGATCGAGAGTTTCGCTTCCGCGCCGGTGAAAAAATCCTGACCGAGCATTCTTACAAGCACGCGCCAGAGGGTTTCATCGCGCTGGCTCGCCAGGCCGGGTTTGATTTCGTCAAACTCTGGACTGACGACGCCCGGTTGTTCGGCATATTCTACTTTAGCTGTAGCCGGGGGCGATGACCCCGGCCCGCGGTCGACGCCCGCGGCTATAAAACTGTAGTGGCAGCCGTGTCGGCTGCACAATCTAAACCATCCATGCTTGCAGGCGACACGCCTGCCTCTACAGAATATCGCGAATCGCAATGAGCGCCCTCGTTAAACTCATCGATGTGAGCAAACGCTACGCGGACGCAACCGCGTTGCGTTCAACGAATCTCTCCGTCGAACGCGGCAAGACCACCGTTCTCATTGGGCCAAGCGGCTGCGGCAAATCGACCTTACTCCGATTGATCATTCGTTTGATTGAGCCCGACTCTGGCTCGATCGAGTTCAACGGCGAACCGATCACATCCGATATCATCGGCACTCTTCGCCGACGAATTGGATACGTGATCCAGGAAGGCGGTTTATTCCCGCATCTGACTGCACGCGCCAATGTCCTGCTGATGGCACGCCACATTGGCAAATCCGAGGATGAAATGCAGAACAGGCTCGTCGAGTTGTGCGAGCTGACGAGATTTTCCGTCAATTTGCTCTCGCGATATCCTGTCGAACTTTCCGGAGGTCAGCGGCAGCGCGTCGGTTTGATGCGCGCATTAATGCTTTCACCGGAACTGCTCTTGCTTGATGAACCGCTCGGCGCGCTGGATCCATTGGTGCGGGCTTCTTTGCAGAAGGATCTTAAAGAAATTTTTGCGCGGTTGCAGCAGACGGTGCTCTTCGTCACTCATGATTTGGCCGAGGCGGTTTATTTTGGCGATGAAATCGTCCTCATGAAGGAGGGCCGCATTGTTCAAAGAGGTTCGGCTACTGTTCTTCGCGAAGAACCAGCTGACCCTTTCGTATCGGAATTCATCAACGCGCAACGCGGAGTCACGCTGACATGAACGCACTTCGCCCCACGCTGGCAGGGCGCGACCGGTCCGAACCGGCCTGGCAGTTGGCGCGCCGCGCATGGTCCAGTGCGCTCTCACTTTTATTTTTGATGCTTGTCGCGGCTGTTTTCCCAGCCTCAGCAAGTTCCGTCATCGTAGGCTCAAAAAAATTCACCGAGTCGTATGTTCTCGGTGAAATAGCCCGGTGTGCGCTAAACGATGCCGGAGTTGCAACGGAACATCGCCAGGGAATGGGCGGCACAATCATTCTCTGGCAAGCGCTCCAAGGTGGACAAATTCATGCCTATCCGGAATACACGGGAACAATCGCGCAAGAAATTCTGAAAAATGGTCAGCAACTTTCGTTTCATGAAATTCGAGATGCGCTCGGAAAATTCGGCGTTGGCATGACAGAACCCCTTGGGTTCGATAACACCTACGCGCTGGTCATGCGACGCAGCGAAGCGCAACGCCTCGGAATTCGCACCATCAGCGATCTGCGAAAGCATCCAGAACTCAAACTCGGGCTCACCCATGAATTTCTCGACCGCCAGGATGGCTGGCGGCCGTTGCGCGAGCGTTACGGGCTTCCCCAACAGAGCGTCATCGGGATTGATCATGCGCTCGGTTACGCCGCACTGGCCAATGGCTCAATTGACGTGAAGGATGCCTATTCGACCGATGCAAAGATTGAACAAAACGATCTGGTAGTTCTTGAAGACGATCTTCGGTTTTTCCCAAAGTATGAGGCTGTCTTCTTGTTTCGGTCGTCCATGTCGCCCGGCGCAATTAGTGCCTTACGCCGGCTTGAAGGAACGCTGGACGAAAAACGCATGATTCACCTCAATACGGAGGCAGAGCGCACAAAAAATTACACCTTCGCGGCAAACTTATATTTTGAAGACGGCGAACGATCGTCAAATTCGGTGGGCGAATCCTTTCGGCACAAGCTTGCGCGCTGGACACTGCGCCATCTCGAGCTTGCAGGCTTTTCGCTGTTGCTTTCAGTCATAATCGGGATTCCGCTGGGCATTGTTGCCAGTCGCGGTGGGCTGGTTGGTCAGGGAATTCTCGGTTTTGCCAGCATTGTGCAAACAATCCCCTCGCTCGCCTTGCTGGCATTGCTTGTCCCTCTTCCGTTTTTCGGGATCAGTGTGCGCACCGCGATTGCGGCTCTGTTCCTTTACGGGTTATTGCCGATCGTGCGGAACACTGCGAGCGGCTTGCAGGACATCCCGCGATCGTTGCGTGAATCTGCTGTTGCGCTGGGACTCAGTCCGTTCACCCGGCTCTGGGAAATTAATCTGCCGATGGCATCACGCTCGATTCTTTCGGGAATCAAGACCAGCGCGGTGATTAATATCGGCACAGCTACTCTCGCTGCGCTCATCGGCGCTGGCGGGCTCGGCGAACCGATCTTGAGCGGCCTCAATTTGAACGATCATGCAACGATCTTGGAGGGAGCTATCCCTGCGGCGTTGCTGGCGCTGCTTGTGCAATGGTTGTTCGATGTTCTCGATCGCGTTCTGATTCCCAAAGGATTGCGAATTTAGCCCGCAAACAATGTGGAGGGCGGAGCTCCGCGACGCCGGGCTCACAGAGTTCGCCCCTCCATTAATTCGAAAAAGCGATGTAAGGTACTGATATGGCAATCGCTTCGATTAATCCGGCTACGGGCGAAAAGGTGAAGGAGTTTGCTCCGTTCGACGATGCCGAAATCGAGAAACGTCTGAAGCACGCCGACAACGCGTCCAGGAAATATCGGCGAACTGCGTTTAGCCAACGCTCAGAACTCTTGGAGGCCACCGCTGAGCTGTTGTTGCAGGAAAAAGACAGACTCGCCGAAATCATCACGCTTGAAATGGGAAAGTTGTTCAGAGCATCCGTAGAAGAAATCCTGAAATGTGCGCGCGGCTGTCGATTTTACGCAGAGAACGCGGAGCGGTTCCTTGAGGACGAGCCTGCACAAACGAACGCGGCCCGTAGTTATGTCCATTATGAACCGCTGGGGCCGGTCCTCGCCATCATGCCTTGGAATTTTCCGTTCTGGCAGGTGTTTCGATTTGCTACGCCAGCGCTTATGGCCGGCAATGTCGGTTTGCTGAAGCATGCTTCAAATGTGCCGCAGTGTGCACTTGCCATTGAACAAATACTTTGCCGCGCGGGATTTGATGATGGCGTTTTCCAAACGCTCCTCATCGAACCGGAACAGGTCGAAAAGGTAATTGTCGACCCGCGCGTGAAAGCGGTAACGCTAACGGGTAGCGAAAAAGCCGGGAGCGCAGTGGCGAGCACGGCTGCACGTCAGATCAAGAAGAGTGTGCTTGAGCTCGGTGGCAGCGATGCATTCATCGTGATGCCAAGCGCGGATTTCGAGAGCGCACTGAGCACGGCGGTCAAAGCCCGCATCATTAACACCGGACAATCGTGCATCGCCGCAAAGCGACTCTTCATTGCAGACGCAATTTATGACGAGTTTCTTGATCAGTTCGTTGACAGGATGCGTGCGTTGAAAGTTGGCGATCCCATGGATTCGGCTACTGAAATTGGGCCCCTCGCAACGGAACAGATTCTGCAAGGCGTGCACGATCAGGTTCAGAAATCGATTGCAGCGGGCGCGAAATTATTGACCGGCGGAAATCGAATTCATGGGCCGGGATTTTTCTATGAGCCAACCGTGCTCATCAATGTGCCACGAGAATCGCCCGCCTATCGCGAGGAAGTTTTTGGCCCGGTCGCATCCATTTTCCGCGTCCGCGACGCAGACGACGCGATCGCGATGGCCAACGACACTTCATTCGGTCTCGCTGCCAGCGCATGGACGAATAATCCCGAGGAACAAGAGCTCTTCACGTCTGACCTGGAAACCGGAATGGTTTTCATTAACGCGATGGTCGCCTCCGACCCGCGTTTACCGTTCGGGGGCGTGAAGCGTTCCGGTTTTGGACGCGAACTCGGCGCCGCCGGGATTCGCGAGTTCACTAACACGAAAACGATTTGGATCTCCTGAAGTTGTATCAAAGCGAGGACTGACCTCATTTCCATCTGTTTTCCCACCCAAATTCTTGTTATACGAAAATGCTCGTCTAATTCTCGTTAGGTGCGACCTCGATGCATGCAATAAGAAAGCTGGCTGGCTGCCTCAGTTTGTTTTTTTGCGTCTCCTTGTCAGAGGGACAGCAGAAGCAAGCGTATTTAAATGTTAGTCGCGTTACTGCCAGTGCGGTTGACGCTCTGGGCGTCCGGCACAAGGCGGAGGATTACCCAGCTCAACACGGATCGTTGTGTTCGTGGCTGGCATGCGTCAGCGTGCCAATCATCCCGCAAAGCACATTGTCGATTTCGGCAACAATCGTGCTGTAGCTCGCATTCCTTAGGATCGCTTTTAGCCGTGAGTGCATTTCGGCGTTGCTTGTCTCATAGCCGAGTTCACACATCAGCGCAGCAAGCGCCGGTGCATCACTCACTTTGGCGTCCCGAATCGTAAGAGACACGATTACCGCGTAGGTCAGTCGTTCGCCTCGTACTCTCTCAAACGCGGCAGCAACTGTTCAAGAATCGTGGCAACTGATTCATCGACGGTCTGTTGATCGGTGCGCACGACAATCTCCGGGTCCTCCGGCGCTTCGTAGGGCGCGTCAATGCCGGTGAATTCGCGAATCTGACCGGCTCGCGCTTTCTTGTAGAGATTCTTTGGATCGCGCGCTTCGCAAACCTCCAGCGGCGCATCAACGAAGACTTCGATAAATTCGGCGTTGCCTTCCAAAGCAATTTCGCGCGCGCGGCTGCGATCCATCCGATAAGGCGAGATGAACGCGGTAATTACTACTGTGCCGGCGTCGGCCATGAGCTTGGCGACTTCGCTTACGCGCCGAATATTTTCCACGCGGTCGTCTGGCGAGAACCCGAGATTTGAATTCAATCCATGCCGAATGTTGTCACCGTCGAGCACGTACGTATGCATACCGAGAAGAAACAGGTCGCGTTCGAGCGATTGCGCGATGGTCGATTTCCCGGCCCCAGAAAGCCCTGTTAACCAGATCACCGCTCCCCGATGACCGCTCCGTACTGCCCGTGCGCCAGCGGTAATTTTACCCTCGGTCCAAAAGATATTCTTGCTTTTTGTAACGGTGCGATCCGTGTAGACGCCGCCGAAAATCGTTCCGCCACCGCAGATTTTCCCGTCATCTATGATTACAAACCGTCCGAGGTTCGGAATGCGGTCATGGTTGTCGATGACGAGTGGTCCACGGGTTTGGATTGTAAGTCTGCCGATCTCGTTTCGCTCCAGCTGTTCGCGTCCGTCGCTCTTCGTCTCCAGTGTCGAAGAATCCATGACGCGCTCGATTGATACGACCTCGCATTTCACGTCCTGAGTTGCCAACCGGAGGCTGTACAAGTGTCCAATACGCAACGGCTCGCGCACGATCCAGAAAAGGTCCGCATGGAAACGATTTGCCTCGATCGGCGTTTCATTTTCGCGCGATGCGACATAACCGCGCTCGACGAAAATCTGCTCGCTAAGGGTGATCCCGATCGAATCTCCCGCGACAGCCGGACCATTTTTCTGCTCGTTCCAACGCTCGATCGTAGCAACCACGGACGACTTGTTAGCCGGTGAGAACACCAGCTGGTCCCCCGCCCTTAGCGTTCCCGTCTCGATCCGGCCTGCAATAATCCGGCGCCCATCAAACCGATAGACATCCTGAACACAAAAGCGAAGTGGAAGATCGACATCGCGCTGCTGCGGTTCCAGCAAATCAAGGGCTTCGAGAACACTTGCCGCGCAGTACCATTTCATTTTCATACTTGCCCGCGTGACATTCTCGCCTTCCCTGGCGGACGCGGGAATAAAGGTCCGTGCGTCCAACTCAAGCTCGCGAAGAAACTTTCGATATTCCTGCTCGATCTCGCGAAATCGTTTCTCAGAGTAATCCACAAGATCCATCTTGTTTACGACCACGACGACATGCTTGATGCCAAGCATGCTCAGCAGGTAGGCGTGACGGCGGCTCTGTTCGCGCACTCCTTCGTCGGCGCTGATCACCAGGATGGCCGCGTCGGCTCTCGACGCGCCCGTGATCATGTTCTTTAAGAATTCTTTGTGTCCAGGCGCGTCGATGATGGCGTATTGGCGTCGCGACGTTCGAAAAGGAATTTCGGTTGTATCGATCGTGACGTTTTGTTTTTGCTCCTCAAGAAGCGCGTCGAGCAAAAAAGCGAATTCAAATCCCATTCCCTCGGCGGCACATGCTTTCTTTATCTCTTCGATTTTGCCTTCGGCTAAAGAACCGGTGTCATGCAAAATGCGACCGATCAGCGTGGACTTTCCATGATCGACATGGCCAACGAAAACGACGCGGAGCTTTGGGGCCGCTGATGATTGCGGATTGCGGATTGCGGATTGCGGATTTATCTGCTCCATCGGATTCACGACCGGGGAGCGCGACGCGCTGTCTTAATCGATGCTACGATGATCGCCAGCAACTCGCCCGCTTCAACTTGCAGCTTCGCCAGGAGGGAGGGCCTAAGAAGTTTGAGTGCTATAATTACTTCTGTCCAGTACGCTGCCTCATCGCATTCTTCCTCGACAATGCCTAGTTTTGCGACGAAGTCAGCTCGCGACGCTGCGCGATAGTTTGCTCCGACAGAAGTTCCGGCGCGCAACAATTGCCGTCCAATTTCGCGGGCAACGTCGCTTCTGGGCAAAGATTCCACTGCGCGAACGACGCGAATTCCGAATTCAAAAGTACGCTCTTTGAGTTCTTGTGTTGTCATACACATAGTTTGCAATCCGCAATCCGAACTCTGCAATCCGCAATTACAAGAATCCTTTCGCCCTTAATTTCTGCATCGCGTTCCGTTCGTAATGGTCCTGCGCGCGGCCGGCGCGCTCAGTCGTCTTTGTCGTTTCCAGTTCGGCGATGATCTCGTCGATTGTCGAAGCAGTGCTCTCGATGGGTTGCGTGATAGGACTACAGCCTAACGAGCGAAAGCGTCTTCCGTTTCGAGCGAAATACATTTGCGGAATGGGTATGTTTTCTCTCTGGATGTAGCGCCAAATATCCACCTCGGTCCAATCGAGCAAGGGTTGGATGCGAACATGTTCGCCTTTGGCGGCTGTGGTTACGAATTGGCTCCAGAATTCAGGAGGCTGATCCTTGTAGTCCCATTCAAACTGCGCGTTGCGCGGCGAAAAATATCGCTCCTTCGCGCGAGTTGGATCTTCGTCACGCCGAATGCCGGTGATAAGTGCGTCCCATTTGTACTCCGCAAGAACCTGCTGCAAGGCTACTGTCTTTAACTCGTGCGTGACCGTTACGGGGTCGTGCGTCTCATAACCAATCCCACGGGCGCGGGCTTCGGTATTGATTTTGACGATGAGATTGAGATTATGGTGCTTCCTTGCCCATTCGCGGAATTCCAGCATCTCCGGAAATTCGTAGGTCGTATCGATATGCAGGACCGGAAAGGGAACGCGCCCGAAGAAAGCCTTGCGCGCGAGCCAGACCAGAACGTTTGAGTCCTTACCCATCGACCAGGGCATGGCTATATTTTTGAAAGCGTGATACGCCTCGCGGAAAATAAAGATGCTTTGATTCTCGAGATCGTCGAGATGAGTGCCTTGCACAGGTGTCATCATTCTAATAAGGGCCGTTCTATACAATCGGGAAGGTCACGCTGCAACGAGGCGTCATTAAAAGCTCCCAATTCCAAGGCCAGAATCCCAGACAAACTCCCAAGCTCTAAGGCACAAGTCCGTTTGCGCGCTATTAGTTTGGGATTTGGATTCATAGCATCTTGATGCTGCGATTCGGCTTGCGCGTTACGAGTCGTATTTTAATCTTTAGCTATGTCGGAAACACGCTCCACGGCATACGACTCAAAGATCGAAGGCAACGTGATCTTTACGCGCTTCGATGCTGCCCTGAACTGGGTGCGCAAAAACTCGCTTTGGCCAATGCCGATGGGCCTGGCCTGTTGCGCGATCGAGTTGATGGCGGCAGCTGCATCGCGCTTCGATATCGCGCGTTTCGGCGCCGAGGTGATGCGGTTTTCACCGCGGCAATGCGATGTGATGATTGTGGCGGGTACTGTTACCTACAAAATGGCGCTGGCGGTAAAACGAATTTACGAGCAAATGCCGGAGCCCAAGTGGGTGATCGCCATGGGCGCATGCGCGTCCACCGGAGGCATGTATCGTTCTTACGCCGTGTTGCAGGGCATCGATCAGCTTTTGCCGGTTGACGTTTATATTTCTGGTTGTCCGCCCCGTCCGGAGGCTTTGATCGCCGGGTTGATGAAATTGCAGGAGAAAATTTCCGGGGAACGCTCGTTCAGAAATCAGAAGCCGCAACTGGCAGAAAAACTCGAAGAAGCGCTCGCATGATTGTCGCGCTGGAATTTTTGATTGTAGGGCAAGCGCTTCGCTTGCCATTCGCCATCACCCCAGGCAGGCGGAGCGCCTGCCCTACAACAGCATAGCGGATGACTAGCGAGGACCTACTTGAGCGCTTAGGCCAATCATTCGGCTCAAAAATTCAGAACAAAACTGAATTTCGTGGTGAAACGAGCTATGCCGTTGACGCAAACGATCTCCGAGAGATCGCAAACCTTTGTCGGGACGAACTTTCGTTCGACTATTTAATCGATATCACGAGCATCGACGACTTCGGAGAAGAGCCACGTTTCGAAATTATCTATCATCTTTATTCGCTGCCGCACTCAGTCCATCTGCGCTTGAAGTTAAAAGTTCCGGAAGAGTCCGGCGCCGTGGATACCGTTTCCGACATTTGGCCGACGGCGAATTGGCACGAGCGCGAGATTTACGACATGATGGGAATCAGGTTTAACGGACATCCCGACCTCCGTCGTATTTTAATGTGGGACGGCTACCCGTTCTTCCCGCTGCGAAAAGATTTCCCGCTCGAAGGATTGACCAGCGAAATGCCCGATGTCGCTTTCACGAAAGTTACACCTTTGGAAGGCGGCCCCTTTGTTACCGTGCCGAGCACTGCGACCTCAAAAGACCGCGAACCGCGAGCCCGCCCACCGGAGTTGTAAGTTCAAAGCTGCGCGCCCGGCGGTCGCGCCCTACCATTAGGCGGCTGAGACCGGTGGAGCCGTTTCAGGTTTCCGCGTCGCAACCATCACGTCTGGACGCAAACCTTCTTCGCGCGGAATGATGGTCGTCGTTTTTTGGCCTGGCTTCGGATAAGCGATCCGGCTATGCAGCATCATTAAAAGCGTGAACCGGAAACGCTCTGCGATGATTTTCAACTCGCCTAGCGTGAGATCGCAGTCGTCCAGTTGCCGGTCGCTAATGCGCTCCTCAATCAGTTCGTTTACGAGCGTTTCGATTTTTTGCGGTGTCGGTTTCTCCAGACTGCGTGAGGCGCTTTCGACTGTGTCGGCCAAACTCACGATGGCGCTTTCCTTCGTTTGAGGTTTCGGTCCGCCGTAACGGAAACTCTCTTCCTTCACCCCCGGAATATCGTCCTCGCGCAGCTTCATAATTTTGCCACCAGCACGCGCATCTTCATGCTGCTGAAGCGCCCGTTGATAAAAATAACGGACGATTGATGTGCCATGATGCTCCTGGATGATGTCAATAATCCGCTGATTGAGTCTATATTTCAGGGCGAGATCAACACCTTCTTTCACATGCGCGATGATGATCAACGCGCTCATCGTCGGCGCGAGGTCATCGTGCGGATTGCGTTCAAAGCTCATGTTCTCAGTGAAGTATTCCGGCTTCACCAATTTGCCCACGTCATGAAAATAAGCGCAGACACGGCAAAGCGTGGCGTTTGCGCCGATCGCTTCCGCCGCAGCTTCGGCGAGATTGGCTACCACCAGGCTGTGATGATAGGTCCCCGGCGCTTCGATGGTCATGCGGCGCAGTAGCGGATGATTGAGATCGGACGCTTCCAGCCAGGAAATGTCCGTTGTGATTTGAAACAGGTTTTCAAGGATCGGCAGTGCGCCGCCAACCAGAGTGGCAGTCAAGATTCCATTGCCGATCGCGAGCGCACTCTGGAATCCAATCATGCCCCAATCATTGGCCGTCGGATAGAACCAATTGATCGGCCCGATTAAACCAAACGCCAGCGACAGTAACCAGATGGCGAGCCCGACGCAGAAACCAGCACGGATCAATTGGCCGCGCCGTCGCACCTGCAATGTGAGGGAAACTGCTGTAAATCCGCTGATCAGACTCGTTACCAGCAACGGCGCGTCAATAGGACCAAACAAGACGCTACTCCAAAGACTTACAAAAAATGCGGCGTAAAGCCCGTGGTGGCGGCCTAACAACACGCTCAGCACAAGCGGCGCAAACGCATAGGGCATGATTAACCCCGCCATTTCCGGCCTTAAGAATCGATAACTCCCGCTGTTACAAAGCACGAGCAGCAGTTTAGTGACAGCCAGTTGCACCAGAATGACGGCGAAGATGAGAAGGATGCGCGAGCTTCGCGAAAAGCTCCTGGGCTGGTTGATCCAAAGCTGAGTAATCGCCGTGGCCAGGACCAGCAGCGCAATGACAAAATTCTTGGTCGGTTCTGGCTGTTGGCCGCTAAAGACGAGAAACGCGAGGCCACCAGCAAACACCGCAAAGACCACGACCTTAGTGTAAGGCGAGTATTCCAAATTGCGCTTTAGTTCGCTGCGTGCCCGGCGCCGCCGCATTTTTCGCGAGGCAAGGCCACGTCTGATGAGTCTTCCGCGTTTAAGGAAATCGAACATTTCGTTTTTTACTTGCGTGACGCCGGCGCAGGCGACCGGTGCTGCTGGTAGGCGCCAATAATTGCACGGACCAATTCATGCCGCACAACATCGCGCTCTGTAAAGTACACAGTCGCGATCCCGGGGACATTTTTTAATGCCTGCAATGCTTCCACCACTCCCGAGCGCTTGTTCGCCGGCAAATCGATCTGTGTGACGTCACCGGTCACCACGCATTTGGAATTCAAACCGATTCGCGTCAGCAGCATGAACATCTGTTCGGTGGTTGTGTTTTGCGCTTCATCGAGAATGACAAAAGCATTATTCAAAGTGCGTCCCCGCATGTATGCCAGCGGCGCCACTTCAATGGTCTGCCGCGAAAGTGCACGCTCCATTTCCTCCGGTTCTAACATTTCACGCAGGGCGTCATAAAGCGGACGCAGATATGGTGTGATCTTTTGCTCGAGGTCACCGGGGAGAAAACCGAGCGCTTCGCCGGCTTCCACTGCGGGTCGCGTCAAAATAATACGGGCTACCTGCTCTTTCTTGAGGGCCGCAACCGCCATGGCCACGGCGAGGTAAGTTTTTCCCGTGCCGGCCGGGCCGATTCCAAAAACAACATCGTGCTTTTGAATTGCCTCGACATAAGCTCGCTGGTTTGCGCTTCGCGCTACAATCGGGGGTTTTCGCGAAGAGGTGATAATTTTCGTTGAAACAACCTCGCCAAGATTCTCATCACGCTCTTCGGACACGGCCTTAAGCGCATAATTAAATTCGTGCTTTTGAATGTCCACGCCCTGCTGGCGCGCTTTCTCAAGTTGCTCAAACACGTGCTGGGCTTTATCGACGCGGTTTGGGTCTCCTTCGAGTTTCACCCAGCCTTCACGGGTGGTCACTTTCACACCGAGTGAATCCTCAAGGCTCTTCAGAAGTTTAATGTCATTGGCGTACAGCGACTGCAAGGCACGCGGGCTCTCAAACTGGAGGGTGCGAGTTTCAGTCATCATCAATCCGTGGCATCGGCATCCCTGCCGATCGAGTGCTGGCTAAAACCAACGCCAGTAACCCTGACCTACCGGAAACCATACACCAGCGCCCAATGCGTGCGTTCCTCCGGCGATTCCTCCACGCTGACGATGATAAAGTAACTACCGGTAGTCTTTGGAATGACGTGCGCAGCCGCAAAGTGTCCTTTCTCCCAACTGTCTGGTTCCTCCGACAGCTTTCCATCCGAATCGTAAATGTGAACGGACACCTTTGCCCGATCGACTTCTGTTCCCAGCCAGAACCAATATTCGTTCCCTTTGAATAATTGTTGCCGGACCGCTTTCTTTTCGCCCGAACTGAGGTCGCCTCCCCAGTAATCCTCACGCACTTGAAATCCTTGTTTTACGTATGGTTCTGCCGCCTGAAGAGCAAACGACTGTGCATCATCCACTGAGGCAAAGCTGGCGCGCTGCATTATCACGACGACCGCCAGCAGGGAGCTCGTGCGGAAAAGAATCTTTGCGAAACCGTTCATCGAAGCTTCCTAATCTCTCGTGACGATACCGGTACCGAGCCGGGTCGTGATCTCGTTGACCTTCTTAACTGATTCGGCAGGAATATGAGCGTTGCCGACATCGATTAGAGGCTTCACCTGCCCAAGGGCGTCCTGAATCTGGTGAATGATCGGGAGGTTAAACTCGGGCATAGCCTTCAGTCTTGTCTGGAAATAAGCCAGGAGATCGGGCTGATGCAGAAGCTCGGCGCCATCGGTGGAAAAATGCTGTTTCACTACCGAGGTCAATACTTCCGTGCCACGCAACCACCCGCCCAGACTGACGAGCTGCGATAATTTTTCATCGTGCACTTCGTTCATTGCCTGTTGGACGCTGTTTTGGGTGCGATCCAGTTCCTGCCGGACGTTTTCCCAATTTCGCTTATCTGCCGCCTCGATGATCGCCTTGGCATGTGGCGTAATCGAGTTTCCTACGCCGATCCCCTTTGCCAATCCCAGAACCCGCTGGCCAATATCCTTTACCGCCGGCGCGTCTTCCGCTTGCACCGCTATAAAACCATCGGCAATCACCGCCCCCAGCAAGAGGGCGATACGCGGACGCTCCGTGAAATTTGGTCCCTTATCGCTGCGGACGTGTTCTTTCCAATTGACCGCACCCAGCTTGTTCAGTGCCCCGAAAATTTCGTTCGGCAACGGCACCACAACATCTTCCACAGTCGTGGATAATTGGTTAATATTGATGTGCTGCGGAGCTTGGGCGCCATACGCGTACAGCGCAAGGCCACCTACCGCAGCTACACTTAACTTCAAATGTTTGGTAAACAGAATCATTGGGAGCTTCGAATGTTGATTTCGGGTTCGTATTCAGGGTTTAATGAAGCGAACTTTAAGCAAAACCGCTGCTGTACACAAATCCCGGCTCAAAACATTTTGAATCGCCTTAATCGAAACATGCCATTACCACTGCGGCGTCGCTGCCTGCATTCCTTATGGATCTGACCCGGCTAGAGCAGATCCTCGATCGCGCATCTTCCAGGCGGATCACGGTAATCGGCGATCTGATGCTGGATGAATTTGTGTGGGGAAAGGTTGGCCGCATCTCGCCAGAGGCGCCGGTCCCTGTTGTGGAGGTGACCGGTGAATCATTTTACCCCGGCGGCGCCGCCAATGTTGCCCGCAACTTGCGCGAGTTCGTGGACCGCGTTGCGATCATCGGTTTGCTGGGTAAAGACCGCAGCGGCCAGCAACTTCGGGAGTTATTGGGCGAACAAAAGATCGATACCTCGAATACGGTTGAAGAGGCAACGTTTCATACCATCGTTAAAACCCGCATCATTGCGCGCCATCAACAAGTCGTTCGCGTCGATCGCGAAAAGTTTGTCGGAGCATCGGCGCCCCAAATTGAAGAGGTCGTTGCCGCCGTCCGAAAAAATATTGCGGAGATCGACGCAATTATTTTCGAAGACTACGGCAAAGGTTTCTTATCGACCGAATTGGTTTCGCAAATCGCAGCCGCTGCGCGCTCAGCCCGCAAGATCGTCGCTGCGGACCCCAATCCCCGTAATTTGATCGAGTGGCGCGGCCTGACAGTCATCAAGCCGAACCGCACTGAAGCTTTTCTCGCTGCAGGTATTCTCAGCGGCGATCCGGATATTGTTCCGTCCCAGGATACGGATCTGAAGCGCACCGGCGAAACGTTGTTAAAAAAATGGGAAGCAGAAAATGTCCTCATCACTCTGGGCGAACAAGGCATGATGCTTTTCCAAAAGAAAGAAGCGCCCCACTACATCCCCACCAAAGCAAGAGAGGTTTTCGATGTATCGGGAGCGGGCGATACGGCCATCGCTCTCTTTACACTCGGCCTTGCCTGCGGAGCGACTGCGACCGAATCGGCGGAAATCGCCAACCACGCGAGTGCAGTGGTTGTAAGCAAGCTTGGAACAGCGACCGTGACGCGAGATGAATTGATGGTCAGTTTTCGAGAGGATCCCGAAGGTGTCCAATGAATTGTCAGCTGCCGTTTTTATCGATCGCGACGGCACGATCATCGAGGATGCGGACTATTGTTCCCACCCAAAACAGGTGAAGGTTTTTCCCGGCGTTCCCCAAGCATTACGGCGCTTAAAATCAAATGGATTCAAACTCATTATTATTACGAACCAAAGCGGCATCGGTCGCGGCTTTTTCACCGTTGACGAATATCGCTCCGTTGAATCCGAAGTTTCGCGCCAACTGGGCCACCACTTGATCGATGCAACCTATTTTTGCCCCGACGTACCGGGTCCACATTCCAGTCACCGCAAGCCGTCGCCCGGTATGATTTTGCAAGCCAAGCAAGAGCATCAAATCGATTTGGCGCGTTCGTTTTTTATTGGTGACAAGGAGATCGACGTCGAGTGCGGTCGGAACGCCGGCGTACGGACGATTCGGGTTCAAACCGGGTTTGACCGCGACATCACTTGCAGCACCGCGAATTGGGTTGCAGAAGACCTGCCGGCAGCCACAAAGATTATCTTGAACCTAACGCAATGACACCGCTGTCATCCCGAGCGGAGCGAGGGACCTCACACCTCGCTCATCGCATACAGACAGGCACTCGCGTGATCCGTCAAGAAATGCGAGGTCCCTCGCCGTCTTCGCGGCTCGGGATGACACCTCGTTTACATGCAGATGAATCGCCGATCTCAGCATGAGTAAAGCGGTTGGAATTATTCCGGCCCGCTGGAATTCTACACGATTTCCTGGTAAACCACTGCATCTCATTGCTGGAAAGCCGCTTCTGAAACATGTTTGGGAACGCTGCCTTCGAGCTAAAAGCTTGGATTTGGTTGTCGTTGCCACGGACGATATGCGGATCGCCTCCGCGGCGTTTGAGTGGGGTGCAGAGGTCGCGCTGACTTCACCGGGACACCGCACCGGCACCAATCGAGCAGCTGAAGTTGCGCGGAAAACAAAACAGTTCGCATACGTAATCAATGTCCAAGGGGATGAACCCCTGATCGATCTGAGTTTGATTGACAAGATTGTCGAGAAATTGCAGTCGGATCGCAAAGTGGAAATCGTGACGGCTGCGCATCCATTCAAGGATCCAGCGGAGGCTTTTTCTCCCCACCAGGTGAAGGTCGTTCTCGATCTTCGCGGCAACGCTCTTTATTTCTCTCGTGCGCCGATCCCGGCTCCACGAAACGACGGCTTCTCAGCCATTGTTTCTGCTCGCCAACTGCGCAGCCGTCATCCCTTGTTTCTCCGTCACCAGGGCATTTATGGATTCCGGCGCGAAACCCTGCTTCAATTTGTGAGATGGAAACCAAGTCCGCTGGAGCGCGCTGAATCACTCGAGCAATTGCGCGCACTGGAAAATGGTGTAACGGTTCATGTGCTCGTTACTGCCACAGGATCGCCCGGTATCGATACCCCAGAAGACGCAACGGCGCTCGAGCAAAAGCTTGCCCGCGCAAATCGGAGAATGAGCTCGTGAAATACATTTTCGTCACTGGTGGCGTGATTAGTTCCCTGGGGAAGGGATTGACGGCGGCTTCGCTCGGAACCCTCCTCGAAGCGCGTGGTCTACGCGTTGTTCTCCAAAAATTTGATCCTTATCTGAACGTAGATCCCGGCACGATGAATCCTTTCCAACACGGCGAGGTCTACGTGCTGGACGACGGTGCAGAAACCGATCTCGATCTCGGCCACTATGAACGCTTCACCAATTGCGTTCTCACTCGGCACAACAATCTCACCAGCGGTCAGGTGTACGAGTCGGTCATTTTGAAGGAACGCCGCGGCGACTATCTCGGTAAAACCGTGCAGGTAATTCCGCACGTCACCGATGTAATCAAAGGACGCATCCGTGAAATTTCAGACGAAAGCAAATACGACGTCGTCATCACGGAAATTGGGGGCACAACGGGTGACATCGAAGGGCTGCCGTTTTTGGAAGCAATTCGCCAATTCATTCTCGAAGTCGGGGCGCAAAATGTGCTCAACATGCACGTCACGCTGGTCCCCTACATTAAGGCCGCTCACGAACTGAAGACGAAACCGACCCAGCAAAGCGTTGCCAAGCTGCGCGAGATCGGCTTGCAACCGCAGGTGTTGATTTGCCGGACTGAGCGGATGCTCGATCTCGATCTGCGGCAAAAACTCTCAATGTTCTGCAGCGTTGCGGAGAAAGCGGTAATCGAAGAGCGCGACGTCGCGCACACGATTTACGAAGTGCCGTTGACCCTTCACGCGGAAGGTTTGGACCAGCTGGTGTGCGACCTTTTGGGCTTGAAAACACAGCAGCCTGAGCTCGCAGAATGGAAAAATTTCGTAAAGCGCGTCATTAGCCCCGCGAAACGAGTCACCATCGCTGTTATCGGCAAATACTTTGATGTTCGGGACGCTTACAAGAGTATTTACGAATCGCTCACGCACGCAGCTGCGAGCGAAGATTGTGGAATCGATCTTGAACTTATCGACGCGGAATCGATGCAAGATGGCGTTAACGGCCCGTTAAAAGACGTGTCCGGTATCTTAATTCCGGGCGGTTTTGGCCTTCGCGGCGTTGAAGGAAAAATCAAGGCCGCGCGTTTCGCTCGCGAACACAAGATTCCATATCTGGGGCTTTGCCTCGGGATGCAGGTGGCAACGATTGAGTTTGCGCGAAACGCATGCGGCGTCAAAGACGCCAACAGCACCGAGTTTGACAAGAACGCAAAAGAACCGGTGATCTCGTTGCTCGAAGAACAGCGAGGCGTCAAGAGCATGGGCGCCAGCATGCGCCTGGGCACATGGCCCACGAAAATCGCCAAAGGCACACTCGCGGAAAAAATTTACGGCAGTACCGAAGTGATGGAGCGCCACCGCCACCGATACGAGTTCAATATGAAATACCGGGACCAGATGAATGAAAAAGGCTTCGTCATTTCTGGCACATCACCGGACGGAACGCTGGCCGAGCTGATCGAGCTTCGTGATCATCCCTATTTTGTTGGTTGCCAATATCACCCGGAATTTCAAAGCAAGCCGAACAAACCGCATCCGCTTTTCAAAGGATTCATTCAGGCCTGTCTCAATTATCAGAGCCGTGCGACGCGCGCTCCAAGCGATCGAGAATCGCCGCCCCGAGTCCCTGAGCAGGAACTCGTTCTGCAACGATAAGGTCGAGATCCAGATCGTCGAGTTCCCGTAAGGAGCGAAACAAATTCGTAGCGGCTTCGCGCAAGTCTTGATGTTCGCTTAGAGGTCGAACGGCTGCGAACTTTTCTGCTGGAATGAACGCATTCCACGCCAGCAATCCAACACGACGGTTTTTCACGAGCGCGAACGATTCCGCGTTGTCGATCAAGCGAAGCGGAGTTTTCGGCGCGTAGTGCGATGGCAATTGGCCGGGTGCACGCACGGTCGTGGCATCGGCGTCCTGCCGGTTGAACATTGGCTGGAAGCCAAGGCCACGAAGTTCTTCAGCCGTTATTGGGCCGCGGCGCAGGATGTCAATCTTGTCTTCATGCACGGCGACAATCGTCGACTCGATACCGTACATTGTTGGGCCAGCGTCAATGATCAGCGGGATGCGTCCACTCAGTTCATCAAAGACGTGCTGAGCGGTCGTGGGACTAAGTCGCCCGAACCGATTTGCGCTTGGCGCGGCGACCGGTTTCCCAAATGCGGAAACGATTTCAGCAAAAACCGGATGTGAACTTATTCGCACGGCCACTGTATCAAGCCCGGCGGTGACGATTTCTGGAACGATCGGTTGTCGAGCCAAGACAAGCGTGAGCGGTCCGGGCCAGAATTGCGCGATCAGTTTTTTGATCTGCGCGCGAGAACGATTATCGACCGTCGCCACTCGCTCAAGCCATTGTTCGTCAGGCAGATGAACAATCAGTGGATCGAAACGCGGGCGCTCCTTCGCTTCGAAAATTTTTGCGACTGCAATAGGATTGAGCGCATCAGCTGCGAGCCCGTACACGGTTTCTGTCGGGAGCGCGACAACCTCGCCTTTGCGCAACAGTTCAACCGCCGCAGTTGTGGCCCGGGCTTCCAGACCGCTGGTATCGGCAGAGTGCCGATGCCACGAGCGGCGACCCGACGTCGCCGCCAAAATCTCAGTCTTCACTTTTCCAATTTCGCGGCGAGCACGCTTTCGCTTTGTTTCTTGCGAAATGCTTCCAATTTTTTCCGAATCGCGTCGTCAGAAGTGGCCAGAATGGCTGCTGCAAGCAGCGCAGCGTTTTTGGCTCCGGCTTCGCCGATAGCCAGCGTCCCTACCGGAATACCGCCGGGCATTTGCGCCGTTGAAAGAAGCGAATCGAGTCCCTGCAATTTCGATTGAATTGGCACTCCCAAAACCGGAAGCCAGGTATGAGCCGCAATCACTCCGGCCAAATGTGCCGCGCCGCCTGCGCCAGCGATGACGACGCGCAGCCCGCGCGCTGCTCCATTCCGCGCGAATTCAGCGGTCGCGTCCGGCGTTCGATGCGCGGAGAGAACGTGCGCTTCGTTAGGCACGCCGAGCTCATCGAGCGTCTCGACGGCATGACGCATCGTTTCCCAATCCGATTTGCTGCCCATGATCACAGCAACCAACGGTTTCAACTCCGGCATGTGCGAATTGTAGGGTGTTTGATTCGTTTGCGCCAGCAAACTCACCCTTCGTGCTTCCCGTCTATGTCGCATGGCTCCCGCCAGCTCCATTCTGTGAAACGCCAAGTGGCATTGGCTGCCGGCCAATATCCCACCAACAAGATGCCGATGCCGCGTGTTAATGCGATATTGCGCCTATGAATCGCCATAGCCGGTCGATCGTTCTCGTCGGAATGATGGGCGCTGGAAAATCATGCGTGGGCGACTGTTTGCGGCGGCGAACTAGCCTCAAGCTGTTTGATACCGACGAAATCGTCACGTCAAAATTCCGAATGCCTATTTCAGAAATTTTTTCGAAACACGGCGAGACCAAATTCCGTGAAGCCGAAACGGATGCGCTCCAGGCGCTCGCTACCAGCGAGCCGGTAGTTATCGTGACCGGCGGCGGGATTGTATTGCGCGAAGAGAATATCCATCTTTTGAAACGACTTGGCGTAGTGGTGTGGCTGGAGGCGGACGAAGGAACGCTTTTTAAACGCGCTTCACGAACTGGCAGTCGACCGTTGCTGCAATGCAAAAACCCGAAAAAAGTGTTCACCAAAATGTTACGGGCCCGCCTGCCATTTTATGCAAAGATTGCTGATATTCGCGTCGATACATCGGTGCTTACAGATGAAGAAGTCGCGGTAGCAATTTTGAGTAAGTTTAGCAGGTATTATCACAAGTCGGTGCGGGCATCGACGATGCCAGCAACCGCGTGATGACTGGAAGAACTGCGCAGATGACTGATCGCGGAATCTCTCGGATGGAATTGAAGCACCGACTGGTCTCGTTTGCGCGCGAGATTGGTTTTGACTCCTGCCGCATCGCAGCCTGCGGTTCCGCGCCACACGCAGACGCATTTCGAGATTGGCTGAACGAAGGCGGACACGGTGAAATGGGTTACATGGAGCGCGGTGAAGAAAAACGCTGTGATCCGCAGAAGATTTTGCCGGACGCGCGCTCAATCGTTGTACTTGCGCTGAATTATTTCCACGGAGACGCCCAAGCATGTGACACGCCTGCCGCTACAGGCAGAATCGCGCGCTATGCCTGGGGCGATGACTATCACGATCTGATCGAGAGCAAGCTCGACAAGATCGACGAGTTTCTTCGGGAGTTCGGCGGGCAACAGAAATGTTATGTCGATACCGGGCCAGTTTTGGAACGTGACCATGCGGCGCAGGCCGGCACTGGCTGGCACGGCAAAAGCACTATGCTCATCGACGAACGACTCGGGACCTGGTTTTTTCTCGCAGAAATTTTGACGACTCTCGAACTACCACCGGACGAGCCTGTGCCGGATCGCTGCGGAACGTGCGAGCGCTGTGTCAAAGCCTGTCCCACCGGCGCAATCACGGCCCCTCACCGTCTGGATGCGCGCCGCTGCATTTCTTATCTGACAATCGAACTTAAAGGTTCCATCCCGCTCGAGCTTCGACCCCTTATCGGGAACAGAATTTTCGGTTGCGACGATTGTCTTGATGCCTGCCCGTGGAATCGTTTTGCCCAAGTATCGCGCGAAGCTGCGTTCTCTGCCCGTCCGGCAACGGTGGGCATGCCGTTGCGCGATTATCTCAGTTTGAGCGATGATGAGTTTCGCCTGCTTTTTAGAAATTCGCCGATCAAACGGATCAAACGGCGCGGCTTCTTGCGTAACGTCTGCGTCGCATTGGGCAACGTTGGAAATTCGTCCGACATGGCCGCGCTCGAGCGCGCCACAGCCGATTCCGAACAGTTAATCGCGGAACACGCGAAATGGGCGATTCACCAAATTCGGTCTCGACACGGAATCAATCCGTCCCCTTGGGGGACAAGACCGAGCTCATTCACAGAGACCGCAATTAATTGAATCCACGGCCGTTCCTCGGCGCATCGAAGAATTGTTATGAACGGGATTTCGTTTGCAAGAGTCAAACAAGCGACTAATTCTGACGCCTTCACCCCGAGATCCGCTCCTCCGATGCACCAAGCCGTAAGCACAGCTGCGCCCGCGCCTTTGACTGCGAAGCAGCGCCGTGCCCGGCGCAAAAAGCAAATCATTTACGGATCGATCGGCCTGGTCGTTCTCTGGATCATCGCATCGATCATCTGGAGCAAGCGCGAGAAGCCGATTCCGGTCACAACCGAGGCAGCTATTCGCAAAACGATCGTGCAAACCGTTTCGGCCACGGGAAAAATACAGCCTGAGGTTGAAGTCAAGATTTCGCCCGAAGTTGCGGGCGAAATTATTGAATTACCCGTCGAGGACGGGATGCAAGTCAAAAAGGGCGATCTGCTGGTGAAAATTAAACCTGACTCTTATAAGGCGCTTCTCGAACAACAGGAGGCGGCGATCAGCACTGCGAAGGCAACCAACCTGCAGCAGAAGGCGACGATGATGAAAACTGAACACGACCTCAAGCGGGCCGAAGACTTGTTCAACAAAAAGCTGATCTCAGAGCAAGAATACAACGCAGCGCAGGCAGGTTATGACGTGGCCGAAAACACCTACGAAAGTTCGCTCCACGAAATCGAGCGCGCCGAGGCCGGCTCTAGTCAGGCGCGCGATCAATTGTCGAAGACGACGATTTACTCGCCCATTCACGGCACGGTCACAATTCTTAACAGCAAATTGGGCGAACGTCTTGTAGCCACGGGACAATTCGCCGGCACAGAAGTAATGCGCGTCGCCGACCTCGGCCACATGGAGGCGCGCGTCGATGTGAACGAGAACGACGTGGTGAATGTAAAGGTGGGCGACAAGGCCGAAGTAAAAATCGACGCTTATAGCGATCGGAAATTCAACGGCAACGTTTATCAAATCGGTAACACGGGAAAGACGACCGGCACCGGCACACAGGAAGAGGTCACCAACTTTGAGGTGAAAATTCGGATCGAAGACCACGACGTGGTGCTGAAGCCTGCGTTGAGTTGTACCGCCGACATTCACACGAACGAGGTGAAGGACGTCGTAGCCGTGCCGATGCAGGCCGTGACCATTCGCACCGGCGAGACCAATTTGAGTCCAGAAGAAATCGAAAAGAAAAAGCAGAAGGTGACGCAACGCGACAAAGGCGACAACAACGCGGAGTTCGTCAATGAGCGTGCGGAGAAAGCGGCGCAGAAAGAACAGCGCGAAAAGCTGGTCAAGGTCGTTTTCCTAAAAAAAGGCAACAAGGCGCAGATGGCGAAAGTGACGACAGGCATCTCCGACGACACTTACACCGAGATCAAGAGCGGCATTCAGGCCGGCGACGAAGTGATCTCGGGAAGTTACAGCGCGATCAGCCGGAAGTTGAAGGAGGGCGCGAAGGTAGCCCTCGACAAAGAAGGAATGAAGTAATCTCGACGAGCGACTGTCGACGTGGCGATGGAGACTCGAAATTCAATCAGGCCCCCCGGTCCGGTCGTGATCGACATCGAAAACATTACCAAGGACTATGTCATGGGCGAGGAAGTCGTGCGCGCGCTGCGCGGTGTGAGCTTGCAGATTCGCCGCAACGAATACATCGCCATCATGGGTCCAAGCGGCAGCGGCAAATCGACGCTCATGAATATGCTCGGTTGTCTCGATACCCCGACCTTGGGCCGGTATGAGTTCAACGGAAAAAACGTCGCCGAAATGGATGACGACGAGCTCGCGGCCGTTCGCAATCGCGAGATCGGGTTCGTGTTCCAGACGTTCAACCTTCTGCCAAGATCGACATCGCTGCGCAATGTCGAGCTGCCGCTTATCTATGCCGGCATCAATCCCGACCGGCGTGAAGAACGCGCGGCCCAGGTTTTGGCAGATGTTGGCCTCGGCGATCGCATCCATCACAAACCCAATGAACTTTCCGGCGGTCAGCGTCAACGCGTCGCGATCGCGCGCGCTCTCGTCAATGGACCGTCGATTATCCTGGCCGACGAGCCGACGGGGAATCTTGATTCCAAAACCGGTGAAGAAATCATGGAGTTATTCGAGAATTTATATCAGCACGGCAACACAATTATCCTCGTGACGCATGAACGAGACATCGCGGCGCACGCGCGTCGTACTGTGCGCTTGCGTGACGGACTCATCGAGATGGATCACGTGGGCTTTATTCCAGAACTCGACCTGCCGGTTGCGAGATAATTTCGACATGAAACGTTTTCTTTACGAGCTAAGCGAGAGCTGGAAAATCGCGGCCGCGCAAATGCGCTCGAACCTAACCCGCTCAACGCTCACGGCGCTCGGAGTTATTATCGGCATTATCGCTGTGACATTAATGGGCACCGCCGTGAACGGCATATCCATCGGATTCGATAAAAGCATGGCCGTGCTCGGCGATGATGTTCTCTACGTGACGCAATGGCCGTGGAAGCCAGTGGACGACTGGTGGAATTATCGCGATCGGAAAAAAATCAAAACGGAATACGCCGAGACTTTGAACCGGATGATCGCGGCGACCCCGAACTCGAACCTGGTCGTGGCGGTGCCAACGTCGAATTTGATGCGATCGATTAAGTATGGTGGCAACCAGGTAAACAATGTTTTCGTCCTCGGGACGACCTCGGATTTCATTATAACATCGACAATCGATTGTACGGCCGGGCGATTCTTCAACGAACTCGAATCGCGTGGCGGCGCTAATGTTGTCGTGATCGGCTATGACGTGGCCGACGCGCTTTTCCCCTCCGAAAACCCGATCGATAAATCGGTGCTGATCAACGGTCAATTGTTCAAAGTCATTGGCGTAAACACGCGACAGGGCACGTTTCTCGGTTTGTTTAGTTGGGACTCGATGGTGGCGATGCCGCTGGGCGCGTTTAACAAATATTTTTCGGCGAAAAGCGAATCGGACGTACGCGTAAAAGTGAAAGACAAGACCAGACTCGCCGATGCCAAGGACGAGCTCACCGGTTTGATGCGGCGTGTGCGCGGATTGCCACCGGAGAAAAAAGACGATTTCTCAATCAACGAGCAACAAGCCTTCAAAAGCACGCTCGATCCCGTGAAAAATTCAATTGCGATTGCCGGGCTGTTTATCACCGGCTTGTCACTTTTCGTCGGCGCGATCGGCATCATGAACATCACGTTTGTTAGTGTCAAAGAGCGCACGAAAGAAATCGGAACGCGCAAAGCGCTCGGCGCCCGGCGGCGAACGATCCTGTTGCAGTTCCTCATCGAATCGACAGCGCTTTGTCTCCTCGGTGGATTTATCGGCCTCGTCCTCGCTTTCTTGATGTGTTTTCTCATCGGCAAGGCCGCGCCGTCATTCCCGATTCACTTCAGCGTGGGATTGGTCATGGCCAGCGTCATTGTCTCAGCGATGACCGGACTAGTGTCGGGTTTCGCGCCGGCGTGGTCGGCCTCGCGGCTCGATCCCGTTGCGGCGCTTAGATACGAGTAAGAATCGATATGTTATTTGGTGAAATGATTAAGATGGCGTTGTCGTCCCTTGGCGCGAACAAACTGCGCTCCGCGCTGACAATGCTCGGCATCACCATTGGCGTCTTCTCGGTAATCTCAGTCATGACTGCGGTCGGAGCATTGCAATACTCAATTGAGAACGGGATCAGCTTTCTCGGATCGAACATTTTTCAGTTCGGCAAATATCCGGCGAATATCAGCGCGAGCGGCGACGTGCAGGAAAAATTTCGCAACCGACACAACATCACCTATCAGCAGGCGCTGCACTATTACCGATTGATGGAGGGCGAGGCGCGAGAGATTTGCCTCAAGAGTTTTGGTTACGAAGTGAAAGGCCAGGCGGTTTACAACGGCGCAAAAACAACACCGAGCCTCCTCATTGTCGGAACGAATCGAAGTTTCCTCACTGCGAATGCTTACAGGCTGGGTTATGGCCGCAATTTGACCGACGAAGACGTCGATCTTTCGCGGCGCGTGATTGTCGTCGGAAAGATGGTCGAAAAAAGACTGTTTCCGCACGAAACGCCGATCGGCAAAGTCGTTCGCGTCAGTGGACATACCTACACGATCATCGGTGTGCTCGCAGAAAAAGGAACGGCTTTTGGCCAAAGCCAGGACGACCTTTGCATCATGCCGATCACGCGCTTCTTCGAAGACTACGGCGAAGCAAAACGCACCGTCAACATCGCGACGCAAGCGTTCACACAAGATACTTATAATCGTACCTTCGATCGCGGCATCGGCGCCATGCGTATCGCCCGCGGCTTGCGCCCGGACCAGCCGAACGATTTCGAGATCTACAGCAACGACTCGCTCAAGAGCGCCTTTGTCAGCGTGGCGGGATATGTGCGAGTTGGTGCGTTCGTCATAAGTCTCATCGCCCTGGTCGCGGCCGGAATCGGCATCATGAACATTATGCTGGTGAGCGTGACCGAACGCACAAAGGAAATCGGCGTCCGTAAATCGATCGGCGCCCGTAGCCGCGATATCTTACGGCAATTTTTGACCGAGGCCGTTTTCATTTCCGAGGCCGGCGGTGTTCTGGGAATCCTTCTCGGAATCGTCGCCGGCGATCTGCTCGCCATGTGGCTAAAAGTTGACACGATCTTCCCCTACGGCTGGGCCATCGCCGGTCTTCTTGTCTGCTCGGCAGTCGGCATCGGCTTCGGTCTCTACCCGGCCTATCGAGCCGCCAATCTCGATCCCATCGAGGCGCTGCGATACGAATAAGGACTGTCACCGAGGAGATTCGGGCGCAATCAGATCCTCGGCTGCTACGATTTGCCAGCGTCCATTCCGCCGAATCCAAGTATCCGTTTGACGGTGCTCGGGTCGCCAGTGGCTACCGATTCCGCCCACTGGCGTTCGCTCTCGACAATGTAGCGTTCTGCTTCCTTCTGGTCGTTTCGGGCGCATTGACAAAGCACGCAGCAAAGCAAGCCAGCAACAAGGTGTTGACTTTCACTTTGCAGGCCGTTGGTCACTCCAAGCCAAGGGCCTTGAAGGTCGCATCGATGTGTTTGAAATGAATGTCGAGCGAGCAAAGACGATCGATTTCCGACGCTGAAAGCCTTGAGGTGATCTCGGGTTCGCGTTTTGCGTTTTCGGTAAACGTCCCCTCGCCTTTCCATGTTTTCATTGCTGCGCGTTGTACGGCTTCATATGCAGCTTTGCGTTCCGCACCCGCGCTCGTCAGTGCGAGTAAGATCGACTGGCTAAAATACAGGCCCTTCGTTAGGTCGAGATTTTGTTGCATCCGTTCGGGATAAACCTGCAACTTTTCGACAATATCTCGCAACTTCGTGAGCATGTAATCAAGCAGGATGCACGAGTCCGGCAGAATAATTCGCTCGGCGCTTGAATGACTGATATCGCGCTCATGCCAAAGCGCGACATTCTCCAACGCCACAAGAGCATTGCCGCGAACGACGCGGGCCAGGCCGCTCAACCGCTCACTGGTAATGGGATTGCGCTTGTGCGGCATCGCCGAACTGCCTTTTTGCCCTTCGCCAAAAAATTCTTCCACTTCCAGTACTTCAGTCCGCTGGAGATGCCGGAATTCGGTCGCCCAACGATCGATGCTGGAGGCGATCACGGCCAGCGTAGTCATAAATTCCGCGTGGCGGTCACGCTGCACGATCTGGGTCGAAAGGCTCGCCGGTTTTAATCCGAGTTTCTCACATACAGTCCGCTCAATCTTCGGATCGATATGTGCGTGCGTGCCGACGGCACCGCTTATTTTGCCGACACGAATCCGCTCGCGCGTTTGGCTGAGACGTTCTTCCGCGCGGCCAAATTCGTCATACATCAGAGCGAGCTTCAGGCCGAACGTGATTGGCTCGGCATGCACGCCGTGGCTGCGCCCGATCATCGGGGTCATTTTGAACCGCCGCGCCTGGTCCCCAATCACCGTTCGGAGAGATTTCAGATCGGCCAGGAGAATGTCGCACGATTCGTTTAGCTGGACGGCCAATGTCGTATCCAATATGTCTGATGACGTAAGCCCCTGGTGAATCCAGCGCGCTGCAGGTCCCACTGAGCCCGCGACATTCTCTAGAAAAGCGATGACGTCGTGGTTGGTCCTCTTTTCAATCTCCAGGATTTCAGGAATTGAAAATCGCGCGCGCTTCCGAATTTCCGCAGCGTCATTTTTCGGAATTTGGCCACGCTCCGCCATCGCCTCACAGGCGAGAACCTCAATATCCAGCCAAATTTGAAACTTGCGCTCGTCCGACCAGACTTTGCTCATCTCTGGCCGGGAATAACGATCGATCACTCTGGCAACATAAAAGCGGCGTGCTTGAGGGAAAAGCGTTTTGTTGATTACGCCAAACCCTGTGAACGGCGCATCCTGTAGCGTGCGCTGTCCTCAGCGCACGGCTCTCGATCCGACAAAGTGGTGAATTCCGCTGAGACAGCGGACTCTCCAGATCTAGTAGAGAAGCGAGACGGCCCTCGCCTAACAAACACGGACGCGCAAGAAGCGCCCTTTGTCCTGCAGACGCACCTGGCCGCTGGCAAAAAGTTCAGCGACGGTCGCGACCGTCTCTCTGTTGCTACTAGTGCAGGAGCTGACTGCCAGAATGAGATCACCCAGCGACAGACTCGAAAATTTTCGAGGCTTTAAAATTTGTCGATTTCTTTTCATACGATTGCCTCCATTTCGAGAAGCAATTCCAATACCATCTCCATTTGTGAATATTTCATCCATAAGCCCTATGTAGTTATTCATCCCTTATGCCCTTTATCACTGACCGTTCACCGACACTTTTGTTCAATTTTCGAACATAAGGTTTTGGACCGGCCGATGGAGAAACGCGCTATCTCAGCGTCTCAACCGGCGCTGACTTCGGCGCGGTCAATTTCATAGCGACGAAATAAAGGACGCAAACCAGCAGCACCGCTCCGACGATCGGGAAAGATTGGGATTTCGTCGCCTTGATAATCGCGTCCGCATCCTGCAACTGCGCGGAAGTCAGCTTCGCGCCGACACGTCCGCCGAGCCAGGCCAGCACACTGCACCAAGCGCCCGCGCCGATCAGCGTGAGCAGACTGAATTTCCAAAAACCCATCCGGACGATTCCCGCCGGAATGGAAATGAGATGGCGAATCACCGGAAGCAAGCGCGCAAAGAAAATACCGCCGGCCTCATAGCGGCGCAGAAAAACTTCCGCGCGGGCCAGCTTGTCCGGCGGCACGAAAAAGTACTTGCCCCATCGCAGTATCGCGGGGCGACCCAGCCAGCGCGCGACCCAATACATAATCGCCGAGCCGAACCACGATCCCAGCGTTCCCGCGATAACCACGCCCACTAGCGACATTCCCGTGCCTTGCTGCGTCGCCACGATCGCGGCGGGCGGAATCACCACTTCGCTCGGGACGGGAAAAACGGTACTCTCAAGCGCCATGAGCCAAAAAACCGCGACGTAGCCGCCGGTCAGCACCCAGTGAAACCAAACTTCAAGAAGATGATGCATATTGTCATTCCGGGCGAAGTCGAGGAATCTCTCGATGTCGAGCCGCAATAAAGTTCGCCCTAGTTCAGTCTAAAAACAAAAATCCGCAATCCCAAATTGAGATGTCGATCTACCGGCGCGTTCTCCGCTACTACAGACCGTTTCTGGGTCAAACAATTCTCGGGTTGTTCGTCTCGCTTGTCGGCGTTGGCCTGAATCTGCTCAAACCGTGGCCGTTTAAGCTGATCGTGGACGATTTCCTTCGTCCGGGCCCGGCAGTGCGGAGTGATTGGCGCACCTGGATCCCGCTGCTCTGTCTTTCCCTGATCGTGATCCAGCTTTTCTGGGGAATGATGAATTGGATCACAAACTATCTCTTTGTGAAAATTGGCCTGCAGGCATTGCTCAAGTTGCGCACCGATCTCTATTCGTCTTTGCAATTTCTCTCGCTCAAATTCCACGATGCGCGCCGTTCGAGTGATTCCAGCTTCCGCGTCGCGTACGATTCGCAATCAATCCAGACGATCTACAACAAAGGGTTCACCAACATCTTTGCGTCCGTAATCACGTTGATCGGAACCTTCCTCATCATGTTGCGGTTGGACTGGCAGCTCACGATGGTTTCCCTTGCGATCGTTCCCCTGGTCGTTGGCGCGATTTATCTTTTTGCGCATCGGATTCGTCGCGAATCGACTTCGATTCAGGAACAGGAAAGCGCAGTCCTCGCGCAAGCACAGGAAGGTCTCAGCTCGATTCGAATGGTCCACGCATTTGGACGCGAGGAATTCGAAGTGCGCCAATTTCAGCAACAAGCTCGCCAAAGCTTGCAAGCCAACCTGCGGCTCACTTTGACGAACGTAAACAGTGCGCTGGTGATCAGCACATTGATGGTGGTTGGCACAGCCGCTATGTATTACATCGGCTCGCTGCACGTCTTAGGCGGCACGCTCACGCTCGGATCGCTGCTCGTTTTCAGTGCCTATTTGCTGATGCTTTATCAGCCGCTCGAGTCCCTCACCTACACCACGTGGGCCATGGAAGGCGCGACTGCTGGCGCAAAACGCTGCTTTGAAGTGCTGGACCGGGAGGACGATGTGCGCGATTCACCGAATGCGGTTGCTATTTCGTCCGCCAAAGGCGCGATCACATTTCAATCCGTAAATTTCGGTTACGCAGGCGATCGACACGTCTTGCGCGACATCGACCTTCGCATCGATCCGAATCAGATCGTCGGCTTGGTAGGCGGCACCGGTGCGGGCAAAAGCACTTTGATGAGTTTGGTGCCGCGGTTTTACGATCCCTCCACGGGTTTCGTCATGCTCGACGATCGTGACGTACGGGAGATCACAAAAAAAAGTTTGCGCGCGCAGATCGCAATCGTCTTACAAGATACGCTGCTTTTCTCGACAACTGTACGAGAGAACATCGCATACGGCCGGCCCGATGCGACGGAAGAAGAAATTATCGAGGCGGCGCGCCGTGCGCAGGCAGACGAATTTATTCGGCAGATGCCTGATGGCTACGCCAGCCCCGTAGGCGAACGAGGCGGGCACTTGAGCGTTGGCCAACGCCAGCGAATCGGCATTGCCCGCGCGTTTTTGAAGAACGCGCCGATTTTGCTACTGGACGAACCTACGTCGGCGCTGGATCCGGTAACCGAAGCGGCAATCATGGAAACCATCCAGGAATTAATGCGCGGCCGGACAACTTTAATTGCGACCCATCGCTTGGCGACGATTCATGGTCTCGATCAAATCATTGTGCTTGAACACGGGCGCCTAGTTGAAAAAGGGCGCGGCCCGGAGCTAATCGCACGCGGCGGGATTTACGCAAAACTATATACATCGGGAAAATTCCCGACTGGGGTGGCTCCGTGAGCAACGTCAGAGAAGATCGACACGTCGAGGGCGACTGGTGGGCGGATCCGATCCCGCAAAACGTCGAGTTTGACGAGGGATTCTATTGCGAGAGCGCGCAAATCTTTCGGAGACTCCAAAGCAAAAAATCAGGTGCCATCATTATCGGCAAACACGTTTCGTGTTACGCCGGCTGTTCGTTTTCCGTCGGCAAAAAGGGCCAGTGCACGATAGGCGATTTCACGCTGCTGAACGGCGCGCTGATTATGGCAGATGAGAAGATCGAGATTGGGTCGTATTGCTTGATTTCATGGAACGTCGGGATCGCGGATTCCGATTTTCACCCGCTCGAACCGGCCCAGCGTCTCATCGACGCACAAGCTCTCGCGCCGTATTTCAAGGATCGGCCTGCACGTCCCAAATTGAAAACCGCGCCTGTGAAAATCGCGGACAACGTCTGGATCGGGATGAACGCAGTGATTTTGAAAGGCGTCACTATCGGGGAAAACTCGGTTGTTGCGGCGGG
>Ga0307312_10000104_pt1 | contig 31740 bp, 30 predicted proteins | sample ER_DNA_202_FD_194489 | JGI IMG/M metagenome (GOLD analysis project Ga0307312, IMG submission 194489) | Bulk soil microbial communities from the East River watershed near Crested Butte, Colorado, United States - ER_DNA_202 | ecosystem: Environmental > Terrestrial > Soil > Floodplain | place... | reverse complement strand
CCGAAAGTGATGTAAGTAGAAGATATATGACGACACCTTAGATAATAGCTGTGCATTTCATCTGGTAATCGTTGTAAGCTCTTCTGGTATTACAGAACAAACGAACTACTAGAATAATCGTGAGTTAAGAGATATTGTAACTCAGATTACAAGAATGTCAACAGCAATGAAAGTTGTAGGCCAATAACAAAATACCTCATTTTTGGTCTAACTGATTTAACATCTGAGCTATTTCCCAGTCTTTTTTTTATATGAAATAGCAGTAATAAAGCCGCACAACAAATACTTACTGTAGTATAAATTCCTATTATTTTCATATGCCAATTGCCACAATAATTGGCTAGAAGTGTAATACCAATTATTATAATTGGAATAGAGAGCATAAGAAATAATGTAAATCTAATTCCCATTACTATTGGGAAGGTACGTCTAGAGGCCATTCTATCTCCCTTTATATCACCGATGTCACCAAGCGGTGATAGAATAAAGAAGCAAGAAAAAAATAATGAAGCTGCATAAACTACAGCTAATGAATTATTTGAAACAGAGGTCCCTCCCAGGATAGACAATAATGCGCCTCCTGCTGCTGTCACCGCTGTCTTTAACGGAAATTTGTCCTTTAGATTTGATTTTGGATGCGAATAGGCGAGAGCTAAGGCTGTATAAGCGATAGCCACAATCATTGTGTTCAAGTTTATAGAAAATGTCAGTAGCAAACCACTGCCAAACAAAACAGATACTATAATCCGAAGTTGGGTCCTACTAGCTCTCCCTGTTATGGAAGGTCTATTTGTTTTGTTTATTGCATCTACCTTTTGATCTGTCATATCATTATAAGTATAGGCTGCAAGTGCCAGAAAGTAACTCGCTATGACAGTACGAATGGCTTCAAGTAGGTTTGGATCGCCATGCGATCCCAATAATAAGGCTACTAAGGTTGCGAGTGCAAATATGTAAACAAATGATCGCGCCTTAACATACTCTGCGAAAACTAATGCAGATCGCGAAGTACTAAGATGCCATTTTTCAAAGACTTTGAATCCTCTATTCATTATATTTTGTGAGGTAACTGCACTCTTCGTTTTACTTTTCTCACCATTTATGGATATTTTGCTTACTAAAGTGAAAACTTTCAACAATAATTTTGTTATTTTGCTATAATTAAAGATTGATATATATTGAAATTCCTTTGTTACCAAATTTGGATATCTTTCGTATTTGAGTGTGTGTTTTTCACACTTAATCCTGACCACTCAGAAATCTCATACTGATGTAGCAAATTATTAGACCGCTTCGTCTAACTATTTAGCTTACGAATGCGAAATATTCATACTTGTTGAATTTCTATTTCTTCCTACAAAAACAGATTCAATCACATACCAACTTAATACTAGGCACTTCGCCCACATATTTCGATCTTAATATTGAAAAGATTGCAATCGCTAATTTAGAAATCAATTCCAAAGCCCCAAAAATCTCCCCTCACTATGCCTCAGTCTAGGTAACTGTTATCGTCTATTACGGTACTGTACCGACAACTTAATAAAAAGCTTAATGATGTCTATTGGTGTTGGATTCTCTCGAGGCAAAATTTAGATTTAATATCAAAGAGGGAATGATTGAACTTGAAGGTAGTCAGGACTTTGTTGACAAACATTTGGATAGATTCGCAGAAATTTTCAAATCTGCCATTCACCAGGCTGTAGTTCTTGGAGTAGAAAGTAATATTATTCACAAAGTAGATTCTTTAATGCCTCCGTCAGACGGTAAACAAGATGCATTAGAAGTGGCATCATCTGGACTAAGTAAGAAGACTGCCAACAATAACAGACATAATACAAAGCAATCTTCACCCTGCTTGCCACCTATTCCAGTAGATCTCAAAGCAGGTGAAAATAAAATAGGGTTAAGAGAATTTTATGCCGATAAACATCCAGTAAACCACTATGAAAAAACCATCGTCTTTGCTTATTACTTAACTAAATTCAATAATCACCCAGATGTTAGATACGGCGAAATTCTTTCCTGTTATGAAGAGGTGAACGAAAAAAAACCTAGCGTCGTTGACATAGTGAAAAATTCCGTGAGGTATAAAGGGTGGCTAGAACACTGCTCTGACAAATTTGTTACCCGCCTTACAATATCGGGTGAGAACTTCGTAAAATTCGATCTGCCACAACAAAAAAATAAAAAGATGATGATTCAAGAATCAATGGTTTTAGGTGAGAGTAGATTAGTGTGAGTGATGCATTTAAGCACGCCACCAGTCAAAGCCTATAAAATCAACCTTTTTCTCCTTTATTCTAGGAATTGCTATTATGAACTGTTTTTTAACAGTCGTAGCCAACCTGCCTGCAAGTACAATCCCGGTTGCAGACATGTACTCAGCTGGACTAAAGACCTCTATCAAAAAAGGAGCATGATCTAAGCCCGGTCCATGCTCGTAAACTGCAAAATCGCAGCCGAATTTAATTCCCGGCGATACTACGTATCCGTGGTCTCTTAATCTTTGAAAGACTAGATATTTATTATCAAAATTGACGTACTCCCTTCTGCATATAGCCTTAATTTCCTTAAACGGGATCTGTTCGCCATTCGGTCGTGTTAGCCTCAATTTTTTTGTGTGAACTAGATAACATCCTTCAATCAAATCTAATATAAGACGCGAGTCAAACAGGTTACTCTTTGGTTTTGCAATCCCTAATGGTTTACCATAGAAGCCATTGCTAAAAAGCTCTCGTGAATGCTCTATATTGCAAACGATTATCCTGTTTTCTACCAGTAGAGCGTGAATTGCATTCATTACATGCTCAATGCCAATATGGTAAGTGAATCAGAAGCCTCTTGGCATTTATCTGCCATACCTTCAATTCCCTCTACAGCGTCTTTCAAGAGTAACATATCACGTGTAACTGAGATATCGTTAAGAGCCTTTATAACAATAGATCGATACTTTGCATCAACTAGCCGTTCCAACCTTTGGACTTCCTCTGCCAGTTCGATGGTGCTAGAAGGATTAATGCTTAATGCTCGCGCCATTTCGTTCAATTTGAAAATGGCATCAACAACCATACCAATTAATTGTTTAACGTCATCGTCGAATTTTCCTTTTTTTAATGATGAGATTTTCATACTCGCAAGTCTAAATGCAACACCACTAATGTAACCTGCTATATCATCCATAATGTACGCCGTTCTTAAAATGTCCTCGCGATAAGCCATTAAGCTTCCAATTTCTGCAACTTCCCTAGTTATCTTCCTTCGAAGGTTTTCCACATCCTCTTCAGAATTTCTCATTCTAACGAGGCATGACTGGATATCTTTCTCATCGCCTCTGGTAAGAGAAGCAGTAAGGGCTGACAGGTCCCTAGCGGAATTTAAAATCCTATTAATTTCATCATGTAAAACTGCTAGCGCTTTACGCTTAGCCTGAACCTCCAGCTCTCCGCTGTACATCCTTAGAAAAATACCCATTCAGCCTATTTATTCTTTCGATAATATTAGAAGTAAAGTAATTTGAGAAGACGGTAGTACGGAATGGGTTATTAGCGGGATGATTAAAAAATTTACCTGAATGCAGTCTCCTTTATCTCTATTAAATCTCTGATAATTGCACTCGCTGTTTCCATCCCACCGGCTCCATGACCGATAATTGTCTGCTGGCCTGAATGCTCAGAGAAGAAAGTTACTGCATTTAACGTCCCGTTCACATAAATAGGATCTCTTTTTGATATCTCAGTTGGCTCAACGTTAAGGTGATTATGATCACATGTTGCAATGAGCTTTATAGCATGGCCTTTTTTTTGAGCTTTTAGTATATCCGAGCACCTTATACCTCCAATACCAGATCGCTTAACATCCTTCATTGTTACTTTCATCCCGGTTATCCAGTTAGCCATGATAACAAGTTTCGCAGCCGCGTCATATCCTTCGATGTCTAAAGATGGTACAGCTTCAGCATAACCCTTTTGCTTCGCGTCACAGAGGGCGTTTTCAAAAGTTAAGCCATCTTCCATCTTGCTTAAAATATAATTTGTAGTACCATTTAGAATACCCATAAAAGAGATTATTCTGTCGCCCTTTAGGCATCGTTTAGCAAAATCCAAAATGGGAGTACCCCCTCCTACTGTACCACTAAAACGAAGCATAACATTATTGTAATTTGCAAGCTCTATTAGCGAAGGAAAGGCTAGCGCTAGTGGCCCTTTGTTTACTGTAATTATATGCTTACCTGATCTCATTCCAGCAATAATATGAGAGGTAGCAGGTTCGCCGTGCTCTAGATTAGTAGTTGTTACATCAACCAATATCTCTGAATCTACATTTTCAATCATTTGTAAAATATTGGTTTTTGCATTTGAATCCACCTTGAAGTAAGCTCCTACCGTGCCCTTAGATCTCTTAACTTCAAGTAGACGTTGAAGATTCAGACCAGATTCGCAAAATGCTCCTCCTTGGTTATCGACACAAGCAACTAGTCGTGGTTTAATTCCGTAGCGACCATATAATTCCGGACAACTAGCTAGCAACAACTTTGCAAAGCTTTGGCCAACAATGCCGAAACCTACGAGCATGATGCGCAAATTGAATAATTCAAGTAAATGTGGAGTTAAATATGTTTAAACAATCATTTAGGGTACAATGAGCTAATCAGAACAAATAATTTATGCGTAGGTAAATCATGGTTAGTATGGGTGCGTGCTGCAATTGTTTGAAATCATCCTACTCATGATTATAATAGGTCTTGCGGCAGGCATTTTTGGGTCAATAGTAGGAGTGGGTGGGGGTATAATAATAACACCTGCTCTAACTTTTCTAGGTTTTCCGCCAGCTCAGATTGCTAGTACAAGTCTGATTGCTGTAACTTTTGCTAGCTCGTCATCAACTATGGCCTACGCTAGACAGAAACGGATTCAATACCAGATCGGGATCAAAATTGCAGCCTCAGCTATTCCTGGTGCAATTGTAGGCGCATATTTGTCTAGCTATCTTGCGTTGGATGCTTTCAAAATAATATTCGCTATAATCTTATTGATCACTGGAATATACATCATACAACCAAGTTCGATTAAGGAGGATAGAGTAAAAAAAATATCGAGAGCATCAATGTTATTCACATATGCAATCGGCTTCGTGGCAGGCACCGTCTCAAGTCTGTTTGGCATAGGTGGTGGAATAGTTTTCGTACCGGTGCTGGTTGTAATATTGCGCATGCCTATGTTCAAAGCAAGCCCTACATCACAACTTGCCGTCTTCATTACCTCCGTGGCAGGAAGTATTACTCATTCCGTTCTAGCCCACCCTGATTACACTTTAGCAGTTTTCTTATCAGCGGGAGCGACCATAGGCGGTCAGATAGGGGCGAAAATATCCTATCGCGTAAAAGAGAGCTTGTTGAGAAAGGTACTTTTCATATCGCTCTTCCTCGTTGCCGCAAGACTAATCTTCGATTTCATTCATAAACCTTCTAGCTAGCGGATATTAGAATGAGATCCCTTATCAACCAAATAGGGTCAATCACTCTTGACAAAGACCCACCGAATATGATCAATAATAATTGTTCCTCAGCTATTACCCCAGCCTCTTTAACGAGGCATTGATGGCTGACCTATTACTTTATCGAGTGAAATCGTCAAACTTTCCACGTCGAAATGACGGAATTGCTTTTTTCAGACTGCAAGTTTAAGGTCATCATTTGCAAATCATGCTCTAGCTTGGATTTGATAGATAAATGGGAGCTCTCGATAATGTGCTCTTCTATTGAGACATCTTTTATAGTTATCTCGCATATATTACAGCGGATTCTCTGTTTTCCCACTGTCCTTTTCAGTTCACTCACGTGTTACTTGTATAAAGACCTATGATATAGGAGCTCTTCGCACATAACTTTACACTTACGAGCGTTACTCGTATAACGCCATCGATAGAAAGAAGATAATAAAAACATTCAAAAGCCCCTACTGATTAATCCAGTTGTTATCAATTAGCGAGGGGTGAACTTGACTTCAACAAGGAAGGAGCTAAAACAAAAAGAGAATCAAGAGCGCTTGGCCAACGCAGCGGCGTCTTTAGATTCTATAACAAGGAACAGCAATATTCAAAGAAATATCAGAAACATGGTAAAAGAGGTATACATTACATTAAAAGATGAAAAAAGCGGAAGTATTTCCGTGAGAGCTGCGAACGCCATCAGCATGCTGGATACAATAACGCAAAATCCACAAATGCAATCTCATATAAGGACAATGCTTTGGCAGGTAGTTTCGAGCCTAGAGAGCATAAGGGAATAGAACAGAAAATCTACGGGACGTCTGTATTTTTCACAGGTTTCAAGGGAGGCGGTAGTTTCTCTAGTTTGTGATTGGGATTAGCTAGGTAGTGTCTGGAGGCACCTTCTCCACTAAGTACAATATTGCAATTAACACATCTATATCGTATTGCCAAGTCTAGCTCCCTTTTTATAATGTATACAAGGCTAAAAAGTCTATGGAAACAAGCCTGAAGATAAGGTCATCGTAATCTAACAATTTCTCGATGGTCAGGCACGCTAGTTCTTATTCTTGACCGATAATATATCGCGCTGGCAATATTTTCTGACTTTGACCTTTCACCGTGGTTTACTAGCACTCGCTTAGGTCTTATTCTTGAAACAAAGCTCAGAATCTGATTAAAATCGCTATGTCCACTAAAACCATCAATCTTCTGCGTTTGGCACTTAATAGGTATCACCTTAACTTTGCCAGTCTTATCCAACATACTTACTTCATTCATTGTACCGTCTATAACACGCCTACCTAATGTTCCGTTGATTTGATAAGAGACAAACATGATCTTGTTCTTTTGGGAAGGAGCTATGTCCTTGAAATATTCAACAGAGGGCCCCCCCTCTAACATACCCGACGTAGCCATTATAATAGAGGGATGCTCATCCTTCAATACTTCGTCCCTTTTTCCTATACCGTTCACCAGTGTAAAGTACTCCGACTGAAATGGGTTGCTGCCGTGTGAAACTGACCTTCGAACATTGTATCCTAGATAATGAGCATAGGACATGTGTATCGCACTTGCTTCTGAAATCATTCCTTCAATATAAATAGGTGATTCGATCAGACGCCCTTCCTTCATCTCCTTGTCTATTACAAGCATAATTTCCTGAGCCCTTCCTACAGCAGGCACCGGGATCAACACTTTTCCACCTTCGAGAAGGGTTTGGTTAATACTTTCAGTGAAAGTTCGATATACCACCGACTGGTCTGGCATTACATCAGTACTATTACCATACGTACTCTCCGTTATCAGTGTTTCTACCCTTGGATAAACCGATAATGCACTGTCCAAAAGTTGGGTTCTTGCGTACTTGTAATCGCCAGAATAAAGAATATTATGGACACCAGAAATATTGAGGTGAACTGTCGCACTTCCCATGATATGTCCAGCATTGTTCAAGGTAATGGTAATATCGGGCGAAATATCAGTCGGTTTACCATACGGTAGTGTGATGCAATGCTTGATAACCTCATTGATATCCCTCGTTTCATAAGGTAAGTAAGTACCGTTACTTTTTGCAACCTTAACTGAATCTAATTGAAGTAAAGTCATCAAGGGTAAAGTTGGTTCAGTACAATAGACCGGTCCCTTATATCCAAATTTGAATAGAACAGGCAAAAAGCCTTGATGATCGATATGAGCGTGGCTTATAATAACTGCATCTAGATCATCTATGTTGAAATTGAACCAGTCCAGACGGGGATATGCATCCAATCCGGGGTTCTCACCAGGATTTATACCACAATCTAGCATAACCTTGCTCTCGGCAGTCATGACAATAAAGCATGATCTTCCGACTTGCTTGACGCCGCCAAGGCAGAAAAGCATGACATCTTTGCTGGTCATAGAGGACTGCGGCATTGCGTCGCTAATTTCTGGCATAGCAGTGGTAATACCCTTGTGATAACTACCTTGGATCTCTTCTGCGTTTAACTTGGTGCTTTTACTGTTTTTATTAGTTATTATAAGCGGAGTCCTGAAGATTCTGTTCCCAAGTTGCTGAAAAAATAATGTTCTCTCTTTTGCAGAATTTTTCAGAGTTGAATGAATGGTACTGATGCTACTTGACGGGATATGTGGAGATAGTCTGGTGTGAGCAATCCAGCCTGTACTGTCAGCTATTTCGATGACTAATTCAGGAGTTATCGCTTCTGGTTTGTTAACTTCCAAGATGACTTCGCCAGTCGCATCATCGCAAAACACCGCAGACACAACAACTTCCTTTGGAAGTAGTTTCGCAACCGTCAATCTTGTCTGCTCTTCAGGTAATCTAATAGAGGGATCTGTCTTAATGACAAACCTTTTTTTTAGTGTCCTAGATAGCGACGATAAATGTAACGTTAGTTCTGTGAGTGCAAATTTTGGATTCTTGGAATATAAGGCGATGTTTGGGCCCTCAAACCTAGCTACTGATACTTGGGATTCCGGTGGAATAGATCGTAGTACGGTTTTAGCAACCACTCCCTCGCTATCACTTGTTAATTTAGTCGTGAAATGATTCCCAGGTTCTGTTTCCTGTCGTTCGGCACGAATACTAGACGATAATTTTCTTCGCTTGTATTCATCCTTAGGAACTATTTCCGTTGCGCCCTCTTCATGGAACTCATTTTCTAATTTTTCGTGCTCTTCCATTCTTAATCTTATCCACCTACCCCTGTGATTCTTTTAGCCTCCCCGCGTAAGAAACGCGCCAAATCGCCGCAGAAATATAATATATTATAGGGGAATAGAGCCTATTAGACGGAACCTATATATTAATATATTTTGTCCTATGTCAACCGAATGATACCTTGCTTTGGTATAAATGGAATAGAAATTCAGCTTCAACGGCTTATGTGGAAGGCTAAAAACACTCTAAAGCTAACCTATATGGAAAGGTAACTATCACGTAATCGATGCAACAGAAGGTCTACCTTGAATATCTGAACTTCAGTACGACATCATTCGTAGATGGTGACGAGAATAGATTCAAAGATTTGACACAATCATGTTTTAGTGATTTTGACAGCTGTGATTTTGTAAGCATTGGAGTCTAGGGATGTAATTCATTAAAAAGATCCGCTTACAGATCCAGGCTATGGGTTTTGTGATTTAAGAATTCGTTGATACTCCAAGTAGCATCAGTTATGTTCCTTGAACCGTCTGAACAGGTAATGACTCTGCTACCTAACCAGAAAGTGTATAATTATGAACCAATAAATAAGACAACTCCTCGTACCGCCATAGGTTAGGGCGATAAATTTACTGCTCCCAAGGCAGGAATATCGAGTGGTGTTTGAATTATACGTCGACTACTCCTTCGGCAACTTACTTTTGTTAGTACAAATTTAAATGTGAAGATTATTTCATCTGCAATTCAGGCTGTCAGGTAGATGTCAAGTCCGATAAGAGGCGAACTCTACTTTACGGAGTTTATAGTCACATTTCGGATATTTGAGAATTAATTGCAGACTGATGTTGAAATACAGAAAGCCATCAGTCTGCAATAAGTTTTGCGTAATTAGTGGGTAACAAGTCATTTAAACAAATATACTTATAAGGGCTAGCGAAACTTCCCCTATTTCTTTTTTACTTCTAAATTTGACTTAGATTTCTACCATCTATTTTTTCTAGATTGAGTTAGACTTTGCATTACTATGACGTCTGTTATCTCAATCTAGATGTAACCTCTAAAATGCGTCGAAGAAAAAATCCTGGCTAACCAACCGAATATGATAGTGATATTTCTTCCAGGCCCTGCTTATCGCTCTGTATAGTCATCTCATGTTGTAGTCAGTAGAATCATTCCTATCTTATTACCCAAGGTAGAACCAGGGACATGACAACTATGCTAGTCATAATAATAGTAAGAAGTAGTGATGCATTCTTCACTTTTTTAGTCCTGGAACTTAACTTCGTTTCGATTAAAGAGTTATACAACTGTCCCCCGTCTAGAGGACCAATCGGAAGTGCATTGAATATACCGACGTTAAAATTAATGAACCATAACCAGAAAAGTAAATTGGAAAATATCGGAAAACTCGGACCAAGAATGCTTGAATCATATTTTGGAGCCATTAAATCAGAGTAAGGGACCGAGCCCTGCGCCATGGTTGGAGGAAGAAGTAGTGCTATGGGATTGGAACCGAAGGCAGTCTTATACCTTGTTAATACTAGAGCAGGATCGCTACCGACGCTAGTTATGGTTACTCCCAGTATACCCCGATTTGCTTCCACAGACTTAGGTAGACTTACTATGCGAGTAATTCGATTGCTATCTGTGTCCTTCCAAGAAATGCTCACATCAGTACCTAAATTGGATCGTAGTAGTTTGCTTAAGTCTTCTACTGCACGGATTTTTTGGTTGTCTATGGATTCAATGATGGATCCCTTTGATAATCCTATCGAACTTGCTATTGAATTATCGCCTATACCCATAACTCTCACACCGTATTGTGGTTCTCCCATTATTGGAAAAGGGGTAAGAGTAGATACGATAATATAAAGGATCACGAGTGAAACCGCAGCTAAAATCATATTATTTAAAGGCCCTGCTGTCAGAATCGCACTCTTAATCTTCAAAGGCGTCTTAGCCAGCTCTTCTCTTTCAATATTCACGAAGGCACCAATAGGAATACCTAGAATAAGAACTATCCCCGTCGATTCTACCTTGATGTTATAGACCCTGGCTACTATTCCATGTCCCGCTTCATGTACAATAATAGTAATCACCAATGCAAGCCAACCGTAGGTCCATGGAAGATAAGGATTTAAACCTGGAATAAGAAGATTTGATTGTGGACCAACATCACGCACTCCTGCTCTTGCAGCTCCGTTGGAAAACATAACCATTAGGGATCCGACTATGAGGAATATTGCTAGGATTGTGATTATCGGCATTAAGTATGTGTTGAATTTGGCATAAATTCTCGCTGCCCTGTTCTTAGCAATCATATCAAAAAAGTTCAGACCAAAAGGTGTATGAATTAGTATAAGGGGAAACTTAATTTCTGCACGAACTCTATTTCTGTTTTGCTGCTCCAACTCCTTAAGATAGTACTTGAACAGTATTTAAATTGAATCATCTATCGTACTGCATATCACCTCGGTTAGAATTTCTGCAAACAACGATATACTGCGTTGTTTAAAATGATCCTTTAGAAGTGATTTGAAGCTCAGCTGACACAAGATCTCGAATTAAAATGAAGATTCCTCTCTATTTGGACCTGGACATTTTCTCGAACTCAAATTCCACTATCTTAATTTTTCCCATACTCCCTCTCAGAGTGCATGAGGTATCAATTATACTGTCACTCGTTATTCCCGAAATATTAGTCACAACTTGTGGCATCCTCTTTATTGGCACATCAAATGACGCAAACGCAAATACACTGGCCCCTAAAGGATTTTGTTGCCTTTGGTTTAACCTATGCTCCTTTAGATCGTCAAAAGTGAGATAAACATGCGACTGAACCTAGAGCTTCAATCCTTGCAATTATAAATTCTTGCTCCATTAACTAAACAAGTATCAAACAAGAATTTATGTACGTTACAAATAGTTTTCTGAAAGTTGCTATCAAAACTCTTGTACGACCTTGGCAGTGATCCAAGCTCAAAGTAAACTTTATCAACGTGAATGTTCATATTATTCGACGAAATATCTATTAAACATAGGTCGATTTATGTTAACTTGTGTCTGCTGAAGAGAGCAAATACGAAGACGAACCAAGAAAGAAGATTGCGGAGCCTCCCTTAAATATTCTGTTTAATCCTTCAATCGTTGGCAAAAAAAATGTTTGGGATATTAACGTATCCCTGCTTCTCGAGATGCTTCTAAACCTATTAGGTCTAACAGGGAAGAAGGACCTCAGAGTATGCGGTATAGCAGCCGTATCGTCATCGATGATACATCGTCTCAAGGTTGAGAGCATATTTAACTTGGAGAAAATAGCAATGCAACGGAAACAGATTGAAGAGCCTCAAAGCGATAAACCCATTATCCCTCTAAATGTTGTACAGTTGCCTTTCCGGTTTGAATCTACATATCCTCTATCTTTGGAAGACCTACTTCAAGTTCTTGAAAATATGATACTGGACATTACGAATCGAAATAACAAGAAAGATAAACTAGTTCGGCTTGACCCACTAGATACGTTTGACTTTGATCAATACTTCGTAAAGTTAGAACAAGTTATAGAAGAATATGAGAACATGATTTTTGACATAGTTGGTGCAGATAAAACTTTAATGTTTAAGACCATCGTTTCTGGTATGAATCCTATTGAAGTTGCGAGATGCTTTCTCGCGATACTTCACTTAGCTACTAAACGAAAGATAGAACTGGAACAAGTTGACGCTGAAGAGGATATAAAGATAACAATGACTACCTAACCATCAGAGTGAAGAGCAATTGGTTTCAAAGATGATAGAAGGTCTTCCGGAGGCTGAAATCATTGGTAGGATCGAGGCAGCCCTCTATTCATCAGGAAGACCTTTGTCGATAGAAGAACTGACAAGAGCATCAGGTACAAATTCAAAAGAGAAAACACTGAAAGTTATCTTTGACCTGATGAAAACAACCAAATCTGTTTTCAAGGCTCTTGAGATTGCTAGACTTGAGGATGGAAACTTTGTGTTTCAGTTAAAACCTAATTTTACCGCTGTTATTAGAAGGTTTGCACAACAACCCCTACTGGGGACCGCTGTACTGAAGACACTTTCTTATATCGCCTACGAGCAGCCCATTACTTCTAGACGTATCGTCGATATCAGAGGTACTCAGGCATATCGACATCTTAGAGAATTGAAGCAAACAGGTTTTATTGAATCTGAAAACTTGGGAAGATTAAAAATATATAGAACTGCTAAGAAGTTCCAAAATTATTTTGGTGTTACAAATCTTGATTCTCTAAAGTCACTCGTTCTGCCTTCGACAGATAAAGAAATCGAAAAAAAACAAGATAACCGCCATGATTTCACAAGACAACAAAAATAACAGACAATAAAAGATCAGTAAAAGATTAATTAGCATAGAGGATCAACAATGGTGTCTAATGCGTAAGTCTATAGAGAACCTCTTCGGACGAAAATACACAGGAGGCCGCAAGGTACCACTCCGAGGCAGGAGGAAATATGAAATCGACAGATATCCTAATGAAGCAGTTGTTGGAACAACTGAGATGGTCAGCCGACGCACACGAGGTAATAATTTTAAATTTGCTCTTAAGAGCGCAGAATTTGCAAATGTCTCTGATACTCTCTCTAAAACGACAAAGAGATTAAAGATTATTCGGGTGATAAAGAATCCTGCAAATAAGGATTACGAGAGAAGAGGAGTGATAAGCAAGGGAGCCTTATTTGAGACGGAAGAAGGCATTGCAAAGGTAGTTTCCAGACCCGGGCAAAATGGAAGCGTTAATGCTGTCCTCGTAAGACGTTAGTCAATCTGGCCGACGTTCTAAAAGTTATCTTTTGTTAGACTTGGAATCTGATAGTTTAGCCAAATTGACAAAGTTCACTTGGCATCTAAAGGTAAAAATTGACTAGAAGGATAAGAATAAGGTTCAACTGCCCCTCCCCCTTTGAATTCTTTGCAATCTAGTTAACAAATCAGATATCTGTTCATGTGTGGGATTCACAGCTCGAATTATTTCTAAATCTACATTTAGTTTTTTCAGTTCTTTGTAGATGTTTCTATCCTCTAAAGTATCTATCAACAGATTGATGCCAAAAGGTTTCTGCAGTAGTTCTACTACCTGCTTAAGTTCTCTTATCGAGGTTGCCAGTGTCTCTTTAACAAAAGCCGATGCAAATATGATTCGCTGGCGAGGATTTATAGCAAGGATTTCCTTTGCAACATCCATTCCGTTAATCTTCGGCATTTTATGATCCAATATAGTTGCGTCAAAGGGTATAGAGGATATTGGACTTTCAGATAGCATGTGTTCAAATTCTTTATGGTAAATATCAAGGCACATTTTGCCATTTTCAGCCAATATAACCTGGTGATTTCTTCTATCAAGTGCGTTTTTATAAAGCAGCGCAACGTCTCTTTCGTCTTCAGCAATGAGTATTTTCATGAGTGTTTATTCGACATAGCCAAAATTCAGAGATCTCACCAAGCTGGTCTTATTTGCCTTCCGATTCATATTCATACTTATTAGCTCTACTAAACTCGTTAAAAGTACTATATGAGGACAATATGCATAAATTGATTAACTAACTAATCAAGAATATGTGATCATAAAAGATAGCGGTGTAGCTATTGGGCCACATACGATTCTGGTTTTACCAGGTAAGTCAGTCTGTTTTACAACCGACATTGTGATAACTCAATTATGAGCTAGAGATTTTCAACGACATGTAGTCTAAGCTTAAATTATGGTTGGTTATTCTGCTCCAATCAAACCCAAAAGATCAAATCCTTCGGTTGATTTTGCATCGATCTGCGCGATCGAAATGAGATGACCGTCTGGATCTTCAATAATAGCATGTTTCCCAAACGGTTCCTCCTTAGGCTTTTTAAAAAATTTTACGTTTTTCTCATTTAATTCCTTAACCGTACTATCTAAGTCGTTTACCATGAAGCCCACCAACATGTTGGCTTCTGTCCTTAACCGGTTTTTTGCCTTTGCAGGATGTATGGCGAGGACGGTACTGCTACTGAAGAACTCAGTCCACTCCTGAGATTGATTTTTAATTGGCAAGCCTAAAATATCACGATAGAATTTTAAAGAATTGTTCATATCGGATACTAGGAGAATTACTGCTCCAACTTTTTCGAATGGCACTATTAAAACCCATCGAGATATATCGTTACTGAATTAATAATCTATCGATAAAAATGAGCCAAGAAATATGGTTTTAATGCATCAAATATTAGATTATTGAGGCATCATAAGGAACGTAGAAAACAAGGATTTGTAAGAGAGCCTGAAACAGGGTTACCACCAACTTCGATGTAGGGTACTGATTCACTGCTCTTACAATGGCACACTTACTTTAACCTATGCGTGCATCATTTAGCGGTTTTTAGGCGTTCTGAGTAAACTGTTTTATATAGACTTTAGTTGAAATACTAAAAAGTTGTCTAAGGTTAATGTCTTTTTTATATATATTGCCAAGAATGAAGAATGGCGGCAAAGACAAGAACAAGATATGGGTTATGTCCATTCAATGGCTAGATTTTATCAATGGTGGCTAAAACATCAGTTTAATATGAATTTGAAGGTCGAGTGTGACATTTTACCTGTGATTCCAGGAAAAATTTTTGATAGAATGTCCATCGGGTATCTCATACGGGATCATAACCAAAGAGGGAAAGGAATATACCATTTCTATTTGAGCTACTCTAAGCCCATTTGGACAGACTGCCCTATAGAAGGATATACTGCTGAGAACTTTGGACTAATGCTCTGGAAGAGACCAGCGAGCTCGCTTTCAGACGAACTACGTGTTAAATTCTTCGCTGACTCAAACTGCGCGGCAGTTTCCCACTTGATATCACACGAGATTTTAAGGATGAAAGGAAAAGCGAAGAGGGAGTATTTCGGTGAAGTCCACAGAGTATGGAACGATCATCTTCACCTGCGTTTGCCTTTCATTTATTTCAACGATAGCTATAGGGTAGTTAGCAAAGAAAGCCTTTATCGTTTTGTAACTTTAGATATACGTCAAGTCCATTCACAGTAGTCAGAAGAAATATGAGTCGCCAGCATAATATAATATAAAATGGATAGCCTTACTATTATAAAATCAGGTGCTATCTTTTCTAGTATTGGGATTGCTATATTAGTCGTGTTTGTCGTTATCTTGCTCTCATTCCCTGTTCTCAAGGAATGTTCTAAGCTTCAGCATGATTGCAAATTTAACTCAATGGCCCCTGGTCCACTAAAATCGGTGGTCAGTCCTCTTCTTGTAGTCTCTGGCCTGCTTACTGTTTCAGCAGGTATAGCTATGATCAGGGTAGGCATGTGGTATCGATATCGGCACCGCACCTAATAATTCCATCTAAAAAGAGATATTGTGGGAATAAAAATTAAGTCCTGGCTAGCTGTTATAGGGAGAAAGGCTTACAACGTACGTCTCGCAAAATCACAAGCAATATGACTAATGTGCTCCATTTGGCCAACGTTTTATGACAAATGATCGTTAGGAATTGCAAAAATTCTTGCACGTAGATATATCGACTCTAAGCAATACTTGACTGGACGCCACAACCACTTATCTTCAGCTAGATGTCAACGGTATTACCGGTTTTCTCACTCGAATGTGGCATAATTCTAGATCAATAGTACATGTTTCAAAAACAAAACAATACGAGTCCACCTAAGGATTACTTGAGACATATTGAATAAAGCATTTTTAAGTTAGAAAACCAATGGAAATCAACTCATAATCTGGAAGACTACAAAGCAATCGCAAATGAAACACCTCGGAAAGATAGTGGGGCCGAAGGGATATGTTCTGACCCTGCTTTTGGCCCTAGTCAATTGAACCCTTGACCCACGGGTTTCCTCGTCTGTGGTGAGACTTGCCCTATTTATTGGATCTGGAGCCCGTTGCGATGCCTGGCTTCGCTACGACCCCACGTGGCCTTGGTGATTAAGATATTGTATAATATCTCTCTATAAGTCTTACCAGTCTTAGAGCGATGTCAAAGCTACAAATTAGAGTGCCAGAATGCCCAAGTCATCTGATTTATTTTAGTGGAAAAGAGTAAATTTCTCTGACGAATCGGTATTTTCAATATGGTCGTCTTTCAAGTAGAATCTTCTGCACTCAGAGACAGAAACGAATTTTTAGACACAATCCCAAGGAGTTCTGCTCCTTTCTTAGGCTGGCTAGGTAGCTTAATGAAAGCGCGCAATCATTTTTTCCACGATTTTGTTAGAAAAAAATATAAATAATTTTAGGATATATGAACGACATTGACAGGGGAGACACAGCTTCGTGCAAGACGCACAAGAATAAAAATATTAAGAGCGATCACTGAAAAGAATGGCTCGGCAAGTTTCTCTGAAATTAGGGATGCAACAGGTCTTTCGACCGGTTCAATTTATTATCACCTACAGAGGATGAGTAATTATATCAATAAAGATTCCAGACATTATATAATTACAAAAGAAGGGATGCAAATGTTTCGCCAGATTGAGGGTGGGTCTCCTCCCGTGGCATCTAATGACGACGAAGAAAATACATCCGGCCCGGCTATTACGTTTCCTTCAGACTCCCTAAGACTCGCTGATCCACAGCGGAACGGTCTCCGAGAATATGCATTTGTTCTGAGTTTAATAGGTGTTAGTATGTTTCTTGTTTACAATTTATTTACGAGTTCTCATATAATTTTCCCGAGTATCTCTGCTGCTGGAAAAATGATTGCAAATGCAAGTTTAATATCTTCCGCTTCAATTGCTGCGCTTCTTTCAATTTCATTTCTTATCATGATAAAGAGACATTTGCTTCCAACTGGGTATAGGGGAATAATGCTATCAGCTTTAACGGTTTTGTCAGTACTATTGGTAAACATCTTAATATTCTCTGGTCTTGGGACACAGATAGGAGTAAGTCAAATAACATTTTAATTTTATTCTATAAATGCCCTCTGATAATCATTAATGCACTAGAGAATAGTCTCTTGAAAATCTTGAATTAAGGTAATAGATAATGTCTTATCACAAAGACGACCTATTTAGTTCCCTGTGTTTAGAATATTGCTATATTATACACTCTTCATTCTCAGAAATGTATGTTCATCTTTTTGATACTTGCCAATACATTTTCCGATAGGATTGCATGATATTCCTTCAAGAGAAAAGTCAATACCTTAACTTGTCTAAGGTTAGCGACCTCCAAGATCGCTGCCGCTAGGTCAGGTCCTAATTCAATATTTCATATTGTAGGCCAATAGAAAGCAATATAGTACATTAATCACTAAAAATATTCATACATAATCGTGATAACTGCAACACGACTACGACCTAATTAGAACCATTGAAAGCATATATGATATGTACAAGTGGTAGCTCTTGATCATAGGTTAAGGTAGGACATCATTCAATAGCATCAATTATTTTGCAAATGATTTGACCTTTAACATCATCGATCGATAAGTGGGTTAGTTGTAACTTTTAGAAAATAATTTTGCTATCATGACATCATACGTAAATTTATCGTTGTTCCTGTATTACCTCTTTCTATTGCTCGTAAGTGAAAATTGTCAGCAATATATAGATATAAAAATACTTGAGATTTATCAGTAAGCGTGAAATCAGAAAAGATAGTGCAGTCCGTGATGTAAAGTGAGCTGTACTCGGGTTTCAAAAACCATGCTGAAGTGGGAACAAACGAAGTTACCTATTTGCTCAACATTACTCTTCTTAAGATGGACGAGTTCATCTGGTTCTCCTTCTTCTCTATCAGCTTTTTCAGCCAGTTAATTGCTCGTAGAATCAGTTGTTTTTGAGAGTTGTCTAATGCAAAGATTCGTATAATTCCAGGTAAGAAATAATTTTTCATGTAGTATGAAACATATGAAAGCTCAATTTTCATATTGATAACGCGACTAGGATATTATTCGTTAGCTCAAGTATAAGCTGATCCAATTCTGGTATAGATTCAGATTTATTTTCGTAATCTACATATTCATTGGCATTCTAGACTTTCGTAAATTGAAACGGATCCACCCACATTATTAAAATATGAATCCGATAGACGTCGATTATCGGAGAATTGCAATGGGGAAAGATTTTCTTTAGCAATGGACTTATCAAGAAATTAACAATTTTTATAAACTAACCATATTGATTTAAATTGCTATTTCTTTGTCTTTATGCCTGTTTGCCGGTTAATATTAACAATGCAGAAGAAGTGATCATATATGAATTAGGGGTATCCGCGGAGGAGTCTAAGATTTTTATTCATATTGTAAAAAATGGAAGGGTAACTATTGACCAGATATCATCTCTCATCGGGTGCTCGCATGAGCGTGGATCTCAGCTGGCTAATTCACTAGTGAACAATGGGATGATAATTGAAATTAGGATTAACGAATACGAATGCCTACATCCAAGGTTTGCCATTACTAATCGCTATAGGAAGAGGTGTGAAGAAGATAACATCGTTTTCAAGAAGAATTCGAAAATAGATAACCTAGGGCTTGTTCTAGAAACCCCGTATAATAATGCTAGGAACAAATAAGTCTAGAGAGGTATTTAGTTGACTACTGACGATTCAACAGCTGACGATAAAATAGTATATTTCGGAGTCATCAACATTAATGAGAAGGGAAGGACAATAGGTGCAATCGATGTCTGGAGAAGCTTGATAACCAAGGAATTGTTTTGTGAAGAAAAAAGACTTGGAGTGCTGGAGATCGTAGATGAGATCGGCATGCCAAAAATAGAAAAGGACAGAAAATGGGCTGTCGCTGTCAACAGTAAAAGAGAGGGAAGGGACAGATGGAAAATGGTTAAACTAACAAAAGAGGGCAAGTTTAAATTTATTGATACCGATGACGAAACTTCCATTGTTGTCAACGTTCAAGATTATAATATAGTGGATGGTGGATGGTGGAGTTTCTTGATCGAGAAAAATATTAACCGTACGGTAGAGCTAACGGAACAAAGTACAAAATGATGACAGGCGGTAGTCAAGACGATACCACCCCCATAACTATATTTGTTAGAAATGCTAGAGGCGGTCAATTCGCCAGTAAATTAACAGGGCATTTTGTATTGAAAGGCGAGCAATTTAGATTTTCAGCAATAGCTTTTGGTAGGGTGGGCGGACAAAATATCAGTCTCAATATATCAAAAAAGACGCTTATGAGGGCTAAATCGTTTGGACTAGACCCCGATCAGTTGCAATTAACTATTCAGCGCAAATTGATCGAAGGCGACGTGGTCATTTTGACCAATCATAAAATGACAGAATAAACTACAATAGTGCGTCCTCAAGGGCTGTTCCGCACTTACATTTATTTCTATCTAGGGAAATTAGAGGTATCAATTCTGAAATGAGCTGTCTGGTCTTCACGATATTCTTATGTAAAATCTCTACGACATCACCAGAAGAGACCGGGGAATCTTTCCACACGTCGAAGTCGGTAACTGTGGAGATGCAAAGGTAGCATATTTCAGCCTCTCTAGCAAGTATGCATTCAGGTACAAGGGTCATGCCAATAACATCCCCGCCTACCGAATGCCTAAAAAATTGTGACTCAGACTTAGTCGAAAACCTTGGTCCTTCAACACAAATGTAGGTACCTTTCTCATGAAAGCCACCACTTAATTCTTTCGAGAGACCGATAACTAAGGTCCGTAGGTCACTACAGAAGGGATCTGCGACTGAAACATGACAAACTTCTCCCCCATCGTAGAAGCTGTATTGCCTGCACTTTGTAAAATCGATAAATTGATCTGGAAACACCGTATCTTCAGGTTTAAAGTCGCCTCTTAGACTACCCACTGCGGATTGGGCGATAATTCTTTTTACTCCAATCTCTCTAAGCGCCCAGATATTAGCCCGGTAATTAATTCTATGAGGTGGAATTCGGTGTCCCTTTCCGTGCCTAGGAATAAACGCTATTCTCTTATTGGCGAACTCACCAATCGTTAAAAGGTCTGACGGATCACCGAATGGAGTATAAACCTTAATAGTTTTTTCATTGCTAAATAATTCAGAATCGTAGATTCCTGTCCCACCAATAATTCCAATATCGGCTGAGGATGTGGTAGTCATCATTTAGTAATATACCGATAGCGAATCAACCTTATAGCCTGAGTTTCTTAGCCTCTGTCCCCCATCTAGGTTAGCCAATTCTATTACAAATCCCAGACCTAAAACCTTACCTCCCAATTCCTCTATTAACTGTGCCGCAGCTGTAGCCGTCCCCCCAGTTGCTATAAGGTCATCTGCAACCAAAATACCCTGACCATTCTCTACGGCGTCTTTTTGAATTTCCATCACCGAAGTTCCGTACTCGATATTATATGCTTTGCGAATCGTTGGGCCTGGCAACTTGCCAGCTTTTCTAACAAGTATCATGCCTACGCCGAATTTTAACGCTATAGCAGTTGCTATTATGAAGCCACGTGATTCAATACCAGCAACAGCTTGAATCCGGCGCCTCCTAAATCTGCAATAAAATTCCTTTGCAATGTATTTCAGGGCATGGTAGTTACGAAGAACTGGATTAATATCCCTGAAAAGGATTCCTGGCCTTGGAAAGTCTGGACATGCGCGTATTAACGCTCCCAAATCAAATTGCTGGTTTTTCACAGATTGTAGCCAGCATTTAGATTTAAAAAAGATTGCTCTCGTGTTATTGCATCTTATCGTCGCTTTTAATGATATTTAATGGCATCCTCTTGAGAGCGTTAATTAGTATGAAGATGCATAGTATAGATGCCATACAGAAATTGGTCGTCATTCAAAGCCAGACCGGCCAAAAGTTGAAATCAGGCAACTGATTATGCTTTTACTTTTTTTTAAATAATCAAGTTAAGAAGATATAAATAATATCGAGAAGTAGTTATTTTAGTATGCCTATTAGGAATGGGGCTGAATATATTAAGAGCCTCAGGGGTAGAAATCTCAAGGTCTATTTGTTTGGTGAATTGGTAAAGGAACCAGTAGACCATCCAATGATCCGGCCAAGCATTAATGCAATAGCTGAGACATACGATCTGGCTAATGAACAACCGGAAATCGGTTCCGTGCAGTCCTCCCTAACTGGCATGAGGGTAAATAGGTTTCTACATATAGCAGAGAACGCTATCGACTTGGTAAATCAGAATAAGATGCAAAGGAAGCTGGGACAGCTGACTGCTACCTGCTTTCAACGCTGTGTCGGGATGGATGCCCTAAACTCGCTATATTCTACTACGTTTGAGATTGACGCAAAATACGGGACTGTTTATCATAAGCATCTTATTGAATTCATCAAAATGGTCCAGAATGAGAATTTGATGATAGGAGGTGCAATGACTGACGTAAAGGGAGACCGTAGCTTATCACCGTCGCAACAGGAAGATCCCGACATGTTCGTTCACGTAGTAAAAAAAGATGAGAAGGGTGTATATATTACAGGCGCAAAAGCGCATCAAACTGGATGCATCAATTCTCATTGGATAATTGTTATGCCAACTATGAGGCTTGGGTCTGCTGACAAAGAGTATGCTATAGTTGGCGCGATACCAACAGATGCACAGGGCATCACTTACATATATGGTAGACAATCATGTGATACTAGAAGTATGGAAGGAGGAGACATGGATGCAGGAAATTCTAAATTTTCTGGCCAAGAAGCCATGATCATCTTTGATAATGTGTACATACCGAATGAACTAATTTTCATGTACGGCGAAGTAGAGTTTGCGTCTATGCTAGTAGAACGGTTCACCTGTTATCATAGAAGAAGTTACGTATGCAAAACCGGTCTTGGTGATGTGCTAATTGGTGCTGCTGCTGCTATTGCGGATTATAACGGCGTAGCAAACGCGTCGCATATCAAGGACAAGCTTGTAGAGATGACACACATGAACGAAACAATTTTCGCTGCAGGTATTGCTTCATCTTATCAGGCCCACAAGACTGCTTCCGGCAATTATCAAAATGATGATATGCTAGCAAATGTTTGCAAGCATAATGTTACCCGCTTTCCTTACGAGATTAGTAGGTTAGCTCAGGACATAGCAGGGGGATTGATGGTGACCATGCCATCTGAGAAAGACTTCAGGAGCGCTGCCGTAGGTCCCTTATTGGAAAAATATCTAAAGGGAAGAAAAGGCGTTTCAACGGAAAATAGAGTAAGGATTTTGAGATTGATTGAAAATATGACACTAGGCCGTAATGCTGTTGGATATTTGACAGAATCAATGCATGGCGCAGGATCACCACAGGCTCAAAGGATACAGATCGCACGTCAGATGCAACTTGAATATAAGAAAAAGCTGGCGAAGACCCTAGCTAACGTAGAGGAAGGCGAATCTACTGAACCCACACGGGAACAGTCAGAATATTTCGATAGAATCTTCTCCAAAGATAGAGCGTAAAAATGCGTACGCATTAGATTACGATTTCTCTGTTATGATGGAATAAAGTTAAAATCAATAGCTTGCTGATATCATGCATCTTTTAATTATGAACAGATGCGGAATCTGAGTCATTTACTTCTATAAGAAATTTCCCATCTTAATTGTGAATCAACAAGATCAAATTATTTATCTCGGAAGCTAAATTCGGTCACAGTTATCCACTTGGGATGTAGTGATAATCTAGATTCAATCTATTTATTGATAATCTTAACCTTTTTGCTTTATGCAAAAATCCTTGCAAATATGACAACTATCAATCAACACAGAAGTACAATAAAAGTGAAAAAAGCTAATGTGTGGTGATAAAAAGGCTACGAATCTATCTTAGAACCTTGCAGAAATCAAGTCGTAGCTGATGTCTATAGAATTATGTTAGGACATGCTTGACAATAGGGGCGATTAGTTCATTTACGATTTATTTGAATCTTTGGGTATAATTTTTGATAGAAAACAATTGTACGGAATCACTTATCACGACACTTTCTTCACATGGTGCATCGAATGCTGCAGACACTGCTTTAACAGCTTGCCCAAAGGTACCGAATTGATACTTCAGTGGTACAAATTCTGTGTGGCCTCCAATCTCAGGCACGACTGGTATTAAGCCAGAGCTCATCGCTTCTACGGTCGAAATTCCAAAAGGCTCACCAGGTAACGGATGCAAATAAATTTCTATTCGCGCATATTTGTCATAAGTTCTTGAAATGTTACATTTACTTCAAATTTGACGTGGTCTGTTAGCTTATAATCTCTTACCATAGTTAGTAGCGAAGAGTAGTAGTCAAGTCTGTCAGGTGATAAGCTTCTCACAATTTTCATCCTTTTTCCAATTCCATTTTGTTTTAGTAACTTTGCAAGTCTGATCGCATTTTCTATTTTGTTACTTGGATTAAATCTAGATATTACGAGGACTTGATTGTTTCTTTCCTCTGGTAATGATGGCGTTAATACCTCCTTCCGAAAAGTATCTACGTCTACAGGAGGGCTCAATACGACTGATCTCAAATTAAATGTTTTACTAATCGCTTTACTACTATACTGTGAATTCGTAAGTATAGTGGAGTTGTTCATCATGCTGACATATGCTATATCTGTCGACTGCAAAAGTCTTTCAGTCGATGCTCTAGAAGTTGATTTTTTTGACGCCAATCTATTCATCAGGTTAATATACTCTGCATCTTGAGTGTCGATAAGATATTTGGCCGCCGGAAAGTGGCAATAGGTAATTGAATTGCTCTTTGAAAAATTTGCTTGGTAAAAAGGAAGAAGGTCTCCATGTGTATTTATGTTAAGATCATATTCTTTCTTGTCACTCAATTCATCGAAGCTATTAAGTATTCTCATTGTCCTTGCCTTCTTTATGACCGAAACACTGCTTTGGCCAAATGCGCTTTGGAGCCCAATAATGTTTGGTCTCTGAAATGTTGAGAGTTCAAGTTCAACGTCTTCCAACTGTGACAGAGCTTCCATTGTCGCGATAGCAAGTCTCTCACTCCCACCACGAGCATTTAGATCGAGATGAGTAACATTGGCTATCAAACAAAATACCTGCAATGATATTGGTAAAGTATTGCTAATTAAGATTCTTACAATCCTCTGCTTAAATTTTTTTGTGACATCGATTTATCACAAAGTGACAGATAGAGCCTGCGAACTCGATATGGGAAGGTATAACTTAATTAGTTCCCTCTGACGAATCCAAATACGTAAATACAATCAAAGCTTGATTTATGTAATTGATTGAAAGCACGAAAAAATCAAATCTAAAGAAAGCAAGATCCCGTAGGGATCCTCTGTGGAATAAAATACCATCCTATGGCACAGAGGCGTTAATCAGTTCAATTAATGACATACAAGAACTCATACTGGCTCTCCAGTCTGAATATCGAGAGCGCAACGCTCTAAAAAGAAATCCTCCTCTGAAAGGGAGGCTAGACATTTTAAAAAACCAATTCTGCTAAATTGACGTCGATAAATTCAAGTTGACAAGCAACAGCCTAGAGGAAATCAGCGATATCTATAGCATTGATGCCTTGCTATTATAGGAGTAATCAGCAATTTAATTCATATACTGCGTATGAATATACGCTTCTTAATATGATAGAGGTTATCGAGAGACACAATTTTTTCACGATTCGTTTTACTGGACTAGAGATTACTCATAGATTATCTATCTTAACGGAAGTTACTCTTTTTTGGTAGCTAGCATGTCTAGCATTGCTGAAGATATGAGGATTATTGCAGAGGGAGAAATTCTGGATGACGAATGGACCAGAAGATATTACTCTGTGGATGCGAGCCATTATTCCATCGTGCCGTCATTAGTTGTGTTTCCTGTGCACCAAGAGGACGTGAGTGCGATATGTAAGTATGCTTTTTCAAAAAATGTATCTCTGACCGCGAGAGGAGCTGGGACTGGACTGCTAGGACAATCTCTTTCGCAAAATATCATTATTGATTTTACAAAATATATGAATAAGATCACCGAGATTGGAAACAACTACGTAGTAGTCCAACCAGGAATCGTTAAGGGTGTTTTAGATAAAGAATTGAAAAGAAAAGGAAAATTTCTACCCCCTGATCCCGCGAGTAGTAATTACTGTACAATCGGCGGAATGGTTGCAAATAATGCGAGCGGACCACATGCTCTTGGATTTGGAAGTATTATCGATTTTTTAGAAGGCGTCACTGTAGTTTATTCAGATGGTAGTATTGGAACGATTAGCGATAATGATTCGGATGATAGAATGACACGGATTTTCAGATTGCTAGGAGATAAAGTGGATCTAATCCGGCAAAGATACCCCAAGGTGACAAAGAATTCATGTGGTTATCGTCTAGACTCGGTAATTAATAATGACAAATTTTTTCCTCAAAAACTGTTTGCCGCCTCTGAAGGAACTTTAGGAATTTTAACTTCTGTCCGACTAAAGATACTAGACCTTCCAGATTGCCGTCAATTACTGGTATTGGGGTTTAATAATTTATTATCCGCTGTGTCTGTTATACCCTCAATCTTGCTAGACTCTCCTGTTGCTGTTGAATTGCTAGACCATACGGTTCTCGGAAATGTCGACAAGGATGGTCTTGATCATAGTCATGTGGAAACCATATTGTTTGTAGAATTTGCTGGTCGTGAAAGAAAAAGGATAGAACTTCAGGCAGCATGTTGCAAAGACAGATTGGTTGGTAAATGTAGGGTTCTGGAGAGCGCCAGTGATGAGAAAAGCATTAATCGGATCTGGGAATCAAGGAAATCTGCATTGAACCATGTAATGAAATTGACGATCGGAAGCAGAAGGCCTATTGGTCTAATTGAAGATACGGTTGTTCATACAGACTTCCTTCTTGAATACATTCGTTTTCTCATAGAAAAATATGCTAAGAATAATCTAGATTATGTATTCTATGGCCACGCAGGAAATGGTAATCTACATACAAGACCTATGATAGATCTGGACTCGCAAAGTGAAATCAGAATGATTGAACATCTGGCCGAACAGGTTTTTAAAAAGGTTATATCACTTCGCGGAACAATAAGTGGTGAACATGGAGATGGTCTAGGCAGGGTAAATCATATCTCCCATATGTACGGTACACAAATCTATTCGCTATTCCTAGGAATAAAGGAATTACTGGATCCTACCTACATCATGAATCCAGGCAAGAAAATATTAAAACAAAACAAGTAATTTGTATTTCCTAGTTCTGCAGAAATAGCTTTTGGTTGTAGGAAAGCCATATTCTGTGAAGCTATCTAGCTAAATGATGCAGAAAGTTATTTTGTCCTGCTAACAAAAAATACAAATGTCGTAAGGTTGGACTCTAGACAGAAGGTTATACGTCCAATCAATAATACATAAAATATTTCAATATATATGAATTTAGTGAATCAGTAGTCCTCGATGCTATCAGAGGACGATAATTTATGGAGGCTGTATTTCTCTAATACTAAGATTTTTGAAGTCCCATGATATATTGTCAGACCTAAAGGTTACGATAGGTCCTGGGTTAGAAACTATATAATCCTTGGATCTGGCACATTTCGCAGAATTAAAGATGTCGTCAGAAGTGTTAGCATACCATCCGCCATTATCTATAAGGTCTGTGACTTTTATCCACTTATTATTATTATTGTAATCTAAATAAGATTCCATTTTGACTGTACTGCCGTTTAGTACATTGTACATCACAACTTTCCATCCAATCCACCTTCCCAATATAGAGTCAGTAACTTTCGCATTATCTCGTTCACTTGTATATCCTCCCGTAAACCAGATTATCTTTTTCCAGCCCACGGTACCATCGGTGTGGATTCCACCAACTAAGGCGGTTCCTTCGCATGGCATTCTATTATTATGTTTGCCACCTCTCGCGTACCACGCTAGATCATTAAGGTAATCATCATCGGCACTCTGAATAGTTCTGAGGTTGGAGGAATTAAAAGTTAGCACCTTAGCATACCCAGTCACTTCTACATTTTTCCATTGTTCTGCACCCGTTGGTGTGTTAACGTTCATCCTAACTTTAGGATAGGAGATATGCCATGAACTATCAGCCTGCTTTTTAATATCAGGATTAAAGGTAATCGAAAAAAGAGAGTCATTCTTTGGATTGCTAGTGTTGACAAACCATTCCCTTCCACCCGGTTTCGTCGGATATATTTTCTTTATTCCGAATTTATCTAAACCTTCTGTTTGAGCATTTGCGATTCCTATGGTAACGGCAGAAAGGATAGCAACAAAGATGATGAAAGCAAGCCACTTATATACAGTAAATTCCCTGAGCATCGAACTTTTTATAATTTCTGTACTGCTAATCCGTAGTTTTAACTTTATGATTCGATTAAAATGATTTGCGCACTTCAAATCACTTGACTAAGACAAAAAGGTTTCGAAACTTGCCGCGCTATACGTTGCCTACTTACGCAAGGTTCATTTCTGTGTAAAATTTTAGGATTTTCGCTGACATTTCTGAATCATTTAATTCTGGGACCATCTTTTAAAAATATTATGTTCTATTCCAAACTGATCCAAAACTTTACCTACAATATGCGAAACTAAATCTCCGATAGATTTCGGTTTATAATAGAATCCAGGCATAGCGGGCAAAACGACTACTCCTGCTTCCACTAACTTGAGCATATTTACAAGATGAATCTTGGAAATAGGAGTTTCTCTCGGTACGACTACTAGTTTCCTGGTTTCTTTGATGCATACACCCGCAGCCCTTGAGACCAGATTATCATCGTAGCCGTTCGCAATACTCGACAAGGTTTTCATACTGCATGGTATCACTGCCATTCCTTCTGTCTTATAGGAACCACTCGATATAGCTGCAGCCATACTATCGTTAGAATACCACTTCGTAGCCAATGATTTAACATAGTCTATAGTCTTGTCAGTTTCTATTCTAATATTTCTTTTTCCCCATTCACTGAGAACGAGATGCGTTTCCATTTTTAGGTCAAGAAGAACCTCTAGCATTTTAATTCCATAGATGACACCTGAACTACCAGTGATAGCTACTATCAATCGCATTGGTTCTTGTCAACTCTTCTATCAAAAGATATTTATGCATGCCGATGCCGCATTAACATTTATTTAGCCTAAAAAAAAGCATTAAGAAGTTGTTAACAGTCTTTGGATCAGTTGCACTTGATACAACTCGTACGCCGTTCAAGACTGAGACAAACATTTTAGGCGGCGCTGCTACCTTTGCTTCGCTTTGTTCAAGTTTTTTTACTCCTACGTCTACTATTGCCGTAGTAGGCTCAGATTTTCCTAATCAATATCGAAAAATCCTTAATAGCAGAGTGGACACTAGAGGAATAGTCACTAAGAATGAGGGTAAAACATTTCATTTTGATTCTTCATTTGACTATGATTTTCATCATAGGACATCTATCAAAACAGAACTAAACGTAATAAAGGATTTTAAACCTGTTGTCCCAGAGGCATACGTCTCATCAGATTACATCTACCTGGGTAATAATGATCCCTCTCAAAATATAGCTATATTACAATATTTTACAAATCCAAAATTCATTGTGTGTGACACCATAGAGTACTGGATTGTCAACAAGAGAAAAGATGTAATAGAAATGATAAGCAAGGTTAACGGAGTTGTTATTAACGATGAAGAGGCAAGAATTTTATGCAGAACGGCAAACCTGATAAAATGTGCAAAGATCATATTGTCTTGGGGCCCAGGCCTTGTAGTTATAAAGAAAGGAGAACATGGTTCTCTATTGGTTCTTGACAATATAATCTTCCCAGCCTCTGCATTCCCTATTGAAGAAATGGTTGATCCTACTGGTGCCGGAGATTCGTTCGCTGGAGCTTTTATGGGATATCTTTCTTACAAAAAAGACTTGACTATAGAAAGATTGAAGGAAGCGGTGATTTACGGAAACGTCTTGGGCGCTTATGCTATTGAGGATTTTGGTGTCAACAAGTTACTTGAAATAACTAAAGTAGATATTGACTACAGGTACGAAATGTTTAGGCGTATCACCCAGTTTTGAGCCTGAACATGTCTCTTTACTCACTTCTCTGACCATAGAAGGCAAACTCTAGCTCAACGTAATTTCAAAAAATCTACTATGTTTTGAAAATTCGCTGCTCAAAGCGTTCTCTGAAATAATCAGATGTGCTCAGGGGTTTTTTTTGAGATGACAATTTATATCAAACTAGATTAGAATCTTAACAGCAGTGGAAATGCTGTGCCCAGATCGTTCCTTCTATGCTAGGTCAACTAATATTGTAGCAAATGATTTGATTGGTAAGAGACTCGTTCGGATAAAGAGATTATCTGATAACAAACTATTGCGCCTATCTGGGACAATTGTTGAAACTGAGGCTTATGGTTTTCGAAGTGATCCTGCTAGCCATGCGTTTAAAGGTCCTACCTTGAGAAACCAAATCATGTTTGGTGATGTTGGAAAGGTATATGTCTACTTCATATACGGAAATCATTATTGCTTGAACATTTCTGCCCATTCAAAAAAAAGCGAGGCAGGTGCAGTTCTTGTTCGGGCCTTGGAGCCGGTAGAAGGGGTCGAGATTATGAAGTTTTTTCGAAGAACCTCTGACGAATTATTGTTGTTATCTGGCCCAGGAAGGCTTAGCCAGGCATTTAGTATTAGCAAGGATATCTCTGGGATGGACGTCACAGATGCCAGAAGCGAGTTACACGTAGAATATGTAGAAAATGGAGCGCTTCATCCTACTACAATCTCAACTTCAAGGATAGGAATATCTAGATCATTGAATAAAAGGTGGCGATTTGTATCCGGTTATTCTGAAGGTAGCGAACTGAATATGAGTAAATATGTGTCAAGACGACACTAATCAATACATTTCAAAACCGCGGGACTCTGAGATCTATTCTTTGCCAATAACACTTAAGAGATATCGGTCTATCGACCAACTCATCGTTGTAATCTGTTAAATACAAGTGTTGAATTGACTGGTTATGAAATTGAATTTAGAGTACAAGCATTATTACGTTCTTTTTTTAAATTACGCTCTGGAAGTTCAGAGTTATAACCAGATATAAGAAAAGCATTCATTGGAAAAACCGATTTTTGTCCTTTGATAGCCATGCTATATCTGTCTATTTCGTGTTAGTCAGGGTTACACAGGGTTTCTGACTTTAGAAATTTCTCTCTTATTGTGATTCTTGCATACAATAATCTAAGCATATCTTCAGGTGTCAAAAGTCACCGCCTTTACCAAGGGATATGGATCACACATAATTGGGTGCGGACATACTTTGCAAAAAAATTTTTTTGCAATTCTCACGATATTAATATGATATATTAGGTATCGAGATGGAGATTTGACAATCTAGATTCTGAAGATATTGATTTCTGATCGTCCCCTTCCCATAGTAGCATTCTATCAAGTTTGGCTTTCTTTCTTATTCCTTGCAGCATATCGAAGACGCTCCGATGGGAACTTCCCTTTGTCAACATCATAACAGCAGATCGTGCTAGCCTAATTTGGTTGAATAGTCCAATGAATCCAACGTGATTACCATATACTGATATATATGCTCCTGTTAATTGTTCAATAGTCTTTCTGGATTTACCCTTTTCCCCAATAACTCGACCCTTTATTCGTTCAACTGATCTTGATGATTTACCTACGTAGTCTCTTAGATCTAGTACCAAAAAACTATTGTTTTCTTCGGTTAGTCTATATGCACGCTCTGGAGAAAAACCCTTACCAATAGCAGAAATCAACTCTATCGCAACGAAAGGGAGCATTTCATGCATTGTATCGATTTTGGAAGATACCAAGGCTTCGCCAGTTTTACTATTTATATCCAAGATTACATTACATTTTTTTTCGATTTCTTCTTTTATTTTCCCATTCTTTCCAATTATGACAGCTATTCTTTCTTTAGGAATTTTTAAGGATCGCTGGAAACTCATATTCTTACCATTAATCAGCTAAAAAGTACCAATTGAAAGTTACTATTATGAAAAAAGCGTGTTCACAATAAAGAATTAAGGCAATGCCATTTGGCTCGAGTTTTAGTATTTGAGGCCAAATTTATAAATCATTAGGAACGGCACGCTGGCAATTTTCTTTATACTGTCTTCCTTAGC
>Ga0307312_10000103_pt1 | contig 31778 bp, 28 predicted proteins | sample ER_DNA_202_FD_194489 | JGI IMG/M metagenome (GOLD analysis project Ga0307312, IMG submission 194489) | Bulk soil microbial communities from the East River watershed near Crested Butte, Colorado, United States - ER_DNA_202 | ecosystem: Environmental > Terrestrial > Soil > Floodplain | place... | reverse complement strand
TGCACATCGTTCTCGACCGCCTGCCGCGCCGCTTCGTCGGCGGTGGCGAACAGCGGCCCGATATCGACGTCGAAGCCGACATCGGCGAAGGCCGAGGCGATCACCTTCTGCCCGCGGTCGTGGCCGTCCTGGCCGATCTTGGCGACCAGGATGCGCGGCCGGCGCCCTTCCGCATCCTCGAACGCATCGATCAGCGCCTGCACTTTTTCGACCCGGTTGGACATGGTGGACGCCTCCCGCTTGTAGACGCCGGTGATGGATTTGATTTCGGCGCGGTGCCGCCCGAACACCTTTTCCATCGCATCGGATATTTCGCCGACGGTGGCCTTGGCGCGCGCGGCATCGATCGCCAGCGCCAACAAGTTGCCGTTGCCCTCGCCGGCGCTGCGGGTCAGCGCCGCCAGCGCGTCGTCGACGTCCTTCTGGTTGCGCTCTTTCCTGAGGCGCGCGAGCTTGTCGATCTGCAGCCGCCGCACCGTGGAATTTTCCACCTTCAGCACGTCTACCGGCGCCTCGTCGATCGGCTTGAATTTGTTGACGCCAATCACCGCCTGCTTGCCGGCGTCGATCCTGGCTTGCGTCTTGGCGGAGGCTTCCTCGATCCGCAGTTTTGGGACGCCGGCCTCGATCGCCTTGGCCATGCCGCCGAGCGCCTCGACTTCCTGGATATGGCCCCAGGCTTTTGCGGCGAGATCGCGGGTGAGCCGCTCGACATAATACGAGCCGCCCCAGGGATCAATAATGCGATTGGTGCCGCTTTCCTGCTGCAGGAAGAGTTGCGTGTTGCGCGCGATCCGCGCCGAGAAGTCGGTCGGCAGCGCCAAGGCCTCGTCGAGCGCATTGGTGTGCAGCGATTGCGTATGGCCCTGGGTTGCCGCCATCGCCTCGATGGTGGTGCGCATCACGTTGTTGTAGACATCCTGCGCGGTGAGCGACCAGCCCGAAGTCTGGCAATGCGTGCGCAACGATAGCGAGCGCGCGTCCTTTGGATTGAACTGGGTCAACAGCTTGGCCCACAACAGCCGCGCCGCGCGCATCTTCGCGACTTCCATGAAGAAGTTCATGCCGATCGCCCAGAAGAACGACAGCCGCGGTGCGAAGCGGTCGACATCGAGCCCGGCCGCGAGGCCGGCGCGGACATATTCGACGCCGTCGGCCAGCGTATAGGCGAGCTCGAGATCCTGGGTCGCGCCGGCTTCCTGCATGTGGTAGCCGGAGATGGATATCGAGTTGTATTTCGGCATTTTTTGCGAGGTATACGCAAAAATGTCGGAGATGATCCGCATCGAGGGCGCCGGCGGATAGATGTAGGTGTTGCGCACCATGAACTCTTTCAGGATGTCGTTCTGAATGGTGCCGGAGAGTTTTTCCGGCGGCACGCCCTGTTCCTCGGCAGCCGCGACGAACAGCGCCAGGATCGGCAGCACCGCGCCGTTCATGGTCATCGACACGCTCATCCGATCAAGCGGGATGCCTGCGAACAGCGTGCGCATGTCGTAGATCGAATCGATCGCCACGCCGGCCATGCCGACGTCGCCGGAAACGCGCGGATGGTCGGAGTCGTAGCCACGGTGGGTGGCGAGATCGAACGCGACCGACAGGCCCTTTTGCCCGGCGGCGAGATTGCGGCGGTAGAACGCGTTGGAATCTTCCGCCGTGGAGAAGCCGGCATATTGCCTGATGGTCCAGGGCTGGTTGACATACATGGTGGGATAGGGGCCGCGCAAATAGGGCGCGATGCCCGGCCAGGTATCGAGGAAATCGATGCCTTCGAGGTCGCCTTCGCTGTAGCCGGATTTTACGGGGATGCCTTCGGGGGTGAGCCAAGGTTCGGCGCTGCCGGTGGGTTCGGCGCGGGCGGTATTTTCAAAGGCGATATTCGAAAAATCCGGTATGCGGCTCATGGTACCCATCTTAGCACATGCGACCCCTGGGGGTCGCCACCCCTAATCATGGTCCGGATGCTGGTTGCTGACGATGCCGCCAAGCTTGTCCGGGCCGTAGTTCTGCAGCGTGGTCTGGCTCGGCAGATTGGCGACGCCGACCACCCAGCCGAGCCGCGATTCGGTGCCGAATTGCTGGGTCGGTATCACCCGGTCCGGCCGGTCGAACGCCCCGGTCATGATCTCGATCCGCGGGCCGTCGATGCGGCGGAAGCTGAGCGGGGTGCCGCAATCCCTGCAAAAATCGCGCTCGGCAATGGAAGAGGAGCGGAACGCGGCCGGCTTGCCGCGGGTCCAGGTGAAGCTCTCGTGGTCAATGTCGGCAAACGACGCAAATGGCGCGCCGGAGGCCTTCTGGCACATCCGGCAATGACAGATGCTGACTCGCACCGGCAGCGCCGACACCGCAAAGCGGATGGCGCCGCATTGGCAGCCGCCGGTCAGGATGGGTTTCGTCGCCGCGGTCATGCTCCCTCCGTCAGCCGGTAGGCCTCTTGCAGGACGGTTAGCGCATCGCCGCCGGCAAAGATAAAATCGTTAACACCCGCGGCACGGAGCGCGGCCTCCTGCTCCCTCGCGCGTCCTGCCAGATAGATATGCTTTGCGCCGGCGGCTTGAAGGGCCTTTGCGGCCGCTGTTGCGTGCCCGGCATAGACCTTGTCGGAGGAGCAAAGGCAGGCCAGCGCCGCGCCCGATGTCGTGAACACGGCAGCCAGGGCCGCCGGATCGGTAAATCCCTCGGTATCGATGGCCTCGATCCCGCCGGTTTCAAAAAAACTCTTCGCAAACGCCGCGCGCGCCGTGAAGTCGGCGGGCGTGCCGAGATTGGCGAGGAAAACTTTTGGCCGGGCGCCCCTTTCCTTCAGAATTTGATCCGACCGGTCACGCAAGCGCTCGAATGGCGCCGCCAGCCGCATCGGCGACAGCGCGTCGAATTTGAATTTTGCTTCGCCTGAGGGCGCGAGCGCGACCGGATCTGCCTTTAGCACCGCTACGAGCGCTTCGTGCAGATTGGGGAATTCGGTGGCCCCGGTCAGCACCTCCTTGCGCCTCGCAATGTTGGCTTCGCGCGCCGCCCGCGTCGCCGCAACCTTGCGCTGGATTAGGTTCTGCTCAAGTGCCGCGAATACGCCGCCGGCTTTCTCGATCTCCTGAAACAGCGACCATGCCGCTTCGCAAAGCTGTTGCGTCAGGTTCTCGATACCGCCGGAGCCGGCGGCGGGATCGGTCACCTTGGCGAGATTGGATTCCTCCAGCAGCACCAGCTGGGTGTTGCGCGCGACCCGCCGTGCGAACGCATCAGGCAATCCGAGCGCCAGCGTATGCGGCAGCACGGTGATGGCATTGGCGCCGCCGAGGCTTGCGGAAAATGTCGCCATCGTCGCGCGCAGCATGTTCACGTAAGGATCGCGCTGCGTCAGCATCCGCCATGCGGTTTGCGCGGCGATGAAAATCGGCCTGGGCGTCAGGCCGCACGCCTGTTCGATGCGCGCCCACAACAATCGCAGCGCGCGAAATTTTGCGAGCGTCAGAAACTGGTCGGCGTCGGCACTCAGTCGAAATGATAAAGCCGCGCGCGCAGGTTCGAGCCCCATTCCGCCGGCTTCCAGTGCGCGCAGATAGGCGACCGCGACAGCGAGCGTGAAGGCTAGTTCCTGCGCTTCCGATCCGCCGGCGTCATGCACGGGACGGCCGTCCGCCAGCGCGAACGGCCCCTTGAAGCCACGGCGCGAAAGGTCGCCGATCATTTTTGCGAACGGCTTTTCGAATTCAGGCCACGGTGCCGGCGCAGCACCTCGCGTGGCGATGGCGCCGAGCGGTTGGTAGTTGAAGCGGAGGTCGACTTTCGCGGGATCGATGCCGCGGCCCTCGATAAGGTCGGCGAGGTTGATGCCGGCATTCTCGCGTCCGAGCACCGGATTGAGCGCGATCGCGATTCCGGCATCGAAAAAGACGCCGTCAAATAGCCGTGCCAGCGTTTGGCTGGTCCCGTTAGCGACGCCGAATCCCCGTGCGCCTGGGCCGCCGGCGAATTCAATCTCCAGCACGCCGGCACCGTTTTCGAGATCGTGCAGCGCCTGCGCATTCGCCTGCGCGGCATCCGGATGATCGATCCGCTGCATGATCTGCCAGGGCGCGGCAGGGGCACGGCCTGCAATCGGTGCGGCGCCGCGCGCGCGCGGATAGATCGGTTCGATCCGCAGCGCGTCATAGGTCTTGCCGACCAGTTTCTCGAACGGCGCGCCCTTCAGCACACCGTCGACCAGCTTGCGCCAGTCGTCATAGCTTGCCGGTGCGAAATCCGCCGCTAGCCGCAGGTCGTCAGGTGCAGATGCCATTCCGGTAGGTCGCTCCCTCCGAGCCGTTTTTGCTTGCTATAGCGTTTTCCAGCGAAGTGGATACCGGTTCGCGTGAAGAAAACGCGTTAAACAATAGGTAAGAGCCTCCGTTCCGATTTCATCGGAACGGAGGGGCTCTTAGCCGGAAATTGCCACGTACTGTCAGCCAAGCCAAACGGTTGTTTTGAGCCCCTTTCGGTCAGCTTGGGTCGGGCAGCCGCTCAATTCCCCGGGTTGATAGGTCTGCCAGCGCTGCCGAAACACTGCGACCCGCAATGACACGGTCCGGCGCGATCTCCGCGAGCGGCACCAGCACGAAGGCGCGCTCGAACAGCCGGGGGTGTGGCAGCGTCAGTTCCGGCTTGTCGATCGACACGTCGTCATAGGCGATCAGATCGAGGTCGAGGGTACGCGGACCCCAGCGCCTCTCGCTGATGCGATCGCGGCCGAACTTCTTTTCGATCCTGTGCAGCGTAAACAGCAGCGCGTGGGGATCGAGGTCGGTTTCGATTTCGATGCAGGCATTGATGAAAGCAGCCTGCTGCTCATCGCCCCAGGGCGGGGTGGAGTAATCGGATGACCGCGCCAGCAGCGCGCCCTGCGTCATGCCGCAGATATTGGCGATCGCCTTTTGGAATGTCGCGCGGACGTCGCCGACATTGCCGCCAAGCGCGATCAGAACGTCAGCCATGAGGCGGCTGCGGCCGCGTGCGCGTCAGGACCACCCCGACATCGTCGAAAATCGCGGCGATCGGCGCGTGCGGCTTATGAACGGTGACCTTGATCGCGCTGACGCGGGGAAACGCCCCCAGTATCGCGTCGGCAACGGCACCGGCCGCGCGTTCCAGCAGCTTGTAATTGGCATTCTTGAAGGCAGCCGTGGCGGTCGTGACCACATTGGAATAGGACACGGTATCGGCGAGGCGATCGGTCCGCGAGGAATCCGACAGATCGGTAAAAAGTTCGAGATCGATCACGAACCGCTGTCCGACCTCGGTCTCATGTTCCATGACGCCATGGCGGGCATGGATGACGACGCCGGTGATAAAAATGCTGTCGGTCATCGCCTGTCCTCGATCGCCGCCGCCACGCGGAGCGCTTGCGCGGTTTCCGATACATCATGGGTACGAATGATCCGTGCGCCGCCTTTTGCGGCCACAACATGCGCCGCGATCGATCCTCCAAGCCGCTGATCCGGCTCCGACGGCACGACCGAACTGATAAAACGCTTTCGCGATGCGCCGACCAGCAGCGGCAGCCCAAATGCGCTGAGTTCATTCAACCGGGCCAGTGCCGTCATGCTCTGCTCAGGGGTCTTGCCAAAGCCGATACCGGGGTCGAGCACGATATTCTCGCGTGAAATACCCGCCTTCGCCGCGATCTCAAGCGAGCGCGCAAAAAACGCCGCGATATCCTTCATGATGTCGATACCGGCGTCGACGCGGTCGCGGTTGTGCATGACGATGACAGGCGAATTGCGTGCCGCCAGCAGCCCGGCCATGCCGGGATCGCGCTGCAGGCCCCAGACGTCGTTGGCCATGGTCGCACCGACATCGAGCGCCCAGGCGACGACGGACGATTTCATGCTGTCGATCGATACGGGGACACCGAGGGAAACGACGTCGGCCAGGACCGGCTGCAAACGTTCCAGTTCTTCCTCGGCCGAGACCGGTTCCGCGCCATACGGCCGGGTGGATTCGGCACCGATATCGATGATGTCGGCGCCCTCGGCGATCATTCGGCGAGCCTGCGCCAGCGCGCGCTCCGGCGTGTCAAACTGTCCGCCATCGGAAAACGAATCCGGCGTGACGTTGAGGACGCCCATCACGGCTGGATACGGTTTGGACAAAAGCGCCCGCAGCACCGGATGATCTGCCGGGGCGGTCGCCGGAGCGGGTCTGGACGTGGTCGCGATCATGCGGTCGCTTTGCGCGGTCCCTGGATGGGAGTCAAGATGCGGAGGGCACGCCGATGCGGCGCCAGCCTGGGCGGCCTCAAACAAGGATCAATGGGTGACCAGGTTCAGTAGGTAATTTTGGGCTGTAGCTTGCGCGCCTGCGCGATCAGTTGCTCAACGGACTTCTCCGAAGGCAAAACCCGGACGAGTTTGCGTTTGATATTGACCTCTTTCATGTTCTCGGCCAGGCGTGCCGGATTGCGTAGCGCAAGTTCGCGAACCGTGGCGACGCCGGCGGCGCGCACCAGCCCGACCTTCGCCTTGCCCATGCCGGGAATCCGCATGTAGTCGGAAACATTGGCCCATTCGAGCAGTTGCTGCTCGCTGATGCCGGTTTTCGCCGCAAGTGCTTTGCGGCCTTTTACGGTCCGCGCCGCCTCGAGCAGCTTGTCCGTGGTGCGAATGCCAAGCGATTTCAGTTTGGAAGCGGCGAAGGATGGCAGGCCATCGATCTCGGAGATTGGATATGTCATGACACTCAATATGAAAGGCGTTTTTAAGCGAACTGGCTGAGGCCCGGGGTCCCTGCGATGATCTCGCCCATTCGATCCGCTCCGATTTTGTCGCGGCCGAACCTGAAAAGTTCACGAGCGACGTTCTGAATTTCGCCCAGGCCCAAACCAAGCCCCATCAGCTTGGTGCCGAGCGCCATCAGGCCACCGCCCATCAAATTTCCGAGACTGCCGCCATTGCCCGAGGCCGCGATCGCAGCTTCCGCGCCGGGAATCTGGTCGATCAAGGCCTGAACTTTGTCCGAGGGACCCTCGTTGCGAAGAAATCCGAGAATGATGCCGATGGTTTTTTCAGCCACAGCATCATCGATGCCGGCCTTTACGGCCAGCCGTCCAATCAGTTCGTCCATATTGCCCCGCCCTCAGCCGGTTACGTGCCGGATCCTTGCTTATCGAATTTATCTTGATCTTCTGCGATACGAATTACAAGCGACGACCTCATTTGAAAGCGCTTTCATCTTCGATCGCTTGACGAGTGTTGCAGCAATGCAAGAGCAGTTGCGAAATTCGCCGGGAAATTGTCGCGGACCGACGGTTCGCTCCTACTTTCGGTGCAGGAAAGCACGAAGCCGGTCGATCTCGTCTGGATGAACCGGGTTTCCGATCCCCCAAATGCCGTTGACCGGGTTCAATCGGCTTGCAAGATGCAATAGGATCATGGTGCCGGGCGCTCGAGCCCTCGACGCGCGCGAAGAGGCGATGCAATGGCTACGTCCGACAACAAGATGGCCGATACCGACGAGAAAATCTTCATCGGGAAGGGTGAACAGCCAGTCTGGCTGACGCTCGGGCTTGCAAATCGCCACGGCCTCGTCACCGGCGCCACCGGAACCGGAAAAACCGTCTCGTTGCAGGTAATGGCGGAGGGATTTGCGCGTGCCGGCGTTCCGGTGTTCGCGGCCGATATCAAGGGAGACCTCTCGGGCATCTCTGAAGCGGGCGAGCCCAAGGATTTTATCGTCAAACGGGCCGGCGATATGGGCCTCATCTTCCAGCCCGACCGGTTTTCCACCGTGTTTTGGGATGTGTTCGGCGAACAGGGCCATCCCGTGCGTGCAACCGTCTCGGAAATGGGTCCGCTGCTGCTCTCCCGCATGATGGATTTGAATGACGTCCAGGAAGGCGTGCTCAACGTCGCATTCAAGGTGGCCGACGAGCAGGGGTTGCTGCTGTTGGATATGAAGGATCTGCGGGCGATCCTGACTTTCATCGCGGAACACGCCGCCGACCTGACCACGCAATACGGCAACGTCTCCAGGCAGACGGTGGGAACCATCCAGCGCCAGCTGCTGGTACTGGAAAACCAGGGCGGCGCCGGGTTTTTCGGCGAACCGGCGCTGGCGCTAAAGAATTTCATGCGTACCGACAGCGACGGCCGGGGCATGATCAATATCCTGGTGGCGGACAAACTGATGCAGAGCCCGCGGCTATACGCGACTTTCCTGCTATGGATGCTGTCCGAGCTGTTCGAAGAACTTCCGGAGGTTGGCGATCCGCCAAAACCGAAACTGGTGTTCTTCTTCGACGAAGCGCACCTCTTGTTCAGCGATGCACCGAAGGCGCTGATGGACAAGATCGAGCAGGTGGTGCGGCTGATACGCTCGAAGGGCGTCGGGGTTTATTTCGTGACGCAAAACCCGATCGACGTTCCGGACAAGGTGCTCGCCCAATTGGGCAACCGAGTGCAGCACGCGCTTCGGGCCTTTACCCCACGCGACCAGAAGGCGGTCGCAGCGGCCGCGCAGACTTTTCGGCCCAATCCCAGGCTCGACACCGCACAGGTGATCACGCAATTGGGCAAGGGCGAAGCGCTGGTGTCCTTTCTGGAAGGCAACGGCACGCCGGCAATGGTCGAGCGGGTCATGGTCCGACCGCCCTCGGCGCGGATCGGACCGATCACGCCTGAGGAACGCAAGGCGATCATGGACAAGAGCCCGGTGAAGGGCAAATACGACACCACAATCGATTCTGAATCCGCCTATGAGGTGCTGCAGAAGCGCGTGGCCGGAACCGCAGCGTCCCCGGGTGGAGCTGCGGGAGGCGGGGGAATTCTGGGGCAGATCGGCGCGATGGTCGGGACGATTTTCGGCACCAACGTGTCGCGGGGAAGATTGTCGACCGGCCAGATCATCGCGCGAAGCGTCACGCGTTCGGTCACCAACAAGGTAGTGGGCGGGGTTGTTGCCGATCTCGGCAAATCGGTGGGCGGCTCAATGGGTAGTTCGGTCGGCCGCGCGCTGGTACGCGGCGCGCTCGGCGGACTACTGCGACGCTAGAAATTTTCGCTGATTTGCTGCGACATGATCTGCCTCTGATTTTTTGCGGAAAGGTGCGTGTGCTGAGATATCCGTCGTTGCGAGCGCCGCTCGATATCCTGTTTCTGGTCTGCTGCATCGCGCTGACGGCCGACGTTCTGGTCCCGGAAATCTGGGGGAACGGAAAGACAAAAGACTATCCGCTGTGGTTTTGGGCCGGGCAGCAGGTGCTCCAGGGAAGGGATCTCTACCCCAGCGATCCCAAGGCCTATTTCGAATTCATCTATCCGCCGCTGCCCGCGGTTTTGCTCGCGATACCGAGCTATTTCGGCAAGATACCTCTCTATCTGTGCCTGTCATTTTTGAACGCTGTCGCGTGGTGGATGACAGCGCAATTGTCGAACGCGATGACGGGATCCGGCAAAATACCCGGCCCCTGGCTGTTTGCGCTGCCGGGTTTCGTCACGATCACCTTTGTTTTCGACATGTTCGATCTCGGGCAGCCCAACCTCGTTCTGCTCGCGATGATGTTGCTCGGGTTCTGGTTCTTGCAGCACGAGCGCCCGTGGATGGCGGGCAGCATGTTTGCGCTGGCAACCGCCATCAAGGTTTTCCCGGTCGCCGTGTTTCCTTACCTGGTTTGGCGACGGCGATGGGCATCAGCCGCAAGCATGGTGGTTTTCCTCGCAATCTTTCTGTTCCTGGTTCCGGCGCCGGTGCGCGGTTTCCGGCACAACGTCTCCGAGCTGAAGACCTGGTTCCAGGGAATGGTCGGATCGAGTTCGGAGCAGGGCTTTGGACAGCGCGCCGAGCAGAACTGGTCGTGGGTCAATCAATCCATCATCGCGGTGACGCACCGGCTGACGCGCCCGGTCAATTACAACCAGGATAATCCGGCCAAGCAGCCAGCCTACATGAACCTGTTCAACCTCGATTTTAGAACGGCGAATTGGGTCGTGCTGGCAATATCATTGGCGATCGGGCTTGGGTATATCGCGGTGATGCGTCCGCCCGCGCGGTTAACGCCGCTGTCTGAAGCCGAAGAACTTGGCCTCCTGTTCTGTCTGATGACGGTGGCATCGCCGCTGGCCCGGCAGTATTATTTCGTATGGCTATTCTTTCCGATCACGATCCTGATGCATCGGGGAGCCTTTGATCCACGTCCTGCCGTGCGGATTGGTACGTGGGCCGCCCTGGTGGCCACGGGCCTGCTGATGTGCCTGTCATTGCCGGTTTTTCCGAAGGATCTGCAGGCCTACGGGAACAATCTCGCCGCTACCGCGGTGATAGCCGCGGGATTGGTCTGGCACATCCTGCATCCGCCTTTGGAAGCCAAAGCCACCTCCTTGTCTCCGGCGGGCGGCGAGCTACAACCCGATATGCAGAGTATCACCCGCTAGCCCAGGGAAAATCGAAATGTCCAAAGCGCCGCAGCTGCAGCCGGTCCTCGACCGCATCGATGCCGATCTCGACAACAGCCTCGAGCGGCTGTTTGCGCTGTTGCGGATCAAATCGATTTCGGCCGATCCGGCCTTTGCCGGAGATTGCAAGGCGGCTGCCGATCATCTTGCCAAGGACATCGCATCGCTGGGTTTAGCCACAGACGTCAGGCCGACCGCCGGCCATCCAGCGATCGTTGCCAAAACCAACGGCGGTGGAAAGGGCGAGCGGCGGCCGCACGTGCTGTTCTACGGTCACTATGATGTGCAGCCGGTCGATCCGCTCAGTCTTTGGCATCGTCCGCCCTTCGAACCTGCCGTCACCGACCATGCCGACGGGCGAAAGATCATCGTCGCGCGGGGTGCCGAGGACGACAAGGGTCAATTGATGACCTTCGTCGAAGCCTGCCGGGCCTGGAAATCCGTAACCGGCTCGTTGCCGCTCGACGTGACCATGGTCATCGAGGGCGAAGAAGAAATCGGATCGAAGAATTTCGTTCCGTTTCTTGAAAACAACAAGGACGATCTCAAGGCCGATTTTGCTTTGGTCTGCGACACCGGCATGTGGGACCGGGACACGCCCGCCATCACCACTTCGCTGCGCGGACTGATGTACGATGAGGTGCGGATCAAGGCCGCCAACCGCGACCTGCATTCCGGCATCTTCGGTGGGGCTGCGCAGAATCCAATCCGGGTATTGACCCGCATTCTCGGCGGCCTGCATGACGACAACGGCCGCATCACGATCCCCGGCTTCTATGAAGGCGTAAAGGATTTGCCGGCAGGCATCCTGGCGCAGTGGAAGAATCTAAATCTCACGCCGGAATCCTTTCTCAAACCGATCGGGCTTTCGATCCCCGCTGGCGAGAAGGACCGGCTGCTGATCGAGCAGGTCTCCTCGCGCCCGACCTGCGACATCAATGGCATCATTGGCGGCTATACCGGGGAGGGCTCGAAGACCGTCATTCCGGCCGAAGCCTCGGCCAAAATCTCGTTCCGCCTGGTCGAGGGTCAGCAGCCTGAAAAAATCCGAAAAGCCTTTCGCGATTACGTCGATGCGCGCGTGCCTGCGGATTGCAGGGCCGAATTCATCGACCATTCCAGCGCGCCGGCCGTCGCGCTCGACTGGAACATGAAGCCGCTGGCCGCCGCCAAGCGCGCGCTGACGGACGAGTGGGGCAAGGAGGCGCTGTTGATCGGCTCGGGCGCGTCGATCCCGATCGTCGCGGATTTCAAGCGCACCCTCGGTCTCGATACCGTGCTGGTCGGTTTCGGTCTGGAAGACGACAACATCCATTCGCCGAACGAAAAATATGACCTCAGGAGTTTTCACAAGGGCATTCGTTCGTGGGCGCGAATTCTCGCGGCGCTGGCGGGCGCGCCAAAGGTTTAGAATGTCGAGATGGAATCCGCGCTCCAGGCCCGATTAAAACATGAAAACGCCGCCCGGGATTGGGCGGCGTTTTTAACTAGAAGTGCAGAGGTTGTTAAGGCGGACACTACACCAAAATCGGGAATTTTCAAGACTTGTAGCTCGGGTCGAGGCGGTCGAGCTTGCGCAGCAGCGGCGGCCATACCAGCTGCGTCGAGCGCAACTCTAAGCGATCGGGATTGGAAAACACCTGCTCGTTCTTGTCAATCACCGCCTGTTCGACCGGATAGGCGGTCGGGCCCAGCATGCGGGTGCGGACCTGCATGGTGCAGGCCCGCTCCAGGTGGTACATGCGCTCGAAAGCGGAAGCGACCGAGCGGCCGACCGTCAGCGTGCCGTGATTGCGCAGCAACATGTGGTTCTTGTTGCCGAGGTCCTTCTGCAGGCGCGGGCGCTCGTCGTGATCAAGGGCGACGCCTTCATAGCCGTGATAGGCGAGATCGTGGGTGACAAACTGTGCGGTCTGGTTCAGCGGCAGCAGCCCTTCCATGCAGCTCGCCACCGCAGTGCCATCGGGCGTATGCAGATGAAGCACGCAGCCGGCATCCTCGCGCGCTTCATGGATCGCGGAGTGAATGGTGAAGCCGGCGGGATTGATGCTGTACTCGCTCTTGGTGAGCTGGTTGCCGTCGAGGTCGACCTTCACCAGGCTCGAGGCGGTGATCTCGTCGAACATCAAGCCGTATGGGTTGATCAGGAAATGATGCTCCGGTCCCGGCACCCGCGCGGAGATGTGGGTATCGACCAGATCGTCCCAGCCATAATAGGCGACCAGACGGTAGCACGCGGCAAGATTGACCCGCTGGTTCCATTCGGCATCCGTCATTCCCGACGGCGTCTCTTTTAGGCGAGCTTCCGCTGGTGACATGACCGGTTTCTCCCAATTTCAATCGTTGATTTTCGTCTTGAGCCTAGCGCTGTGGCACGGCTGCAGCAAGGCGCGGGGCCAGCTTGGCAGTCATGCTGTTTAACGACGGTATTTGCCTTAAGGTGCCGGAATCGCCAGCAGGCTGGAAATGCTGCGGCCGCGGATATCGTAGACGCGAGCGAACACCACGTCATCGCGCTTGATTTCCACCATGACCGGCGCGGTCAGGCCCTTGCAGTAGAATTCGCCGAGCGTCATGGCGAAGTCGGCGGCATGGCTGTCCCAGCCGATCGTGAAGTCGGGACCGAGTGCGACCTGTGCGGGGCGTTGCGGACCGCACACCGCAACCTTCCATTTGTGACCTTGTGGCGGTGCTTCCTGCCGCTCGACGAGTTCGTCACGCAGGCCATCGGATGCCTGCTTCAGGGCAAGGCCCCAATAATCCAGCATGAAGAACTCGTCGGCCCCGCGCACCGTGCCCGCGATATGATTGAAATGGGTGTACTGGTACGGATGCAGCCGGATCATTTCGGCAAGCGGCAACAGCAGGCCGAACGAGAAAACCGCCACCGCCGCAGGCTGCCAGCTGCGGCGGTTTTCCTTGAGCCAGTTCATCCCCCGTGAGAACGCAACGCCTGCGAGCACCGTCATCGCCGGGATCACAAAAATGAAATGGCGAATGCCGTTATAGAGCGCCGGGCGCTTCACCATCGCGATCACGAGCGGCAGCGTTGCCGCCACCGTCAGCATCAGCAGAATGGACTTGCGGCGCGCCGATATATCCTTGTGCGACAGCGACATGAAGGTGCCGACGACAGCTGCGATCGAAAGACCCAGCAGCACTTCGGGAAGCTGCAGCGCAAACAGGGTCGGCAGATACGACCAGGGCATATCGGGCACCGACACCAGCGCGCCGTCGAACATTTCCTTCCACGGCTTCTCGAAGAAGTGCGAAAAGTAGGTCAGGGCATGGAAGGGATTGTCCGGCTCCATGATCGACCACGGCCAGATCAGGCCCATGACGAGGTAGCCGAGGACCAGGCCGGGCAGTAACACGTAAACAACGTGCATGAAGCGATGGGCAACCTCGCGTGCGCTGTGGGTGTGAATCTCCTCCAGGAACAACGGCACAAAGCCGACCAGAGCATAGACCAGGGCCAGCCCGCCGAGGACGCGCGAACCGACCGACAGGCCGGCGCCAAGACCAACGACCAGGATGGTCCGCGGCGAAGGCGAGGGGTACTCCTCGGCCAGACGGACCAGACCCAGCATCAGGATCACCATTGCAACGGCGAACGGCGCATCCTTCGGGTTCATGAACATGTGCCCGTAGTAGGTCGGGCACAGCGCCAGCAGAAGCAGCGCTGCAAGCCCGGCAAGCGGGCCACCGACGCGTCGGCCAAGCCGCCACGTCACCGCAAGGCCGATCACGCCGACGACGGCGCCGAGCAGGCGGCGGGTTTCAAACAGTTCTAACGGGATGACCTTGTGCAGCAGCGCGGCCGCCATGTCGAAGCCGCCGCCATACATGTAGAGATTGGCGAACGACAGCGCGCCGGTATCCGTGAAACCGGAACCATACATGCGCAGCAGGAGATCGGCATATTCGGCATGGGTGTAGTCGTCCCAGCCCAGTCCATAATCGCGAAACGTAAGGCTTGCGATCAGGCCGACCGCAGCCAGCACAATGATGGCGAGGTCGTCGCAAGTCCGCTCCACCGAGCGCCGGTTGGGCGTATCGATGGCCGAAGTTGTGATGGCTGACATGGCTATTGGTAACCCGGTATCCCCTTGTGGCCCAGCGTTGGCGCTTTGGGCCTCGTTCCCCGGCATCCATATAGCGCAGTTCCCTTTCCAAGTAATTGGGAATTGTGGCGTAATTTCCCTGATGCATTGCAGCAATCGTCAGAGGGTAAAGGTTTTCGGCAAGCCCGAATCTCGTGCCGAGAGAATTAAGGTCTGGGTGATATCGTTAAGCGGAGGCCGATGGGCTTGGGGGGAACTGCGACCAGAATTGCCGGTTGGCCATGTGCAAAATATGACAGTATCGTGGCGCTGGCGGCGTTGCGGGCGTTCGAGTGCAGCGCAGGGTGAGTTTGATGATGGTTGTGCTGTTGATCGCGGGAGTTGGCTTTTTGTTGGCTGGTGTCCTGACGATCGGTTTCGGGATCCCGGTCAAGGAATTCAGTTTCGGCAATACCTTGATCCTCACAGGCACGGTCGCGGCTTGCACCGGCATGATCATGCTCGGCCTTTGGATGGTCGTTCGCGAATTGAGGAATATTGCGCGGCGGCTTGGCCCGGGGGTTGCGACGGAAGACCAGGGTCTCCTATTCAGCCCTGACCAGCCGGCTGTGGAAAATGCAAACATTGCGGAGCCGTCAGCGCCGCCATGGCACGAGGACGCCGGATCGCGTGATCGCGTGCGAGGTGACGTGCCCTCCGCGCCAGAACCTGTCGAGGCCGCGTCAGCGGCCAAACAGCGGCGCAATCTGCTGTTCTCGTCATCCTCGCGGAGGGAACGCGAGCGCGCCCAGGCACACACCGCCGATCCATCCGCTCCTGATGCTCGCCCCCCGCCGGCTGCTTCGCCAGGTTCCGATTCAACCGAGGGGCCGCGCCCGACGTTCGACGACGCCTGGCCCAAATCGGAACGCTCCAGAACCGCCGATGCACTGCCGCGGCGAAGCGGCCGGGCGCCATCGACCCTTACCGAGGCAAGTTCCGAAGCAGCCGGCGCAGAGCGCCAGACGCCAGCCGCGCCCAAGGAGGACCCGCCGCCGGTCACGGTTCTCAAATCAGGCGTGGTTGATGGGATGGCCTATTCGTTGTATTCCGACGGCTCGATCGAGGCACAAATGCCCGAAGGCATGATGCGGTTTGCCTCGATCGACGAACTGCGCGCGCACCTTGAGCAGCGTTCCTGAGCATCTGCAGTTCAGGCAAACCTGGGTTGAAAAATAAAGCGCCGCTGTTCTTGTCACATCAGCAGTAATCCGCTCGTATTCGATCGGTAGCGGAAGATTTTGCAAGCGTATTGACGCGGCGGGATACTGTCGCATCCTGCAAGTTCACGCGGGGCTACGACCTCTGGAAGGTTCAATCATGACTGATGCCGCCGGCAAGAACTTCATCGACCTGACTGCGAATATCGTGTCAGCCTATCTCAGCAACAATCCAACGCCGGCTTCCGAAATTCCGAACCTGATCAGCCAGATCCATGCGGCCTTGCTGCGGGTTTCGACCGGGCGGGTCGAAACGCCCCTGGAGCCTGCAAAACCGGCCGTGTCCGTGAAGAAATCGATGACCCCCGACTATCTGGTGTGCCTCGAGGATGGCAAGCGCTTCAAATCGCTGAAGCGTCATCTGCGCACGCACTACAACATGACGCCGGAACAATACCGCGACAAATGGGGTCTTTCGGCTGACTATCCGATGGTTGCGCCGAACTATGCGGTGGCGCGTTCGCAGCTTGCCAAAAAAATGGGGCTCGGCCAGCAACGGCGGCGGCGAAAATAGCAGCATGGTTTCAGGAGGCGGTGGCCAGCGCCTCGCGGGCGTCGGAGCGGATCCTCTCGACCATGGCGCGCAGGCCGTTGGAGCGCTGCGGCGTCAGATGCTCGCGAAATCCGAATTGATCGAAGATCGCAAGCGCATCGGCTGCGAGAATTTCCTGCGGCGTGCGGCCCGAAAATAACGTCAGCAGGATCGCGATCAGCCCGCGTACAATGTGGGCGTCACTGTCGCCGAGATAGCCAAGCACTGGTTCGTTACGGCTGTTGCGGCTGACGTGTTTTGCGAGCCAAACCTGGCTGGCGCAGCCCTGGACCTTGTTGGCTGCGGAATGTGCCGCTTCCGGCATCGGCTCCAGCGTGCGGCCGAGTTCGATGACATACCGGTAACGATCGTCCCAATCGTCCAGCAGCGCAAAATTATCCCTGATCTCGTCGATCGTCATCGCGTCCCGCGCTCGTCCCAGCGTCATATATAGGATCGCAGGAGGCCGAAAGCGATACAGTTCGGCGAATAAGTTCCGGGCTCGATTTGCCGTCACGGCGTCGTCGGAGCCCGCCATTCCGCCACCAGATCGTCCGGCATCAGCGTGTCGCGCGGGGCTGCTTCCGCGGCGTTGGCATGTCCGGCGCCGCCGAGCGAACTGGTATGGTCAGATGCGCGCTTGTCGGTGATGATCTGGTACAGCTTGCGCGCGCCGGCCTGGGCGCGCTGGCCGATAACGGTGGCGGCCTGGCCGCCGACTTCACAGGCCGCCGGCTGGCGCTTGCAAAATTGACCCATGTCCGACACCACAGCTGATGCAGCAGATACGGCTTCCGACGCGCCCAGCTGCGGCAGCTTGTCAGATTCAACCGTCTTCTCTCTGGGCAGCAGCACGAGCACCAGCCCAAGCCAGAATGCCATGCGAAGCAGAAAAAACATCTCGCGGACCCCTGCCGTCCCTTTTTATTTCCGTTGCGATTCCTCGCAACCGTTGCGGTTATCTCGCAATCGATTCCTGACTAACAGTCGTCGATAAATCGCAAGTGTTTGCATTGAATTTAAATCGCCGAAAATTTGCAAAAAACCCGACTGATTTGATTCGGCGTAAATTTTCGATTGATGCCGGCCTTCGCTGTCGATTGGACACATCCACCATTTCGAAACCATACTTGGGGCCGTTCTGGAAACCCGGCGTTCACCATCTGCATCGAATGCACCCTCTCGCGGCCTGCGAAAGCCCAGCGAACATACGGTGATTCAACGCCGGCCAGGCTTGCCTTAGCGTTCGCTTAATTTCGCTCTGACACGGTGGCGCAACGATAATGGGGGCGTTCCGGCGCGTCTTTACGAACCAGCCGAAGCGCGAGAGCCGTGAAAGTTTTGAGCATCATCCGCGATTGCCTCGATGCGCTGCTGCATCCGTCAGCACGATATGATGCGCTGACACGCGCGCGCCATCGCGCCTTCATGGCGCCGCGGCTATTGGGAAGCCTCGCGGCTTTCGCGGCATTCCCGGTCTATCTTGCGATGCGCGGCGCGCCCACTGCGCTGGAGGTCGTAGCGTTCGCGTGGCTTATTGCGCCCATTCTGCTGTCATGGTTTCTGTCGCGCACCGGCCGCTACGAGGGCGCGCATGTGCTCTCCTCGCTGGCGCTGGCCGGGCTCGTCATGACGGTCGCCATGTCCACCGGCGGCATCGAATCCTTTGCGGCGATCTGGCTTGTCGTTGTTCCGCTTGAGGCCGCACTTTCGGCATCGCGCCGCGTGGTCGCGTTCGCTTCAGTACTGGCGCTGACGTGTACCGCCGTCCTGATCGTTATCGGACATTTTGACATGTTGCCGGCGTCGGATGCGAATATTGCCGGGCGCGGCATATTCATGGCGTTCGGCGTGGCGTCGGCGACGCTCTATGCCGCCGGACTTGCCTTCGGCGCCGAGTCGCTGGCGCGCACCAGCGTCTCGCTGCTCTACGTCGAGGAAGACCGGTATCGCCTGCTGGCGCGAAACATGAGCGACGTGATCTCGCGCCACCGCCGCAACGGCGCGGTGCAATTCATTTCGCCCGCGGTGGAGGCGATGTTGGGAACACAGGTCACGCGGCTGCTTGGGCACGGCCTGTTCGATCGCGTCCACGTCGCCGATCGTCCAGCCTATCTCACTGCGCTTTCGGACGCGGCGCGCGGCGGCGAAGCGCGCAGCGTTGAATTTCGTGTCAGGCGAGATGGACCGCGCGGCGGGAATCAGTCGGTGGATTTCATCTGGGTCGAAATGCGCTGCCGGCCACTCGAACAGGCGTCGGAAACGACGACTTCGTCCGAGGCCGAAGTGGTGGCGGTGATGCGCGATATCACCGACCGGAAAATCCAGGAACAGGCGCTCGATATGGCGCGCACCGCCGCCGAGCAGGCGGATGCGTCCAAAACCCGGTTCCTCGCCACGATGAGCCACGAATTGCGCACGCCGCTCAATGCCATCATCGGTTTCTCCGACATGATCGTTCAGGAAGATGCCTTGATGCTGGATGCGGTGCGCCGCAAGGAATACGCCCAACTGATCAACGATTCCGGCCAGCATCTGCTGTCGGTGGTCAATGGTATTCTCGACATGTCCAAGATGGAGTCCGGCAATTTCGAGATCTCGCCGGAGCCGTTCGCGCCGCGTGCGGCGCTGCTCAATTGCTGCAATCTGCTGGCGCTCAAGGCGCGCGAAAACAGTATCGATCTTGTGACACGGGCGCCCGAGGATTTGCCGGTTATGACCGGCGACCCGCGCGCCTTCAGGCAGATCGTGCTGAATCTGGTGTCCAATGCCATCAAGTTCACCGAGCGCGGCGGCAAGGTGACGGTATCCGCCGCGGTCGAGGGACCGTGGCTGGTGCTGCGCGTGAGCGATACCGGCGTCGGCATCGCCGCGGACGATCTCAAACGGGTTGGCGATCCCTTCTTCCAGGCCGGCAAGGCCTATCAGCGGCGCCACGAAGGCACCGGCCTCGGGCTGTCGATCGTGAAAAGCCTGGTCGGGTTGCATGCCGGCGAGATAACCGTGCAAAGCAGGATCGATGAAGGAACCAGCGTGACCGTCGCATTGCCGCTGGCGTTTTCGCCGCCGGCGCTCAAGCCATCGAGCAATATCGCAACGCTCACGCCGGCGCCGCGATCTGCAACCCAAGAGCAAGCTCATCAGGTGAAGAGAAGTGCCTAGACAAATTGCGAGAGATGAGGACGACATGCCGCGCCGCCGCCGCGCGCGCTCGGTTGCGGTTGAAGCGGATTCAGAGCGCGGTTTTGCAATGCGGATGTTGCTGCACAGTCCGAAGGACGTGGTTGCGGGCGCATTTGCCTTTGCAGCGGTCATCGCGATCATCGCCAACGCGCTGTTCCTGCAGGCTGGACGCCATCCGTCGCCGATGTTCGGCTCGGTTGTCGCGATACCGGCGGCGGCATTGGCGCCTGCCAGTCCCTTGCCGCGCCCGCGACCGGTCGAAGCCGACGCATCGCTGTCCGAACCAAAGGCAGCCGAAACCAAGCCAGCCGAGCCGAAAGCCATCGATCCTTTGGCCAATCTCGTCAAGGCGACCAGCGCTCCGGCGGTGGCGCCTTCCAATGTCGCGCGGCCGCCCGCGCCGATCCCGGCTTCCTCCCGCAACGAGGCGATTGCCAATCCATCGCCGGGCTTGCGCCGGGTAGCGGCGGTGCAGCGCGCACTCACCGAATATGGCTACGGCCAGTTGAAGCCGACCGGCACCGTCGGCTCCGACACTCAGGCTGCGATTCAGAAATTCGAGCGCGAGCGCAAGCTCCCGGTGACCGGGCAGATGTCCGACCGCGTGGTGCGCGAACTGATCGCGGTGACTGGCCGGCCGATCGAGTAGACCGACGGACCTCTACGTGGCCTTGTGCAGCCGGCGAAGTTGCGGGCCTTCATCGATTTTTCTGGTGGGCAGGCTGAGGGTCCAGGGCGCGAAGCGACGAACGACAGCTCAATGAACCCCGTCCTCAGAGATCGCGTGGGTATCTGCCGCCTGGCAAGTAGGCTCGCCCGAAGGTCGCAGGCGCTGCCAGGCGGATTTGAGTAGACTGCTCTCGAACAGAAACAAAGCGCGCAGCCCAAGGCCCCCTCATTTGCATTCGGTTGAAGTTGCCGTCAGGGGCTTGCGACTGTTGCAGCGTATTGAAGCGCGCCTTCTGCTCGCTGCTCAGCGTGGCATAGAACTCGTCCAATGCGGGCTGCACCCGCTTGGCTGCCTGCAGCATGGCCTCGAGCCGCCTCTCCATCGCCTCCAGCCGCCCGACCGGCGTCAGCGGCACGTTGTCCGGGCACGCAGCTTGCAGTTCTTGAACGGCCTTCTTCGTCGCCCCGCTCAGGCGGCCGAGCGCTTCCTTTTGCCTGCCTGACGGGCCTATCACGGCGTCGATCCGCTCGATCGGCAGCTGGGTCAGGCTGGACTTCGGCTCGCCGCAGCTCTCGAACTGCGCGTTTGCATCCTGCTGCGGCTGTCGTGGCGAACGCTCACCGATATGAGGACCGAGCGCGTTGAAGCGGGCCTGTTGCTCGTCGCTAAGCGAACTATAGAACCTCTCCAGTGCCGGCCGCACGATCCGTACCGCCTCGAGCGTAGCGCTGATGCGGTTCGTCATCGCCCGCAAGCGGCCGGGCGGCGTCATCGCATACGAATCGGCGCAAGATTGCTTGAACGCATCGGCAGCCTTTGCCGCCGCGGCCCTCAATTCGTCGAGCAAGACGCGCTGCTCGGGCGTCGGCCGCACCGCCCGCGTGATCGACGCAAGCGGCCAGGCGGTGACGCCTTTTTCAGGATCTCCGCACAATTGCCGGAGAGTCTGCGCGCTCACGCTTGAGCGTTCGCGCCCTCGAAGACCGGTGATCGCGCCGCCGGGTTCCGGATAGTCGTTCGGGCGGAGGCTGGCGTAGGCGGAATACGGATCGTCCGCGCCCCCCCAGTACACGGTGTCGACGAAGTCGTCGTAAGCGTAAGCCCAATAGCCGGGGTCGTAGGCGTAAGACCAGAACGTGTAGTCGAAGATGTCGGAATAGGCATAAGGCCAGAACACCGGGCCGAGCCACGCCACAAACGACGCGCGCAGGCCGCGCCGCCAGGCATGGCGGGGAGCCCAGCCTTTCTGCCGGGCCGCGAGCGCGGCCTGGGCTTGCGGGTCAGCATTGCTGCGGAAGCGCGCGGCAAATCGCCCGCGTGAGGCGGCCTGCACAGCCGCAGCAGCGGAGGATCGCGTAGCCGAAGGCGGTAATCCCAACCGCTGCTGGCGCGCCAGATCACTTTGCTGCTCACGCTGCTCGCGCTGGAGCAGCCGGTTCTGCGCCTGCAGCAACCGTTGCTGCTCGCGTTGCGCCCGCTGGCCTTGCGGCTTTTGCGACTGCAATTGCTGCACGCGCTGCTGCATGCGATCGATGCGGTTCTGGCGCTCCACGCTCTGGCGCGAAAGCATCTCGCGCTGCCGCTGCTGCACAATTTGCTGTCGCTGCTGGATGTGCTGCTCACGCTGTTGCGCACGCTGTTCGATCCGCGCCTGTCGCGACGGCCGCGCGCTCAAGGCTGGCGGTGCGCTCGGGCGCGATGGTGAGGCGATGTGCGGCGTCGAACGCCGCGCCATGGCTGGACGCTGCGGCGGCGCAGCCGGGCTACGATGGACGTCGGGCCGGCGGAAATCGGGTCGTGACCCTGCAACGCGCGGTGCGGCCGGGCGCGGCGGCGCGGCGTAATGCGGCATCGGACGCGGCGCCATGGCGGGACGCTGTGGCGGGGGAGCCGGACGGAACGCAGGTGCGGCCGGCCGCGCCATTGCCGGGGGCGGCGCGGGACGAGCTGCGGCGGGTGGCGGCGCAGGACGGGCCATGGCGGGCGGCGGTGCCGCAGGTCGGGCCGCCGCCGCAGGCGGCCCCGGCCCTTTCCGCTCCTGGGCGGACGAGCCGACGCTCGCCGCGATCAGGGAGACACCAAGAAAAAACGCTGCAAAGCCAACGCCGCGCGGAAGCATGATCACAGCTCCCCGGTAATTATGGTCGCCCACCAGCCTCAACGCGCGAGCGCAGAAATCGTTCGCCCTTGCTTCAATTACTGGCACTGCGATTTTGCGACGCAGGGTGACGGTGAGCATAAGCCGTTCAGAAGAATCGATGGCTCCGGCATGTTCAGACGGAGAAGCACGCGCGAGCGTAGTGTCTCGCATGCCGCTGGCGTGATCATTTATCGGACCAGCGTCAACGACAACTTGCGGCGCAAATAGGTTCGCCCAAATTCGCAGGTGAAGTTGCTGCAACGTAAGGCGAACTTCGGATTCGGGACACTAGCTTCAAAATATCCGCTGGCCTATCGTCAATTCCATGCGATTGAAATCCAGCATATGGGTGGCGGGTTACTTGCGCCGCTGCCAGACCGAGGGGATATTCGGCGCGGTACGCCGGCGCGGCGCCGAAGAGGCCGGCGCGGTATTCGTCAAGGTTGCGCTGCTCGACGGCAAGGCCATGCTGTATGTGCCGGCGCCGCAGACCGTCTATGACGAGAGCCGCCCGATCGAACGCATTTTCATGCCGACGTCGACGGAGCCGATGCCCGAAGCTTCAGTGGAAGAGCGCCTCGTCAAGGAAATCCGGTTCGACCCGGATGCCTGGATCGTGGAGACCGAGGACAGGGCAGGGCGGCATTTTCTCGATCTCGCGCGGGCCTAACGCTGCGAACCCCTGCGCGGTGCGATATCGGTGTCCGGCAGTTGCGGCGCTGGCCGCGTTTGAGCTGGCACGGAGCGCACCCGATGGCGTTCGTCGTCATAAAGCGAAGAGCGGTATTTGGCGCGGGCGGCCGCCATCGTCGAGCCCCGCCACGCCGCCAGGATCACCAGGGCGGATCGCTCGCTCAATATGTCGTACAGGCGCGACAGCCGGTAGACATAGTTCACCGAAGAGCCGAATTCAGGATTGAGGAACAGCAACACCCGCTGAAAAACCGCGCTCGGCATCTCCAGCGCCTTCGCCGCGCAAGCCAGCGGCTCACCGCCGGGGTCGTTGACCACCTGCGCTGCAACCCGCGGCGGCAATATCAGCGCTTCGCCGAGTTCAAGCGTGAAGTTTTCGACGTCGGCCGCGAACGCCGCCATCTCGAGCGTTTCGATGGCGCGTGCCGCGCGTGCCGCTGGAATCCGTGCCGAAGCCCTCAGCTGGCTCTCGTGCAGATCGTGCAAGATCAAAGCGCGTCCGCCGGCGCTGGCGTGGAAAAACATGTCGCTGATTTCGGCGGCGTCGCTTGGCTGCATCGACAGATTCGAGGTCATCCGCAACTGCACCTCGCTCGATGGCTTGACAGGCGGTGCGGCTGAGTAGCTTGCCGGAATCTCAGGAGCGAGCGGCACGCGTTGATCGGGACTTGCGGGTTTCAGCCCGAGCTTTCTGGCGACTTCGACCGGCGTGCCCGGATAGACCGCAAGCCGTGCCCGAACCGCCGCCCGCGTCGCGTCGTCAACCTCATCGATCAGGCGGGAGGTCAGCTCGACAAATTGCCGCGCTTCCTCGCTGCTGTGCGCGTTGGCTTGAACGTAGAGATCCGTCAGGACACGCAGCAAGGTGGGTCTGATATCGACGCCCTCCCGGCGCGAGAGCGTGATCAACCCGTCGAAGCCGGGCAACGATGCAAGTGTGGTCATGTCAGAGGTACGCGACTGAGTAATGTTCTCGCCAGTTTATGCGCGTTGCTTTAACAGCTCGTTAAGGAAAACAATCCGTGAAAGACCGTCGTCATATTCGAAGGCTGGCTGTGCCGCAACGAGCCACGGCATGGTGCTGGCGTCCATCGGGTCTTCCGAAAAGCAAATTAAGATGCCGTTAACCACGTCCTGTTCTTAATGACGCCTGTCGCCGGCAAAGTAGTGCCAGGCGGCAACCAGAGAGAGCCTGACATGAGCACCATCATTGAATTTCCGGCGGATGCAGCGTCGCGGCGGCCGGGCTCAAGCATGAATGGCGCTCCCCGCGAAGGCATGGGAACCGTTCTGATTCTTCCCGTTGTCCGGATCGAACGCGCACTCGATGAAGCGAGCAGTGGCAGCGGACCGGAAGAGGGTACGGCCCCTAGGCGCCGTCGTCGTCGCCGCTGACCTCGGGACATCTCGCCATGCCGGAGACGTGTTTTCCGATCCGGACAAAACTGCAGGTTCCGATCTCATCGCCGGCTCTCGCGCTGCTTTGGATAAGCGTGACACTCGGCGGCTGCAGCGGCGGCGATTTCGGCCGCGCCCGCTACGATGTCCTGAATGACGACATGCACCGCTGGATCGGTGCCGAGGCGACGTCGAGCATCGGCCTGCGTCCATCGCAGTTCCAGCTCACCGACAACGAGCGGCTGCTTCGCGATCTCGCCTACCCCCTGATCGAGCCGCCGCATTCGCGCCCCGCGTGGAAAAGCGTGTTCGGCAACTATCAGCCGCTTCCCTCGCCCTGGCGGCAGCAGGTGGTATTCGACCGCACTGCCTATGGCCGCTTGCTGATCGATGAGCCACACCGTTCGCATTCATCGCGCTATGCGCAATTGATGGAAGATGTGCGCGACGACATCACCCGGTTCGAGCCGTTCTTCGCCGACGCCGTGCGCGTGCTCGAACTCGACAAGAAACGCAACGCCAGTCTTGCGCTCGTTTCGGGATTGTCGCCGCGCGAACACGCCGACGCGATCGCCCGCATGCAGGAGAATACCCTGATCGTGCAGTGGGTGCAGCAATGCCTCGAGCAACGAATATCGTCTTACCGCTGGGCGCTGGAACGGCTGGTGATCCAGGCGCCGGACAACATCGCGGCTGACGCCGACCGGTTGATCGGCGAACTTGCCGCGCAGACCGCGAACCCGCCGGTCGCGGCGCAGCCGGTCATCGGACGTGCGCTGAGCGTGCGCGGCTAAACATATTGGTGAAGTTGATCCCGGTGCGATCAGCGCTTGGTCGGCGGCGCTTGCACCTGCTTCGCCGCTGGGTCGGTCTGCACCTTGCAGCTCGCTCCGGCCAGCGAGGCCTGGGCTTGCGGCATCAGGCCGGGCTCCGGCGCCAGCGCCTTCATCACGATCAACCCGGCGGCGGTCGGGGAATCGATGATCAACCGGTCGGCCGCCGTCACGTCCTCGTCCTCCGGCAGTTCGGCGTGTTGCGCCTCGGTCATGAGATCGAGTTCGATCACCTTGCGTCCGGCGGAGCGGTCGTTGATGGCGTAATAGGCGACTTCGTTGCGCGTGTAGAACGACACCGACGTATAGGCCTGGCTGACGGGGACCGCGAGCTTGATCGAGCCGCCGGACAAGTCGTAACGGCAAATCGCGATCGCGAACGCCGGGTCCATGAGCGGCATCGGCGCATTGTTCGGATCCGCCAGCGGAAGGGCGGTGACGGCGTTGAGCTTCGTCATCGGCGTAAGGCGCGAATAGGCGTCCTGGGTCGCAATGCGCGGCAACGCCAGAACGCTGACCAGGTGCACGACGCCGCCCAGCAGCACGCCCGCGATAATCGTGAACAGCAAGCGAATCATGGGCACCCCACGGTCGCAATCGAAGGCATCGGCGCATCGCGCTGCGTACGTGTCGCCACGCCAACCGGCGTGTCGTAAAGCCGAAGCATCAGCGCATAACGCTCGATTCCTCCGGTGGGAAGCCAATTTCCCGCGCGCGATCTCGATGCCACCCGTACTTCGAAGGTGCCGTCCGCCCCGCGGATGATTTCCTGGCTGGTAAAGCCGTAACGTTGCAGCGAATTCGCAACCAGGCGCCCTTTCTGGTCATAGAGCGTCAAGGTCCAGAACCGCGCCGCGGGCGTGACACCGCTGACCACCACGTCGCACCGCCCGTCGAGCGGCCGCTTGCGGTCGTCGGTCGTCGCCGAGAACGCCACGCCGTCGCCGGTGCCGACCGGTAGTTCGCCGCTACGCGCAATCGAGGCGCGTGAATAGGGATCGACATCGGCGGTGCCGGTCTTGGGCCGGGCGATCCAGGCGCCGATCGTGAGGGTGCCGAGATCGGTACCGCGCGTTGCCGTCATCCATGTCGCGCCGAGGCCCACGACTGTGGCCAGCATCAGCGCCAGCAAGGTGATGAAGATCAGCCGCACGGGTTAATTCTTGCGCGGCGGCGCGGGAGCAGCTGCGTCGCCTGGCGCTGCCGCCGCGAAGCTATCCGGGAATGCAGCGGAGCTGGACGATACCGGCTTGACGGGTCTCGCCGGATCGCCGGACGAGGTTTTTGCCGTTGTCTTGGCCGCCTCGTCGAGCAGTTTTTCCACGCGCACCAGAATATCCGCGCCGCGTTTGGTCAGGACCGGCGGCGGTCCCGGCTTGATGTCCGGCGGCTTCGGCGCGCTATTGGCCGCGACAGCCGCGGAGGCAGCAGGAGGAGGCAATTTGGTCCCCGCGCCGATGCCCGGGATCTCCTTGATCTCGACGCCCTGATGCGCCGCCACCATGATGTCGTGCCAGGTCTGCGCCGGCAGCGAGCCGCCGGTCATGCGGTTGGTCGGCGAGTAATCGTCATTGCCGTACCAGACGGCGCAGACGAAGTTGCCGGTATATCCGACGAACCAGGCATCGCGGTAGGCGTTGGTGGTGCCGGTCTTGCCGGCGGTCGGAATGCCGTCGAGCGCGGCACGTCGCGCGGTACCTTCGCTGACGACGTGGCTCATCATGCCCGCCATGTCGGCGGCCACTGAAGCCGGAATGGCTTGCTGCGGTTTCTTGCCATCGCGGTCGAAGCGCCAGACCAGGTCGCCAGCGCCGGTGCGGACTTCAAGCACCGCATGAGGAGTCACCGATTTGCCCTTGTTGGGGAAGGTCGCATAGGCCACGCCGTGCTCGAGCACGGTGACTTCGTCGGCGCCGATCGGCAGCGACGGCGTATCCGGCAGTGGCGCCTTGATGCCGAAGCGGCGCGCGACCTCGACGATCTTAGCGCGGCCTCTCTTGGCGGCCTCCCACTGGTTTTTCGGATTATTGCCGATCGCGATCGACAGCTTTACCGGCACCACGTTGATCGAGCGGGTAATCGCCTGCGTCAGCGTCACCGTGCCGGAGTAGGAGTGACCATAATTCTGCGGACACCAGTTGCCGAGACAGACCGGCCCGTCGACCACGGTCGAGGTCGGCTTGAAACCATTCATCAGGGCGGTCGTGTAGACATAAGGCTTGAACGAGGAACCGGGCTGGCGGTAGGCATCCACTGCGCGGTTGAACTGGCTGGCGCCGTAGTCGCGGCCACCGACCATGGCGCGCACGCCGCCGTCGAGATCGGCGACCACCGTTGCAGCCTGTGTCGCATGATAGTCGCGGCCGAACTGGCGCAGCTGATTTTCGACGGCTTCTTCCGCGGCGCGCTGCACGTTCATGTCGATCGCGGTGCGGACCACGAAGACGCGCTCGACGTAGGATTTTGGAAACGTATCGACCAGCTTGCGCATCTCGTCGAACGCCCAGTCGAGATAATAATTCGGCGAGTTTTCGTCGCGGCGGTCGACTGCGATGGCCGGATTGCGCCGCGCGCCGAACACCTGGCCTTCGGTCATGAAGCCGGCGTCGACCAGATTGTCGAGCACTATGTTGGCGCGGGCGCGCGCGGCGGGAAGGTTGATGTGCGGCGCGTATTTGGTGGGCGCCTTGAACAGTCCGGCAAGCATCGCGGCTTCCGCGAGATTGACGTCGCGCGCCGACTTGTTGAAATAGAAATGCGCGGCGCCATCGACTCCGAACGTGCCGCCACCCATATAGGCGCGATCGAGATAAAGTTTCAGAATTTCGTTCTTGGTCAGCCGAGTCTCCAGCCAAATCGCGAGGAATGCTTCCTTCACCTTGCGCTCGATGGTGCGCTCGTTGTTCAGGAACAGGTTTTTCGCCAACTGTTGGGTAATCGACGAGCCGCCTTGCCTGACGCCGCCGGCCTGCGCGTTCGTCATCAGCGCGCGCGCGGTGCCGGCGATGTCGATGCCGAAATGGTCGTAGAAGCGGCGGTCCTCGGTGGCGAGCGTCGCCTTGATCAGATTGTCCGGAAAGTCCTCCAGCGGTATGGAATCATTGTGCTTGATGCCGCGGTTGCCGATCGGATTGCCGTAGCGATCGAGGAACGACACCGCGAGATCGGATTTCTTCAGCCAGTCGTCGTCGGCGGTCTCGCGGAATGCCGGCACAGCCAGCGCCAGCATCAGGATCAGGCCGCCGAGCCCGATGGTGGCGGCTTCGGAAAACGGCTCGATGAAGACCCAGCGTTTCCAGCGACCGACGTAGAAGCGGTCCATGAAGGTCGAGAACCGCTCGTAAAGTTCGCGCGCCCCCTTGGCGGACGAGAACAGCGTCGAGTCGATGCGCGCATCGAAATCCAGCATCCAGTGCCGGATTTTTCTCTTCAATTGCGGTGGTACGATCTGGCGCACGAGTGCCCGTTTTCCGAAGTCCGTGATACGTTTCAGCACCCCTTGTACGAACTTCGGAAAACAAAGGGCACTGGCAAATCTCAGATTCTGGTGCCGCTTTTCGATTTAAAGTTCCTGGTCGAGCTTGCCGGTTGCGGTGCAGGAACTTTCAATTCGGCGGCACTAGGACCCTTGGTCAGTTCGCAGCGCTCAAGCACCCGGGTGGGGCACCGCTGAAGCGTCTTGCGGGAACGTTGCGGCAAACCCAAGGCGGTTTTGCGCCGTTGGGGCCTCGATGACTTTCTAGCCGAGCGGGGATCATAAACCAATGGTCTGGCTCACGATTTTGAACAGCACGGCTAACGCTGTCCCGGGGTTTTTGTTCGCTGCCGAACACCCTACTTGCACCGTAGACGTCGCAGCCCCTAGAAGGGTCTAAGCCGACCGCGATGCGGAAACGTCAGGACTCATGACTGCAGCTTCCAAGCCGTCCTCGCCTCAAGAGGGATTCTTTTGGAAAACCAAGACGTTGGAGGAGATGTCCAACGTCGAATGGGAGAGCCTGTGCGACGGCTGCGCGCGGTGCTGCCTGGAAAAGCTTGAGGACGAGGATACCGGCAGGATCTATTTCACCCATGTTTCCTGCAAGCTCCTGGATGCAGGGCTGTGCACCTGCAAGGACTATGCGAACCGCTCCGACCTGGTCCCGGATTGCGTCAGGCTTACGCCGGAAAACGTCCGCACCCTGAACTGGCTGCCGCCGAGCTGCGGCTACAAGCTCGTGGCGGAGGGACGCGATCTCTACTGGTGGCATCCGCTGATTTCGGGCGATCCCAATACGGTTCATGAAGCCGGCGTTTCCGTGCGCGGACGGGTGCAGGGAACGGAGAACGAGATCGCCGACGCCGACCTCGAAGATCATATCGTGCAATGGCCTTCGCACCTGCCGAAACGGGCGCGTCTCAAAAAGCGGCCACAATCCTGAAAACCGCGCGCCAATAGTTACGCGACCGCGATGGTACGCTCGCGGGACGCACCCATGCGCGCAACCCGCTGCCGCGGCCAGGATTTGCCGCCTAAATTACGGCCGATACAGAGATTCCCGCCCGACCTCCCGTCGCGCCAGCCATTTAACATACGGCCGCATGAACAAGTTCGAACGGCAGAGCCGTCACCCGGCTGACCCACAGACATTGCCCGAAGCCATCGCCGGCGATCTGTCGCGTATGTCGGCTGAGGTCATCGATATCAGCGACGCGCCGCCGATCGCGCCAAAGGCACCGCTGACCCAAAGCGAAGTCCGCACTATCCTGATGAGCCTGATGCTGACGATGTTCCTGGCCGCCCTCGACCAGACCATCGTCGCGACCGCGCTGCCGACCATCGGCCGGCAATTTCAGGACGTCTCCAACCTGTCCTGGGTGATCACCGCCTATCTCCTGGCTTCGACCGCCGTGGCGCCGGTGTTCGGCACGCTGAGCGACATCTACGGCCGCCGCGCCATGATCATCCTGGCGATGAGCCTGTTCGTCGCCGGTTCGGTGCTGTGCGCGCTGGCGCCGAACATGCCGGTGCTGATTCTGGCGCGCGGACTGCAGGGCCTCGGCGGCGGCGGCATCCTGCCGATCGTGCAGACCGTAATCTCGGACGTGGTGACACCGCGCGAGCGCGGCCAATATCAGGCTTATTTCAGCGGCGTATGGGTGGCGGCAGGTGTCGGCGGGCCTATCCTCGGCGGGGTATTCGCCGAGCATCTGCACTGGTCGATGATCTTCTGGATCAACGTGCCGCTCGGGCTTGGTTCGCTGGCGCTGCTGCTGCCGAAGATGGGCAAGATCCCGGTGTTTCACCGCAGGCGGAAGGTCGATTGGCTGGGCGGCCTGCTGCTGATGGCCTCCGCCGTCGTTTTCATGCTGGTGCTGACCTGGGGCGGCAACCGTTATCTCTGGCTGTCTCCCACCATCATGGCGATGGTGGGCGCGGCTATCACGCTGGCGCTGGCGTTCGTCTGGCATGCCCGCAAGGCCGAGGAGCCTTTCCTGCCGTTGCCGCTGATGGGCGGAACCGTCGTGCCCTACGCCATGGCCGCCGGTGGCTGCGCGCTGGGCGCGATGCTGGGCCTGACCGTGCATCTGCCGCTGTATTACGAGGCGGTTTATCACCTCAGCGCCAGCGAGGCGGGGCTTGCGCTGATCCCGCTGGCGGCTGTTTCGACCGGCGGCGCGGCGATCGCCGGGCGGACCATGGCCCGTGCACGGCATTATAAGCGGGTAGCCATCATCGGAAACGGATGCGCGGCGCTGGCGGGAATTGCGCTGGCGCTCACGACGCTGCCGCTGTGGGCGCTACTCACGCTATTGTCGGTGTTCGCGCTTGGACTCGGCACCACGTTCCCGGTCACCGTGGTCTCGATTCAAAACGCGGTGGCACGCTCGCAGGTCGGCACCGTGACTGGCGCGATGAATTTCTTCCGCGCGCTGATGGCATCGTTCACGGTGGCGGCGTTCTCCGCGATCCTGTTGATGGCGCTCGGCGCCGACATTTCGCTTGCCGGAGAACACCGGGGACCCGTGAATTCGATTGCCGCCGCCGACATGATCGCGGCGTTCCGCTATGTGTTCGGCGCAGCCGCAGCGATGCTCGCCTGCGCGGCGCTGTGCATGATCCTGATGGAAGAGAAGCCGCTGGCCGGGCCGGCCACGGCGGTGGAGATGGCGGAGTAGGGCGCGCTTTAAGCGGCTCAGCCCTCCCTATCCCTGCGCCGCGATTTGATCTAACAGCGGCCGCAGCATGTCATCACAAATCAAGTCCGACAAGGAGCCGCCATGAGCAAACCCTCCATCGAGCAAACAAGGATGGGCAGCGAAGGCATTGCCTTCTGCATCGCCCGGACCCTGATCGAACGCGACCCCTCGCTGAAGGCGCCGATCCGCGCCAACCTGCGCAAGATGTGGGAGCTTCTGGAGGAACGCGAAGACCATGGCGCCGCCGACATGGTGGATACGATGATCAAGGCACTCAACGATCCCGCGTTTTTCAAGCCGTGATGTCGCGGCTCAGCTGGCTCGCTCCAGCCGCATGTCGATTTCCTCCCGCAGCAGGGTGAAGTCGATCGGCTTGGTCAGCAAACCGCGCGCCGCTTT
>Ga0307312_10000099_pt1 | contig 32575 bp, 30 predicted proteins | sample ER_DNA_202_FD_194489 | JGI IMG/M metagenome (GOLD analysis project Ga0307312, IMG submission 194489) | Bulk soil microbial communities from the East River watershed near Crested Butte, Colorado, United States - ER_DNA_202 | ecosystem: Environmental > Terrestrial > Soil > Floodplain | place... | reverse complement strand
TCAACCTCGTCGCGTCGCCGCCGATCTCGTCGAGACGCCTGTCGGTCTCCGTGTCCACGCGTGAGACGAAAAAGCTCGCGACCGAGTGCACCTGCCTCGGGTTGCCGCCGCTCTCGACGAGGCGCTCGAGGCCGTGGATGTACGCCTCCATGACTTCCTTGTGACGGTCGAGCGAGAAGATCAGCGTGACGTTGATGTTCTTCCCCGAGGCGATCATCTCTTCGATCGCGCCAAGGCCCGGTTGGGTCGCGGGGATCTTCACGTAGAGGTTTGGCCTCTCGATCCACTCGTGCAGCCGGCGCGCCTCCGCAACGGTTCCGTCGCGATCGTAAGCGAGCGTCGGATCGACCTCCCACGAGACATACCCGTCGAGCCCTCCGCCCCCGTCCCACACCTTGCGCAGCAGGTCGCAGGCATCCGAGATGTCGTGCGAAGTGAGCTGCAGGAAGATCTCCTTCGGGCCCTCCTCGCCCGACTCGAGGATCTCACGCAGTTGGTCGTCGTACGCGTCACCCTCCGCGATCGCCTTCTGGAAGATCGTGGGGTTGGAGGTGACGCCGACGACAGCGTCCTCCTCCATCATCTTCGCGAGCTTGCCGCTCTGCAGCATCTGCCGCGAGAGGTAGTCGATCCAGACGCTCTGGCCGAGCGCCGACAGCTTGTGCAGGTTCGATTCAGGCACTGGACATCGCCCTTTCAATGTCTTCGATTTGCTTGAGTCGTTTCACATACCGCGCGCCACCATCGAAACGTGCGGCGAGAAACGTGGTCACGAGGTCGCGCGCCAGAGACGGCCCCACGACCTCCGAGCCCAAGCAGAGGATGTTCATGTCGTCGTGCTCGACGCCCTGGTGGGCCGAGTAAACGTCGTGGCAGATCCCCGCGCGGATGCCGGGCAGCTTGGATGCGGCGACCGAGGCGCCCACACCTGAACCGCAGACGAAGACTCCGCGCTCGGCGTCTCCGCCGAGGATGGCCTCGCCGATCTCGCGAGCCTTGTCCGGATAATCGATCCGGACGGCGTCGGTATCGGTACCCAGGTCAACCACGGAGTGCCCGGCAAGCGCCTCGAGCACCGCCTCACGCAGGCGAACGCCCCGGTGGTCGAATGCGATCGCCACCTTCACGACTGGAACGTACCCCACCGGCAGAGGCTGACGCCTGACTCCTAGAATGGCCGCGATGGACCCGAACCAACTCCGAGAGCTCGGCCAGCAGTTCCGCGTCGACTCGATCCGCCCTGCAGCCGTCGCGAAGTCAGGGCATCCCACCTCAGGCATGTCCGCCGCCGACCTGATGGCCGTCCTCGTCGCAAACCACCTCCGCTTCGACTACGACGAGCCGAAAACCCCAACGAACGACCGGCTGATCTTCTCCAAGGGGCATGCCTCGACGCTCTACTACGCGATCCTGCGCGCCGTCGGAGCCATCACCGACGAGGAGCTGCTCACGTACCGCAAGTTCGGGAGCATCCTCGAGGGGCACCCGACTCCCCTGATCCCGTGGGTGGACGTCGCGACAGGCTCGCTCGGACAGGGCCTGCCGATCGGCGTCGGCATGGGGCTCGCCGCCAGGTACCTCGACCGCCTGCCTTCCCGTGTCTGGGTGCTCTGCGGCGACAGCGAGATGGCCGAGGGCTCGATGTGGGAGGCCTTCGAGCATGCGTCGCACTACGAGCTCGACCACCTGACCGCGATCATCGACGTCAACCGGCTCGGGCAGCGTGGCGAGACGATGATCGGCTGGAACACCGGCGTCTACGTCGAGCGGGCACGTGCATTCGGCTGGAACGCGATCGAGATCGATGGCCATGACGTCGAGGAGATCGACCGCGCCTACAAGGAAGCGGAAGAGACGACCGGCCGTCCGTCCGTGATCGTGGCGCGCACGATCAAGGGCAAGGGCGTCAAGGCGGTCGAGGACAAGGATGGCTGGCACGGCAAGGCGCTCGACGACCCCGACGCAGCGATCGCGGAGCTCGGCGGTATCCGCAACATCCACGTCGACGTCGCGAAGCCTGAACCTGCCGAGCCTCACCGCTTTCCGGACGGACCGCTCGAGCTGCCGCGGTACGAGCTCGGCCAGGAGGTCGCCACACGCAAGGCCTACGGCGAGGCGCTCGCCGCGCTCGGGTCGGCCCGCGGAGACGTGGTCGCGCTCGACGGCGAGGTGAGCAACTCGACGTTCGCCGAGATCTTCAAGCAGGCGCACCCCGACCGCTTCTTCGAGATGTACATCGCGGAGCAACAGCTCATCGCCGCAGCAGTCGGCCTGCACGCGCGCGGCTGGAATGCCTTCGCCTCTACCTTCGCCGCATTCTTCTCACGCGCGTACGACTTCATCCGGATGGCCGCCATCAGCCGCGTCGACCTGCGGCTCGCGGGCTCACACGCAGGCGTGTCGATCGGCGAGGACGGCCCGTCCCAGATGGCGCTCGAGGACATCGCTTCGCTACGTGCCATTCACTCCAGCGTGGTCCTCCACCCGTGCGACGCGAATCAGACCGCCAGGCTCGTGGTGGCGATGGCGGACACGAAGGGCATCGTGTTCCTACGCACCCTCCGCCCGAATACGCCGGTGATCTACGGGCCCGACGAGGAGTTTGAGGTCGGCGGCAGCCGCGTCATCCGTTCGTCGGACGACGACGACGTCACGATTGTCGGCACGGGCATCACCGTGCACGAGGCACTAAAGGCGGCGGGCGCACTGGAGGAGGACGGCATCAGCGCGCGCGTGATCGACGCCTATTCGATCAAGCCGATCGACGCTGAGACGCTGCAGGCAGCCGCCGAAACGACGGGCAGGATCGTGACGGTCGAGGACCACTTCCCCGAAGGAGGTCTCGGCGATGCCGTTCTGGCCGCGCTCGCCGAGAAGGACGAGCATCCGCACGTGCTGAAGCTGGCGGTGCGGGAGATGCCGCGCTCGGGCAAGCCGGAGGAGCTGCTGAACGCCTACGGCATCGACGCTGAGCACATCGCAGCCGCGGCGCGTCAGCTGGTCGGCTCGGAAGTCACCACCTCGTAGAGCCGGCGCTGCCGCTCGCGGGCGGCACGGAACACGTCCACCTTGTCGGAGCGGGGCTCGACGACAGGGCCGAGCGGCGCAGGGGCCGGCGTCTGTCCGAGTCGCTCGAGCACGACGACGGCCGCGCCGCGCAGTGACGCCTCCTTGACCCGGGACGTCGTGATCGGCCGCGCGAGCGCGTCGGCCATCATCTGCACCCAGTCCGGATCCCTGAGCAGCGCACCACCGGTAGCGACGATCTCTTCGATCTCGGGAAGCAGCTCTGCAACCTCGGCGAAGCGGAAGGCGACGCCCTCGAGGCCGGCCTGACGCAGGTCGAGCGCCGTGGTGTCGAACGTCAGACCGTGAATGGCGCCCTTCGCGTGCTGGTGCCAGCCCGGACTGCGCTCTCCGCCGAGCAGCGAGAGGAACGTCAGTCCATGTGAATCCGGGTCGCGGCCTGTCAGCGAGCCCCCAGCCTCTCTCAACGTCCCGTCAAGCCAGGCGTGGAGGTTCCCGCCGTCCGACAGTGACCCGCCTTCGACGACGCGCGTCTCGTCGACCCAGTGCAAGAAGAGTGCTGGGCGAGGCTCCGGGTGCTCCGTCTCGTAGACAACTCGGATCGCCCCTGAGGTGCCGACCATCAGGGCAGCGCGCTCGCGGGTGACGCAGCCGGCGCCGAAGTTGGAGCACGCACCGTCGAGCAGCGCCGGATACCACCCGTCGACCGGCGTGTCAGAGATCTCGGACAGTCGCTCGGCGTCGAGGCCCAACGTGCGGAGGAGCTCCTCGTCCCACGTGCGAGTGCGCAGGTCGACCAAACCCGTGGGCGACGCCATCGAGATGCTCGTGGGAACGTCCCGCCCGAGCAGCTGTGCGTAGAGGTAGTCGCAGAAAGAGACGAAACGGCGCGCGGAGCGGAACACCTCCGGCACTTCCTCCGCCAGCCACGCCAGCTTTGCCGGCCAGTAGCTCGTGTGGATCTGACAGCCCGTCCGGGCGTGCACGGCCTCCGTGTCGACACGGCGCGAGAGCCGGTCGGCCGCGTCGGCGGAACGCGTGTCGCGCCAGGAGAGGATCGGCGTCAGCGGCCGCCCTACGTTGTCGAGCGCCAGCAGGCTGTGGCCGAAGCAGGATGCGCCGATCGCATCGATCCCGTCTGCGCCGCCCGCCTCGTCGATCGCCTCGCGCGTGTGCGCGAGGATCCGATCGGGGTCGTACTCCCCTGGGTAGTCGCGGCGCGCGGGCTCACCCCGCTCCTCGGCTGTCGCGTCGAACACGTGTGCCCGCACCGAGGACGTGCCGATGTCGAGCGCAAGAACCCGGGCCACGGGCCGTACCCTTACAGCGATGGCAGTCGTAATTGCATCCAACCTGCGCAAGGAGTTTTCCGGCGACCCGCTGTTCGACGGGGTGTCGTTCAAGGTCGAGCGCCGGGACCGCGTTGCGCTCGCAGGCCCCAACGGCGCCGGCAAGACGACCCTGCTCCGAGCGCTCGTGGGGGAGACGAGTCTCCAGGGCGGCGATCTGGCGTTCCAGAAAGGGACGCGCGTCGCTCTCCACGACCAGAGGCCGCCGCTCGAGCGGCGTTTGACATTGCGCGAGTACGTCCTCTCCGGGGCCCGCGACCTGATCGCTCTCGAGGAAGAGCTGCGGCGGCTGGAACGGGCGATGGCGGGCGGAGATCACCACGACACGACGATTCGCCGCTACGGCGAGGCCCAGGCACGGCTCGAGCATGCCGGAGGCTACGACTGGCGTGAGCGCGCAACCGCGGTCGTGCGCGGCCTTGGCTTCGCGGACGAGCAGCTCGACCGTCAGCTCGACACGTTCTCCGGGGGCGAGCTCACGCGGGCCTCGCTTGCACGGGCGCTCGGCGGCGATCCCGATCTCCTGCTCCTCGACGAGCCGACCAACCATCTCGACGTCGAAAGCCTGGAATGGCTGGAGCGCGAGCTGCAGTCACTCGACGCCGGGATCATGATCGTCGCGCATGACCGCTGGTTCCTGGAAGCGGTGACGAACGTCGTGCTCGAGCTCGATGCCGGACGCTCGACGTACTTCAAGGGCCCCTGGCACGCGTGGCGTCTCGAGAAGGCGGCCCGCCTGCACGCCGCCTCGAAGGCGGCCGACCGTGTCGGCCGGGACATCGAACGGCTGGAGCGTTTCGTCGCCCGTTTCCGGGCCTCGACGGAGAAGATGGCGCGCAAGGCGCAGGTGAAGCTGACGCAGATCGAACGCCTGGAAAAGGAACGCGCGAAGTCGAAGAGCGAGATCAATCTCCTCACCCGAAGGAGCAGGAGCCTCGGCTTCGAGTTCCTCAAGCCCGCACGCAGCGGGCGGACCGTCCTCGAGGCGGAAGGGGTCGCGCTTCGCATCGGCGATCGCGTGTTGCTGGAGGGCGCGAGCTTCGCGATCGAGCGCGGGGAGCACGTGGGGCTCGTCGGTCCGAACGGATCGGGCAAGACGACGCTGCTGGAAACCATCCTGGAACGGCGAGAAGCCGACGGCGGCTCTGTGCGCCTCGGGCACGGCGTCGTGCCGGCGTACTTCTCCCAGCAGGAGATGGAGCTCGACACGCGCGGATCGGTCCTGCAATGCGTGCAGCGCGCGACCGGCCTGCAGCGCCCCGACGCGCAGAAGCTGCTCGGCCGTTTTCTCTTCTCCGGCTGGACCGAGCACGAGAAGCCCGTCGTCGCACTCTCGGGCGGCGAACGCCGGCGCCTCGCACTCGCCCTGGTCGTCGCCTCCGGCGCGAATTTCCTCGTGGTCGACGAGCCGACGAACCATCTCGACATGGAGAGCCGTGAGGCACTCGAGGCGGCGCTCGAGGCGTTTCCGGGCACGATCCTGCTCGTCTCCCACGACCGTGCCCTCCTCGACGCCGTCGCCGAGCGGACGGTCGCGATCGAGGAGCGGCACCTCAACTCCTACGACGGCGGCTGGGCGGAATACGTTCGCCGGCGCGAGGAACGCAAGGTGCCGTCTCCTCCGCCGGTCGAGCGCAAGCCCGCGGCCAAGTCACGCAAAGCGCCGGTGAAGCCGAAGGCTCCCTCGGAGCTCGAGCGCATCGAAGCGGAGATCGCCGCACACGAGAGCACGGTCGCCGAGCTCGAGCGGCGCCTGGCAGAAGACTGGAACGACGTGGAGATGCTCGCGGCTCACCGCCACGCGCGCGACGAGCTCCAGGCTCTGCTCCAGAGGTGGGAACACCTCTTCGAGCGGGCGCACACCTGAGCGGACACCTACTCGAAGGTGGCGATCAGCGCTTCTGCAACGACTTTGAGTGGACGCCCGGAAACCTGGCTGGCTTTGCGCAACCGCGCGAACGCGTCCTGCTCGGAAAGCCCTTCCTTTTGCATCAGCAGGCCCTTCGCGCGCTCGATCGCCTTGCGCGCGGCAAGCGCTTCTGCCAGTGACTCCGCTTCCTCGCGCAGAGCCGCGAGCTCTTCGTGGCGGGCGCGGGCCGTGCGGATGGCCGGCAGCAGGTCCTGCTCGCGAAAGGGCTTGACCAGGTAGCCGAACACGCCAGCTTCGGCGGCGCGCTGGACGAGCTCGTCCTGCCCGTAGGCGGTCAGCATCACGATCGGAATCGGCCGCTCGTCGAGGATCCTCCGAGCCGCCTCGATCCCGTCGAGCTTCGGCATCTTCACGTCGAGGAGGGCCAGATCCGGCCGCTGCGAGCGGGCGAGGGCCACGGCCTCCTCGCCGTCCCGGGCCTCGGCGCACACCTCGAAACCGGCGTGCTCGAGTAGGGCCCGGAGGTCGAGCCGGATGATCGTCTCGTCCTCGGCGACCAGAATCCTCACCTGTGCTGGGTGAGTTTGGCGGAAACCGCTCAGCCGAGGGATCGTGCCGTCCCTCGACCCGGGCGATTCAGGTTGTGCGGCTCCTCATGTCTGACCAGGAATTCAGCATCCCCAGGCCCCTCGTGCTCCGTGTCGAAATCTCGACGGAGCAGGCCGCCTTCCTTGCGCCCCTCCTCGGTGGGCGGAGCGACGTCGGGCAGCTCCCGCTGTCCGACGACGAAGCGGATGCCAGGGTGACCGAGCTCAAGCGACTCGAGGTCGACCTCGAACAGCGCGAAGCAGAGTTCGAAGCCGACGTCCAGTTCCGCGAGGACCGGATCGAGCGCTGGCGCACGGAGCTCGAGGAGCTGGAACAGACGCTCGACCGGCGTGAGCGAGACCTAGTCAGCTACGTCGACCAGCTCCAAGGCGCGATGTCCAGCAACGACGGCGCCTGGTGGTCCCGCCCCGCCGGCGGCGACGGCGGCGTCCGCTAGCGCTCCGCGCTCCGCGCGAAAGCTTCGCTTTCGCTTGGCATTGGGTACTGCCCTTCGCGCTGAACGTGCGCGGGCAAAGCCCGCGCACTCTTGCCGCGTCTGCGGTTCGCGATTGTCGTCAACCGGTCACTGAGGGAAGACCACCTCGGCCCGAGTTCCGCCATCGCTGCGAAGGTCAAGGCGACCTTGCAACTCGTCGCGGACCAGCGCCTGCACGATCGAGAGGCCTGTTCCCGTGGCGTCGGCTTCGATCCCTGTCCCGTCGTCCGCGATCGAGAGGACGACCTCGCCGTTTTGCTGGGCGAGCTCGATCTGAACGCTGTCGCCGCCGTGCTCGAGGGCGTTCTGCAACAACTCGCTGAAGACCAAGGCAAGAGCGGTCGCCCGGTTGCCCGCGATCGATACGGGCTCGAGGTCGGCGTGAACTTCCTTCCCGACACCCAGACCCTGCACGAGCATCGCACGTAGTCGTTCGAGCAGCTCGCGCAGCTCGACGACCTCTTCGCGCTGTTCCGTCAGGACCTCGTGGACAGCCGCAATGGCAAGGACGCGATGCACCGAGTCCTCCAGCGCCTTGCGTGGGTCGGCGTCCGGCGCGCGAGCCTGGAGCCGCAGAAGCGACGCGACCGTCTGAAGGTTGTTCTTCACCCGGTGGTGGATCTCCTGCGCGAGCACTCCACGCATGACGGCCCGCCCATGCTCGAGTGCGACCGCTGCGTGGTGGGCGATCGAGACGAGCAACGCTCGCTCTTCATCCGTGAACGGCGTGTCGCGGTCGCAGACGAGCTCGCCGATCTGGCGCCGCTTCCAGCGCAACGGAAGCCGCACGTTGTGCGCCCCGGCGCGACCTTCCGGCCAGGCGATGTTGCCGTCCTCGAGCACGAGCGCCGCGCCGGTAGCGCCGACGGCCTCCATCGTCGTCTTCACGATCGCCTCGAGCGACTCCTCGAGGTAGAGCGACTCGGAGACCGCCTCCGAGATCTTCGCCAGGGCCTCGAGCTCGGCGACCCGGCTCTGCGCCTGTGCGTACAGCTGTGCGTGCTGAATCGTCTGCGCGACCTGGTCCGCGATCGCGACGAGCAGCTCGATCTCGTCCTGCGTGAACTCGCGCGGCGCGAGCGTGCGCACGTTCAGCGCGCCGGCGAGCTTGTCGCGCGCAAGGATCGGCACCGCGAGAATCGACTCGTAGTCGTCCTCCGACAGGTTCGCGAACTGCTTGAAGCGCGGATCGAGATGCGCCTGCGACGGAATCATCACGGGCGCCCGGTCGGCTGCGGCGGTTCCCGTGATTCCTTCGCCCGGCCGCAGCCGCGGGCGTTTCGTCATCTCCTCGACGCTCGTTCCATGCGTGGCCCGGAGGATGAGCTCGTTCGTGCGCTCGTCGTAGAGGTAGACGAAGCAGGCCTCGGTCCGGAGGGCGTCGGCGACCTTGCTGGCGACCAGCTCGAGCACCTCTTCGAGGTCGAGCGTCGAGTTCACCGCGGCGATCGTCTCGGTGAGAAGGCGTAGGTGCCGTGCTCGTACGTCCACTCGGGGTCTTAGGCTAGTCGTCGTGGACACCTACGACTGGCTGCTCTTCCTCCATGTCACCGGAGCGTTCCTCGTCCTCGGTGGCGCCGTCATGGCCGGGATCTTCAACTTCGCGGCGCTGCAACGAGAGCGTCCCAGCGAGATCGCTGTGCTGTTCCGGCTGGCGCGGGTGGCCGTGATCGCGATCGGGGCGGGGATGGTGCTCACACTCGGCTTCGGGCTCTGGCTCGTGCACCAGGTCGGCTACGGCTGGGGTCAGACCTGGATCGTCCTGGCACTCGTCCTCTGGGTCCTGGCCAATGCCCTCGGCGGCATCGGAGGGGGACGGGAAAAGCGGACCCGGCAGCTCGCCGAACGTCTCGCGTCGGAGGGCGACGCCCCGAGCCAGGAACTGTCGGCCCGGCTGCGCGATCCCGTGTGGCTCGCCCTGAGCTGGGGCAGCGGAATCGTCATCGTCGCGATCCTCGCCTTGATGATCTGGAAGCCGGGCGCCTGATGCTCGCACTCGTGCGTCCCGACAGCTGGAACTTCCCACTCTTCCTGCACGTGCTGGGCGCCATCGCTCTCGCCGGGTCGATCGGGGCCGTGACCGTCCTGGCGGTGGCGACGCGGACGCGCAGGGCACACGCAGCGCTGCTGTCACGAGTTGCCTTTCGAACGCTGATCTTCGTGGTCCTCCCGTCCTGGATCGTGATGCGCGTCGGCGCCGCGCTGATCGCGGACAAGGAGTTTCCGGACAAGACTCCCGGCTGGGTCGACGTCGGATTCGTCGTCTCGGAGCCCGGCCTGATCATCCTGATCGCCCTCGGCATTCTCGCCTGGGCGAGCGCGCGCCGCGGCGGAGTCGGCCGCGCGGCGGTGGCTGTGGCAATCCTGGCGCCGCTCTATCTCGCGGCTCTGGCGGTGGCCTGGTGGGCCATGTCCGCCAAACCTGGAGGCTGACCCATTTACACAACCCTTACCGCGCGCAGGGGAATTTCCTTGCAGACGAGGAATAGGTTCGGACCATGTCCGCACTCCCTCTGAATCTCGTGGACACGGCCGGGTTCCTGGTGGCCGACAACCGGGGACGCCTCGTCGGCAAGGTCGAGTGTCCGATGTACGGGACGCTTCCCGACGTGCCCGACGCCCTGTCGGTTCGCGGCGGCCTCTTCTCACGCCGCCGCCGCCTGGTCCCGGCCGACACTATCGCCGACGTCGATCCCACCAGCCAGGTCGTCGGCCTCCGTGTGGCGCGCGAGACCATCCGCCGTTTCCTCTAGTCCGACGAGCGAAGCGAAGTCCTAACTCTTCCCCGACGAAAATGCGGAGCATTTTCGTCGGCTAGAACGACCACGAGCTGCGCAATATTGCAGCAGCTCGCAGTCGGCCGTCAGTTGGATCTCGTAGGCCGCAGAGCTCACGAGACCGGCCCTCATTCTCCCTCTTTCTCAGAGAACGGACAAGTATTTCTTGAGCTCCCACTCGGTGAGCTGGACTCGGTACTCGTCCCACTCGGCTCGCTTCAGCTCCACGTACCGGTCGAAGATGTGCGGGCCGAGTGCCTTGCGAACGAGGTCCGACCCGGCAAGCGCGTCGACGGCCTCGCCCAGCGTCTCCGGGAGAGAGACGATCCCGCGCTCCTTCCGCTGCTCGGGCGTGAGGTGATAGAGGTTCGTCTCCATCGGGTCGGGTAGCTCGTAGCCCTGTTCGATCCCCTCCAGGCCCGCGTGGAGCAGGGCGGCGAACGTCAGGTACGGGTTGCAGGCAGGGTCGGGACAGCGGATCTCCGCCCGCGTCGCCTGCTCGGCCCCAGGCTTGTAGAGCGGGATTCGGATCAGCGCCGAGCGGTTGCGTCGCGACCAGGCGACGTACACCGGGGCTTCGTAACCCGGCACGAGCCGTTTGTATGAGTTCACCCACTGCGCGAAGACGGCGCTGATCTCTCTCGCGTGCCTCAGCTGGCCGGCGATGAAGGCCTTCCCGTCGGCGGAGAGGTGCCACTGGTCGTCACCGTCGAAGAACGCGTTGCGTCCGTCCTTGAACAAGGACTGGTGGGTGTGCATCCCCGACCCGTTCTCGCCGAAGATCGGCTTCGGCATGAAGGTCGCGTGGAAGCCGGACTTCTTGGCGATCTCCTTCACGATCAACCGGTACGTCACCGTGTGATCTGCCATCGCGAGCGCGTCTGAGAACCGCATGTCGATCTCGTGCTGGGAGGGACCGACCTCGTGGTGCACGTACTCGATCGGAATGCCCATGCCCTCGAGCGCGCGGACGGTCTCCTGGCGCAGCTCGCTCGCCGCATCCAGGGTCGTCATGGCGAAATACCCGCCCTCGTCGAGCGTCTCTGTGCCCTTGTCGTCGCGGAACAGGAAGTACTCGAGCTCCGGGCCGACGTTGAACGTGTCGAAGCCGAGGGAAGCCATACGGTCGAGCGCGCGCCGGAGCACGTAGCGCGGGTCGCCCTCGTAGGGATTCCCGTCCGGCGTGACGATGTCGCAGATCATCCGCGCCACCTTCGTCTCGCCCTCCTTCCACGGCATCAGCTGGAAGGTCTCCGGGTCCGGGATCGCCACCATGTCCGACTCCTCGATCGCATTGAACCCGGTGATCGACGAGCCGTCGAACCCCATGCCGTCGTCGAGCGCCGCCTCGATCTCGCTCGGCGTGACCGCGAAGCTCTTCAGGTGGCCCTCGATGTCCGTGAACCAGAGGAGGACGAACTCGATCCCCTCCTGCTCGATCCGGCCGTGCACCCGCTTGCGTGAATCTTCGCTCGACGTCGCCCTGTTGCGTGTCTCGACCTGCGCCATGAAATCCTCCCTTGAAACGCGAAAAGCCCCAGGCGCAGACGAGGCGCCCGAGGCTCCATTGCCTCACTGACAGTCGGAGTCTATACGGTGACGCCGTGCGCCTACTGGTCACCGGTGGTGCCGGGTTCATCGGCTCGCATTTCGTCAAAAGGATGCTCGCGGCCGGCGAGGACGTGGTGGTGCTGGACAAGTTCACCTACGCGGGGAACCCGGCGAACCTGCCCGAGGGGATCGACTGCCGGCGGGGCGACATCGCGACACGCGAGGACGTCGACCTGATCGGCCGGGTGGACGCGATCGTCAACTTCGCGGCCGAGACCCACGTGGATCGATCGATTCTCGGCCCGGAGGACTTCGTGCGCACCGACGTGCTGGGGACGCTCGTGCTCCTGCAGGCGGCCGAGCAGCTGAGCGCGAGATTCGTCCAGGTTTCGACCGACGAGGTCTACGGCGACGTCGAGCCCGGCTGGTCGTCGCGCGAAGACGATCCGCTGCGCCCCTCGAGTCCCTACAGCGCTTCGAAGGCCGGCGGCGACCTCCAGGTGCTAGCAGCGGTGAGGACCTTTGGCGTCAACGCATCGGTCACCCGAGGGTCGAACACGTATGGACCCAACCAGTATCCGGAGAAGGTGCTACCGCTCTTCGCGACGAACGCGCTCGACGGCGGACCACTGCCGCTCTACGGAGATGGGCGCCAGGTCCGGGACTGGCTCCACGTCGACGACCACTGCGCGGCGATCGAGCTCGTGCTCCACCAGGGGGAGGCGGGCGAGGTCTACAACGTCGGCGCAAACGAGGAGCACGAGAACGTGGAGCTGACGAAGGTGATCGTCGAGCATCTAGGGACAGATCCGTCACTCGTCCGGAACGTCGAGGACCGCGCGGGGCACGACCGGCGCTACTCGCTCGAGACGGCGAAGGTTCGCTCGCTCGGGTGGCAGCCGCGGCGCGACTGGGCCGACGGCGTGCGCGCCACAATCGACTGGTACCGGGACAACCGCGACTGGTGGGAACCGATCAAGCGCTCGGGCGGGTTCCGGGAGTACTACGACAAGCAGTACGCCGCGCGCCTCAGCTAGCAGCTAACAGTTCTCCTGCGCTTGCTGCCGGAGACGGTCGATCTCCGAGCGTTGGCCCTGAATCGACTCGGAGCGGTCGAGAAGGTCGAGCACGCCGTCGCAGCTGCCGAGCTGGAAGCGTGTGAACGCGAGGTTGTAGTCGGCGTACGCCTCGTCGAGCGAGCTCGAGCCCTGAAGCTTCTGCACGGCGCGCTCGAGCAACGGCAGCGCTCCCGCATAGTCACCTGCCTGCATCTTCCTGAACCCGGCGTTGTTCAGGGCGACGCCGTTGGCGCTCGCGCCGACGCCTGCGCTGGGTGCCGTCGTGACGGTGACGGGCTTCTCCACGGTCGTGACCTGACCCTGGGTCGTCACCGTTTGCACGTGCGTGACCACCGTTGTAGGCGCCGACGTCGTACCGTCGCCGCGCGTGAGGAAATACGCGAGGAGCGCACCGGCGATCGCGCCGGCGAGCAGCAGTCCGGCGAGGAGCGGCCAGGCGCCGCGCGCAGGATGCGCACGGGGCGGGTAAGGCGCGTCCTCCGCTGCTTCGACTCGCTGTTGGAGCCGCGTCGCCGCGGTCGGCGGCGGCCCCACTGCGGCAAGCTCGCTCGTCGATCCGGCCGCGTCGCTGAACGCAGACCTCAGTGCGGCAACGAACTCGCCCGAGGTCTCGTACCGCTCCGCCGGCTCCTTCGCGAGCGCCTGCTCGAAGACGGGATCGAGCTCACGCGGGAGATTCCCAGCGGAAGAGATCGCGGGAACCGGCGCGTTGACGTGCGCCACCGCTTCCGCAGTCGCGCTCTCCGATTCGTAGGGACGTCTGCCGGTGAGCAGCTCCCACGCGACGATCGCCAGCGCGTAACGGTCGCTCGCCGCGCCCGCGCGTTCACCCTGCGCCTGCTCGGGTGAGAGATAGCCTGCGGTTCCCAGCACGGTGCCGGTCATCGTCAGCGAATCCATGCCGGCAGAGCTTGCGATCCCGAAGTCCGCCACGTGCACGTGGCCTTCGCCGTCGAGCATCAGGTTCGCAGGCTTGACGTCTCGATGGACGATGCCTTCACGGTGCGCCGCGTCGAGAGCGCGCGCCGCTTCCTCGAGCCAGGTGAAGAGGCGTTCAGGGGATTTCGCCCCGCCGCTTCGGACCACATCGTCGAGCGACCCGCCGCTGAGGTACTCCATGACGATGTACGGACGGTCGCCGTGCTCGCCGACGTCGTAGATCGTAATGGTGTTGGGCTCTCCCGAGAGACGGGCTGCAGAGAGAGCCTCGCGCGTAAAGCGCTCGCGAACGGACTCGTCGCGGGCGTAGCGATCGGCCAGGATCTTGATCGCCACGACACGGCCGAGCACCGAATCGGTGGCGCGGTAGATGTCGCCCATGCCGCCGCGCCCGATCTGCTCCGGGCCGAGGTAGCGGGACGGCAGGATGGCGATCTTCACAGCCACGGAAAGGAAACGATTTTGGATTTCCCCCGCTCATGGTCGCGTAAACGATGAGATGAGGGTTCCGTAAAGAAAGACGCTGCTCGCGGGGCCCTTTGCTAGCCTCGGTCGCGTCCTTGCTGGGGTCAGCTCGATGCGTAGAACCCTCGTACTCGTCTCCGTTCTCGTGCTCGTCGCCGGCTCGGCGGCGCGTGCGCGCACGACTGCGCTCGCGCAGTCCGCTCCTGTCGGGGCCGCGACGTTTCTCGTCACCGGCCACGGTTGGGGACACGGCGTCGGCCTGAGCCAGTACGGCGCCTACGGCTACGCGCAAAAAGGCGTCCTCTACGACAGCATCGTGCTGCATTACTTCCCCGGGACGGAGCTCGGAGCCGCACCGATCTCGCGCGTACGAGTGCTTCTGACGAGCGGCATCGCCAAGCTCGACATTGGTTCGACCGCCGACTTCAAGGTGCGCGACGGGACCGGAGTCGTGCACACGGTCACCGCGGGGAAGTACACGCTGACGCCCGCGCTCAAGCTCGCCGTGGACGGGCAGACAGCGCCGCGCGCACTGCCCGGCCCGCTGCTGTTCCAGCCGGGAGCCGCAGCCCTCGGCCTCAAGCACCGCTATCGCGGCTCGATTCAGATCGACGTCGCCGCCGGAAAGCTGCGCGCGATCAACATGGTCGGGCTGGAGCAGTACCTCTACGGCGTCGTCCCGTCGGAGATGCCGTTCACCTGGCATCCGGAGGCGTTGAAGGCACAGGCCGTCGTCGCGCGCTCGTACGCACTGGCGACGCGCAGGACCGGCGCCTTCGATCTCTATCCCGATACGCGCAGCCAGGTGTACCTCGGGATCGAGCACGAGAAGCCCTCGACGAACGCAGCCGTCAACGCGACCGCCGGCCAGGTCGTGCTCTATCAGGGCGCGGTCGCCAAGACGTACTTCTTCTCGACTTCCGGCGGGCGCACGGCATCGGCGGAAGACGTCTGGGGAGAGCCCGTTCCCTATCTCGTGTCGGTTCCTGACCCGTACGACTCGATCTCTCCACACCACGACTGGGGCCCGCTCGTGTTCACGGGCGTCAAGCTCGCGAAGGTGCTGAAGATGAAGGGCCGCGTCGTCGATTTGCAGCCTGAGCTCAACGCCTCCGGCCGCATCAAGACACTCAACGTCATCGGGACGAAGAGCACGCTTGCCGTGCCGGGCGCCGACCTACGCCGGCGGCTCGGACTACGGTCGACCTGGTTCAGCGTCGGCGTGCTCTCCCTGACCGCGCCGCCTCAACCCGTCACCTACGGAGGACGCGGCAAGCTGACCGGTGTCGCGCGCGGTCTGACGCAGGCGGTGCTGCAACAGCTGCAGGGAGACAGCTGGACGGAGGTTGCATCACTCAAGTCCGACCAGGACGGGGTCGTCACTGCCCTCGTGAAGCCCACCGTCACGACGCGCTACCGCTTGTCGAGCGGCAAGGTGAGCGCAGCGTCGATACGCGTTCCGGTTGCGCCGCTCGCGCGCTTCTATCCCGCGAGGACACCTGACCAGCTCAGCGGCTACATCCGTCCGGCATCGCTAGCCGGGACGACGGTGCTCATCCAGAAGCAGCAGGGCCCGGCGGCCTGGCCCACGGTCGGCCAGGCCGTTGTCGACGCAAAGGGTGACTTCCTCGTCAAGCTCCAACTCACGAGCGGGGTCTACCGCGCCCGAGTGAGCTCGGGCCATGGTTTCGTCGTCGGCTTCTCGCCGGTGCTTCAGGTCTCGACCTCGTGAAGACAGCCGCAATTGCGGTCCTGGCGCTCGCATTGGCGCCGGCTGCGGCTGCGATGCCTTCTCGGACGGGCTTCGTCCCGACCGACCCCCTGGTGGCGAAGCAGTACTACCTGACCCAAGACCACGCGTTCGACGCTTTCCCGGCCGAGCTTCCCGTCGTGAACCCGGTCCGCGTGGCGATCATCGACTCGGGGATCGACGGCGGCCACCCGGAATTTCCGCGCTCCCGGATCTGGCAGGCCAGAACCTGGGTGGGAGGTAGTGCTCTGAGCGACGAGGAAGGCCACGGCACCTTCGTCGCGGGAATGATCGCAGCCGCGATCAACAACAACGAAGGCATTGCCGGCATGGCGTTCCCGGCGCAGCTCGTGATTGCCAAGATCGCACGCTCGGATCAGTCGATCGACGTGCGTGACGAGGCCGATGCGATCCGCTGGGCGGTCGACGTAGGTGCCCGAGTGATCAACCTGTCGATCGGCGGCCTGCGTGATCCGTTCAATACCCGGCGCGACACGTTCTCCCGAGTCGAAGCAAGTGCGATCAATTACGCCGTCAGCCGTGGCGCCGTCCTCGTCGCGGCGGTCGGCAACTCCGATGATGCACCGCAGTCGCCCTGGCCGTTCGCCAGCTATCCAGCAGCGCTGCCCCACGTGCTGGGCGTGAGCGCGCTCAGCCCCACCGGCAACGTGACGCAGTTCTCCAACCGCGACCGCATCTACAACGACATCTCGGCGCCGGGCCAGGAGATCTACTCCACCCTGCCCCGCGCCTTGACGGCGCCGCACCCGCTCTGCCAGAACCAGGGGTACTCCGACTGTGGCCCGGACGAGTTCCGGCACGCGGCGGGGACCTCATTCGCCGCACCGCAGGTCACGGCGGCGGCGGCGATCTTGCTGGCGCTCGATCCGACGCTGCAGCCCGATCAGGTCTTGAACATCCTGGAGCGAACCGCGACGGACATGAATGCCTCGGACGGCTGCAAGCAGTGTCCGCTGCAACGCGACACGTTCAGTGGCTGGGGCCGGCTCGACATCTCGAAGGCGATCGGCGCGCTCCAGGGCGTCCTGCCGCCGCCGGACCGGCTCGAGCCGAACGACGACGCGGGCGGTTCCGCCGCCCGGCTCGGCACCAGAGTTACGTCGGTCAAGGCGACGATCGACTTCTGGGACGACCAGATCGACGTGTACCGCCTCTATCTGAAGAAGAAGCAGAAGCTGAAGCTCACGCTCAACGGGCCCGAGGGCTCCACCTCGAATCTGCTGCTCTGGAAGCCCGGGACGAAGCGGGTGAACGACCTCCGCAACCAGCATCTCCGCGCCGCCCAGGCGATCGGCCCCGGACCGGTCCACGGGATCGGCTACAAGGCGCCCGCGAGCGGCTGGTACTACGCAGAGGTCAAGCTCACCGCCCGGGGCTTCGGGCCGTACGAACTGACGATCGCGAGACGTTAGTCGAGCAGCTCGTCGGGCGCTACATCGCGCAGGATTCGCGCCGGACTCCCCACTACGACGACGCGCGGCGGAACGTCCTTCACCACGACGGAGCCGGCGCCGACGAACGCCTCCTCGCCGATCTCCACCGAGGGACAGAGCACGGCGCCCGCGCCGACCCGCGCTCCGCGCCTGATCGTCGGGCCCTTGCGCAGGGCGTGCCGCTTCTCGGTCCGCCCCATGAAGTTGTCGTTCGTGGTGATCACGCGCGGCGCGATAAACACCTTGTCCTCGAGCGTGGAATACGCCGTGATGTACGCGTCGGCCTGGATCCTCGTCAGCGCCCCTATCGTCGTATCGTTCTCTACCAGCGCGCCGCGACCGATGACCACGTCGTCGCCGATGTCGCAACGTTCGCGCAGGCATGCCTGATCGCCGACGATGACCCGCGCGCCGATGCGCGATCCCGCGAAGACGATCGCCCCGGTGGACACGATCGTTCCGGGCCCGAGAGCGAGCGGTAGCAGGTCTTCCTGCTTCGCTGTGGACCGGGGACCGAGCGTGGGCTGCTTCCCGACCACCGCGTAGTCGAGGATCCTGCAGCCCTCTCCGAGCACCGTCCCGGGATAGACGATCGCGGTCTCGGCGACCTTGGCGGTCACCGTCACGCGGTGACTGTTTCTAGCGACGCCTGCAGCTGCTCGAGGGCACGCACCACGGCGAGGCCGTCGCGTGCGGCGCGCGAAGAATCGCCGTCGCCGGCCACGAGGTTCAGGAAGTGCCGGCACTCGAGACGCAACGGCTCGAGTAGCGGCACCTTCGGACTGTGAATGTCGCCCGTGCGTGTGCGCCACTCGCCGTAGGTCGTCGTCGGCTCCTCCGGCGCTTTGTCGTACACCGTAACCTTGCGCTCGGGTTCCATGTCGTCGAATACCGCCATCTTGTCGCGCCCCACGACCGTGATGCGCCGGATCTTGTGCGGGTCGAGCCAGGACAGGTGCAGATGGGCGATCTTGCCGGACGGGAAGCGTAAGTAACAGAACACGATGTCCTCGACGTGCGGGTTGAGGAACGCGTGGCCGTGCGCCCACAGCTCGGCCGGCTCCTCCCCAATCAGATAGAGGAGAACGGACAGGTCGTGCACACCAAGCGACCAGAGCGCGTTCTCGTGCGTCCTGATAGTGCCGAGGTTCTGCCGGTTGCCGTAGACGCAGAGGACGTCCCCGAGGTCACCGGAATCGACGATCTCCTTCAGCTTCTGCACGCCCGGGTGGTAGAGGAGCAGGTGGCCGGGCATGAGGACGCGTCCGCGCTCCTCGGCGAGTTCGCAGAGCTCTTCCATCTCGACGCCCCGCATGGCGGGCGGTTTCTCGACGAACACGTGCTTGCCCGCCTCGAGGGCGCGCCGAGCGAGCTCGTGGTGCGTCGGCACCGGCGTCGCGACGACGACCGCATCGACCGAATCGTCCTCGAGCACGTCGTCGAAGCTCGCAGTCATGCGCGCGTCCGGGTACCGCTGCGCGAGGTCGGCGCGACGTTCGTCGTCGACATCGCAAAGCCACACAAGGTCTGCGAGGTCGTCGAAGTTGCGGACGAGGTTCTTGCCCCACTGACCGAGCCCGACTTGAGCAATGCGGGTCATAATTTCCACACTTTGCCGTTGCCGGTGCCGTTCCTACCGGTTGCGTTCCGGAGGTCGACCACGATCTGTGCCCGCTCGACCAGGTCCTCGTAGTCGATGGAGCTGTGCGCGGTGACGATCACGACGCAGTCGTATTCCTCGGGCGCATACCCGACGGAGCGCAGGCCGTCGAACTCCTCGACGTGCGGGTCGTGGTACGACACCTCGGCGCCGCCCTTGCGCAGAAGCTCGACGATCTTCTCCGCGGGCGACTCGCGTACGTCGTCGATGTCCGCCTTGTACGACACGCCGAGGATCAGGACCCGCGACCCCTTGAGCGACTTCTCCGCACCGTGGTTCAGCGCCTGCGAGATTAGCGACCGGCAGAAGAACGGCATGTTGGCGTTCACCTTGCCGGCGAGGTCGATGAACTCCGTGTAGAAGTCGTACTCGCGCGCCTTCCACGTGAGGTAGAAGGGGTCGATCGGGATGCAGTGTCCACCGAGACCGGGTCCCGGTTTAAAGCTCATGAAGCCGAACGGCTTCGTCTCAGCCGCTTCGACGACTTCCCAGACGTCCACCTCCATGCGCTCGCAGAGTTGGGCGAGCTCGTTGACGAGTGCGATATTGACCGCCCGAAAGATGTTCTCCAGCAGCTTCGTCATCTCCGCCGTCTCAGGCGAGGAGAGCGGCACGACGGCGTCGACGGCGGAGCGGTAGAGCTCAGCCGCTCGCTCCGTACAAGCAGGCGTTAGACCGCCGACGAGCTTCGGGGTGTTCTTCGTCGTCCAATCGGTGCGGCCGGGGTCGACGCGCTCAGGCGAGAACGCAAGGTGGAAGTCCTCTCCCGCCTTCAGCCCGCTGCGTTCGAGAATCGGCTGCAAGGATTCGCGGGTGGTCCCCGGATAGGTCGTCGACTCGAGCACGACGACCTGGCCCTTCCGAAGGCGCGGCGCGATCTCGGCGGCCGCGCTCTCGACGATTGTGAGGTCCGGCTCACGGTGGCTGGACAGCGGAGTCGGGAGCGCAATCAGGATCGCATCCGTCTCTCGGAGTGCGTCGTAGTCGCTCGTCGCCGAGACGCGGCCGGCGTCGACGAGAGCTTTGAGGGTGTCCGACGAGACATCGCCGATGTGACTTTCGCCGCGGTTGATCCCGGCGACGACGTCCTCGTTCACGTCGACGAGCACGACCTTCTTGCCAGCCTCGGCAAAGACTCGCGCAAGGGGCATCCCCACGTATCCGGCACCCACGATGGCTACGTCAGACTTCATGCGCGCACAAGGCTACTCACCTTCTATCGGAGACCGCGTTGCGTGTCTCGATAGGCAAAGCGCGCCGCGACGGCGAGAGCGCCGATCCTCGGGCGCTACACTTCGCTGCCGTTCCAGGGCCGTTAGCTCAGCTGGTAGAGCAGGGGACTCTTAATCCCAAGGTCGCAGGTTCGATCCCTGCACGGCCCACTCCGCGCGGAAGTCCGGCCGCTTCGCGGCCATGATGACTTCCGCGCGCTCGGGCTCCGATCATGGCGCTGGGTGGCCGACGCCGGCTGAGCCGACATCGGCACGGCGTCTGTTTCCCGGCTAGGGCGTCTGCTCTAAATCAAGTCCTCCTGATAAGGAAAACGAGCGTACGCGGAGTAAAGTCAGTCAGTTCGCCCAAACCCGCGGGGGGTTCTTCTGGCGACTCACGTCCAAACCGGATTTCTAGACGACGCCGAGCGGCAGTACGCCGAGGATCTCGGGCGGCTGCGGCTCCTGCTGGAGGCGTCCTCGAGGCTCCTCGGCTCGCTCGACGTCGAGGCGATGCTCCCGGAGGTGCTCGCCCTCGCCGGCCGGACGCTCCTGGCCGACGCGTACTCCCTCTGGCAGTACGACGAACGCAGTGGGATCTGGAGCGTCGGCGCATCCAGCGGCTTGTCGGACGTCTACGTCGCGACGGCGATGGCGGCGATCCGCGGCAACACGGCCACCGTCTCTCTCGACGCGCCGATCATCGTCGAAGACATCGAGCGGACCGAATGGTTGACGCAGGAGCACCGGGACGCGCACGCCGCGGAAGGAACGCGCTCGATGATGGCGCTACCGCTCCGCTACGGCGAACGTATCCTCGGGACGCTCGTCCTCTACTATCGCGAGCCGCGTGAGTTCCGCGAGGCCGAGAAGAGCTCCGCATCGCTCCTGGCAAACATCGCCGCGGCCGCCATCGGGACTGCCGAGCTCTACCAGGCGCAGCGGCGTCTGGCCGAGGACCAGCGGTTCGTCGCCGAGGCGAGCGAGCTCCTCGCATCGTCGCTCGACTACGAGACCACGCTCTCGAACCTTGCAACCCTCGCGGTCCCGCGCTTCGCCGACTGGTGCGCGATCGACATGGTCGGCGAGGATGGATCGATCCAGCGGCTCACGGTCGCCCACGTCGATCCCGAAAAAGTGCGCTGGGCCCACGAACTTGCTCAGCAGTATCCGCCGGACCCGAATGCACCTTACGGAGTCCCGAACGTCATCCGGACGCGGGAGCCGGAGCTGCTCGAGGACATTCCCGACGAGCTCCTGCGCGAGGCGACGGCGGACACGCCGGAGCTCTACGCCATCCTCGAGGAGCTCGGACTGAAGTCGTCGCTGTGCGTCCCACTGATCGCGCGCGACCGCGCGCTCGGCGCAATCACCTTCGTCTCCGCCGAGAGCGGAAGACGGTACGAGGATGCCGATCTCGCGACCGCTCAGGACCTGGCGCGCCGCGCGGCAATCTCGGTCGACAACGCCCGCCTGTTCCGGGAAGCGGAGAGCTCGCGGCGGGAGACACAGGAGTCCCTCGCGGTCGTCGACGCCGTTTTCGCAGCGGCGCCGATCGGACTGGCATTCATGGACACGAGCTTCCGCTATGTCCGGGTGAACGAAGCGTTGGCAGCAATGAACGGGGTGCCGAGCGACGAGCATGTCGGCCGCACCCTGCGAGACGTGCTCGGGGAGGACCTCGCCTCCGAGATCGAGCCGCTCCACCGCCAGGTGCTCGAGACGGGCGAGCCGATTCTCGACCTTCACATCGAGCGAGCGCGACCGGCAAGGCCGCGAGAAACCCGCAACTGGCTCGTCAGCTACTACCCCGTCCGCGACCTTGACGACAGGAAGATCGGTGTCGGGGTCGTCATCACCGACGTCTCGGAGCGGGAGCAGGCACTCGCAGCCGCCGAGCGCGCCGGAGCCCGTCTCGCCGTGCTTGCGGAGGCGAGCCAGACGCTGGCCTCGACACTCGATTACGAATCCACGCTCGCAAGCATCGCCTCGCTTCTCGTGCCGAGGTTCGCCGACTGGTACGCCGTCGACATCCTCGACGACGACGGGCGGTTCAGGCGCCTGGCGGTGGTGCATTCCGATCCCGCGAAGGCCGAGTGGGCTGCCAAGTCGCGCGACCTCTATCCACCCGATCTCGAGGAAGACGAAGGCACGGGCCGTGCCGCGCGCACGGGGGAGGCGGTCCTCTACAGGACGATCTCCGACGAGCTCCTCGCCACCTCGACGAAGGACTCTGCGCACTACGAGATCCTGCGCGAGCTGGGGATGGAGTCGGCGATGGTCGTCCCGCTCACGGCCGCCGGGCGCACGTTCGGCGGGCTCATGCTCGTGTCCTCAAACCCTGCTCGTCTTTACGACGAGGACGATCTCGAGTTCGCGAAGCACCTAGGACGCCGTGCCGCCGTCGCAGTCGACAACGCCCGTCTGTATCGAGCGGCCGAGGAACGTGCCCGTGCGGCCATCGTCGTGGAGCACGTCGCAGACGGCGTACTGCTCGTCGATCAGGGCGAGGTCATCCGGCTCTGGAACCCGGCTGCCGAGGAAATCACGGGCCTCGCGGCAGCGGACACGGTCGGCCGGAGCACAGCCGAGGTCTTCGCACCGTGGGAGACGATCGCAGACCTCGCAACGCGCAACGAGGTGCGGCCGCAGACGCAGCCCGTCGAGATCAACGGCCGTGAGCTCTGGCTGTCGATCACCGGTGTCGGGTTCGAAAGCGGCACCGTCTTCGCGTTCCGCGACCTCACCTCGGAGCGCGCAGTGGAGAAGCTCAAGTCAGATTTCGTCTCCACTGTCTCGCACGAACTGCGAACGCCGCTTGCCGCAATCTACGGCGCGGCGCTGACACTCCGGCGCGAGGACGTCCCGCTCGGAGAGCCGCAGCGCACCGGTCTGCTGGAAGTGATCGCGAGCGAATCCGACCGGCTGGCACGGATCGTGAACGACATCCTGTGGGCGAGCCGGCTCGAGTCGGGGACGATGCAGACGACAATCCAGAAGTGCGACGGCGTCGAGATCGCGCGCAGCGTCGTTGACACCGCTCGTCACTACATCCCGCCCAACATCCAGCTCACGATCAAAGCACCGAGGAAGGCACCGCAGGTCGCTGCCGACCCGGACAAGGCACGCCAAGTCCTGACAAACCTCGTCGACAACGCGGTCAAATACTCACCCGACGGCGGCAAGGTCACCGTCAAGGTCGCGGTCGCCGGATCGCAACTGCGCTACACCGTTCGTGACGAAGGCTTGGGTGTGCCGCCCGCGGAGCACCGGCGTATCTTCGAAAAGTTCTACCGGCTCGACCCCAACCTGACCCGTGGCGTCGGCGGCACCGGGCTCGGCCTCTACATCAGCCGCGAGCTCCTCGAGCGAATGGGCGGCCGCATCTGGGTCGAGTCGAGCGGCAGCGGCGGGTCGACCTTCGTGGCCGAGCTCCCGATCGCCGACTAGCAATCGCGACATTGCCGTGCAAGGGTGGACGCATGGGCGCAGTGGTCTGGGCTGAAGCACCCGACGACGACCGCGACGAGGCCGCTGATACGGAGGCGCACGGCGGGGTCGACGAGACTTTCGCCTCGCGCCGGCTCCGGCGCTGGCTCAGGGGGATGTTCGGCGGGGGCCAAGTGGTGGAGAAGCCGCCACCCGAGGACGAGCGCGAGCCCTAGAGCCTCGTCAACACGTGTCTCGCTTAGTACGGGGGTCCGGCCGGAGGGCCGTCGTCCACGTAAGTCGTTCGGCGGCGCGTCCAGTACCCCGGACCGCCCCACGACTGCCAGAACATCAGGGCGACCAGGATGCTCACCAGCCCGACGCCCATCAGGATCCAGCCGACCGTTTGAACGTCGACCACCCCCGACGTGCTGTTCACCGCAAACGCGAGGATCGCGCCGACGGCGATCAGGAAGATTCCAACTCCGAGTCCCATCTAGCCTCCTTGGTGATTCCAGCCACCAAGTTCCCTGCCCGGCCGGTGCGGAAACCGCTGCAGCACCGGGGCCGCGTCAAGTAGATTCGCCACGTCCGTGCGTAGGGGCTCGATCGTCCAGCTGATCGTGATCGGCGTCCTGGCCGGCGCAGTCGCGTCTGCCGTGGCGCTCATACCCAACTGGCTACCGAGCTCGGCATCTCGAGAGGCCGGCCGCATCGACTTCGTCTTCTGGTTCGTGACGGGGATCTGCATCTTCGTCTTCTCGATCGTCGCCGCGGTGACCCTCTACTCCGTCTGGAAGTTCAGAGTCAAGCCCGACGACGACTCCGACGGGCCCCCGATTCACGGACATACCGGGCTCGAGATCATCTGGACGGCGATTCCCGCGCTTCTGGTGACGGCAATCGCGATCGTCAGCGCGATCGTCCTGGCCAAGGACGACGCTGCAGGTGCGAACCCACTACGGGTCAACGTGTATGCGCAACAGTTCTTCTGGAGCTACACCTACCCGGGATACGGAAACAAGATCTCGAACGTGCTGCGACTTCCCGTCGACCGGTCCGTCGTCCTCACCATGAACGCAAGGGACGTGATCCATTCGTTCTGGGTTCCCGAATTCAGGCAGAAGCAGGACCTCGTGCCCGGGATCCACCCGACGCTGCACATCACACCCAACAAGATCGGCACCTATCCGGTCATCTGCACCGAGCTGTGCGGGCTCGGTCACGCGCTGATGCGCTCCCGGGTCGTCGTGATGGACCCGACGGCGTTCGAGAAGTGGGCGGAGAAGAAGAGCCAATGAACGTCGTTCGCCTTCGGCTCTCTCCCGTGAGGGAAACCATGTTTCCCCCACGTGCCCCCTTCTTTAGGGGACGCCTCAGCATCCGCGCCGCTGAGATCGCCGCGAACGCTGAGGAGGGCAAGAGGGGAAACCGCCCGGTTTCCCCCGGCGCCCCTTCCCCAGCTCATCGTCTAAGAGGAAGCCGATGAGCAGCATCGCCGAGCACCACGACGCGCTTCCCGTGCGCCACGGCCCACCGCCTCCGCCCCGCGGCTGGCGGCGGCTTCTGTATCCGGGATTTCTGCGCGCCGCGTGGATGGTGCCGCTGTTCTTCGGGATCGGCAGCGCGATCGTCGTGCTCTGCCGGTGGTGGGGCGGCTGGCATCCCATCTGGTTCGGCGAGATCATCGTCCTCGTCGGCGCGCTGACGGCCGCGCCGATCGGCTTCCTTGCGGGCATCGGCGCCTTCGACTATTGGGTCAAGTACGCGATCGGGGCACCGACCGAGCCCGAGGACCATTCGGGGCACGGCGCCTACAGCTGGCGGGACTACTTCCGGGTCAACACCGACCACAAGGTGATCGGGATGCAGTACCTGGCCACCACGATCTTCTTCTTCCTCGCGGGCGGCCTCCTCGCGATGCTCGTGCGCGCCGAGCTCGCCAAGCCCGGAATGCAGTTCTTCGACAACCAGACCTACAACGGGCTCTTCTCGGTCCACGCGTCGCTGATGATCTTCCTGTTCGTGATTCCGGCGTTCGCAGGGCTCGCGAACTTCGTCGTGCCGCTGATGCTGGGCGCGCCGGACATGGCGTTCCCGCGCCTCAACGCGCTTTCGTACTGGCTGCTGCCGATCGCCGGAATCATGATGCTCTCGAGCTTCCTCGTTCCCGGCGGCGCCTTTGCGGCCGGGTGGACGGGGTACGCCCCGCTCTCCGTGCACCAACCCATGGGGACGATCTTCTTCAACATGGGAGTCCAGTGGGCGGGCGCGAGCTCGATCATGACCGCCCTCAACTTCCTGGTCACGATCATCACCATGCGTGCACCGGGAATGACGTTCTGGCGCATGCCGCTGCTCGTGTGGGCGAACTTCACGACGTCACTGCTCGTCGTGATCGCAACGCCGTTCATCGCCGGCTCGCAGTTCTTCGTCATGTTCGACCGCGTCATGCATACGCACTTCTTCGACGTCGGCGGCGGCGGTTATCCGCTCGGCTATCAGCACATCTTCTGGTTCTACTCCCACCCGGCGGTCTACATCATGATGCTGCCCGGCTTCGGCATCGCGTCGGAGGTCATCTCGGCGTTAAGCCGCAAACCGATCTTCGGCTACCGGTTGATGGCGCTCTCGCTGATGGCGATTCTCGTCCTCGGCTTCTCGGTCTGGGCGCACCACATGTTCGTGTCGGGCATGGCGCCCTGGCTGCGCGTGCCCATGATGATCACGACGCTGATGATCGCCGTGCCGACCGGGATCAAGGTATTCTCGTGGCTCGCGACGATCTGGGAAGGGAAGCTCAACTTCGCCACGCCCATGTTGTGGGCGGTCGGGTTCGTCTCGATGTTCGTCATCGGCGGGCTCTCCGGGATCTACCTGGGAGCCGTTCCGATCGACATCCACGTCAGCGACACCTACTTCGTCGTTGCGCACATCCACTACGTCCTCTTCGGCGGTTCGCTCTTCACGATCTTCGCCGGGATCTATTACTGGTTCCCGAAGATGACCGGCCGCCAGTACAACGAGAAGCTCGGCAAGCTCCACTTCTGGCTCACGTTCATCGGCTTCAACCTGACGTTCTTCCCGATGCACCTGATCGGGACTCAGGGCATGCCGCGCCGCGTCTCGGACTACGCACCGCAGTTCGGTAACTGGAATCTGTTCATCTCCGTCGCGTCCTTCTTCCTGGGCGCGTCGACGATCGTGTTCCTCTACAACATGGTCATCAGCATGCGCCGTGGCGCTCCCGCCGAGGCAAATCCCTGGCGCGCGCTCACGCTCGAGTGGCAGGTCTCGTCGCCACCGCCGATCTTCAACTTCGACGAGATCCCGCAGGTCGTGGGGAGCCCGTACGAGTACGGCGTTCCCGGAGCGCGTCACGCCGTTCTCAACGGCGACCGCGCCGCAACCGACACGGAGGAGGTCCGGAGCCACTGATGAATCTGCTGGTCGTCGCCAACGAGACCGTCACAGGACACAAGCTCATCGAGGCGATCGAGCGTCGGAAAGGCTCGGGTGATCTCCAGGTGACGGTCATCGCACCGGTGAGCCAGCCGCAGCACGGCTATGTGGTCTACGAGGACACGCGCCGTGCGGCGGCGGGGAGACGGCTCGACCGGACGCTCTCGATGCTGCGAGAAGAGGGCATCTCCGCGCATGGACTCGTCGTGGAGTCCGATCCGGTGACAGCCGTGCGCGACGCGCTGGCGCAGCTCGAGCCCTCGGTGGACGAGATCATTCTCGCGACGCATCCCCAACAGAAGTCGGGCTGGCTGCGCAAGAACGTCGTGGATCGCATCCGCGAAGTCGCGGGCAGCGTGCCTGTCGAGCACGTCGTGGTCGACATCACCGAAGAGACCGGCGCCAAGAACGTCCTCGTTCTCGCGAACGAGACGGTCATAGGCGAGGCGCTGCTGAACCGGATTCGGGAGCGGGCCGCCCGTGGCAACGCGAGCTTTTTGATCATCTCGCCGCAGAGCGACCCGACGCAGGCGGAGCACCCCGAAGCGGAACGGCGGCTGAAACGAGTCCTCGCCGAACTGCGCGGAGAGGGTATCGAGGCGCATGGCCAGGTGGCCCACCCCGACCCGTTCTCGGCCGCAATGGACGCCGTCGGTGGGGAGCGCGTCGACGAGATCATCGTGTCGACCTACGCGCCGTCACGATCGCCCTGGCTCCGAAAGAACCTCGTGCAGCGCCTCCACAACGAGACCCGGCTGCCGGTCGAGCACATCGTCTTCCAGCCGGATCAGGTCGAGGAGGGCGCCCGGACCTAATGTCTACACACGCCGAAGCCCAGCACGGCCCGCCGATCGCACACCACAGCTCCCGCGTCAACGCTTCGATCCTCGGGATGCTGCTCTTCATCGCGTCCGAGATCATGCTCTTCGGCGCGTTTTTCACGGCGTACTTCTTCGTTCGCGTCGTCAACGGGATCCCGTGGCCGCAGCCGCCCTTCGAGCTTCCCGTGTTCGTGGCGGGAGTCAACACCGCGATCCTCGTGACCTCGAGCTTCACGATGCACTGGGCGCTGCAGTCGATCAAGCGCGGCAATCGCGCAGGCCTGCAGGCCGGCCTACTGTTGACGTTCCTGATGGGCCTCGTCTTCCTGCTGACGCAGGCGCGCGAGTACTCACGAGTCGGGTTCGCCCCGCACGACGGTGCGTTCGGAACGATCTTCTACTGCCTGACGGGTCTGCACGGCGCGCACGTCTTCGTCGGGCTCTCGATCCTGCTGTTCATGACGATTCGCGCCTTCCGCGGCCACTTCTCGCCCGAGCAGCACCACGGAGTGGAGATCGGGGGGATCTACTGGCACTTCGTAGACGTAATGTGGATCGTCGTGTACTCCACCGTCTACCTCCTCTAGATGGCCTGCCGGCTGTGCTGAATCCGCTCCGTAGCGAGGCCGAGGCGTTCAGGTTCCTGATCGCGTCGATCGCGTACTTCGGAGCGATCGTGGTCGCCTCGGTCGCGGGTGGCGAGTGGGTCGGATTGGGAGTGTTCATCGCACTGACCGGGATAGTCCTCGGCTGGTGGGCGCGAGCCCGTAGGGACGAGCGGCCGCCGAAGACGGCGCCGCGCCCACACGCTGCGGGCGAGCGTCGAATCCTGGTGATCGCAAACGAGACGGTCGGCGGCCACACGTTGCGGTCCGCAATTCTGGAACGGAGCCTCGACGTTCGCGAGGAGGTGCTCGTCGTCACGCCGGCGCTGAACTCTCCCCTCCGGCATTGGGTGTCGGACGACGACGACGCGCGGGCTGCCGCTCAGGAGCGCCTCGAAAGGAGCCTCGCGCAGCTCGCCGAGGCTGGCGTGGAAGCGCGGGGAGAGGTCGGCGACGGAGACCCCCTGCAGGCGATCGAGGATGCGCTTCGCACCTTCGGCGCGGACGAGATCATCATCTCCACCCATCCCGAAGGCCGGTCGAACTGGCTCGAGCGCGGCGTCGTCGAGAATGCCCGCGAGCGCTTCGCCGTACCGATCACGCACGTCGTCGTCGACCTCACGCGCGAAAATCCGGCTCCGGCTGCGCCGGAGCCATGATGATTCGCGCGATTCTCGTCCTAGGTTCTTTGCGACCGCGACGGGCAAAGTCCGCCGCGGTGAGTTAACTCCATCACCCTGGATACAGAAGTAATTGGGTACAGCGGAAGAGCGCCAACCTCTTGCCACCCTCGTCCGTCACGGTTGCGTCCCAGACCTGCGTCGTGCGTCCGCTGTGAACCATTGTCGATTCACACGAGAGCGTCCCGTCGAGCGCGGTCCCGAGAAAGTTCGTCTTCAGCTCGATCGTCGTGAAGCCGGTTGCGCCCTCTGGAAGAGACGCGATGCAGCCGTAGCCGCATGACGAGTCCGCCAGGGCGACCACGGTCCCCGCATGCAGGTAGCCGTTCGGCGCGAGCAGCTCGTCCCGCAGAGGGAGCCGCATGCGAACGTGGCCCGCCTCGATCTCTTCGACCTCGATCCCGATGAGCCCGGGAAGGCGGTCCGCCCCGATTCGGCGGAATGTGTCGAGATCAGTCAAGGCCAGCTGGCGCCGTGGCGGGCTTGGCCCGGCACGGCTGTGTCGAGACGGCATTCGAGGCGCGGCTTGAAGTCATCATGGCGAGCGCGGAGCGCGAGCCGGACTTCAAGCCGTTCACTTGCCGGCGTGCTCGGCGACGTACTTCGCGACCGCGTTGATCTGGGCGTCGTTGAGCACGTCCTTGAACGCCGGCATGATGCCGCCGCCGTTGATCACCTGCTTCTTGACGCGCGGGAAAGCCGGCTTGAGAACGTCGAGGTTCGGCCCCTGCGTCCCGGTCGTGCCCGCGGCCTTCAGCGTGTGACAGCCTCCGCACTTCGCCACGAAGATCTGCTTGCCGTTCGTCCCGCTGATCACCGCCGCCTGCACGAAGCCCTGGAGCCCGGCGTTGGCCGCGACGTAGGCAGCAACGTCGATCGCGTCCTGTCCGGTGACGAGGTTGGCGGGCATGTTCGCCTTGAGGAAGTCCGGATTGCTCGTGCTCACCGGATACTGGCCCGGGAACTTGATCTGGTCGTGGACGATGTCCAGAATCGCGGACTCCTTGAAGCCTTCGGAGCGGGCCTCTGCAAACGAGGCATCGAGATTCGGGCCGATCGTTGCCGTAGAGCCGGCGGCCGCAAGCGTGTGGCAGCCCGCGCAGGTGGTCTGGAAGACCTTGCGGCCGTTCTCCTTGTCCGCGGGCGCGTTGACGACCGAACCGCCAGTGCCGCATGCAGACAGCAACAGGACGACAGCCACCCCCCCGACGGCGGCTGAAAGCCTGCGCCGGGACACTACGCCGGGGGCTTGTCGGGCGACTTCACCTTGGCGACGGCCTCAACGCGCGTCGGGTAGATGGTGAACACGCGGTCGAGCCCGGTGATCTCGAAGATCTTCGTGATGTTCCGGTCGCTGCAGACGAGCGCCAGTTGACCCTCGTTCGTGCGCAACCGCTTGACACCACCGACGAGTACGCCGAGTGTGGTCGAGTCGATGAACGTCGTGTCGCTGAAATCGACGATCACCTGTTTCCCACCCTGGCCGATGACTTCGAGGAGTTGCTGTTTGAACTCGGGCGCCGTGTACAGGTCGACCTCGCCCGCAAGCGAGATGACGTAGGCATCGTCCCCCAGCTGCTCCGTCTTGATGTCGAAGTTCATCGTTCCCCCGGGTCGCTTGACGGGCCTCTTCCGGTCGGCGGGGAGTCTAGTGTCCCTGCGAATGATGCTGCGTGCATTGCTGGGAGGGACACTAGCCGCCGCTGGTCGCCAAAGACTGCTGCAGGGTTTTGACCCGCTCGCGGATCTGGGCCGCCGTGGCGGGGTCGAGCTTGAACTTCAGAAGCTTCTTGTAAGCGCCGATCGCCACAGGCAGCTGGCGCAGCGTGTCGGCGGCCTGAGCCAGCGAGAACAGCGCCTGCTGATCCGCCGGCCGCAGCTTGACGATCTGCTGGTACGTCTTGACGGCCTGGGTGGCGGCGGTCTGGTACTTCACTGAGGCCTCCTGCAGCTGCTTGCTCGCCTTCCCCGACAGCGCCGCCGCGATCGGATCCTCGCCCAGGGCCTGGCCGAACTTCTCGGTGGAGGACGGTCGGAACGCCGACCCGACGCCCGCGTCTTGCTGCGCGAGGGAGGCGAGCTGAGCCTCGCTGAAGAACCGGTCTGCCTGTCCCAGCTCGAGCTGCCCCAGATGTTGCAAGGCCGTGACGTCCTTGGGATTCAGCCTCGTGTACTGCGTCCAGGCTCCGATCGCCTCGTCGAGACGGCCCTTCTTCTCCAGCGCGGTCGCAAGGTCTTTGCGGGCGGCGGCGTTGAATGGATGCTGGGTTACTTCTTTCTGCGCCTTCGAGACGGACGCGCCGGAGCCGCCGCTGTTCCCGAACGCGTCGCGGATGAGCTGGCCGAGGTCGAGGCCGCCGGAGCCCACGCCGAGGAACACGAACCCGCCCCCGAAAACGAGGATGAGGAAGACGAATGCCCATTTCGCCTGATTGCGCAGGCGGGGGAAGAACATCGTGTTCTCGGCTACGCGCTGCGAGCCCCCACCGGCCTTGCGGCCGGCTGGGCGAGCATGGCGCGCCTCGCGCTGTGCGCGGCGGCGGTCAGCTCTTGCCACTCCATCCCTCCTCTCTCATAGCGGGCTTCCCCATCCACGTACGTCGCAACCACGCGGTCGGGCGACCCGCCGAAGACGACTGCAGCGGCAGGATCCTCGAAGGGTAGATACGCCGAGCCCTCGAGCGAGACGGCGGCAAGGTCTGCCCGTTTCCCGGGGACGAGCGACCCGATCTCCCCGTCGAGGCCGAGCGCCCGTGCGGAGCCGAGCGTGCCGAGCTCGAGGGCCTCGCCGGCGGAGAGGACATCCGGACGAGCCGCTCGGGCCCGCGCCGACAGAACGACGCTCCGCAACTCCTCGAAGAAGTCGAATGACGGCGCCGAGGCGGGGCTGTCCGTACCGACACCGACTCGCGCACCGGCCGCGCTGAGCTCCGCGAGCGGGGCCACGCCGCAGCCGAGGGCTGCGTTCGAGCGAGGGCAGTGCGCGACACCGGTCCCTGTTGAAGCGAGTAGGCCGATCTCGTGCTCGTCGAGCACCACGCAATGGGCCGCGACAACGTTCGGCCCGAGGAGATCGTGGTCCGCCAGCAGGTGGGTCCCTGTCTTGCCGGGCGAAGCGACGAGTAGATCCTTGTACTCGCCCCATGCGCCCTTCCCGGTGAGCAGGTACGCGACCTCGGCAGGGCTCTCGGAGATGTGCGTCGCGATCGGCAGACCGAGCTCGGCGCAGGCCGCATAGAGCTCGATCGAGACCGAGTAGGGAGCGTGGGGCGAGATCCCCGGCCGCACTCGCTCGGAGAAAGAGCCGGCGACACGGTCGCGAATCCCGGCGAAATGCTCGAGCGCGCGAGCCGGATCGGCGC
>Ga0307312_10000097_pt1 | contig 32885 bp, 32 predicted proteins | sample ER_DNA_202_FD_194489 | JGI IMG/M metagenome (GOLD analysis project Ga0307312, IMG submission 194489) | Bulk soil microbial communities from the East River watershed near Crested Butte, Colorado, United States - ER_DNA_202 | ecosystem: Environmental > Terrestrial > Soil > Floodplain | place... | reverse complement strand
GTTGCCGCGGAAGTCCTGCATCCGCCTGCGCAGGAGCAGCGCCAGGGCGGCATAGCTCATCGGATAGAACGCGAGATAGAACGGGTCTGACACCGACGGGATCGGCACCTCGGCCGTACCGGAGAACGCGAAGAAGTAGTAGAGGTCGCCGGCCGTCCAGAGCGCGAGCGCGATTCCGAGCAGCAGCCAGGGCAGCCGCTCGGCCTTGACCGCGAATCCTCGTGCCAGGCACGCGAGTGACGCCGCGACCAGCAAACCGTTGTAGACCCAGCTGTCGAAGAACGCGTCGACGGGCCCGTGAATCCCCAGCAACGACTCGACGCCGTACGCCGCCGTGACGGCGAGCAGACCGATGCAGAGGAACCTGCCGATGCCGAGAACGCCCCGAGCAGGGGTCGGCAAGAAGTTTTGGTGAAGCCGCAGAATTGCCCTCCGGTAGTCGAAAAACGCCTGATTCGCACTATCACGCGTGTAGGGTTTTGCGGCGTCCCCCAGAGTGGGGATTCGATCCCTCGTTCTGATTCCCCCTTTTGGGGGATGGGAGGGCCTTCAATGGCACCGATGGAGGTCTCGATGAGAGCGTCAGCGGCGACTCTCGCAGTACTCGGGCTCCTCGCGGCCTCCTTCGCGGGAGGCGCCTCCGGTGCAGGGAGCCCGAACGTCGCCGCCCTTCAGGTCGGTCTCCGGACGCACGGGCTCTACCAAGGGACGGTCGACGGCGTTCTCGGCCCGCGCACCGAGCGGGCTGTCATGCGGTTCCAGCGCCGAGCGGGCCTCTCCCCGGACGGCGTGATCGGACCGCGCACGCGCAAGGCCTTCGGCCGGTACGGACGGCGAGGGCCGCTCGGGCGCCGAGACCTGGCGATCGGTACCCGCGGTTGGGACGTCGCCGCGCTGCAGTTTGCGCTCGCCTGGCACGGCTTCCCGTCGGCGGTCTTCGACGGCGTGCTCGGCGCGCACACCGACACGGCGCTGCGGAAGTTCCAGCGCTGGGCCGGTCTCGACCCGGACGGAACAGCCGGCCCGTCGACGTACGCGGCGCTCCGGCGGCCGGTGCCGCGCTCTCCGATGAAGCTCCTGGCTCCGGTGGCCGGTGCCTACGGCGACCTGTACGGGCCTCGGGGCAATCGCTTCCACGCGGGCATCGACATCCCGGCCTCCAAGGGGACGCCCGTCGGCGCCGCTGCTGCCGGTCGAGTCGTCTTCGCGGCTGTCGGCGAGGGGTTCGGCAAGCTCGTCGTGCTCGAGCATGCACACGGCGTCAGGACCCGCTACGCGCATCTGTCGCGGATCACCGTTCGCGTCGGCCAGTACGTGAAGGCCAGCGCCACCGTCGGCCTCGTGGGCGCGACGGGCGAGGCGACCGGCCCGCACCTGCACTTCGAAGTCCTGGTGCGTGGGGCCAACGTGGATCCATTGTCCGCCCTCTAACCCGCGGACAATGGCGACGCCCGCGGCGCAAGCCACGGGCGAGCCCGATCAAGTGGAGCTGCGCAGGGGCAGCCGCCGAGCCAACAGTCGGTCCTCTAACGGCAACGCCCGCGGCGTAAGCCACGGGCGAGCCTCTGCACGGTGCTAGACGTCGGTTTGCCTAGCCCACGGCGGTCAGCCATGGACTAGGCAAAGAGATAGTGCTAGGCCGGCGGTGGCCCTTCCTCGACGTACGTCGCACGGCGACGAGCGCCGCCCCATCCACCCCACGACGACCAGAAGATCAGCGAGAGGACGAGGCCGATGATGCCGATGACCATCAGGATCACGCCGATGGCATTGACGTCGAGACCTGCGACCGTGGCATTGACTCCCCAGACGAGAATTGCCCCGCCTGCGATCAGTAGCAAACTAACTGCGATTCCCAAACGAACCTCCTTGGATTACCGCCTTTACTACCCGGGTGAGGCCCGTTACTAACTAGGCAGCGGACCGGCCTCTTGAGTAGGCTCGCGCTCGGTGCGCAAGGGAGCAATCGTTCGGCTTGTCGTGATCGCTCTGCTCGCGGCTGCGGCTGCAACCGCGGTCGCGATCTTCGTGCCGTGGCTGCCCCCGGTCCGCTCGAAAGAGGCCGAGCGGATCGACTTCGTCTTCTGGGTGGTCGTCGGGATCTGCATCGCCGTCTTCGCGGTCGTCGCCGCGGTCACCATCTACTCGGTCATGACGTTCCGCGCGCGGCCCGACGACGACGCCGACGGACCGCCGATCCACGGGCACACGGGCCTCGAGATCACGTGGACTGCGATTCCCGCGGTGCTCGTCACGATCATCGCCGTCCTGAGCGCGGTCGCCCTCGCCGAGAACGGCGACCTGAAGTCGAACCGGCTCCAGGTCGACGTCACGGCGCGGCAGTTCGCGTGGAGCTTCAAGTACCCCCAGTACGGAAACTTCGAGACGACCGAGCTGCGGCTCGAGGAGGGGCGCCAGGTCGAGCTCAACCTGCGTGCGCTTGACGTGATCCACTCGTTCTGGGTGCCCGAGTTCCGGCAGAAGCAGGACGCCGTCCCGGGAATTACGACGCACCTGCCGATCACGCCGACCAAGGTCGGCACGGACACGCTGATCTGCACCGAGCTCTGCGGGCTCGGGCATGCGCTGATGCGGGCGAAGGTGATCGTGATGCGACCCGCGGACTTCCAGCAGTGGGCGCGGGCGCAGCAGCAGAAGGGAGCCCAGGCAAGTGCGGGTTAGGGTGCTCTGCTCGTGACCGAGGTCCTCGACCAGACCCCGCACGCTCCGCCTGCGCCGCCGCGGTCCCGGTGGCACCGGCTCATACTCGGGCCCGGCTTCATCCGCGCGGCCTGGATGACCGCGCTCTTCTTCGGGATCGGGTTCGGCCTCGTCGTCGGCCTGCGCTCGCTCGCGGGCTACGACCCTGCGCTCGACTGGCTGATCATCGTCACCGTCGCCGGTCTGATCACCGCGCCCCTCGGCTTCCTCGCCGGGCTCGGCGCGTTCGACTACTGGGTCTACTACGCGCTCGGCTACCCGACGCGTGACGAGGACCACTCCGGCCACGGCGCCCGCAGCTGGAAGGACTACTTCCGCGTCAACACCGACCACAAGGTGATCGGCGTCCAGTACGTCGTGACGACGATCGTCTTCTTCCTGGCCGGCGGGCTGATGGCGATGATCTTCCGCGCCGAGCTGGCCAAGCCGGGGATGCAGTTCCTCGACAATCAGGAGTACAACGGCCTGATCTCGGTGCACGCGGCGCTGATGATCTTCCTGTTCGTGATCCCGGCGTTCGCGGGCCTCGCCAACTACGTCATCCCGCTGATGATCGGCGCGCCGGACATGGCGTTCCCGCGGTTGAACGCGCTGTCGTTCTGGCTGCTCCCGATCGCGGGCATCATCATGCTCTCGAGCGTGGCCGTCCCCGGCGGTGCATTCGGCGCCGGCTGGACGGGCTACGCACCGCTGTCCGTCGTCGGGACGAACGGCAACGTCTGGTTCAACATGGGCGTCCAGTGGGCGGGCGCGTCGTCGATCATGACCGCGCTCAACTTCCTGGTCACGATCATCACCATGCGCGCGCCGGGGATGACCTTCTGGCGCATGCCGCTGCTCGTATGGGCCAACTTCACGACGTCACTGCTCGTCGTGCTCGCGACTCCCTTCGTCGCCGGCTCGCAGTTCTTCGTCATGTTCGACCGGCTGATGCACACGAACTTCTTCAACTTCCACGAGGGCGGCTACGTCCTCGGCTACCAGCACATCTTCTGGTTCTACTCCCACCCGGCCGTCTACATCATGATGCTGCCCGGCTTCGGGATCGCCTCGGAGGTGATCTCCGTCTTCTCGAGGAAACCGATCTTCGGCTACCGCCTGATGGCGCTCTCGCTGTGCGCGATCCTGGTCCTCGGCTTCTCGGTCTGGGCGCACCACATGTTCGTCTCGGGCATGGCTTCGTGGCTCCGGGTCCCGATGATGGTGACGACGCTGCTGATCGCGGTGCCGACCGGGATCAAGGTCTTCTCGTGGTTAGCCACGACCTGGGAGGGGCGGATCCACTTAGAGACGCCGATGTTATGGGCGCTCGGCTTCGTGTCGATGTTCGTGATCGGCGGCCTGTCCGGGATCATGCTCGGCGCGGTCCCGATCGACATCCACGTCTCGGACACGTACTTCGTCGTCGCGCACATCCACTACGTGCTGTTAGGCGGCTCACTCTTCACGATCTTCGCCGGGATCTACTACTGGTTCCCGAAGATGACCGGCCGCATGTACAACGAGCGGCTCGGGAAGCTGCACTTCTGGCTGACGTTCATCGGCTTCAACCTGACGTTCTTCCCGATGCACATCATCGGCGTCCAGGGGATGCCGAGGCGCGTCTCGGACTACAGCCCGCAGTTCAGCACGTGGAACATGATCATCTCGATCTCGTCGTTCTTCCTCGGCGTCTCGTTCGTGGTCTTCCTCTACAACGCGATCACGAGCTGGATCCGCGGGCCGATCGCGGAGGCGAACCCGTGGCATGCGATGACGCTCGAGTGGCAGGTGTCCTCGCCGCCGCCGATCTTCAACTTCGACGAGATCCCGCAGATCGTCGGCGGGCCCTACGAGTACGGCGTCCCGGGAGCGCGCCACGCGGTGTTCAACGGAGCGCGTGAGGAGTCGCTCGAGGAGGCGCGATCGCCTTGAGCCACGTATTGGTCGTCGCGAACGAGACTATGACCGGGCCGAGCCTGATCGAGGCGGTCCAGAGCCGGCACCCCGATCTCGTCACGGTGCTCGCCCCCATCAGCAACCCGAATGCAGGGTACGTCGTCTACGAGGACACGCGCCGGGCGGCTGCGGGCCGGCGGCTCGAGCGCACGCTGACGAAGCTGCGTGAGGCCGGGATTCCCGCTCACGGATTGATCGTCGACTCGGATCCGGCCGACGCGGTGCGCGACGCGATCGCGATGCTCGAGCCGCGGCCGACCGAGATCATCGTTTCGACGCACCCGCAGGAGAAGTCCGGCTGGCTGCGGCGCAAGGTGATCGACCGCGTCCGTGACGCCGCGGGCGGTCTCCCCGTCGAGCACGTCGTCGTCGACCTGAAGGACAACGGCGGCGAGGCGAACGTGCTCGTGATCGCGAACGAGACCGTCGTCGGCGATCCGCTGCTCGACCGGATCCGCGAGCGGGCGGCCCGCTCTCCGGCGAGCTTCCTGATCATCTGCCCGCAGAGCGATCCGTCGAGTGCCGAGCACCCCGAGGCCGAACGTCGCCTGAGGCGCGCCCTGGCCATCCTGCGCGCCGAGGGGATCGAGGCCCACGGCCAGGTGGCGCACCCGGATCCGTACACGGCGGCGATGCAGGCGATCCACGACGAGCGGATCGACGAGGTGATCGTCTCGACCTTCGCTCCCGAGCGGTCGCCCTGGATGAAGCGGAACCTCGTTCAGCGGCTGCACAACGACTCGAAGCTGCCGGTCGAGCACGTCGTCCTCGAAGAGGCGCCGGTCTAGTGGCTGCCCACGCCGAAGCCCATCACGGCCCGCCGATCGCGAACCAGAGCTCGAGGGTCGATGCCCCGACGCTCGGGATGCTGCTCTTCATCGCGTCGGAGGTCATGCTCTTCGGCTCGTTCTTCACGATCTACTTCTTCGCGCGCGTCGTGGCCGGGCCCGCGGAGTGGCCACCGCCGCCGTTCCACCTCCCGGTCTTCGTCGCCGGCGTCAACACGGCGATCCTGGTCACCTCGAGCTTCACGATGCACTGGTCGCTCCAGGCGATCAAGCGGGGGAACCGGGCCGGGATGCAGGCCGGCCTCGTGCTCACGGTCGCTCTCGGCCTGACGTTCCTGCTGACGCAGATCCGTGAGTACTCGAGGGTCGGCTTCTCGCCGCAGGACGGCGCGTTCGGGTCGACGTTCTACGGCCTGACCGGGCTGCACGGGGCGCACGTTTTCGTCGGTCTGACCATCCTCACGTTCACGACGATTCGCGCCTTCCGAGGCCATTTCACGCCCGCCCAGCACCGGGGAGTGGAGATTTCCGGGATCTACTGGCACTTCGTCGACGTAATGTGGATTGTCGTGTACACGACCGTGTACATCCTTTAGCGCGATGATCAATCCCCTCCGCAGCGAAGCCGAGGCCTACCGCTTTCTGCTGCTGACGGTGGGCTTCTTCGCCGCGATCGCGATTGCTGCACTGGCGATCGGCACACGGGCGGGGATCATCGTGTTCCTGGGCCTAACCCTGGCGGGGGTCGTGTACGTGGCGCGGGCGCGCAGGGTCGAGCCGCCGCGCCAGGCCGTGCCTTCCCGTCGCGGGCGGGCGAACGAGCGCCGCATCCTCGTCATCGCGAACGAGACCGTCGGCGGCGAGCGCCTTCGGAACGAGATCCACACCCGCTCCGAGGGCTACGACGAGCATGTTCTCGTCGTCACGCCGGCGCTGAACTCTCATCTCCGCCACTGGGCCTCGGACGAGGACAATGCTCGCCTGGAGGCGCAGAAGCGTCTCGAAGCGAGCCTGGATCGTCTCCGGGCTGCGGGCATCGACGCGAAGGGCGAGGTGGGAGACGCAGAGCCGGTGCAGGCGATGGAGGATGCGCTTCGGCTCTTCGGCGCGGACGAGATCATCATCTCTACGCACCCCGAGGGCCGCTCGCACTGGCTCGAGAAGGGGATTGTCGAAACCGCCCGGGAACGCTTCGCGGTCCCGATCACCCATGTGGTGGTCGACCTCGCAGCGGAACGCGAAGAAGTCCAAGAGCCCACCTAGTAACAGTCTGTTACTAAGTCTGTCCGGGCGCTGCTATTTCTGCTGCTTGATGAAGTCGACGAGCTGTTGCGCCTGGTCCTTCGGGACTTGGCCTTTCTTGATCACCGAAGTCATGACGCCCGGCTGATAGCCCTTCACGATGTCCAGGTCCGGGTCGATGATCGAGTCGAGCAGGTACTTCTCGTCCGCGGTCACGGTCTTGCCGTTCGTGAGCTGAACCTTGCTCCCGTAGAGCCCCTTGAAGGTCGGCCCCGTGGACTTCGAGCCGTCCAGCGAGTGGCAGCTCTGGCAACCGCGCGATGCGTACAGCCCCTGGCCTCCCGTGGCGGTTGTGGCGATCCCGGGGCACGCCTGCTTGTCCGTGCTGGCCGCGCACAGCGCCACGTAGGCCGCAACGTCATCGGCCTGCTGTCCCTTGACGAGATTCGCCGGCATCGCGCTGCCTGCCGTCGGGTACTTGATCTGGTCGTGCACGACGTTCTCGATCGTGCTCAGCTTGAAGTCCTCGGCCTTGTCCTGGGCGAATGCAGCATCGAGGTTCGGGCCGACGCTTCCGCGCGACTGAGCGTCCTTGAGCGTGTGACAGCTCCCGCAGCGTCCCTCGGCGAGGAAGATCTTCTTCCCGGCGCTCGCGTTACCCCCGCTCGTCGGCCCGCCCGTGCCGCAGCCGGAGGCGACGACGACGATCAGCGCTGCGAGGAAGGCGCCGCCCGCTGCCCGCAAATCAGGACTGTGCGGAGACGCCGGTCTTGGCCAGAGCCTCGTCGCGAGTCGGATAGATCGTGAAGACGCGGTCGAGCCCGGTGATCTCGAAGATCTTCGTGATGTTCCGGTCGCTGCAGACGAGCGCGAGCCGGCCGTCCTGGGCGCGGAGCCGCTTGACGCCGCCGACGAGCACGCCGAGCGTCGTCGAGTCGATGAACGTCGTGCGCGTGAAGTCGACGACAACGTCTCTCGCGCCCTTCGCGATCACGTCGAGCAGCTGCTGCTTGAACTCGGGCGCCGTGTAGAGGTCGACCTCGCCGCCGAGCGCGATCACGTAGGTCGAATCGTCGACCTTCTCTGTCTGCACGTCGAAGTTCATCGCCCCTCCACCGCGCGGGAGTCTAACCCGCTCAGCCCGTTGGCTGAGCCCTCATGAACTGGATCTGCTGGCGTGCCTGCGCGGCCTCGCCGCTGCCGGGCGCGAGCTTGATCACGCGGCGGTAGGCCTTGAGCGCCACCGGGCTGTTCCGCGACTGGTACGCGGCGTTCGCGAGCAGGAGCTGGAGTAGGACGTCGTTCGGCGAGTGCGCAGTCACCTGCTGGTACAGCTGCGTCGAGCGCGCGAACGAGCCCTGGAGGCCCGAGTAGAGCTGGGTCAGCTTCTGGTTGGCCGCCGTCGTCAGCTCCTGGTCGATCTTGCCGGGCGCGAGCGCGCGGCCGAGCCGCGAGTTCCCTGGAGGCGCGAACGTCGCGCCGCCCGTGCTCGACGTCACCTGATCCTGGATCGCCGTGGCCTGGTCGCGCTGCCGGCTGGCCCGACCCTCGTAGTCGCCGGCGACCGTGCGCATGTACTCGTAGTCCTTCGGCCGCACCTTGAGGTACTGCTCGCCGGCGGTGATGGCCTGATCGAGGTTTCCGTCCTGGCGATAGGCGTCGGCCAGCTCCTTGTACGCGACGAGGTTGCCCTTGTCGATCTTCTTCTGCGCGTCGCTGACGGACGGCCCGCTCGTGCCGCTGCTGCTGCCCTGCAGGAGGTCGCCGAGGCCCCCACCTCCGTTGCCCCCGACGCCGAAGACGACGAAGCCGACCGAGAAGCTGAGCGCGAGGAAGACGAAGACCCACTTGGCCTGCCGTCGCAGCTTCGGGAAGAACATGTCCCCTTCGACGCCGGCGTACTCGGTGCGAGCCGGTGTGGACCGCGCTCGCTCGCGCGGGCGCGGTGCTTTCCGCACAGGGGTCTGGCTACTCCGTCGTGCTCCGGATCGGGCCACACTCCTAGACTAGCTCGGCTTCGGGGACTTCCGCCCAGTCGAAGCTGTTTCCGAGCTGGCGGAGACGCTCCCGGGTGGCGTCGTCGCAGAGCGCGCCGGCCAGGCCAGCCTCGAACGCGGCGCGGGCGCCGACTCCGAGCGAGCGAGCGGCTTCGTAGTCGCGCGTGAGGTCCGTGTCGAACATCGCGGGATCGTCGGTCGAGATGGAGCAGAGCGCCCCGGCCTCGATCAGCTTCGGCAGCGGATGCTCGGCGAGCGAGCCGACTGCTCCCGTGCGGACATTCGACACCGGCGAGACGTCGAGGACGATCCGCCGCTCCGCGAGCTCGGCGAGGAGCTCAGGATCCTCGACCGCCCGGATTCCGTGCCTGATGCGATCGGGCTGCAGCGCGTCCAGCGCACCGCGAATCGATTCCGGGCCTGCGACCTCGCCCGCGTGCGGCACGGAGCCCAGTCCCTCGGACTTCGCCAGCTCGAAGACGGGCGCGTACGGCTCCGGCGGAAACTGCGCCTCGAGCCCGCCCAGCCCGACCCCGACGACACCGCGTTCGCGGTAAGCCGACGAGTAGCGGACGACATTCTCCGCAGCCTCGCCGGTCGCTCCCCGGTAGATATCGGGCGTCAGGCGAACAGTCACTCCGTGCAGCTCCTTGGCCTCGTGCGCGCCGTCGCAGTAGCCGGCGAAGATCTCGTCCCATTCCAAACCCCGCGCGACGCGCTCCGCTGGCGAGAAGATCGCCTCGACGTAGACGGCCCCGTGCGCGGCCGCTTCCGCCGCGTAGTCGACGACCACCTGCCGGAAGTCGACCGCGGTCTGAAGCGCGTTCGTGGTCAGGATCCAGATCTCGATGAAGTGCTCGAAGTCCCGGTACTCGTAGAGCGCCGCGAGGCCCTCGACGGTGTCCGCCGGCAGCGCGTAGTCGTTGCGCCGCGCGATCTCGAGCAGGGTCGCCGGCCGGACCGTCCCCTCGAGGTGGACGTGGAGCTCGATCTTCGGATACATCAGCTCTCGCCGGTGCCTGTCAGCGGCTCACCGGGCAGAACGCCCTGCGCCGCCCAGCGTTTCTCGAAGAAGACCGCCGCCCAGATCGAGCCCTCGAACAGTAGGAGCACGGGGATCATCTGGAGCCCCATCGAGACGAAGTCGACGCCCGGGAGCAGGACGACGATGACGATGCAGATCCCGACCCCGATCCGCCGGTTGTTGCGCAGCCGCCCGGCCGAGAGGATCCCGAGGCGCACGAGCCCGAGGATGAAGATCGGCAGCTCGAAGAGGATCCCACACGCGAGGATCGTGACGATCGCGAACGAGTAGTAGTCCTTCGCACGTACCTGCGCGTTGTAGAGGCCGGAGTCGAAGTTGAGCAGGAACGGGATCGCAGTCGGGAGCACGATCCAGTAGGCGAAGGCCATGCCGATCGCCAGGAGCACCGTTGCGACGATCACGAGCTTGAAGACCGTCTTCTGGTGGCGGTCGTCGAACGCCGGCGCGAGAAACGCCCATAGCTGCCAGACGAGGACCGGAATCGCGAGGGCGATCGCCGCGTAGAACGCGACGTTGAACGAAGTCGTGAACGGCTCGGTCGGGCTGAGCGTGATCGGCTTCGTGCCTTCCGGAAGCGGTTTTGAGAGCCAGCCGATGATCGTGTCGCGGAAGGCGTACGTGAGGATGAAGAGCACCACGACCGACCCCAGCGAGATGATCAGCCGCGTCCGCAGCTCCTCGAGATGCTCGACGAGCGACGCTTCCTCACCGTGAGCGAGGCGCCGCGGCAGTCGCGCCATGTCTTAGGAGACTGAGTCGCGCTCGCGCGGGGGCGGACCGGCCACGGGCTCGTCGTCGGCGGCCGGCGGCAACTCGCGCGGCTCGTCGTCGTCGTCCTTGCCGGTGACCGAGTCCTTGAACTCGCGCATTCCCCGACCGAGGGAGCGCCCCATCTCGGGAAGCCGCTTCGGCCCGAAGACCACGAGCAGGACGATCAGGATGATGATCGCGCCCTGCCAACCGATGTTTCCGGGCATGGGCCAAGGGTAGCACTGTCGGCGGTCGCGAAAGGGTTAGCTACGATGACACGAAGCGAAGCGAAAACCCGCTTCCGGAAAGGGTTTTGGACCGCACAAAGTGGCACTGCTGGAACTGACAGATCTGCGCGTCTCACTCGAGGACGGCACCGAGATCGTCAAGGGCGTCGACCTGGCCGTGAGCCCGGGTGAGATCCACGCGCTCATGGGCCCGAACGGCTCGGGCAAGTCGTCGCTCGCCTACGCGCTGATGGGCCATCCGGCCTACGAGATCACCGGCGGCGAGGCGTTGTTCGACGGTCAGGACATCTCGGAGATGGGCGCCGACCAGCGCGCGCAGGCGGGACTCTTCCTCGCCTTCCAGTATCCGCACGCGATCCCGGGCGTGACCGTGACGAGCTTCCTGCGCTCGGCGATCAACGCGATCCGCAAGGCGAGGGCCGGCGGTGAGGACGACCCGATCCCGATCTCCGAGTTCCGCAAGGAGATGCTCGGCGCGATGGAGCACTTGAAAATCCCGCGGGAACTCGCCCAGCGTTACCTCAATGACGGTTTTTCCGGCGGCGAGAAGAAGCGCGTCGAGATCCTGCAGATGGCGATGCTGAAGCCGCGCATCGCCGTGCTCGACGAGACCGACTCCGGCCTCGACATCGATGCGCTACGAATCGTCGCGCAAGGGGTGCAGGAACTCGTCGGCCCCGAGACCGGCGCACTCGTGATCACGCACTACCAGCGGATCCTGAACCATGTAAAGCCCGATTTCGTGCACGTCTTCGTCGACGGGCGTATCGTTGAGGAAGGCGGGCCGGAGCTCGCACACAAGCTTGAGGCGGAAGGCTATGAGGCTTTCCTCCCGGAAGGAGAGCCAGTCTAGGTGGCCATTACGGAAACCGAGATCGTTGCCGGCATAGGCAACGAATACAAGTACGGATTCCACGATCCCGAGGACTACTTCTTCAAGTCGGGCCGCGGGCTGTCCCCAGAGCTCGTGGCGGCGATCTCCGAGCACAAGAACGAGCCCGAGTGGATGCGGAAGTTCCGGCTCAAGTCGCTGGAGTACTTCCTGGCCCGGCCGCTACCTGACTGGGGCGGCGACCTCACCGGGATCGACTTCGACAACATCTTCTATTACATCCGCCCGACCGAGAACCAGGCGAACTCCTGGGAAGACCTGCCGCCGGACATCAAGAACACCTGGGACAAGCTCGGGATTCCCGAGGCGGAGAAGAAGTACCTCGCCGGCGTCGGCGCCCAGTACGAGTCCGAGGTCGTCTACCACAAGCTCAAGGAGGAGCTCGAGGAGCAGGGCGTGCTCTTCCTCGACATGGACTCGGGCCTGCGCGAGCACGAGGACCTGGTCAAGGAGTACTTCGGGAAGATCATCCCGCAGAACGACAACAAGTTCGCCGCGCTGAACTCGGCCGTTTGGTCCGGAGGTTCGTTCATCTACGTGCCCCCGGGCGTCAAGGTCGAGATGCCGCTCCAGGCCTACTTCCGGATCAACGCCGAGAACATGGGCCAGTTCGAGCGCACGCTGATCATCGTCGACGAGGGCGCATACGTGCACTACGTCGAGGGCTGCACGGCGCCTGTCTACTCGTCGGACTCGCTGCACTCGGCGGTCGTCGAGATCATCGTCAAGCCCGGCGCGCGCTGCCGCTACACGACGATCCAGAACTGGTCGAACAACGTCTACAACCTCGTCACGAAGCGCGCCGTCGCGTACGAGAACGCGACGATGGAGTGGGTCGACGCGAACCTGGGCTCGAAGCTGACGATGAAGTACCCGGCGATCTGGCTGATGGGCGAGGGCGCTCACGGCGAGGTGCTCTCGATCGCCTTCGGCGGCAAGGACCAGCATCTCGACGCGGGCGGCAAGGCTGTCCACTACGCGCCGCACACGTCGTCGATCATCACGTCGAAGTCGATCTCGAAGAACGGCGGGCGTGCGTCGTACCGTGGTCTGCTCGAAGTCGCGAAGGGTGCGGTCGGCTCGAAGTCGAAGGTCGTCTGCGACGCGCTCATCCTCGACGAGGACTCGCGCTCGGACACGTACCCGTACATCCGCATCGACGAGTCCGACGTGGACATTGGCCACGAGGCGACAGTCTCGAAGATCGGCGAGGAGCAGCTCTTCTACCTGATGTCGCGCGGCCTCTCGGAGGCCGAGGCGTCGGCAATGGTCGTCTCCGGGTTCGTGGAGCCGATCACGAAGGAGCTCCCGCTCGAGTACGCGGTCGAGATGAACCGTCTGATCCAGCTCCAAATGGAGGGCTCGGTCGGTTGATCGAGCGGACCGACTTCATGTCGGTGCCGGTGCAGAACATGGAGTTCAGGTACGCGCCGTGATCGGGTCCTCGCGGGTCGACTACATTGCCGTGCCGACGAACGACGTTGCGAGAACGGAGGAGTTCTACGCGAACGTGCTCGGTCTCGAGAAGAACCCGAACTCGCTGCACGACTGGATCGAGTTCGAGACGGGGAACGTCACACTCGCGCTCGTCTCGGCGGAAGGGCACGGCCGTGAGTTCGTGCCGCTACCGGCCGGTTCGATCGCGTTGCGCGTCCCGGACGTCCAGGTCGCAAGGGAGAAGCTCGAGGGCGCCGGTGTCGAGTGCGGGGAGGTCTGGGATTCGGGCGCGTGCAACGGCGCCTCGTTCACCGACCCCGACGGCAACGGGATCACGATCCATCGCCGGTACGCCCCCTATCCGGATGGCTCTCGCCCGTGACCAGGCCCGAGCTCCTCGAGCGCTACCACGGGCTGCCGATGCCGACGACGACCGACGAGTCGTGGCGCTTCACCGACCTCAAGGGCTTCGACCCGGAAGCCTTCGTCCAGAACGGCCATGCCCCGGGACCAGGTCCCAGGACAATGTTGGATATCGACGTGGCTGGTTTGGCCACGGTCGATGTTGGCGGCATCGAGATCGAGCGCGCGCCCGAGGGGATTCGCTTCGAGCTGCTCGACGAGGCGCACCCGCAGCTCGGTGACCTCGTCGGCGCGGACGAGAAGTTCGCGGCGCAGAACGCCGCTCAGTGGAAGCATGGCCTGGTTGTCCATGTCCCGAAAGGCGTCGTCCTCGAGCAACCGCTCTACATACGAATCGCCAACCCGCCGGACGGAGAGGCGCTCTTCTGGCGCCTGCTCGTCGTCGCGGAACCGGGCAGCCGCTTCAGCCTGATCGAGGACCTGTCCACCCCTGACACCGCGCTCGCGGGCTATTCGAACGCAGTCGTCGAGCTCTTCGTCGGCCAGGAGGCCAAGGTCGAGTACGTCTCGCTCCAGAACCTCGCGCGCGAGACGTGGCACTTCGCCTCGCACCGCGCGCGCGTCGGGCGCGACGCCGAGCTCGAATGGGTCGCGGGCGGTTTCGGCTCGAAGAAGGGCAAGGTGCGGATCGAGAACGACCTCGCCGGCCAAGGCGCGACGTCGCGCGTCACGGGCGCGTACTTCGCCGACGGCGACCAGCACCTCGACTACGACACGCTCCAGGAGCACCAGGCGCCGAACACGACTTCGGACTTCGCGTTCAAGGGTGCGCTCCGCGACGAGGCGACCGCCGTCTGGCGCGGAATGATCCGCGTCGAGCCTGAGGCGCAGAAGACGAACGCGTACCAGGAGAACCGGAACCTCCTCCTCTCGCCGAAGGCGCACGCGGACTCGATCCCGGGCCTCGAGATCCAGGCCAACGACGTCCGCTGCACACACGGCGCGACGGTCAGCCAGGTCGACCGAGACCAGCTCTTCTATGCGATGGCGCGCGGCCTCACGCGGTCCGACGCGGAGCGCCTCATCCTGCGCGGCTTCTTCCAGGACGTGCTCGACCGAATCGAGCTCGAGCCGGTCCGCGAGGCTCTCGGCGAGGCACTCGAAGCCCGCATCCCGCAGGGCTAGCAGAACTTCTTTCGAAGTCCGTACGGGTCCTTAACAAAAGGGTCCTATTGTCGAAGGAGTGCTGCGTCTGATCCCCGCGATCATTGGACTTGTCGCACTCATGACGGCCGTGCCGTCGGCGGCCCAGGTCGGCAGTGGGCGGATCGCCTATGCGAGAGAAGGCGAGGGCATCTACACCTTGGCCGGGGACGGCAGTGGGCTCGTCCTTCTCAAGTCGGGCCTCGTTCGGCAGCCCAGCTGGTCACCGGACGGCTCACGGATCGCGTTCGCCGAGTACACCACGGGTGGACAGACCCAGCTTCGCGTTATGAACGCGGATGGAACGGGCGACCACGTCGTTGCGACCAGCGCGAGCGGCGCCGTCTCGCTGAGCAGGCAACCCTGGTCGGCGGACGGCAGTCGGCTTGCGTGGGGACCGTTCAGCGAAGGCGACATCTACACGGCGAGCGCAGCCGGCGGTGATGTCAGGCGCATCACCACGGACGGGCGCCAGAAGGAACCACCGGTGTGGTCCCCCAACGCACCACAACTCGTGTATGCGTCATACGTGCCCGGTTCCCCGACTTCCTGGGAGCTATTCTCGGCCCTCGACGACGGCTCGGCGCCGGTGCAGATCACGAGCGGAGGCTTCCAGAACAGGCAGCCGAGCTGGTCGCCGAACGGGTCCTCGATCGCCTTCATCCGCACTGTGAACTTGCAACGCGCGATCTACGTCGTCCACCCCGACGGGGCCGACCTTCACCGGGTGGTCGGGTTCGCCGGAAATGACGCAGACGGGGATCCTGTCTGGTCGCCGGACGGCTCCAAGATTGCCTACACGAACATGGTCAACGGCAGGTCAGCACCGTACAGCGCGCCGGGCCGAGAGGTCTTTCTCGTCAATGCCGACGGCTCGGGTGAACGCAGGCTCACCGAGCTCGCCCCGCAGTTCGCCATCGACACTGCACCGACCTGGTCGCCCGACGGGGATCAGATCTTGTTCAAACGCCGTGCTGATCTCGTCATGCGTCTGATGACGATGAACCCTGACGGGACCTGCGAAAGCGCTCTCAGTACAGATCCCCGCGGCACGCCGAGCCTCTTGGAGTCGCCTTCGTGGCAAGCCGTCCTTGGAGGGCCAACCGTCGGCACGAAGACGTGCCGCGCCGTGGCGATCGAAGCGATGCCCCCTCCTGAAGGGAACCGATCGGCGACCCTAGTGAGCGGCACGATCTCGAACGAAGGGACAGAGTCCCTGACGAACGTGCTGGTCACGATCTCCCCGTCCCGTAGCGACTTCAGCTTGGAAGCGGTCGAGGGGTATGAGTGCAGGCGCCGCGGCGCAGCTTTCGTCTGCCGTTTCGATCGGATCGGCCGAGGTGAGTCCCGGCAAGTGGCCGTCCTCGGCAGGGCCAGGCGCGTGGGGCGCGACCAGAGCAGCAGGAGCATGTCGCTCAGTGCTCGGTTGACCGTGACTGCGGATGGGCCCTTGCTGCCGACGGCGCGTGAGACCGGGTACGTGTTCTTCACGCCGGAACGCTGCGTGACCCGAGATCGCGGGGGCGGCTACATCGAGGGCACGCGCTTCCCCGATCGGATCTGCGGTCGACGCGGAGCGGACGACATCGATCCTGGCGGCGGGAAGGACTACGTGTATGCGGGCGCGGGTCGTGACGTGATCAACTCCTGGGACAAACGCGGCGACGTGATCTCGTGCGGCGCTGGACGCGACGTCGTCTTCGCGGACCGCAAGGACAAGGTCTCCCGCGACTGCGAGCGCGTTCGCCGCGGGTAGGGTCGGCGTGTTACGGCTCGCCACGCTTCTCTCGCTCGTCCTGGTCGTGTTCGCGGCCACCGGCTCGGCCGCGCCGAGAACTGTCGAGCCGGGCTTCGACGCGGCGCCGCAGATCTCGCCGGACGGCAAGTGGCTGCTTTTTCAGCGGTTCTTCGGAGGCTCGAGGTACACGCCGCCGGACACGACGCTGCGTATTGCGGCCGCGGACGGAACGGCGGATCGAGAGCTCGTCGGGCGGCGGATCTGGGTCAGCCTCGACGCGCGCTGGACGCCCGACAACCTCATCGAGCTGATCCTGTCGGAGTCGGACGGGAGTGTCTCGACCACGCTCCGGCGACCCGAGGACGGGAGCGTCGTGCGTGAGTTGTCCGTCGCCCCTCGCGCGTGGTCGCCAGACGGGAACTGGATCGCCTACGTCGACGACCGCGTCATCTACGTCGCCCGGCCCGACGGCTCTCAGGCGCGCCCGGTTGCGAGCGCGCCGGAGCTGGGTTGGATCGGCATAGGCGAGTTCTCACCCGACTCGACGCGCCTCACGTACGTCGTCGGCCTGTTGGACCCGCCCGACCGGTCGGAGGTCGTGCGGATCGACGGTACTGACCGGCACGTCCTTCGCGAGGCCCCAGTCGTCGCGTCCGGAGAGTGGTCTCCCGACGGCGGCGCGGTTGTGCTCATGGCACAGAACGACACGGGCCACTATCGCCCGCCGCGAACGTGGGTCATGAACCCGGACGGCAGGAACCCGCACACGATCGCGCCCGGCTTCTCGAGCGACCCCGATTGGTCGCCCAACGGCAACTGGATCGCCTACGAGCGCGAGACGTCCACCAAGAGGCGTGATCTTCACGAGCTCATGATCGTGCGGCCGAACGGAACCGATCGACGCAGGGTCGTCGTCACCGGCGGAGGCGGGGGAGCGTGGCTCGCCGACAGTCGGCACCTCATCGCGGTGGGATCAGGTGCGTGCCGGCGTTCGGGCATCCTCGAGATCGACGCCTTCGCGCGAACGGTGAAGCGGCTGACGAACCGCTGCCGGATCGACGGAACGCCCCGGGCGGACGAGATTAGAGGCACACCGCTTCGCGACCTGATCAACGGACGAGGCGGTGCCGACAAGATCGTCGGCGGAGGAGGCGACGACCGCATTTCCGGTGGGCCGGGGGACGACACGATCGTCTCGAAGGACCGCTACCAGGACAGCGTCCGCTGCGGCCAGGGGGCCGATCGTGTGGTCGCCGACTATCGCGACCGCGTCGCCCGCGACTGCGAGCGTGTCCGCAGGTCTAACTGACCGCCGCGCCCCGGTAGCAGGCCTCGCGGTACGCCTTCGTGCTCGTCGCCTCGTCGCAGCTTGCCTTGCCCTTCTGGGGCTCGCGGTTGAACGAGCCGAGCATCTCTCCGATCCCTGTCCAGCAGTAGCTCCTCGTCGCCGTCGGCGCTGTGTTGCAGAGCACCTTGCCGCGCCTCGGGCTGACATCCGTGTACGTCATGTCCACCGCGGCCGCATAGATGCACTCGCGCGCCATGGCCCCGGCGACGCGGCAGATCCTCAGGACCTTCGTTGGGTCGAGCCGCGTGAACCCGGACGCGTCTCGACCCATCGACTGGAAGCAGACCGGGACCCACTTCGGCTCGCTCCGCCTACACCAGGCCGCGGTTTTCTTCCAGTTGTAGTTCACCTTCGGAAGGATCCGCGCGGTCACGAGGTCGTAGCAGTAGTACTTGTACCTCTCCGCGACCGCGTTGCACGGGTAGATGAGGTCTTTCGCCTTCAACCAGCGCGACGTGACGCCGTACGAGGACTGGTAGTTCTCCATGAACACGCCGCCCGTACAGCTGAGCTGGTCACCCTGCTGGAGCTTGTCGCACGTGTGGAGGGACAGGGGCAGGTCGTAGCCGGTGTAGATCATCAATCCGTGTCCAAGCCCGTGGACGCACTGGTACGCGATGAACTCTGACTTCCGGACCTCGGGGCTCGCGCAGAACTTCCGGGCCGAGGAGCCGAGCTTGCTCTGGTCGACTCCGAGGAAGGCCCGTTCAAGGATCCCGTGGTAGTAGCCGGAGGTGCAGCTCGGGCGACCCGCGACGAAGGCCTGGCCGATGCTTCCGTGGAAGTGTGAGAGCGCTCCGGCGCCGATCGCGTGGGCGATTCGGTGGCAGTCGCGCTCGATCGGACCGGGCGTCTTGATGTCCTGGTCGAACGTGTCGAGCGCCGTCTTCGGCCCGTCCTTGTACGAGATGTTCGCGAACGCCTGCTCGAAGCAGTGGAAGTCGGTCGCCTGGCAGTCCTCGATCTTCGTGTCGTCCGGCTTGAAGCCCGCGGCCACCGAGCCGCCCATCGTCGAAGAGCGAGTCGACTGGGAGACGAACTCCGCGACCTGGCTGATCTGTACCTCGTTCAGCTTCTTCGAGAAGGACGGCATGCCCACACCGCCGTTTCGCACCTGACGTTCCACGGTCTGCGCGTCGGGGCGCAGCTGGTCGAGGTCGGGGCCGACCGTTCCCTTCGACTTCGCGGCCTGGAGCGTGTGGCAGCCGCCGCACCCCGCGCTGTCGAAGACCTTGGCGCCCGGTAGCGAGCTCGTCGAGGAGCTCTCGTTTCCGTTGCCGCCGCAGCCGGCCAGGGCGAGGAAAACGAGGCCCAAAAGAGCCGCGCCGCGGATGGGCGATGCACGCACGCGCCACATTCAAGCGGAGGGCTTGGGACGAGTCGAGTCCGAATCGGACGGGACTAGGACTTTCCCCCGCTGGTGGCTACTCTTTGACGCTCGTGGGGGTCGTCGGACAGCAACCAGTGCGTGAAGCGCGCCTCTCCTGGCGCAGCCGTCCGCTCGACGAGCTGGTCCCGCTCGGCCTAATCGCTCTCGGGCTCGCACTCGGCGCGCTGTCGCTCCTGATCTACATCGTCAGCGGCTACAGCCACGGGATGCTCTGGCTCTGGCTCGGCGGCCTGGCGGTCGCAGCCGTCGGGTTCGGGCTGCGAGCGCGCGCCTGGCCTCGGATCGCCGCGCTCGACGTCGGTCTCGCCGCCGGCGTCGCGGCTCTGTGCTCGCCTCTCTACCTGATCGCGCTCTATCGCTGGCCCGTCCAGGTCAGCTCGGACGAGATCGCGATCATGACCGTCTCGAAGCAGTACGCGCACAACGGTGGCGATCCGTTCGGGTACAGCTTCTACCTGACCCGGCCCGCGGGCCTGTTCGTCGTCTGGGGCAAGCTCGGGGAGCTGATCGGTGGGGTCGACCTCTACCACATGCGGCTCCTGCACGCGATCGTCGGGCTGCTGACGATCGCCGCCTGCTACGTGCTCTTCCGGCTCCTGGTCCCGCGGAACTGGGCGTTCCTCGGAGCCTTGCTCGTCGGCGTCAACCACTCGATGTTCATGATCAGCCGGCTCGCGATGCGCGAGAACACGGCCGTCTTCGTGCTCGTGGTGGCGCTCATCCTCCTCGTCTGGGGCCTGCGCCATGGCCAGGAGCTCGCGATCTTCCTCGGCGGCTTCGTAGCCGGCCTCGGCTTCTACGTGTACTACCCGGCGCGGGTGGTGTTCCCGATCTGGATCCTGTTCCTGCTCGGGCTGGGCCTGCTGTACAAAAAGCGCTTTGCGGCGAGGAAGCTCCTGACCGTCGGTGCGATCACGACGGCGGGCTTCGCGCTGGCGGCGACGCCGATCATCTACTCCGAGTCGACGATCCCGTCGTCGGAGCACAGCGGCCAGGGCGACAGCCTCTTCATCTACAAGGACGCGCGCGTGGTGCAGCAACAGTGGGTCTTCGCGCAGAGCGAGTTCGACGGCTGGGTGAAGAACGTCAAGTTCGGCCTCGGCACCTTCAACAACAAGGTCGTCGACCACAGCTGGATCTACCCGAACTACGGGCACGGCTTCCTCGACCCTCTGATGGGGATCGTGCTCTGGGTGGGCGTCGCAATCGTCGGGCTCGGACTGATCAGGCGCCGCCGGGATGACGAGGGTGCGCTGCTCATGCTCGGCGGCTTCGTCGCCCTGTGGCTGGCCTTTGCCCTGCTTGTCAACAAGGCGCCGAACTACACGAGGCTGCTGATAACGCTGCCGTTCGTCGCGTATCTCGTGGTCGAGGCGCTGCGCTGGGCGACAAATCGGTGGCGCTCGGTCCGGTATGCGCCGCAGCTGATCGTCGGAGTGTTCGTCGTCGTGGTCGTCGCGCTCAACGTCTCGGCTGCCCGGGACTACGTGCAGCTCGGACGGAAGCAGGGTGAGCCGATCGGTAGCACGGGACGGTTCGCGGCCGCGCGCGACAACGTCCCCGGGCAGAAGTTCTACGTTGCGTCCAGCGAGACCCAGCCGTACTACGAGTGGGGCAATCTCGGCCCGGGGAACGACCGTCTCTCGCTTTTTACTCGACCGGCGACACTCGTACAGGGCCCGGTCGACCCGACCATGCTGAAGGATTTCCGCGCCGTCCCGCCGTTCGCGCTCTTCATGCGCCGCGAGGTCTGGCAGCCGATGGCGACGGAGCTGTCGACTCTCTATCCGCGCGGACAGATCCGCAACGTCACGCCCGACGGCTCGCGGGTCGTGCTCGTCGTTCCTTCGTAGGCCCGCGGCTCGGCTAGGCGCCGGCGCCCGACATGCACTGCGTCAGGTCCTCGCCTTTCGCCCACTGCTCGCAGGCGGTGCGCTTTCCGGCCTCGTCGCTGTGCTGGGTGCCGAGGATCGTGCCCATGCCCCAGAAGCAATAGTTGCGGAACTTGGCGGCGACGACCTCGCAGAACGCCTTTCCGTTCGGGTCCTGCGTGTTGTTGTTCATGACGTCGCGGATCGCGCCGTAGATGCACTCCTTCTCGCCGCTCCCCGCCTCCGCGCAGGAGGACTTCATCTGCTGCGGGTTGTGCACGGCCACGCCCGACACGTCGCGGCCCAGCGACTGGAAGCAGTACTGCACCCAGCCCGGGTCGCTCTTGCGGCACCAGTCGGAGGTCTTCTTCCAACTGCCGTGGACGTACGGGAGGATGTGCGACGTGATGAGCAGGTAGCAGTAGAGCTTGTCCTGCCGCTTCACGTACTTGCTGTTGCAGGGGAAGAGCAGGTTCTTCGTGCTCAGCCATTGGGAGTGCAGCCCGAAAGACGAGCTCTGGTTCTCCATGAAGACGCCGCCGCTGCACATCACCGAGTCCGTCTCGGTCTGCAGCTTGTGGCAGTAATCGAGCGCCTGGGGCAGGTCGAGCCCGGTGTAGAGCATCAGTCCGTGCCCGAGGCCGTGGTTGCACTGGTAGTAGATGAACGCGTTCGCCTCGATCTTCGGGTCCTTGCAGACGGTGCTCGCAAGGGCCGCAACCTGGTCGGCGCGGGCTCCGGCGAGCTTCCATTGCAGCAGGCCGTGGTAGTAGCCGGAGCCGCAGGTGGCGCTGCCGTCGGCGAACGCCTTGCCCACGTCGCCTTTGAAATAGAGGAGCCCGCCGGCTCCGATCTTGTGCGCGATCGGGTGGCAGTCGGCCGCCACGGTGCCGTTCGTGGCGGACAGCTTGTCCAGCTCCTCGAGGGCCTTCTTCGGCCCGTCGTTGTAGGCGAGGTTGCCGAACGCCTGCTCGAAGCACGCCGTGTCCGTGCAGTCCTCGACCTTCTGGTCGTTCGGCTCGAACGAGATCTTTCCGGCGCGGCCGGTGCCCGCCGCCGTGGAGACGAACGCTGCGACCTGCTGGATCTCGGTCGGCGACAGCTTGCTCTTGAAAGACGGCATGCCGTTTCCGCCGTTCGTGACCTGGCGTTTGACGGTCTGCTCGTTGGGACGTAGCTCGTCGAGGTTTGGACCAACCGTTCCTTTCGCGCCGGCGGCCTCCATCGTGTGGCAGCTCGCACAGCCGGCGGTGGCGAAGACCTTCGCGCCCGGAGTCCCGCTGCCGCCCGGGTCGTCCTTCGCGGACGACGAGCCCTTGCTTCCTCCGCAACCGGCGAGTGCAAGAGCGAGCGCGACGAGGACGAGCGCGGGCAGGGTGAGGCGGCGCATTTCCGAACATTGAAGCGGAAAGCGGGGGAGGACCGAAACGGGTACCGACAGCCCGCGGCTCGATAATGGGCATGTGTCGATGCCGTCCCGGCCCGAGTACTCGCTCGTCGTCCCGATCTACAACGAGGAAGAGACGATTCCCGAGCTCGTGCGCAGGCTCGCGGAGCTGGTCGACAAGCTGGACGGCGAGGCCGAGGTGATCCTCGTCGACGACGGGAGCAGCGATCGGAGCTACGAGCTGATGAGCGCTGCGAGGGACGCCGATCCGCGGTTCAAGCTGCTCCGCCTCTCGCGGAACTTCGGGCACCAGATCGCGGTCACGGCCGGGCTCGACGTCGCCGCCGGGAACGCGGTGATCGTGATGGACGCGGACCTTCAGGACCCGCCCGAAGTGGCGCTCGAGCTCGCGGCCCGCTGGCGCGAAGGCTATGAGGTCGTCTACGCCGTGCGAGAAAGGCGTGAGGGCGAAACGCCGTTCAAGCGCGCGACTGCATCGCTCTTCTACCGCCTGTTTCGCCGCATGAGCGACGTCGACGTCCCGCTCGACGTCGGCGACTTTCGGCTCGTCGACCGCCGCGCGCTCGACGCTTTCCGGTCGATGCGGGAGACGAACCGCTACGTCCGTGGGATGTTCAGCTGGATCGGATACCGCCAGGTCGGTGTTCCGTTCCGCCGCGACGAGCGCTACGCGGGAGAGACGAAGTACCCGCTCCGCAAGATGCTCAGGTTCGCGACCGACGGCATCGTCAGCTTCTCGGCCTATCCGCTGCGGCTTGCGCTCAACCTGGGGTTCGTGGTCTCGGCGCTGTCGTTCCTGCTCGGCGTGGTGTTCCTGATCTCGAAGTTCGCCGGCTTCTACAGCGTCCCGGGACTTGCGTCGGTCGCGGTCTTCGTCGCGTTCCTCGGCGGAATCCAGCTCCTGCTGATCGGGATCATGGGCGAGTACGTCGCCCGCATTCACGACGAAGTGAAGGGCCGCCCGCTGTATTTGGTGAGCGATACGCAGGGGCTCGAGCCTCCCGGAGTCCGGTAGGGGCCCGATGCGTTTGGTCAGTGTGGTTCGTCTTCGTCCTGGCGAAAGGCCCAGTATTTGTAGGTGAAGAAGTTCCAGGTGAGCGACGCGATCGTCGCGAGCCCGAAAGCGACCGTCTTGATCGTAAAGCTCTCCGTGATCCCCAGCGTCCTGCCGTAGACGGTGACCGTGAGCTCGGAGAGCCCGACTGCGTCCAGGCCGCGAAAGGCCGCGGTTCCGAAGTACTGGAAGTTGCTGGCGAAGAACTGCGTGAGGAGGTTCTGGATCACGAAGACGCCGATCAGCGTCGCGGTGACGAAGCGGAACACCTCGCCGCCGACGTCGCGGCGCTGCGAGCGGAAGACGAAGCGCCTGTTGAGGATGAAGCTGACGACCATCGCGATTGCGCTCGAGGGGTACTTCGCGAGCCAGACTCTCGAGAGCGGGATCCGGAAGACGATCGTCAGCGTGATGAAGACGATGTAGTCGAGAAGCGTGTTGATCACGCCGACCAGTCCAAAACGCGCGACCTGGCCGGCCGTCTGGCGGCTTTGAACGCTCACAGCGGCTCCGTATTCTGGCGTGGACGCGAAACGGGCCTCCGGCCGAGGTGCGGCGGTACGATGGGTGTATGGCCGTGACGAGCCCGCCGAAGCTCGACGCGCGCAAGCTGCGCGCGGACTTTCCGATCTTCAAGCAGCAGATCCACGGCAAGCCGCTCGCCTATCTCGACTCGGCTGTCTCGACGCACAAGCCGCGGCAGGTGCTCGAGAAGCTGAAGGACTTCTACGAGACCTCGTACGCGAACGTGCACCGAGGCGTGTACACGCTCTCCGAGCGCTCGACGGCCGAGTACGAAGGTGCGCGCCAGAAGCTCGCGCAGTTCGTCAACGCGCCTTCCGACCGGGAGATCGTCTTCGTCCGTGGCGCGACCGAGGGCCTGAACCTCGTCGCGTACGCCTGGGGGCTCGTGAACCTCGGGCCGGGCGACGTCGTCGTAGTGACCGAGCTCGAGCACCACTCCAACTTCGTCCCGTGGCAGTACATCGCGGGGCGAACCGGCGCGACGCTGAAGATGATCGAGCTCGACGACAACGGCGAACTGGACCTGTCCGCTCTGGACTCGATCGCTAGCGAGGGCCGGGTCAAGGTGGTGGCGAACAACCTCGTGTCGAACGCGCTCGGGACGATCAACCCGATCGAGAAGCTCTCGGCCTGGGCGCACGAGCAGGGCGCGATCATGGTCGTCGACGGGGCGCAGGCGGCACCGCACAAGGCGGTCGACGTACAGGCGCTCGGGTGCGACTTCTTCGCGTTCTCGTCGCACAAGATGTGCGGGCCGACGAGCGTCGGCGCGCTGTGGGGTCGGCTCGAGCTGCTGGAGTCGATGGAGCCGTTCAACCTCGGCGGGCACATGATCCGCAAGGTCACGTTCGAGGAGACGACCTGGGGCGAGGTGCCGGCGAAGTACGAGGCGGGCACGCAGCCGATCGCGGAAGCTGTCGGGTTCGGCGCGGCGGTCGACTACGTCAACGAGGTCGGGCTCGAGTCGATCGAGCGGCACGAGCACGAGCTCGCCGTGTACGCGCTCGAGCGCCTGGCCGAGGTTCCGGACATCAAGCTGTACGGGCCGCCCGCCGACCGGCGCGCGGGGATCGTCTCGTTCAACCTCGGCGACATTCACCCGCACGACGTCGCGCAGGTGCTCGACCTGGAAGGCGTCGCGATCCGGGCGGGTCACCACTGTTGCCAGCCGCTGATGCAGAAGCTCGGCGTGGCGGCGACGAATCGCGCCAGCTTCTACCTGTACACGCTGCCGGAGGAGATCGACCGGCTCGTGGACGGCTTGCACAAGGCCCGAAAAGTGTTTGCCTAGGCACCGCTTGCGGTGCCGACGTCAGGACGCGCGGTCTTCGACCGTGCGTCCGTCGGAACTGACCGGTCGACTCGATCGAACTCCGGTACAACCGCTGCTCGGTACGCTGGGGTTGTGAGCGACTTCTACCGCGAGGTCATCCTCGACCACTACAAGAACCCGCGCGGGCACGGGGCGATGGACGCACCCGACGCCCAGGCCGAGGGCATGAACCCGCTGTGCGGCGACGAGGTCACGATCTCGGTCGCGCTCGCCGACGACGGCGAGACGATCGACGAGGTGAAGTTCGAGGGGCGCGGCTGTGCGATCTCGCAGGCGGCGACCTCAATGCTGACGGAGATGGTCAAGGGGCGATCCGCTTCCGACGTGGCCTCGCTGCCCAAGGAGGAGCTGCTCGAGGAGATCGGGATCCCGCTGACGCCGATCCGGCTGAAGTGCGCGCTGCTCGGCCTGGGCGTGCTCAAGGTGGCGCTCCACCGGGCCAAGGGGACGCCGCTGCCGGCTGAGTGGGCTGGTCTCGCCTCCGAGCTCGAGATCTCCTAGGTTTGGCGCTGCTCGACGTCGCGCCGCTGGACGAGTTTCCGCCTGGCTCAGTGAAGATCGTCACCGCGGGCTCGATCACGGTCGGCGTCTACAACCTGAACGGCGAGCTGTACGCGCTCGAGGATCGGTGCTCGCACGACGACGGCCCGCTCTGCGAGGGCGAGTTCGACCTCGAGGAGGGGTTCGCGGTCTGCCCGCGGCACGGCTCGAACATCGACATCCGCACCGGCGCCGCCCTGACGTTGCCGGCCGTCTTCCCGGTCGACACGTTCCCCGTCGTCGTCGAGGACGGGATCGTCAAGGTGGACGTCTGATGCTGGACGAGAGGGTCAGGGCCGTGCTCGAGCGGCTCGAGGCCGAGGATGCCAAGGAGCGCGAGGTAGGCGTCACCCGCGAGCTGCGCGGACGGCAAGTGGCGCGGTCGACGGGCCAGTTCCTGTTCGCGCTCGTGGCGCCGCAGTGGGACTGTGAGGTGCTCGAGATCGGCGGTTCGCGTGGGTACTCGTCGATCTGGTTCGCGGCCGGGGCTCGCCACCTCGGCGGGCGCGTGCTCTCGCTGGAAGCCGACCCGGCCAAGGTCGAGGCGTGGCGCCGGAACGTCGCCGAGGCGGGGCTCGAGGAGACGGCTGAGCTCGTCGAGGGCGACGCGTTCGAGACGCTGCCGGAGGTCAAGGACGTGTTCGACATCGTGTTCATCGACGCCGAGAAGGACGACTACGAGCGGCTGTTCCAGCTCGTGCGGGACAAGGTCGAGCCCGGCGGCCTCTTCGTTGCGGACAACGTCCTCTCGCACGCGGACCCGCTCGCCGAGTACTCGGCCGCGCGTCAGGCCGATCCGACCCTCGAGAGCGTCACGCTCCCACTCGACCGCGGCCTCGAGCTCTCGGTCGTCCTGAGCCCTTAACAAGGGACAGGCCCTTACAAGGGACAGGCCCTGGGGCTTGGCCGGAATGGCGTACGTCCTCATCGAACGGCTAGAGTTGCGGCAACCGCGGAAAGGAGGTGGTCCGGCTTGACAGATTCCAGTACGGGCAGTGGAGGTACCAGCGGGTAGAGGTGTGTCCCCGAGACCTATGGGGAATCGCCTAGCCAGCGTAGGGGGCTCGTGCACGACGCGCCGCCGGTGAGCTAGCAGCCGGCCGGAAGCGCCTCTACCAATACGACGCTGGTAACCGGATTAGGGGCCGCCTTTTGTGCGGCCCCTACTCTTTTTCGAGCTGGCGCGCCTCGATCGTGGTTTCGCTGCCGCTCTCGACGCGGTACGCGTTCGCTCCCTCACGGACGCTCACGGGCTCCTTCAGCTCGGTGCCGACGAAGTGCAGGCCGACACCGTCGTCGGCCGCGAGGCCCGCGGGGAAGCCGCCGGCGACCAGCGCCTGGTACACCGGCCGACGCTGCTCCTCGCCGTCGTAGTGCGGGCACGCGCTCCCGGCCAGGAAGCCGAGCCCGTCGCGCATCCCCTCGAGCTGCGGGCCGAACGAGTCCGTCACGCCGGCGTCGAACCAGCAGATCATCCCGGCACTCGAGCCAGAGAGGACGATCCCCTGCTCCCAGGCCTCGCGCAGGATCTGGTCGAACCCGTGGACGCGCCAGACGGCGAGCATGTTGGCGGTGTTCCCCCCGCTGACGAAGATCACGTCGCGCGAGAGCACGTGGTCGCGGAGATCCTCCCGTGGCCACGGAAAGAAGGAGACGTGCGAGCACTCGGCGTACGGACTGAGCTCCGAGTAGAAGCGGACGGTGAACTCGGCGAGCTCGGAGGTCGCCGTCGGCACCAGGCAAACCCGCGGCCGCTCCTTGCCGCTGAGACCGAGCACGAAGCGGATCAGCTTGCCGGCGCCGTCTTCGTCTCCGAGCCCGCCTGCCGCGACGATCTGCGGGTCCGCCATCAGGCGGCCCTCCGCAGCTGCTCGTCCAGCGGCACGAGCGGGAGCTGGAACGTCTGCTCGGCGTCGTCGTTCGTGACGACGTTATCGCCGTGCTCGAGCATCTTCAGGAGGTCGCGGGTGAGCGGGATGTTGCCGGGGAGCCGCTCGGTGACGAGCGCGTTCATCCTCATCAACCCCATCGGAACGTGGACACTGGGCCGCCGGATCCCGCGCACCTTCTTCAGCCGCTCCCAGAACTCGTTCCAGCTCACGACGTCCGGCCCGCCCAGCTCGAACGTCCGATTCGTCGCCGCTTCGAGGTCGATAGCCTGGTCGAAGTAGGTCGCGAGGTCGCCGGCCCAGATCGGCTGGATCCGCTGCACACCCGAGCCGGTGATCGGCGTCACAGGCGCGAACCGCGCGAGCTTGGCGAAGGTTGGCAGGATCCCGCCATCGCGCTCGAAGACGAAGCTCGGCCGGAAGATCACGTACGGGATGCCGGCGCCCTCGACCGCCTGCTCCATCTCCCACTTGGCGCCGTAGTACGGAACGAGGTCCTTCGACTCCTCGCTCGTGCCGAGCGCGCTCATGAGGATGAAGCGTCCAACGCCGGCGTCCTTCGAGGCCGCGAGCAGGTCGCGCGTGCCCCGCGACATGATCCGCTCGAACTGCTCCTGCTTGCCCTGGCGGATCGCGACCAGGTGGACGACGGTGTCTACGCCTTCGACGGCCCGCTTCAAACTGACCGCATCGGTCATGTCCCCCGCGACGAGCTCGCAGTCGAGGTTCGCCTCCGAGGGGTCGCGGACGAGGCAGCGAACCGGCCGTCCGGCCGCCTGAAGAGCTTTCAGCACATGACCGCCGACGAACCCCGTGCCTCCCGTGAGCAGGATCACTTCGCCGTCTCACGTTCGAAGTTCTGCCAGTAGCGGCTCGGCGTTGGCCCCTGCTGCCCCTGGTATTTCGAGCCGAGCTCCCCGGCGCCGTACGGCGTCTCGGCGGGCTCCGTCATCTGGACGAACGAGACCTGGCCGATCTTCATCCCGAAGTAGATCGTGATCGGGAGGTTCGCCACGTTCGAGAGCTCGAGCGTCACGTGGCCGTCCCAGCCCGGGTCGATGAAGCCGGCCGTCGAGTGGATCAGCAGACCGAGCCGCCCAAGGGACGACTTGCCTTCGAGCCGCGCGACGAGGTCGTCAGGGAGCTGGATCCGCTCGAGCGTCGAGCCGAGCACGAACTCGCCCGGGTGCAGGATGAACGGCCGGTCCTCGTCGATCTCGACGAGCTCGGTCAGGCCCTCCTGTGGCTCCTTGACGTCGATGTACGGGTAGCGCGCATTGTGGAAGACGCGGAAGAAGCGGTCGACGCGGACGTCGACGCTCGAGGGCTGGAGCAGCGCCGGGTCGTACGGATCGATGCCGATCCGCCCCTCGTCGATCAGCCGCGCGATGGTTCGGTCGGAAAGGACCACTCCGCGATTCTAAGCTGCTCACTTCATGGCCCTTTACGACGCCGTCCAGGATCTCCCGCTCGAGATCGAGTCCTACGAGCTCGAACGGCTCGAGTACGTGGTCTCGCCGGAGTTCACGCGCGTGACGACGGTCGTCCATCTGCACGGCGCGGGCGAGGAGGGCGTCGGCGAGGACGTGACGTACACGGCGACCGACCATCCGCCGCCGGACGACCTCCCGCTCGCGGGCTCGTTCACGCTCGACTCGTACTCGCAGCTCCTCGACGCGCTGACGCTGTTCACCGAGCCGCCGGAGATGGAGGCGTGGCACGACTACCGCCGCTGGGCGTTCGAGAGCGCGGCGCTCGACCTCGGGCTCCGCCAGACGGGTCGGACGCTCGTGGATGCCGTCGAGCGCGAGCCGCGGCCGGTCACGTTCGTCACCTCGAGGCGCCTCGCCGATCCGCCCTCAGCCGACCAGATCCGCGCCTGGCTCGACCTGTACCCGAGCCTCCGCTTCAAACTCGACCCGACGAGCGACTGGACGGACGAGCTCGTCTCCGACCTCGCCGCGACCGGCGCGATCGACTCGGTCGACCTCAAGGGCCAGTACGAGGGCACGTCGGTCGACCAGCCGGCGGATCCAGTGCTTTACCAGCGAGTTCTCGACGCGTTCCCGGACGCCTGGGTCGAGGATCCGAACGTCAACGACGAGACGCGCCCGGTCCTCGAGCCGCACGCCGCTCGCATCACGTGGGACGCGCCGATCCATTCGGTCGCGGACATCGAGAGCCGCCCGTGGCCCCCGCGGACGATCAACATCAAGCCGTCGCGCTTCGGCGCCGTGCGCCGGCTCTTCGACGCATACGACTACTGCGCCGAGCACGAGATCAGCCCCTACGGCGGCGGCCAGTGGGAGCTCGGCCCCGGGCGCGGGCAGATCCAGTATCTCGCGTCTTTGTTCCATGCCGACACGCCGAATGACGTCGCTCCGCGTGGCTACAACGCGCCGGAGCCGCAGCCTGGTCTGCCCGAGAGCCCGCTCGCCCCAGATTTCGCTCCCGCAGGCTTCCGTTGGGCCGGATAACGGTTTAACGTAAACCGTCCTGCGGCGTCGACGAAAAGGAGCTTCTCCGAGATGAAGGTGTTCCAAGGGATCTATCGAGTCTGGGTCACGATTCTGACTGCGGCCGTCGTTCTGCAGATCTTCTTCGCCGGCTACGGCGCGTTCGACGCCGCGCACAAGCTCGACAAGGACGGCAGCACGATCGACCAGGATGGCTTCAATGCCTCGTTCGATCCCCACATCGCGACGGGGTACTTCATCTGGTTAGGCGGGATCATCTTTCTGCTCATCTCCTTCGGCACCCGTACCCGATCGAAGATCTTTCGCGCGCTCGGGGTCGCCGGCCTGCTGACACTCCAGGTCCTGCTCGCCTGGATCGGCTACGGCGTCCCATGGGTCGCTGGTGGGCTGCATCCGATCAACGGGTTCATCATCCTCGGGTTCCTCGGCGCGATCACGTACCGCGAGTGGAAGGGTCGCGCAGAGACGGCCGAGGCCGTGCCTGCGACCGCGACACCGGCCGCCTAGCTACTCGGGATCGTTGTGCGCTGACTTGCCGGCCCGGTAGGGCGTAGTCACGCCTGCGTACATGAGGTGCATGGTCAGGCCGTCGGCCGCGTGCTTGAGGTTGTGGCAATGCAGCATCCAGAGCCCGGGGTTGTTCGCCCGGAAGGCGACCGAGTACCGCTCGTGCGGGAGCATCAGCAGCGTGTCCGTCGACCAGGGGCGCACCGCCTTCCCGTCCCGCGTGAGCACGATGAAGTGGTGGCCGTGCAGGTGCATCGGATGCACGGAGGAGGAGTCGTTGTCGAGGTTGATGCGCACGAGGTCGCCTTTCGCCACCTCGAACATCGGCACCCGCGGATAGAGCTTGCCGTTCAGCGCCCAGTGCCGGCCGGGGCGGCCGTTGAGGAAGCCCACTTTCTTGCTGATCGTCAGGTTGAACGTGCGGTCGAACTCGGGTTCCACGGAAGCCCTGAGAACGCCCGTCCGCGCGGCGGGGTCGAACACGGGCCCTGACGGAGAGGCGGGTGGGTTGCCGCTTCCGTCGGGACTGAGCACGAGCGCGGCCTTCGAGTTCGCGACCTTGACGGATGCGACGCCGCCGGGCATGCGGAAGGCGATGTCGTACCGGCCGCCGGCGCCGATGTCGATCACCTCGTCAGCGGGCACCGGAGCGGGCTTGATCTTCGCGCCGTCGATCGCCACGACCGAAGGCCGCATGCCGGACAGCAAGAACCTCGCCGACGCGCTGTCGGTGTTGATCAAGCGCAGCCTGACCGGCGTTCCCGCCCTCACCGCGCGGCGCTGGACGTCGTCGTGCGTTCCGATCGCTATGTGTCCCGCGAACGTGTGCACGGGAAGGGCGAGGTCGAGCCCCCTCGTCTTCGCATTCGGCTCGATCACGAGCGCGCCGAAGAGCCCCTGCTTAACGCCCTGCGAGGCGTCCTGATGCGTGTGGTACCAGAACGTCCCGACCTGCTCCGCCCGGAAGCGGTACACGTAACGGCCGCCGGGCTCAACCGCGTTCTGCGTGACGCCGGCGACGCCGTCCTCAGCGTTCGGGACGTCGAGGCCGTGCCAGTGGATCGTCACGCCGTCGCCGATGTCCTTGTTGACGAGCGTGACCTGGACGAAGTCGCCCTGACGGATGCGAAGCTCCGGGCCAGGCGCACTGCCGTTGAACGTCCAGGCGTTCACCTCCTGGCCCGACGCAAGCCGCATTGGAGCCTTCTCGGCGGTCAGCGTGACCGTGTAGTTCGGCTTGCCCCTCGGGCCGGTGAGCGACTCAACGCCGAAGTGGTTGTGCGCGATCGGCTGTGCTCCGCCGTCGTCGACGGCTCCGTACGACATGACGTCGTAGCGCCCAGGAAGCCGGCTCTGCCACCACGACCACGCGAGGAAGCCGAGCAGCGCGAGCCCGGCGATCATCGCGACCGTCGTCAGTGCCGTGCCGAGGTGTTTCTTCACAGCCGAGGACGTTAGACCAGCGCGAGCTGGCGATGGGGCTCGAAGCCCGAGACACCGACGCCGACGAGCCGCAGCGGGCCCGGCCGGTCGTCGAGGGCACGGTCGAGCAGCTTGCACGCGAGCTCCGAGATCCGCTCGGCGTCGTCGGTCCCGACCGGGAGGCTCGTCGAACGGCTGCGGATCGCGAAGTCCGGGTAGCGCACCTTGGTGGTGACCGTGCGTGCGGTCTCGCCCTTCTTCTGCAGATGCTCGGCGAGCCCGACGGCCATCCGCCGCAGCTCGTCCTTGAGCCGGTCACGATCGGCGATGTCGCGCTCGAACGTTTCCTCGGTCGAGATCGAGATGCGCTCCGTGACGGTCTCGAGCGTCCGCGGGTCGATGCCGCGCGCGCGGTCGCGCAGGAGGAGGCCGACCTTGCCGGGCAGGAGCCGCCTCAGGTCCGCGTCGCTGAGCGTCGCGAGCGCGCCGATCGTCTCGAGGCCGGCGGCTCGCAGCCTCGCCTCGGAGCGTGGGCCGACACCCGGCAGGCGGCGGACGTCGAACGGGGCGAGGAACGACGCTTCGCGTCCGGGCGGGACAACGGTGAGCCCGCCGGGCTTGCGGCGGTCGCTTGCGATCTTCGCGACGACCTTCGAGGTCGCGACGCCGATCGCGGCGCTCAGGCTCGTCGCTCCCCGGACGGAGGTCTGAACCGCCTCGGCGACGGCGCGCGCCTCGCCGAACGTGTCCGCGACCTCG
>Ga0307312_10000094_pt1 | contig 33051 bp, 28 predicted proteins | sample ER_DNA_202_FD_194489 | JGI IMG/M metagenome (GOLD analysis project Ga0307312, IMG submission 194489) | Bulk soil microbial communities from the East River watershed near Crested Butte, Colorado, United States - ER_DNA_202 | ecosystem: Environmental > Terrestrial > Soil > Floodplain | place... | reverse complement strand
CACATCCGCTGCCTGGCTAAGAGTTAAGATCTCCTCGTGATGCTCGGTTCCGAAGAGTTCCGCGACGCGCCGTGCGTACGGCGACTCGTCATAACTCGGATGATCGAACCCGATCGAAAAACTGTGCAGTCGGTTGCTGGATTGTTGCGCCGCGAGCGCGGTGACAGTGCTCGAATCGAGACCGCCGGAGAGAAATAAGCCGACGGGCACATCGCTGCGCAGTCGCTTCGTTACCGAATCGCGCAGGATGGCAAGCAGGTCCTCGGCCCACTCGTCGACGTTGCGGTCGCTCACCGGGTCGTCTTCGAGGGGGATGTCCCAATAGCGATTCTTGCGCACCCCGTTCCGATTGAAGAACAGATAGCCGCCGGGTTCCAGCTTATGAACGTCTTCGAAAATCGTGTGCGGCGCCGGGATGTAGCCGTAGGTGAAATATTTGCTGACCGAGAGCGCGTTAAGACGGCGATCGACGCGAGGATGCGCGAGCAGCGCTTTGAGTTCCGAGGCAAAGATCAGTTCGCGACCGCGCACGCAGTAGTAGAGTGGTTTGATGCCGATGCGATCGCGCGCCAGGAACAACCGTTCCTCATCCCGGTCCCAAATCGCGACCGCGAACATCCCGTTGCAACGCTTCAGGGCGTCGACACCGTCGAGCGCGAATTGATTCAGCAACACCTCGGTATCCGATTGCGTGTGGAACACGCATCCGCGCCGTTCGAGTTCCGCGCGAAGTTCGAGGTAATTATAAACCTCGCCGTTATAGACGATGTGATAGCGCTCGTCGTTGCTGTGCATCGGCTGTGCGCCGCCCGCGAGATCGATGATGCTTAGTCGCCGATGACCGAGCGCGATCCCGGGCGCGACGTGGAACCCTTCGCCGTCCGGCCCGCGCGGCGTCAGCGGAGACGTCATGCGCCGGATCAATTCTGCGACATCAGCGGATTGCTCGTGAAGCTGAGTGAACCCTGCAATTCCACACATGTTTTACGGATCCGGTTTCTGCTGCCGTGAACTTTAGTCTCGTGAAAGTAGTGCCGCAGTGGTAACTAGCAATCAGCGGTTCACGAGATCATCGAATGAGCTCGGATGCGTCATGGGCAGAAAATTTTCTGGAGAGTTCGCGCACGGTTTGGGTGATCAGCGCGGTCATCCTCTGCTTGTCTGCGCTAACGAATATGCCGTGGCAGCTGGACGATTACGACCAGGCGCAGCAGGCGTTTACTTCGTTCGAGATGATCAAGGAAGGCCATTGGTTCTTTCAGCGAACCCCGCATGAATTGATTGCGCAAAAACCGCCGCTCATTGGTTGGGCTTCGGCTGCGATCTTCGCGATCACGCGGTCGTGGGATATTGCGTGGCGGCTTCCTTCGTTGCTGACGGCAGTGGTACTGGCGACCATCTTGTTCCGCTCGGCGATTGCCGCTTACGGAGCCGCCGCAGCCGCGATCGCCTTAGGTGCCTTTGGCCTGAATCTGCTGAGTGTGCGCCTTGCCACTTTGGTGCGCACCGACATGCCGCTCGCGTTGGTGATCTTTCTGCTGGGACTTTTGATCTGGCAAAAAATTCGCGCCCGCGAGTCGTGGCAGCCGCGCGAGCGATGGGAAATGTTCGCCCTGCTCACCGCTTCCATGTTCATCAAAGGGCCGATCGCCTTCGCGTTTTTGCTTCCAGGCATCGTGCTGTTTCAATGGCTCGCCGAGAAACAGAGTGGGGCGAATGCATGGTGCGGCTGGTGCCCATGGATTGCGTCTCTCGCGTTGTTTTCGGTATGGGTGATCTGCGGCATCAAGTTCGTCCCGGGCTTTTATGAGCAGGTCGTCGTAAAGGAATTTCTCGGCCGGTTCAGCCAAACTGTGCATCGCTCGCAACCGATCCTTTTTTATCTCCCGCACCTGCTGCATAAATTCGCGCCCTGGAGCGTGCTGATCCTCGCACTCGGCGTGCTGTCCTTCCGCCGAACGCGCTGGGGAATTCGCAATCTATTTCGCCAGACAACGCCCGATATCTTCTGGCTTGTTTGCTGGAGCTTGGGCGGTTTGGTCGTGATGTCGCTGGTTCCGTCGAAACGCGTCGACCGCATTTACCCGGTTGTGCCGCCGCTTTGCTTGCTGCTCGCCGCGCAGATCACCGGTGGCTTTCGAATAAGACAAACTGATGAGCGCGTCCTGCAATGGAGCGCTGCGGCACTGCTCTTCTCGATCGTGTTTACCGGCGGCTATACCGCCGCAAAAATGCTGTCCGATTATCGTGACCACGCCGATCATCTCGAGGTTTTCAGCCGCGCGGTGAATGAACAGGTTGTCGCCCATCATTGGCGTTACGAAGTGATTTCCGGCGACGGCGGAGGCTACGAAGGGATGCTGCTCTACTTGCAGAAACCGCATTTCCTGCAGCCGAGGAAAGCGGTTCAGGAATGGAACGGCGGCGCGCTCGATGCCCTTGTCGTGCCCAAGGATAAAATCTCGGAATTGATGCGCGAGCTACAGAACGCGGCCATCGCGCCATTCCGGTCAGTTGATCGAAAGACCGATCCACAAATCGGATATTTACTAGTCACGCGACGGAACTGATTGACACGAAATCTCCTGATCGGATTCTACCGCCCTTCGCTGTCAACTATTTGCCGATGCTGGGGCCTCCCTTAACCTTACTGAGGCAAACTGCCCGTCTGATAAGAATTCGCAGAGCCTTAATTTTTCGATTGTTCGTCGATGTGGATCGTTGGATCCAAAACCGCTTCAGCTCTTAAAACGCTTCAACGCTTTCACGAAATGCATTTGCATGAAGACTGGCCTTCGTGAGAATCAGCCGATGTCGCGCGCGCCGGCAATTCTACTTGTGCTGGCCGTCTGGGCGGCGATTTATCTCCCGGCGCTTGGTTCTCTCGCGATTAAAGGAGAAGAGGGACGACGGATTTTACCGGCGGTACGAATGCTCGAGACCGGTGACTACATGGTCCCGCAGGTTGGCAGTGAACCGTATTTGCGCAAACCACCGCTGATCAACTGGCTGGTGGCCGCATCATTCAAGATCTTTGAACACCGAAATGAATGGACAGCCCGGTTGCCTTCAGCACTTTCTGTACTCGCGGTCGCGATCGCGTTTATCACAGTCGCGCGCGCCAGCCTGGGCGCAAGCGGATCGACAATCGCTGCTCTGATCTGGCTGACGAACTTTGGCATGATTGAGAAAGGGCGTCTGATTGAGATTGAAGCCCTTTATGTTTCGCTTTTTGCGATTGCCTTCATTTGCTGGATGAGTGGGTGGGAACAGAACCGATTACTGTGGCTTACCTGGATTCTTCCATGGATCTTTCTTGGGCTCGGTTGGCTGGCGAAAGGTCCGACGCATCTTTTCTTTTTCTACGCCATCGTGCTCGCAGTCTTATGGCGTTCGCGTGAACTGCGGAAAATTTGGAACATCCCACACTTGATTGGGCTCATAATAATGATGGCGATCTTCGCCGCATGGGCGATTCCGTTCGCGAAGATGGCGGGCCCTACCCATGTCACTCACGTTTGGTCGCGGCAGTTTTCCGGGCGCCTCGCCGGAGAAGGCTTTAGTTTTCAAAGTTGGGCACTGAACATTCCGCGCAGTCTTGGTTACTTTTTGCCCTGGCTTTTTTTTGTGCCGTTGCTGCTCGACGCGAAGTTTTCCTCCGAGCGTAAGATCGAGATCGTCGGTGGTTTGAGTTGGGGAATCGTAATTCCGTTGGTGATTGTCGATCTTATTCCCGGATCGCTTCCACGCTACGCGATGCCGCTGCTCGCGCCGGCGGCGTGGTTGCTCGCAGAAACACTGACGGCGGAAAATTTGACGTGGCCGCGTTGGCTGGCCGGCAGACAATTCCACCGGAAAGATCGAGTCCGCACCGTTGCGTTTGTCACGATTGCGACTTGTGCCTGCATCTTGCTTTACGCCGTCGCCATCGTTCCGCACCTGCAATCACGGCAAAAGCTGAGGACGATTGCGGCGAGGATCGACGATCTCATTCCAGTGAACGAAAGTCTTTACGCGGTCGATCCGGATTATCAGCCAATCTTATTCTATGTGGGGCGAAAGCTGATCTACCTTGGGAACCTCAATGAACTTCCCGCGGACGCTCATTTTTTCCTGGTTCAGCCGGAACTGGAGCATGCCGCGCTTGGTCGTGCGTCGCCGGCGCTGCGAATCAAAGATTACCGCAACCGCGAAATCATTTTGATGCGGCGATAGGGATTGCTCCGGGGTATTGGACCTTCTTCCGCGAAGCTTGACGAATTGTCAGAGCGCAATTAGTTAGCATACTAACGAATCGGGTATGTCGGAACCGGACTACGAAACTCTTGGCCCCCTACTGCATGGGACCGCCCGCGCGTGGCGATTAAAGCTGGATGAGCGGCTCAAGCCAATGGGGTTGAGCCAGGCGAAGTGGCGCACTTTGTTGCATCTCTCGCTTGCTCCTGGAACGCTCACCCAAACCGAGATCGCGGCGCGACTGGGTATCGAAGAGCCGTCATTGGTCACGTTATTGCATCGGCTGGAAAGTGAGAGATGGGTCGCGCGCAGAGGTTCACCGCATGATCGTCGTTGCAAAATCGTGTATCTCGGCCGACGCGCTCAGCGCGTCATCACTCAGATTAACGCGGCAGCGGACGAACTCCGGCATGAATTGCTTTCTGATATCCCAGCATCCGAGCTGCAAACCTGCATCAAGGTGTTGGCACGCATTCGCGGGAAAGCGGAGAAGCACGATAAACTCCGACGAAATGAAATGCCACCGGTCTACCCAGGTGGCAACGGCCAGAACAGGGAGCGGCATCCGATTGGAGAGAAAAGGGCGCTCCGCCGTGCCCCAAGGAGGTCTCAATGAAGCGCGCGGGGGTTACGAACCAAACTATTCCTAAGTGGGCGTACCTGCTTTTTATTGTGCTCGCCGCCTTCGCCTTGTATCGGATTTTCCAGCACAAAGCGAGTGAGGCCAAAGCGGCCCAGCCGCCAGCGCGACCGGTACTTGTCGCCAAAGTTATCACACAGGACGTGCCCCTTTATCTCGATGAAATCGGCACTTGTGCTGCGTATGAGACCGTTCAGGTCCAGGCGCAGGTGAGCGGGCAAATCACCGCGCGTCACTTTCAAGATGGCGCTGACGTGAAACAAGGAGATTTGCTTTTCACGATTGATCCGCGGCCCTACCAGGCGGCGCTCGATCAGGCGCAGGGTCAGCTCGGGCAAGCGAAATCGAAACTGGTTCTCGATCAGATCACGCTAAAGCGCCAGCAGGCGTTGCGCGCCAGGAATGTGATCTCGCCGCAAGATCTGGACACTGCTCAAGCGACGGTAAAAAGCGATGAAGCCACGGTGAAAACCGCGGAAGGCGCGGTAGCAGCCGCGCAGGTGAATCTCGATTATTGCACTATCCGCTCGCCTATCAATGGCCGGGCGGGACTGCGGCTTGTTGATGTTGGGAATATCGTGACTGGCGGGAACGGCGGCGGCGGCGGCGCAGTGCTGCTGACAATTCAGAGGCTCGATCCGATCTACACAGACTTTACCGTTTCCGAAACAGACTTGCCGCTGGTGCGCCGTTACCTTGGTGGCTCAAATGTGAAAGTGGAAACGCGTTCTTCGGACGGCAGCATGCCGCCGCGCACAGGCGACCTTTATTTCATTGACACTTCTGTGCAACCAGGCGCGGGCACTGTGAAAGCGCGCGGCGTTACCCCGAACCCTGATCACGCTTTTTGGCCGTTGGAGTTTGTCCGCGTGCGCTTCATTCTCGATGAGCTGAAAGATGCCAATCTGGTACCATCGCAAGCGGTGCAAATCAGCCAAGGCGGTCCATTTGTTTTTGTCGTGAAGCCGGATAACACAGTCGATTTGCGGCAGGTTAAACCGGGTCAACGCCAGGATGGTGATACCCAAGTTATTGAAGATGGTCTCAAGGCGGGAGAAACGGTCGTTGTCACTGGCCAAATGGCACTGGCCCCAGGAACAAAAGTAGAGCCAAAACCATACAATCCCCCCGGGGCACCCAATGGCGGTCAGGTTGCCGCCAAAGCTTCGATGTAGAATCGCATGTCCGATATGGCTGGAAACGAGCAACACGACGGGGCGGGGGATCATGAGCATGATTCGCCCCGCTCTGCCCGGGATCGACAACAGGGGACGCGACCGGCCAAAATGGGTGCGCCGCCGCAAGATAAAGCAGGCGACAAGCTGATTCAGGTTACAGGCTCGGGACTCTCGGGGCCGTTCATTCGCCGGCCGGTGATGACAGTCCTGTTGACCTTGTCGGTTATCGTTGCCGGCCTTGCCACTTACGGCAAACTCGCGGTCAACGATCTGCCCGCGGTTGATTACCCGGTTATCCAGGTCACCTGCGCCTATCCTGGCGCCAATCCGACCACCATGGCGAACAACATCGCCACGCCGCTCGAGAAACAATTCCTGCAAATTCCAGGGCTCGACATCATCACGAGTGCAAGCACGCAGGGGAACACGTCGTTCACGCTCCAGTTTGTTCTCAGCAAAAGCATCATTGACGCTGCCACAGACGTGCAGGCTGCGATCCAGCGGGCAACCGGGAAGTTGCCTCTCGATCTGCCCAGCCCGCCGACGTTCACAAAGACAAATCCGAACGATCAGGCGATTTACCTGGTCGGTTTGCTTTCCGATACGCTGACCGATGGCGATCTTTACAAATATGCGTCCACCGCCGTGGCACAACGCATCGCGATCTTGCCCGGTGTATCGCAGGTGAATATCTACGGCGTTCAGAGCGCGATTCGAATCAAAGCTGATCCCGCCGGGCTCGCTTCGCGCGGATTGACCATGGACGATCTTGCCAGCGCGATCAAAGCGGGAACAGTTTACTCTGGCGCCGGCCAATTCGACGGGGCGCACCGTACATTTGTTCTTCTGCCGAACGGGCAAATCGATCAGGCGGACGGATATCGTAATCTGATTGTCGCACGAAACAGAGATGGCTCGCCCGTTTATTTGCGCGACGTGGCCGAGGTTCGCCAAAGCGTACAGGACGAGCGACTCTCCCGCACATTTTGGATGCGCGGTTTTAATCCGCCCGGCTCCGTCGTCGTGCTGGCCGTCTCGCGACAGGCGGGCGCAAACGCGGTTGAGGTAGCGAACTCTGTCAAAGCGCTCTTTCCCGAAATACGCGCGAGTCTTCCGGGATCGATCACACTTGTCCCGGTATTCGACCGGTCCCAGAGCATTGTCGATTCCGTTCACGATGTGCAATTCACGCTGATGATCGCATTCATTCTGGTCGTAATGGTGATCTATATCTTCCTTGGACGCGCCACGGATACGCTCATTCCCGCGGTTGCGCTCCCGCTCTCTTTGCTGCTGACGGTCGCCGTCATGTACATGCTCAACTATTCCGTCAACAATTTGACCCTGATGGCGCTGACATTAGCAATCGGATTCCTGGTCGATGACGCAATTGTGTTTCTGGAAAACGTCGTGCGTCGCGCGGAGCACGGCGAATCGATTCTGAAAGCCGCTTTCAACAGCGCTGGCGAGATCTCCGTCACCATCATGTCGATGACGCTGTCGCTGGCTGCGGTTTTTATTCCTCTGGTGTTTTTGCCTGGTTTGCTTGGTCGAATTTTCCGTGAATTTTCGGTTACGATTATCGTCGCTATTCTCGCTTCGGGACTTATTTCGTTAACACTCACTCCGCTGATGTGCGCACGCATTCTGGGCGAACGCAAAGCCGGACATAAGCGCGCACGCATGGAAAAATGGACCAGCGATTTCATCCAACGCGTGATCGCAGCGTATGGCAGGGCCCTGGACAAATTTCTCGATCGCGCCTGGCTAACCGTTCCGATCCTCCTCGGATGCATTGTCGGGCTCTGGTTTTTCTTCACTCATTTGCCGTTCACCTTACTGCCCCCTGGAGACAGCGGTTTCATCAGGGGAGTTTTCATTGCGCAGGAAGGTTCTTCACCCGCGCAAATGCGTGCCTATCAGCAGCAGGTGAATCAGAAACTCAAGGACGATCAAAACATCGGACAGTTTTTCACCCTCGCAGGCTTCGCCGCTCGGACTTCGTCGTCGCAGGGTCTGATTTTTTGCTTTCTCAAACCCAGAAGTCAACGCCTGCCAATCGAGCAGTGCATCCCGCAGTTGCAGAAATCGATCAGCTCAATTCCGGGCATAACCGCGGTCTTGCAGCCAAACCCGGTGCTGCAAATCAATGTCGGCGCGACCAGTCAGACGCAGGGGCAATACGCCTATACGCTCAGTGGCATTGTGCCCGATGAAGTTTACGCGGCCGCCGATCAGTTGATGACGAAACTAAAGACTTTCAAAGGCTTCGCTTCCGTCCGCTCCGATTATTACAACAGCACACCGAATCTCACCGTCGATATCGATCGCGAGCGCGCGGCTACTTACGGTGTTTCTACTTCCGCCGTCCAGAGTTTGCTGCGCACCGCTTACTCGCAGAATTATGTTTATTTAATCAAGCAACCCGAGGATCAATACCAGGTAATTCTCGAGGTGAAGGACAACGAGCGCGCCCAGCCGGCCGATCTCAATAATCTCTACGTGCGCAGTAACACCGGCGGCACGTTCAGCGCCAGCGGAGCAGGCGGCGGAACGATCGCGACCACTACTGGCACTGCCGCCAACCTTGTGCCGCTGCGTGCCGTAACATCGACCAAGCAGGTCGTTGGTCCGCAGGCGGTCAATCACTTCAATCAATTCACTAGCGTGACTATCAACTTCAACTTGCTGCCAAACGTTGCGATTGGTGATGCCACGAAATTCATCGAAGACAGCTTCGCACAAGTGCACCAGCAAATCCCCAGTGTGCAAGCCACGTTTCAAGGTGAAGCGCTTGTCTTTCGCCAACTCTTTAAGTCGCTGCCGCTGCTCCTACTCTCGGCGATTTTTGTCATGTATGTGATTCTGGGAATTCTTTACGAAAGCTACGTCCATCCGATCACCGTGCTTTTCCCCGCGATCGTGCCAGCGGTCGTGGGCGGTTTATTCACGCTCTGGGCTTTTGGATCAAGCTTGTCTCTTTACAGCGTTATTGGTTTGTTTCTTCTGCTCGGCATCGTAAAGAAGAACGGAATACTGGTGGTCGATTTCGCGCTCAAACGAATCGACGAGGGGTTGAGTCTGCGGGAGGCAATTCACGAAGCCAGTCTGGAGCGCTTTCGCCCTATCATGATGACCACTCTCGCCGCTCTTATGGGCGCGGTGCCGCTTGCGCTCGGGTTCGGGCACGACGCCTCGGCGCGGCGTCCGCTTGGCCTTGTCATTGTCGGTGGCCTGATTTTCTCACAAATGATCACGCTTTTTGTGACGCCGGTAATTTATCTCTGGCTCGAATGGTTCCAGGAGCATGTCCTCGACAGAGTGCCATTTCTGCGCAGCGCGCACATGCATCACGAAGGTGAGCCCACGCCAAGCGGCGACGGTGAAGTGCGCGAGCCGGTGCCCGCCGGGGTGGCATAATCTTGCAGAGTAGATCGAGATGCGTGCGATGGTCCTCGAGAAACCGCGGCGGCCGCTCGCCCCGCAGGATGTTCCGAAGCCGAAGCCTGACGCTGGACAATTGCTCGTACGCGTGAACGCGTGCGCGGTTTGCCGCACCGATCTCCACATTGTCGATGGAGAATTGGCCAACCCGAAGCTGCCGTTGATCCCAGGACACCAAATTGTCGGGCGCATCGAACGAACCGGGACAGGCGTCGAAAAATTTTCGCTGGGCGAGCGTGTCGGAATTCCGTGGCTCGGCTGGACCGACGGCGAATGTGTTTATTGTCGATCCAACCGCGAAAATCTTTGCGATCGTGCGCTCTTCACGGGCTACACCATCGACGGCGGTTACGGCGAATTCGTTGTCGCGGACGCGCGATTTTGTTTTCATTTGCCCGACCAATACGACGATGTCGACGTTGCGCCGCTGCTGTGCGCTGGAATGCTTGGTTATCGTTCGTATCGCAAGACGGGCGACGCGCGCCGGCTCGGCGTTTACGGTTTTGGCAATGCTGCGCACCTGATCGCGCAGATTGCGATTTACCAGGGCCGCGAAGTCTTTGCATTCACGCGACCGGGCGACAAAGCCGGTCAGGAGTCGGCGAGAAAATTGGGCACAATGTGGGCTGGCGGTTCCGATGAAATGCCGCCAGTGAAACTGGATGCCGCAATCATCTTTGCGCCAGTCGGAGAACTTGTGCCGCTGGCGCTGCGCGCGCTCGCCAAGGGCGGCATTGTGGTTTGTGGCGGGATTCACATGAGCGATATCCCATCGTTCCCGTATGCCGATCTTTGGGGCGAACGCGTGATTTGTTCGGTAGCAAACCTGACCCGTCGCGATGGCGAAGAATTTTTCGAGATCGCGCCGCGTGTTCCAGTGCGCACCGAAATCGAAACTTTTCCCCTGGAAGAGGCCAATAGCGCGTTAGATCGATTCCGTGCTGGCAAGCTCAAGGGGACTGCGGTGCTACGAATGTCGTCAACATAAACCGCGTAATCGCGGCCAACTGTGGTGGGGCAATACCCAAACCTGCCCGGGAGGAAGTCGAACGGGAGGCGACAAACGCAGGTTCCGCTTCTACCTCACCGCGCTTCTCGGCGCGCGGGGGCGGACCACTTTTACAAAATCGCCGGGCGCGCGTTTCTCATCGTCTGGAGCTGCGCCGGCAGCATTGGCGAGTGCTTCTTCTTCCGCGGAGAGAAACGGTTTGAACCGATTCTTATCGATCGCTTTCATGAAGGCTTCATGTGGGGAGACGATGCCCTTCTTGAGCAATGTCCAAATTGTGTCGTCCATGAATTGCATACCCTGAGCCTTTCCGGAAACGATCACATCCTGGAGCTTTTGCGTCGCTCCTTCACGAATGATGGCAGCGACGGCAGCATTCGCCATTAGAATTTCGTTTACCGCGATTCGGCCTGGCCGGTCAGATCTTTTTAAAAGCAATTGCGCAACAACGCCGCGAAGTGAGTTCGCAAGCATGGCGCGCGCCTGCGGTTGCCGGTCGGCTGGGAAGACGTCCACCATACGATCAATCGTCTTGCGAGCGTTGTTCGTATGCAGCGTGCCGAACACGAGAAGGCCGGTCTCGGCCGCAGTGAGCGCGAGGGAGACCGTTTCGAGATCGCGCATTTCCCCCACCAGCACAATATCGGTGTCCTCGCGCAGTGCCGCCTTGAGCCCAGCGACAAACGAACTCGAATTCCCAGGCACTTCCCGCTGCGTGATCGTGCTTCGCTTATTGTCGTGCACGAATTCGATCGGTTCTTCGATTGTCACGACATGCTTGGAAAAGTTTTGATTGATGTAGTCGACGAGCGCGGCTTGCGTCGTCGTTTTGCCGGAACCGGTTGGGCCGGTAACAAGGACAAGGCCGCCGCGCAAGTGGGCAAATTCTTTTACAACCACAGGAATCCCCAACTCCTCGAGTGTAGCAATCTTGGTGGGAATCAGACGAAACGCCGCGCCGTAACCATTCGACTGCTTGAAATAATTACTGCGAAAGCGAGACGCCTCGTCCATCTCGTAAGCGAAATCGAGATCCCCGCGTTGCTCAAAAATTTCCCAGTTGTGCGGACCGCAAACTTCGCTCAGCATCTGCACGGCTTCCTCGCGTTTCACCGGCTCCGCGCGGATGGGCATGATATCGCCATGCATGCGCATTTTCGGCGGTTCTCCTTCGCCGACGTGCAGATCGGATCCGCCGTGCTTGACAATTACACTTAGAAATTGATCGAGATAGGCCATGTGAGAAGTGAAAAGCAAAAAGTAAGAAGTAAAAAGTCGGAGGTCACATTTTAAGATGCTGGCGCATTATGTGTTTCTGGTCGGCGCGCGCGTAGGCTTCTTCCGTGCTAATCAGGCCGCGGTCATAAAGATCGATCAACGTATCATCCATCAAACGCATGCCTTGTTTTTTACCGGTCTGAATAATGCCGGGCAACATGTATGTTTTCGCTTCGCGAATGACGTTGGCCACAGCCGGCGTATTCGTGAGAATTTCCAGCGCCAACACGCGGCCGGTGCCATCGGCCCTCGGAATCAGCTGGTGACTAATGACTCCGCGCAATGATTCGCTTACCATCACCCGGATTTGCTCCTGTTGATCGGCCGGAAATACATCGAGTAATCGATCCAGGGTGCGCGAAGCATTGCTCGTGTGCAGTGTTGCCAAAACAAGATGCCCTGTCTCGGACGCGGTGATGGCAAGTGAAATCGTCTCCAAGTCGCGCATTTCGCCAACCATGATCACGTCTGGATCCTCTCGCAACGAAGCGCGTAGCGCCGCGGCGAAAGACTCGGTGTGCGTGAAGACCTCGCGTTGCGACACGTGGCAGTTTTTCGACGTGATGATGTACTCGATCGGATCCTCGAGCGTGATAATGTGATCGCGCCGCTCCATATTTATTTGCTCGATCATCGCCGCGAGCGTCGTCGATTTACCGGTGCCGACTGAACCTGTCGCTAAAATCAGGCCGTTTTGATAGCGGGTGAGTAACTTGAGATGCTCGGGCAACCCCAGCTCATCCATCGTCCGCACCTTTGAGTTGATCACGCGGAAAACAATTTCGATTCCGAGCCGCTGCCGGACAACACTAGTGCGATAGCGGGCGAACTCGTTTGCATACGCAAAATCGGAGTCTCCGCGCGTGTTGAGTTCCGTTTTGTACACATCAGGAACAAAACTTTCGGCCAGGGCCGCGGTTTGCTCGCCGGTTAGTGGCGGTGCGTCGGGCCAGATCGGCTCCAAGGTTCCATGCAAACGCCAGATGGGCTGCGCGTTCACAGCCAGATGGACATCGGACGCGCCGGCCTTTTGCCCGATCTCGAGATATTCATCCACATGTCCAAGCGGATGCGAGTCGACTGGAATGTCTGGAACTTTTGCAATCATTGCGTGCTGTCGAGATGATTATGCGAAGGGGCGCGCGCGTAAATCCTAAAACAAACGATTAGAAGCAGTTTTAGGATTCGATTCTCCATGCAGGGAGGCAAGGATCAGGGTAAATCGCGCTGGCAACGGTGCGTTTAAGGCCTTCTACCTTCTTACTGCACGCCACCGACCTGCGTAATCCGTCAGTCGATTTTTGAGAAAATCGACAATCACGGGTCGGAGCATGCTTGCCGCGATTTTCGATGCACCGAGGATAAATCCAGCTTCGAGAAATTTCTTCTGGCGTTTTCCGCCCCTTTTTGCATCGACGTAGATTTTTTTCTTTCGCACCGGCAACAGGACAATCAGTGTGCCGACTGCGGCTGCGGCTGTAATCCAGGAAACTGTTTGTTCTCGAAACGACCTTCGGAGCTTTCGCGGAAAATCCAGTTCATAGTGCAGACCACGCAAATCACTTGCCACACGCTCACGAGAATGGGCGATCTCTGCCCTCAGCTCGTCGGTTGATCTGTTGCGTCCAGATTTTTCAGCCATTCGCGATCTTTCTTTAATTCGGAGACCGTCGCGCGAAAGAGCGGCTTGGTCATCCGACTGCGCGCGACCAGGAGCAAAGCCAGCGCAATTATAAAATGCGCTCCCGCAGCCATCAATGCAGTCCATAACCACGAAATCCCAGCGAGGTGTGCCAGACCGACTACGGCGCTTGCGATCAGAAACACATAACCAAACACACAAAGGATGAGCGCCAAAAGTAGACAACTTGCGAGCACCAGTAGTTGCACAAGAGCCGCTTTCGATTCCTCGGCGAGAAGGGCAAAGCGGCTTTCGAAAAAGTCCGCCAGTGCGCTCGTAAGTGCCAGCAGGTTTTGGAGCAACCCTGCATGTCCCGCAGGATTGCGGGACCGAGTGGTCTCGCTGATCATTCGACCGCAGCGCGATTAACGTCGGAAGATCAGGCCCAGGACGAACCCGATTCCGAGCGCTGTGAACACCGCCTTCGTCGGGTTTTCGCGCACGTATTGCTCCGCGTCTTCCTGAAATGTGCGGACGCGATCCCGCGCATCACCCAACGCTTGTTCTGCTTTGCCCCGCGCATCGCCCCAGGCTTGTTCGGCCTTGCCGCGGTACTCTCCCGCGATAGCGCCGGCCGCGGATTTCAAATCGCCGGCTGCGGATCGCAAATCATCGGCTGCTTTGCGTGCGTGGGTTTTACTGCTCTGCAATTTGTCTTGCGCGTCTGTCATACCAGACCCGGCTTGTTCTGCTTTATTCTCTTCAGGCATTGCTAATCTCCAGTTAATTTTCTCCCTCAGTATCCGCGCGCTTCTGCCTTTCAGCAAACGCGACGGCGAACAAATGTTTCCCTGTTTGAAAACGCAATTCGTATTGTGATCACGCTTATGACATTCGGTTACTACGGGGCTGCCACAGCTCTCGCCAACGCCTACGACGTCACTGCTCGCGAAAAATGATTCGCGCCTTGGTCAAATCGTAGGGCGAGAGTTCCAATGAAACTTTATCTCCCGGCACGATCCGGATGAAATGCTTGCGCATCTTGCCGGAGATATGCGCAAGTACATTGCGTTGCCCCGGAAGATCGACACGAAACATCGTGCCCGGCAACACCTGAGTTACCATGCCTTCGGTCACGATCTGGTCTTCCTTTGGCACTCGCTGAACATACTCCTGACCGGTGCTTCGCTCAACCAGCGCGGCCAATTCATGATCTTATTGGCCCTGTTCAAGCGAAACGGCCGGCAAGTATTCGCCGAGTTCCTGACGTTCCCACCATGCGCCAGTTTGCCGATGTTCTTTCGCCGTTGTGAATCGATAACGATACAAGATTGCGCGGACGTAGCGCGGTGGCTGATTTGGAAATGGGTCATGCGCAAACAACCGAGTGACATCCGGCTTTCCCTTGAGCAAACAAATGGCGAGTCGGATAAACCAGGGATTTTGCTCTGGAGTTCCCAGCGCGGCGAACCACATCTGCCAATCGAGTCGCGGCTGATGTGGCGCGCACCAGCCAGGCGCGCGTTTTACGTCGCCGGGTTTCCATTTGAATTCGTACGGCAGCCAATCGATGCCATCTGCACTGCCTTCGATCACAATCTCGCGGCGATCCTTCGTCATTACGCGAAACAGGCCGTAACCATTCACGACCCGGAAGGGTTCGAGGTGTTCGTAAGCAAACGCGAGCCGACGCGGCCATTGCGCATCCGGCTTAAACGCAGTGAAAATGAGCCATGCATTGATCGGCAAAGAAACGATGATTACAATGATCGCGCCGAACATCGACAGGCGCGATGGCAGGGCGCGACCGCTGGGCGCGCGGGACGGGTTAGCGCGAACGGCCTGGCGGTCTGTCCCTGCGTTTCGACGCCAAACGGCGTCATCAATTAACAGCAAGCAAAGCGCGAGCGTGAGCAGATTGAAGAAGCAGTAATTACCGGTCAGCGCGATTACAAGTTGGAGAAAAATCATCAATCCAGCGGCAATCAGCCGCGGACGCCGTGGCGCCCAGATGAAAAACGGCGCGATGATTTCCACCGCCATGCAAAATCCGACCGAGAAATGTTTGAACCATTCCGGATGCTGATCTGCCCACCAGCCGAAGATCGTTGGCAGCGGTTGCGACCAGTAATGATAATCGAGTGCCGTCAGGTTCCACCAGCAATTATCGCCACTGGTGAGCTTCACCACGCCCGACATCACCATCAATTTGAAAAGAAGCAGCTTGAGCAAGAATAGAGCTGCGCGCGAAACTGGCGGTTCTTGTCCACGCTTTTGCAAAAGCTGCCATGGCGCGAGAAAGATCGACAAGAAGCCGGTCTCGAGCAGCAAAATGTCCCATTGAAAACTAAGGAATGTTTGTCCGGCAACCGTTAGCGAGAGATAAAAAACGAAAAGCGCGGTTAGAGAGATCACTGGCGCAATTCCAAAAACGAGCAACAAAGAGAAAGCAACGCCGCCGCCGCAAAGGAAATGGAGAAAGGTGTTGGTTGGGTTGAACCAGCAAAGTGTCGGCAAAAGCGAATAGGCGTGCCGGCCCAGCTGTTCATGAGCTGCCCGCAGAGATTGATTTGACGGCGAAACGCCGTTTCCTCCGATAAGTCCGTCCACTTGCAACCAAAGCGAAACAAACGCAATCAGATAAATGAGGCCGAGTGCGCGGAGAAACCACCGCCGGGCCCAGAAATAAGTTGGCGGACGAACGTCTCCTCCCCAAAGCACTCGGGTGACCGTCGAGCCGAATTTTCGGTGACGAGCGATAAGTCCATAAGCGATCTCGGAAATCGCAGCGAAACCGAGAACGTGGTCATAGCTCCAGGCCAGCCATTTTCTCGAAGATCGACAAGCTAATGAGCGATAGACAGCTTCAGCGGCAAAAAAAGTTTTACCGTCTGGTTCAATCAAAGCGACAGCGCGCTGAAATTGTTCGAGGGGAATTTCTGGAAATCGCTCCGCCGCTTCTTGATAGGTGACATAATCAACTTCGCCCGCAGTAATTTCGCGCCAGCGCTCGATCCAGCGCCTGCAAAAATGACATTCTCCGTCCCAAATCATGAGCGGCTTGGGTGGCGGATTGGTGACACGCAAATCCGATTGCGCTTTCATTGCATTCTTCTGTAGCAGCGGTTTGTGGCCGTCGCCGTTATTTCACGAGTATGCGATGCTCATTGGAGCATCGCTACAAATCAAATTCCGCCCAGACCGGGGCATGATCGGAAGGTTCTTTGCCCTTGCGCATTTCCCGATCGATTCCGGCAGCAGTGCACCTTCTCGCCAGTGATTTGCTCGCCAGAATCGCGTCGATGCGCAGCCCGCGGTTCTTCGGAAAGGATAGCATCCGATAATCCCACCAACTAAAAAGACCGCCTTCTTTGTGATGTAGTCGCAGCGTATCCTTCAAACTGGCCTCGCATAATTGGCGGAACGCTGTCCGTTCACCATCAGAACACATAATCGCGTCGCGCCACAGCTCAGGATCGTGAACATCGACATCTTCCGGTGCAACATTGAAATCGCCGCAGACAATCAGTTCGGCAGATTCTTCTTTCGACAAACACGCTCCCAACCGTCCATACCAATTTATTTTGTAATCGTAGGCGGGTGAACCGACCGCCTGGCCATTCGGCGCGTAAACCGAAAAGACGCGCATATTCTCGATTCCAGCTGCGATGACTCGCGCCTGAGGATCGACAACTTCATCACAAAGCGATGAACGCACATCATGCAACTCGTTTTTCGAAAGAATCGCAACGCCATTGTACGATTTCTCGCCGTGGTAAACGGACTGATAACCAGCTGCTTGCAAAGCGAGCACTGGAAATTGTTCGTCCGGACATTTCGTTTCCTGCAAACAAACGATGTCCGGCTTGTTTGCCTCGAGCCACGCAAACAAGCGGTCCTGGCGTTTGCGCAATGAATTGATGTTCCAGGACGCGACTCTCATCATTTGCCGTAGCGGCGGTCTATGACCGTTGGAGTAGTTACCGGCCAAAAATTATAGTCGGCGTCATAGAGTGCCTCTACAGTTCCATCTCGATGCCCGGGGTGGGTACGATGACTTCCGTCTTCGGAAGATCGACAATCAATGTTGCTCGCATCCATTCGACAGCCCGCGGGTCGCCGTGCACGAGGACGATTTTTGCCGGAGAAAGTCTTTTTGCGTAACCGACCAACGCCTCGCGCGTTGCGTGCGCGCTAAATTGAAATTGTTCGATATTGCAATGCACACGCTGCGCCGGTTTGTCAGGATCGAGCATTACATCCCCGCCTGGGGGTGCGTCGCGCAGGAGACCTGCCGGAGATTCGGGATCGGCGTAGCCAACAAAAAAAATCGAGTGCTGCGGATTCTGGACAAGACGCCGTGCGAAAATGTTTGAGAGAGTTTTGGGCGTCATCATTCCACTTGAGAGCGCGTAAATTCGACCGGAGCGGACGGGCGCATCAAGAATGGTTTGACCATTCAGAACAAATGGCGCCACTTCGTTCATTAATTGCAAACGCGGCAGTTGCCGCCGGCTGATGTGCGCTCGGCGATCGTAAATATCGGTCATCTTGGAACTGAGTCCGCCGATGTAAATTGGAAATTCCGGCAGCAATTGTTCGCGGCGGAATCTATAAAACATCGCAAGCACCTCTTGCGTTTTGCCCAGTGCGAAAACGGGAAGCAGAACGCACCCGCCGCGCGTAAAAGCTTTATCAATTGCTTCCACCAGGCGGCGTTCCTCCCCGGCGCGCGTCCAATTTGCAGGTTTGGCGTGATCGCCTCGCGTGCATTCCATGATTAAGATGTCGATCTTTTCTTCCGGGAAAATCGCTGTCTCCATGATCGTTTGGTTGTCAAAATTGACATCGCCCGTGTAAAAAATCGTGCGGCCTTCGGTGCGCAGGAGAATTCCGGTGGAGCCGAGGACGTGGCCCGCATCAAAGAATTCAAATGTCAGTGCGTTTGTTTTTCCCTGGGGCGCCCGCTCGCCGGAGATCGAAAGGCGTTGCCGCAGTGGAGACCAATGCCAAAGCTTGGACGCGCGATCGATTTCGCGATGGGAAAAAAGCGGATAGAACGTCGCGCCGATCTCCTCCCGCTGCCGCGTCATTACGTTGACCGAGTTATGTAAAAGGGTGCTGCCGATTTCTGCGGTCGCTTCCGTCATGAAAATGCGCGCGCCTGGCTGCCGTCGCATCAGCACCGGCAACGTGCCGATGTGGTCTTGATGGGCGTGTGAGATCAGGATCGCTTCGATCTGTCGGTCCGCGATGGGTTTCAAATTTGGCAGCGCATCCTCGCCAACGTTTTTAGGATGCATCCCGCAATCGAGCACGAGGCGATGGCCCCCGATCTCTAGATAATATGAGTTTGCGCCGATTTCGGTCCGGCGTGTGAGATTGATGAACTTCAAGGAGTCTGCGCCTCGTCGCATTTTCAACATTTCTCGCGAGGAGGCAATTTTATCCTAACGAATCGAACTACTCAGTGCGTTTAGATCATTGTCCAGCGGAGCAAGTGGCAAAACAACGAATGGGCCGCGCCCAATCCAATATGAACGGGCAATTTCACGCATGGTCTAAGTCTCAAATCCGATGAAAACGGTTCCGAGGGAGGACGCTAATCAAAAGAATCATTTCGAGCAGGACATCTGCATCCATATTTTTACTGTCTCATCCGCAATGGTCGGCGTTTGTTTGACTGTCATTGGGCTCGTTCGTGTCGTCGTCACCCTCGGGAAGGCGGATACACTCGCGGATGATTGTCTCGCGATGGACGCACTGTTATTTCTGACCTCATGTCTCCTTTCCTACTGGGCGCTCCGCTCTCGCGGGCTGCGTCGGATGCATCGACTTGAGCGAATAGCAGACGGTATATTTATCTTCGCAATGATCGGGATGGTAGCGATTTGTGCGCTCATCACTTATTCCATCGCTATACCGAGTTATTGATACGCAAAGAGAACTAAAGCAATTCTCGAAAAATTCGCATCCAGTTGTCGCGCAGGATCTTTGCGATGTTCTCGTCGCTAAATCCGTGCTCGATCAATTTGCGAGTCAGATTTCGCGCATGCGAGTGATTATTCAGATCGGGAATGAAGTGAGGAGTTGTAAACTTTACCGCCAACTCTTCTTTCGCTGACTCCGACCATTGACGGTAAATGAATTCGAAGAAATCGAAGCCGATGGCGACACATTCAATACCAATTAAATTCGCAATGTGCTCGAGGTGATCGACGTAGCGATCGAGAGTCGCCTCGTCTTCACGCGAACTGACGAGCACGGAATTAACGCCAATCACTCCGCGCCGCTTGCCGATCATCCGAATCTGCTCGTCGCTGATATTGCGTTCGATGTCGTAGTAACGCCGCGGGTTGGTGTGTGAGACGATCACGGGTTTCGTTGTGATCGCCAGAATTTCCTCGAAACCGGCGGGGTTGATGTGGGCAAGATCGACAATCACACCGAGTGCTTGGCATTGCTGGACCACGTCGCGACCAAACGCGGTCAAGCCGTCCCGCGGAGAACCAGTTGGCGCGAAAATTCCGCCATCGCCCGCAGCGTTGCGACGGGCATGAGTAAGCCCAATCACGCGAACGCCAAGCTCGTAAAAGACGCGAAGCAATTCCAAATCAATGCCGAGCGGCTCGACTCCTTCCATTGTAATCAGCAGCGCAATCTTCCGATCCTTGCGCGCATGAAGAATCTCCTGATAGCTTTTGCAAATGGCGAAACGGGCGCATTGTTCCGCCTCCGCATAAACTCGGGCGATCTGATCGAGCGCTACGCGCAAACCCATTTCCGGCATATAGCGGTCCTCGATGTAAATCGCTGCACCGAGAACGCCGATATTGCCCGCTTCGAGCTCTGGCAAATAATCGGTCGCCAGTATGTTTCTGCGGTCGCGTTTCTCGTACAAATCCATCGGCATGTCGAAATGAAGATCGATAACTCCATCCGCGTGCAGCTGATCGATTCGCTCTTCGATGGATTTTTCTGTAGCGGTCATTGTTTGGCGACCTGTCAGCCGCGCTGCAAAAATAAATCGCTCCGACACTTCACGCAGATCGCCCTTCGAGCAAAACAAAACAGCCGCCGACGCCATGAAGCGTTACGGCTGATTCTGAATTACAGCTGTTCGCGAAGTCGCAGCTTATCCAGCGGCTTGCGCTTCGAATTGTCGGCCGCAAAAGCAATCGGCTCGACCCATGGCGATGATCTATGACCGACAGATTGATCGGCAATAAAAGTGCGACGGCGGCGCACTGCGCTACGAGCTTTACTTGCTCAGCTCGAGCATCCGCAGAATCGGTGTCTCCGCGCGTTTGCGCAACGGCTCGGGCAAAGTGATTTCCGGCTCCATATTCAAGAGCGCATCGTAAGCTTTCTCGAGCGTATTCATTTTCATGAAACGGCACTCGCCGCAGAAGCAGTTGTCGGTCGGTCCGGGAATGAATGTCTTGTCGGGAATCTCTTTGCGCAGCCGATGCAACAGGCCTGCTTCGGTAACGACGATGATCGCATCCGCAGGCGACTCCTTGCAGAAGGTCACCATTTTTTCGGTGGAACAGACTTCATCGGCGAGCATGCGCACGGCGTAAGTGCATTCCGGATGCGCGACGACGGGGGCGTCCGGATATTCCTCGCGAATTTTGTTGATGCTGCGCGCTGTGAACTCGACGTGGATATAACAAGTGCCCTGCCACAAATCCATTTTGCGCCCGGTCCGTTCCATCACCCACGCGCCCAGGTTCTGATCGGGCACGAAAAGAATGTTTCGATCAGCCGGCGCTGATCTCACGATTTTGTCCGCGTTACCGCTCGTACAAATCACATCAGAGATCGCTTTGACTCCCGCGCTGCAATTGATATAGGCGATCACGTAATAGTTCTTGTCCGCGTGCTCTTGCAAAAACTGCGCCAGTTTTTCCGGCGGACACGATTCAGAGAGCGAACAACCGGCATCGAGGTCAGGCAAAATCACGCGCTTAGTTGGATTAATGATCTTTGCTGTTTCCGCCATGAAATGGACACCGCAAAACAAGATCACATCCGCGTGCGTTTTGGCCGCTTGATAACTTAGACCTAACGAGTCGCCGACGAAATCGGCAGCATCCTGCAGCTCCGGCACCTGATAATTATGTGCGAGGATTACGGCGTTCCGCTCGCGCTTAAGCTCCTTCAGGTCTTCGGCAAGATCAATGCCAGTCCGGTCCGCCAATCGGACGGATTCGTCCTGCGGCGAACTCGGACCACCGTAATTTATGCCGGCACTTACCATCGGCTAATATCGCGGTTCTCCGCCGATTTACAAACTTGCCTGTAGACAAATTGTAGGGCGTTTCTGTGAAACGCCGAACTAAGGTCATGGCGTCTAACACAGACGCCCTACAAGAGTGATGCGCGCATCGCATCAATTGGCGCTTCGCGGTTGAACCAAATGGAAAACGAGAGCGCCCCTTGATGCAGCAACATCGAGAGTCCATTTGCGCCCCGCGCGCCGGCTTCATCGGCGGCGCGAAGGAAAGACGTTCTCGATGGGCCATATACTGTGTCGAAAACTATGTGATGCGGCGCGAGCAACCGCGCCGGAATCGGCGATGGATCGCTCGGATTCATTCCAAGCGGCGTCGCATTCACAATAAGATCGACATGCGCAAGTTGCGCACGCAATGCCGCTTCATCCCACAGCACTGCTTCGAGGCGCGCCACAGGACCAAGCACCCGCGGTCCAGCAAAAAACGGCCCCAGTCGTTCCGCGAGCGCCTTTGCTTTTTCCAGAGTGCGATTGACGAGGACGAGACGTTCACAATTTTCGAGCGCGCACTGCCATGCAATCGCATGGCCCGTTCCGCCGCCCGCCCCAATCAACATCACCCGTAGATCGCGAACGTCGACTGAGAATTCGCCGCGAATGGCGCGCACGAATCCTTCACCGTCGGTGTTCGAAGCGATCAGTTGTTTATCCCGAAGGCGAATCGTGTTCACGGCGCCGGCGCGCATTGCTCGATCATCCGCTTCGTCGATCTGCTCGAACCCGGTGATTTTGTGTGGCACGGTCAAATTGATTCCGATGAAGTCGAGCTCGCGCAAAAAGCGCAACGCGGATCTCAATTCGTTCGCTCGAATATGAAAGCGCGCGTATTGCATGCCGATCTCACATTGCTTGAGCGCGGCGTTCTGCATTTGCGGCGAGAGGGAATGCGCGACTGGGTCACCAAAGACGCCAAGACGGATTGGCGGATCGACATCACGCGCCGCTTCCCGCCAATTTTCGAGATCAGCGAGCGTATAACGCTCGGTCGTAGTTTCCTTTTTTTTCATTCGGGCGGGCATGGTCGCCATGGTGACTGGTACCCCAAAAATCAGACGCGACAGCGCGCGTCTCTCCAAGTCTTCTTCATTCCGCGCTGAGCTTCGCAATCATCCGTTGAAATCGCTTGATCACGCGCTCTTTGCCCATCACTTCCAGCATGTGATAAAGGCTGGGACCGACGCTGCGACCGCTCACCGCGACACGCGCCGGATGAACAAGATCTCCGGTCTTGCAACCGAGCTTTTGGGCAAGATTTTTTAGGGTCGACTCGAGAGTCTCGAGATTCCAATTCTCGATCCTGGCGAACTCGTCGCGTAACACGATCAATCGCTCCGCCGCTTCGGGCTTGCCAAAAACTTTCTCGACTGCTGCCGGGTCGAACTCGTAATCCTCGATGAAAAAGTAGCGAGTCCATTCCGATACATCGCTGAGAAGCTTAATCTTCTCCTTCACAATCGACAGGACCGCGCACAAATAATTTTTGTCGGAGACGTCGATATCAGCCTTTTCCAGGAACGGACGGGCGAGTTCGATGAAACGATCGAGCGACATTTGCGTGATGTATTGGCCGTTGAGCCAAAAACATTTGTCGAGATCGAACGCTGCGTTGCGCCGGTTGATTTTCTCCAGCTCGAAAAGTTTTACCACTTCTTCGATGTCGATCTTCTCGCGATTGTCTTTGGGAGACCAGCCGAGCAGGCAAAGATAATTGCGCACTGCTTCCGGCACGTAACCTTGCTCGATGTAAGTGGCGACGCGGGCGCCCTCATCGCGCTTGCTCATCTTGGAGCCGTCACGGTTCAGAATAAGCGGGATATGCGCGAAATGCGGCGGCGCGGCGCCGAGCGCACGATAAAGCTCGATGTGTTTCGGTGTGTTCGAAAGGTGATCTTCACCGCGAATGACGTGCGAAATCTTCATCTCGATGTCGTCGATCACGTTCACGAAATGAAAAATCCACGAGCCGTCGGGCCGGCGGATCGTCATGTCGGGATGCGTGCCAGGATTCGTAAGATCGAAATCGATTTTTCCGCAGACGATGTCATCGACAAGCACATGCTCGCGCGGCGATCGGAATCGCAGTGCCCCCGCATCTTCGAAAATGTGCCCGCCCTCTTGAAGTTGCTTCAGATAGCGTTCGTAAATCTCCGTTCGCTCACTTTGCAGATACGGTCCCAAATCTCCGCCGGCGTGTGGACCCTCGTCCCAATCGAGGCCGAGCCAGCGCAATCCCTCATAAATCGCAGCGGCGGCCTCTTCGGTGTTGCGTGTTCTGTCGGTGTCCTCGATGCGCAAAATGAATTTGCCGCCGTGATGTCGCGCGAAGAGCCAGTTAAAAAGGGCCGTGCGCGCGCCGCCGATGTGGAGATAGCCAGTGGGTGAGGGGGCGAAACGGACGCGGACTTCGGGAGTCATTGCAGCAACAAATTAGCCACGGATTGTAGCGGCGGTCTATGACCGTCGGTCGATAAATGCGACGCTCACAGAGCGCCGCTACAGAAAATCATTCAATGAAAATCTTTCCGGCTCGCCGCCGCACATGCCGATCTTTGGGGAGATTGATCTTTGCAATCTTCGCATCGAGGAGCGAGCGGACACCTTCGATTACGTCAAAGCCGATGTCAGCGATGCTTTGCTCGCGCAGCCATGTCATGATGAAGCGCCGTTGCAACGCAGTCGGCAGGCCGCGGAGTTTTTCGACCGACAAACGCTGATGTCTTGCATCGGGATGTTTGGCCATTCTGTCGATCCAAGCTTCTTCTTCCGCTGCAATCGTCGCCGCGCGCCAGATGCTCGGCCGGATTTTTCGACCGAGCGTTTTCTCCAAATAAGGAATGATGCGTCGGCGAAGCCGATTGCGCAGCGGAGCAAGATTTTTATTCGAAGCATCTTCTCGGAACTTTAGCCGATACTTTCGGACATATCGGTCAATCTCGTCACGCCAGACTCCGAGGAGCGGCCGGACGATTGTTAGATCGACATCTTCGATACTGCGCATGGAAATTTCCCGCATGGCGGCGAGACCGATGAGGCCAGCACCGCGAAAAAGATTAATCAAAAACGTCTCGACCAGATCGTCGGCATGATGTCCGAGAAAAATCGTGTGACAGCGTTTTTGTTTCGCGACTTTTGCAAAGAATGAATAGCGCGCATCGCGCGCGGCGGCTTCGATAGACATTTTTCTATCGTTGGCGACCGCGCGAACATCCGCGGATCCGATTTCAAGATCGAGATCGTACTTCGCGGCGAGTTTTTCGACAAAGCGCGCGTCGGCAGTGCTCGAGCGTCCGCGCAACTCGTGATTCAAGTGGCAGATGATTAGCTTCTTGTAACCAACATGGACAAGGTGATGAAGGAGCGCGACGGAATCGCGTCCGCCGGAAACGCCGATGAGATGGCGCGCGTCCGGCAAGAACCTGCGAAACAGAGTTGTCTTAGTTTGAATCCAATCCATCCGGCCGTTGCATCCAACGTTCAAAGGTTAACGATGAACGATCACCGGCATTTAGACAAAATGAGAAGTCGGCGGCGTCTTCATCATAAAAGGAGAGTCCCATATTATGAACAACGAACATGAATCTACATACACGCTCCTGGTTCGCTCGGAAGAGACGGGCTGGAACATCATGGAAGCGGTGCTTTACGGGCTTGTCGGGTTGAGCGCGATTGTTTCGATTTGGCAGTTCGCCCAACAACCAAATTCGCTGCCGATTGACGGACTAACGTTAAGGCCTCATGACCGGGGGAAGCAGAGCGTTTGGATTGAGTCTATGGAGCCTCATTTGACAATGAATGAACGTTCATTCATTGTTCAGGCTTCATGGCTCAACCGCAAATAGACCATAGCGCCGATCGACGGACGCAGATTCTTGACGCGGCCCTGGTGTGCTTCGCCAAGCGAGGATTTCACCAGGCCAGCATGCACGACATCAGCGCGGAGGCTGGGATCAGCGTCGGCCTTATTTATCGCTATTTCGAGAACAAGGACGCCGTCATTTCCGCAATGGCCGATCGGCACAAAACAGAAATTCACGAAGTGCTGGAGCGCGCGCAACAGGCGCCGACGCTGCTTGAGTCGCTGGAGATTTTGTTTACCGCGCATTGCTGCGAAAACGAGCCGCGAGTTATCTCAGCCTTCGTTGTCGATCTTTACGCAGAAGCATCGCGCAATCCGCATGTGGCCGACTTGGTCCGCGACGTTTTGCAGACGGCGATGGATGGCGTGACCGATTTGATCGCGCGCTCGCCGGAAGTGGGGAGCGCCGCAGATGGCCTAAAGCCTCATGAATTGGCAGAACTGATTTTTGCTGTCTCGCGTGGAATGTTGATGCGCGACGTCTTGCAACCACAGACGATGACGGCAGCGGAAAGGCGTGCGCGGCAGCTGGAAGTGACGCGAAGACTTTGGCGTCTGCTTTTCACGGGCCAAGCCCAACCGACTTATGCATGACGTAGCGAAATCTTTGATGATGAAACCGGTGCGGAAAAAAATGTGGATTGCGATCGCGGCGGTCGCAGGTCTGGCGGTTCTCCTCATTCTGATCAAAGGCTTGCAGATTTTTACGATGATCTCGGCCAAGCAGCCGATACCGGTGGAAACCGTGACGAGCGCGGTCGTGAAAGAAGAAGATTGGGCGCCGATGCTGTCGGCGGTGGGAAGCGTCAGTGCCGTTCAAGGCGCTGTCGTGTCGACCGAGTTGGGCGGCATGGTCAGCGAAATCGGATTTCAAAACGGTACTCTGGCAAAGAAAGGGGATCTGCTCGTCAAATTAGACGCCTCGCAGGAGGAAGCACTTTTGCGATCGGCGGAAGCAGAAGTAGAACTAGCGCGTACGGATTTGGAGCGAACTCGCGACCTTGCCGCAAAAAAGGTAGTTTCGAATTCTGATCTCGACGCCGCCGAATCAAAGTTCCGAAGACTGACTGCCGTCGTCGACCAGATGCGGTCCAACATTAGGAAGAAGGCGATTGTGGCGCCGTTTGATGGGCAGCTCGGGATTCGGCAGGTGAACATTGGTCAGATGATCAACTCCGGGCAGCCAGTGGTTCCGCTGCAATCGCTCGATCCGGTCTTTGCTGACTTCGCGCTTCCGCAGCAGTATTTTTCAAAATTATCTCAAGGTCTTGAAATTCGCGTCACGACAGATGCAATGCCGGGTCGGGTTTTCAATGGAAAGTTGACGGCGGTGAATTCGATGGTCGATGTAGCGACGCGAAATGTTTTGGTGCAGGCAACTCTGGCTAATCCAGATCACGCGCTGCGACCGGGAATGTTCGCGAAAGTCGAGGTGGTGTTACCGGAGAAAGAGCGCGCGCTTGTCATTCCCGGTTCGGCTATTTCCTACGCGCCTTTTGGCGATTCGGTTTTTGTGATCGAGAAACAGAAGGATCCGAAGACCGGGAAGGAATCGCAAACGATCCGTCAGCAATTCGTGCGCGTGGGTGAAGCGCGCGGCGATTTGGTTTCAATCACGACCGGATTAAAACCCGGCGAAATGGTCGTGGGCACGGGCGTGTTCAAACTGCGCAACGGAATGGCCGTGACGATCAACAACGATCTCGCACCCAACCCGCAGGTTTCGCCAACGCCGGCGGATACGTGATGATAAAGTGACGGCTTCCCAGTCCACAGAATGAAATCGTTCACTGACCTTTTTATCAAACGACCGGTGCTGGCGTTAGTCGTCAGCTTCGTGATTCTCATCGCTGGTTTGCAGGCGATCAAAACGATCAATGTCCGGCAATATCCGCGCAGCGACATCGCGGCGATCACAGTGACGACGGTGTATGTCGGCGCGGATGCAGAGCTTGTTCGCGGTTTTATCACCACGCCGCTCGAGCGCGCCATCGCCGCCGCCGATGGCATTGATTACATCCAATCGCAAAGCTCCCAGGGCAGCTCGCTCATCACCGCGCGCCTGAAATTAAATTACGACGCGAACAAGGCGCTCTCCGATATCAGCTCGAAAGTGGATGCGATCCGGAGGGATCTGCCGCCTGAGGCGGAAATTCCGGTGATCAACATCGAGGCGGCGGACTCGCGATTTGCCTCGGCGTATTTGAGCTTCACTTCGAACATTTTGCAGCCTAACGAAGTCACCGATTATCTCGTGCGCCTAGTGCAGCCGCGCTTGACCGCGCTCGGCGGCGTGCAAAAAGCAGACATTCTTGGCGGGCGCACTTTTGCCATGCGCATCTGGATGAAGCCGGATCGGATGGCTGCGTTAAATATCAGCCCGGCAGACGTGCGCAGCGCGCTCTCCCGAAACAATTATCTGTCCGCGGTCGGGAGCACGAAGGGTTCGCTGCTTCAGGTCAACCTGACTGCGAACACGGATTTGCACACGACTGAGGACTTCAAGAACCTCGTCGTGCGCCAGGACAAAGGAAATCTCATTCGGCTCAGCGACATCGCGGACGTGGTGTTGGGCGCGGAAGATTATAACACCGAAGTGCGCTTCTCCGGCGAGAAGGCCGTTTTCATGGGCATCTGGGTTTTGCCGAATGCGAACTCCATTGACGTAATCAAGCGCGTGCGCGCCGAGATGGAACAAATCCAGAAAGAACTTCCGACCGGCATGACCGGACAGATCGCCTACGACGCGACCGCGTACATCAACGACGCGATCCACGAAGTCGTGAAAACTTTGATCGACACGCTGCTCATCGTCATGGTCGTGATCTTTTTGTTCCTCGGGTCTTTCCGGTCTGTGGTCGTGCCGGTGGTCGCGATTCCGATCTCGCTTATCGGCGCGCTTTTCCTCATGCAACTTTTCGGCTTCACACTTAACCTGCTCACGCTGCTCGCGATCGTGCTTTCGGTCGGGTTGGTCGTGGATGACGCAATTGTTGTGGTGGAAAACGTGGAACGGCACATCCGCGAAGGAATGTCGCGCATGAACGCCGCGCTTCGAGGCGCACGCGAACTGATTGGGCCGATCATCGCGATGACGATTACGCTGGCCGCGGTTTACACTCCGATCGCGTTGCAAGGCGGATTGACTGGTGCGCTCTTCCGCGAGTTCGCGCTCACACTCGCCGGCGCGGTCGCGATCTCCGGCGTAGTGGCATTAACACTTTCACCAATGATGTCGGCACACCTTTTGCGCGCCGGGGAGGTCGACAAAGGATTCAGTGGCATCGTCAATCGGACCTTCGATCGATTCCGCGAATGGTATGGCAGCCATCTTGATCGCACACTGGCTGCGCGGCCCGCTGTGTATGCGGTCTGGATCGGACTGTCGCTTTTGGCGGTGCTGTTCTACAAAATGTCGCCGCACGAGGCGGCGCCGACGGAAGATCAGGGCGTGATCTTCGGAATCGTCACTGCGCCGGCGAACGCGACAATCGACGACACGATTCGCTATGCCGATGCCGCTGGGAAAATCTTCATGGATATTCCAGACACGCGATTCACCTTTCAAATTACAAATCCAGACCAAGGCTTTGGCGGCATGGTGTTGAAGCCGTGGGGTATTCGCAGAACGCCGACTGCTGCCTATCTACCACAGGTCCAGGCAAAACTCGGAGCTATCCCTGGCATTCAGATGTTTCCAGTGATGCCGTCCGCCCTTCCGGGCGGCGACAGTTTTCCGGTGAGCTTCATCATCGCCTCAACCGCGGACCCGGAACGGATTCTGGAATTTGCGAAGCAAATTCAGCTCAAAGCAGCGGCGAGTGGAATGTTTTTCTTCCCCCCGCAGATCGACACGAAGATCGACCAGCCGCAATCTCAAATTGTTTTCGATCACGACAAAGTGGCTTCGCTTGGTCTCGACATGCAGAAAGTCGGCGCTGATCTCTCGGCCAGCATCGGTGGCAACTTTGTCAATCGTTTCAACATTGCCGGCCGCAGTTACAAGGTCATTCCCCAGATCAAACGGATCGATCGGTTGAACCCGCAACAGTTGGAAAACATTTATGTGACCGGGCCGAACAACCAACTCATACCGCTCAGCACAGTGGCGACGATCCAACACAAGACTGTCGCCCGCTCGCTCAATCGGATGCAGCAGCTTAACGCCGTGCAGATTAGCGGTGTATCAGGTCAGTCGCTCGATGCCGCGTTGAAGTTTCTCGAAGACGAAGCACGCAAGATTTTGCCGAAAGGTTACGTCCTTGACTACACCGGCGACTCGCGTCAGCTGCGCACGGAGGGGAATAAATTTCTCCCGGCTTTTGCGCTCGCCGTCGTTTTGATCTTTCTCGTCCTCGCCGCGCAGTTCAACAGCTTCCGCGACCCATTCATTATTCTGCTCGGCTCGGTGCCGCTCGCCATGTTTGGCGCCCTACTTTTCACTTTCCTGAAAATGCCGAATCCGAACATTGCATTTTTCACCAAGGGCTGGACAACTACGCTCAACATTTATTCGCAAGTCGGTCTGGTCACGCTGGTTGGATTGGTCTCGAAAAACGGAATTCTGATTGTCCAATTCGCGAACGAATTGCAACGGCAAGGCTTGAGCAAACTGGCTGCGGTCGCACAAGCTGCGCGCATCCGTTTGCGCCCAATCATGATGACGACTGCCGCGACGGTTGCGGGTCATTTTCCGCTTACGCTGGTAAGCGGCGCCGGCGCGGCCGCGCGAAATTCCATCGGTCTCGTTCTCGTCGGCGGGATGACCATCGGAACGATTTTCACTCTCTTTATCGTGCCCTCGCTCTACATGCTCATCGCGAAAGAACACCACGAGCGCCCTGTCTCGGAAAAGGGCGAGGAACTGCCGCCGGCTGAAGATGTCGATCTTGTCCCCGAGTACGCGCCAGCTGGCGCACCGGATGGGAATGGCAATGGCTGGAAGCAAGGATGACTAAACCGTTGTTAATCCATCCCGCGATTCACCTACGCCTCCCTGGGGCAGATTAGGTTCCGCCGCCATGGCATGGCGAGGCTTCTTAACGAAGCCCCACCAGCCTTTAATCAAGCCCGTCGCTCTCAGGCGACGTTGACTTCGATCTGTTTGGGTTTGGCTTTTTCGTTCTTCGGCAGGTGCACCTCAAGGATGCCTTGCTTGAACTGAGCCTTTACTCTATCCGCGTCCGCGTCCTCCGGCAGCGCGAAAGTTCGCACAAAGCTGCCGTAGCCGCGCTCTACGCGGTGATACTTCTTCTTTTTCTCTTCTTTTTCGAACTTGCGTTCGCCCGAGATGGTAAGGACCCCGTTCTCGACAGTGACTTTTACGTCTTCCTTTCTTAACTCAGGTAATTCAGCCTTAATGACGTATTCCATGTCATCCTCGGTGATGTCTGCGAGGGGTGTCCATTCGGGCAACGTGATACTCTCTTTCCCATTTCCCCGGCGCATTGGCGTCCGGCCAAAAAGGGTCGAGAGCCGGCTCTGCAGGTCCTCCATTTCTCTTAATGGTTCCCAGCGAGTGAGTGTGTTCATCATATTAATAATCTCCTTTCATTCCTGGCGGGATTGTGTGTTTCGTTGTTCAGCCGCCAGTCGCCCCGCGTACACTAAGCACGCGGGGCGCTATTTTCTGTTTAGGCGGCTCGCTGTTGGCGAGGGGATTGTTGTGGTACAGAGCTAAACTCAAGAACATCCTCGGAGATTTTGGTAATCGCCCAGGGTTCTGGACTAGTCTGCAGGAGCAGATTGGCTTCTACGATCTTGCGACCGACCGGCCGCAATGATTTAATGGAGAAGCCTTCTGCTGCCGTAACAATGTAGCCTTGGCCACTTTGCTGGCAGAAGAATGTGCCGCTCTCGCCGCGCAACGCCTCTGCCAAGTCGGGATGTTGAATTGTCCCATTTATCGGTAGTTTCGTTTGCATCTGTCCAGCCTCGCGCAATACTGGATGATCGCCAGGTAACTTAGGTTGCCTTTTTAATCTCCCGATTATTGGAACGTGGCGGGAATGAGCGCAGCCCAAGGCCTGGGGCAAGAGAGGCGGCGGCTGCGCGAGGATGAGGCGCGAGGATGGGCAAATGATGCGAACCTCCAGGGTTGGCATGAAGCGCGAGGCGGTGATCAATCCGTCACTGGAAAAGACTTTGCTCAGCCTGCACGCCGCCATGAATCTTGGTTCGTTCTGGAAAGCCATCCAGCAGTTGCTCGCTGCCGCGATCCTAAATCGCTTGATCGGCCTCATGCTTCAGCCCAATCCAATTTTGCCAATGATCGCGAGATGGACATCGCCCATGCGTGATGGGTTTTTCACCGTGGAGCCGCTCAAGAGTTATATCGCTGCTCAACCGCGTCACCGGTTTGTGCGGATTAGCGACCTCTTTTCAAACCGAAGCAGTCTCATGAAATCGGCCTTCTATCGCCGTTACATGGCGCCTCAAAAATGCGCACACGGCGTCTGCCTGCTTTTTCGGAAAGACCAGAGACTCATTTGTGTGATTGCAATCATGCGCACGGCGACGCAGGGCGATCTGTCACCGGCGGAGATGAAATTGCTCCAGCAACTTTACCCGCAGTTTCTTACCGCCCTTTGCCGGCTCAGGTCGCTCGAGCGCGAACACTTATTGCGAATGGATCTTGAAGAATTCCTGAGCCGGTTGCCAATGCCGACCATTCTCTTGCGATGGAACTTAAAACCGATTTATCAAAACCGGGCCGCGCGTGACTTCTGCGCAGTGTGGGAAAAAGGACCCGAGGAGGCGCAACTGACGAAAGCGACATCCCCGATTCCGTCCGAGATTTTAGATCGATGCCGTCTGCTCAAACAACAATGGGCGCACGCGCAACGCCCTATTGCGCCGCAAACAGGCTTCAAAGAAGAACGGGTGCATCATCCGCGATCGCCGCATTTGCGAGCAACGCTCCATTTGAAACAACTCGGTTCAGCCGGCGTGGCACAGCCGCATTTTCTCATCGAATGTGAAGATTTGCGCTCTGCCACTGCTGCGCGCGCCAGGTCAGCGAGCTCCCGTTTGCCGCATCTTATCCGACTCACCAGGCGCGAACAGGAAGTTGCGCGACTTGTTTGTGAAGGGCGGAGTAACCAGGAGATTGCTGATGACGCCTGCTTGAGTTTGCCGATGGTGAAAAAGCACCTCCACGCGATCTTCCGGAAGCTCGAAGTCACCAGCCGCAGCCGGCTTATGGCGCTGATGCGCTGAAGCATCGCGGAAAAGGGATTGATCACGCGATCCGACAGTCCCCAAAAGTAACAACGGCGTTACCTTTCCGATGCGGTCGGAAGCGCAGATCGCTGCGATTCTAGGGGTATGAAAACAATTCGCGCTTCGATTAAAAGTGTCCTGCCGGTGTTAACAGCCATGTCGTTTACCGTCGCCTTCGTGCGGGCCGATAGTTACAGCTTGACGAATCTTCAATCCGATATTCCTGGCCTCGCTGCACATGTCGATCCGAACCTGGTTAATCCGTGGGG
>Ga0307312_10000092_pt1 | contig 33252 bp, 38 predicted proteins | sample ER_DNA_202_FD_194489 | JGI IMG/M metagenome (GOLD analysis project Ga0307312, IMG submission 194489) | Bulk soil microbial communities from the East River watershed near Crested Butte, Colorado, United States - ER_DNA_202 | ecosystem: Environmental > Terrestrial > Soil > Floodplain | place... | reverse complement strand
CGGCTGCGTCGGAACCCGACAAGAAGCTCCCAGCCAACCCTGACGTCGCGCATCGCACCATCGGCGACAAGCCGGCTATCTCGTCTCCGCCCGACGACCAAGCCGAAGATGTACTTGAAGTTGACGAGGACGAGGACGAGGAGGATCTCGTCGTCTTTACCGCGAAGGAAGCCGCTGGCGCGCTTGCGACGATCTACGCGTTCGTCAAGCCATATCTGAAGAACTACAAGAAAATGCTGGCCTTCGTCAGCCTCGGCGTCCTGGTCGAGACACTCTTCAATGTCTTCATGCCGCTGAGCCTGAAGTTCCTGATCGACGACGCGCTCGGCGAAGAGGATTTCCAGGCGCTTTATACGATCCTCGGCGTGCTGGCGGTGGCCGGCATCTTCACCTCGATCGTCGCGGTCTGGTACGAGCGGTGGGATGCGCGGCTCGCGGCGTCGATCATTGCAGACGTGCGGGCTAATCTGTTCGAGCACGTCCAGAATTTGCCGGCGGCTTATTTTGCCCGCACCAGGCGCGGCGAAATTCTCTCGCGTTTTTCCATCGACCTTTCGGCCTTCGAGGGATCGATCAAGAGTTTTGCCAACAGCGCCGCTTTGCCGTTCCTGGAATTGATCGCGGGTATCATCCTGATGTTGTTCCTGAACTGGCAGCTCGCCGCGGTGGCGCTGCTGGTGTTCCCGATCACGCTGATCGGCCCGCGGATCCTGACGCCGAAGGCGGTGCAGGCGAACTACGAGCAGAAGCTCAATGAATCCTCGCTGCTCGGCATGGTGCAGGAGAACATCGCGGCGCAGGCGGTGGTCAAGGCCTTCAGCCTGCAGCGCCGAACGTTCGGCTGGTTCACGATGCGGAACAACGATGTCCGCCAAAAGACTGCTTCCGCGGTGTTCCTGTCAACCATGGTCGAGCGCACCGTCACGATTTCGGTGCTGTTATTGCACCTCGTGGTGCTCGCGATCGGCGCCTACCTCGCCACCAAGGGCCAAATCACCATCGGCACCTTCGTGACCTTCGAAAGTGCGTTCTGGGAGGTGTCCTACAACATCGCCCATCTGATGCATTTCATTCCGGTGTCGATCCAGGCGGCGGCGGCGGTACGCCACATTCATGAATTGCTCGACGAACCGACCCGCGGCGCCGACGATCGACCGGGTGCGCCCGATCTGCCGCGCATCACCAACGACATCACCTTCGACCGCGTCACCTTCCAGTATGAAGGCAGCGAAACGCTGGTTCTCGACAATTTCAGTCTCAAGCTCAAGGTCGGCAAGACGATTGCCATCGTCGGCCCGAGCGGCTCCGGCAAGAGCACGCTGCTTAATTTGATCCTTCGCCTCTACGTGCCGGATGAAGGGCGCCTCACCATCGACGGTGTCGATATCCGCAGGGTGACGCGGGAGTCGTTGCGCAAGAGCATGGCGGTGGTGTTCCAGGAGAACATGCTGTTCAACATGTCGATCCGGGAAAACATCCGGCTCGGCAAGGAGGGCGCCACCGACGAAGAGGTGGAGCAGGCGGCGCGCAAGGCCGAGATCCATCGCTACATCATGAGCCTTCCGCAAAAATACGATACCGCGGTCGGCGAGCGCGGCGATACGCTGTCGGGCGGGCAGCGTCAGCGCATCGCCATTGCCCGCGCGATCGTCCGCAACCCGTCAGTGCTGCTGCTCGACGAGGCGACCTCGGCGCTCGATCAGACCACCGAAGCTGCGATCAACAAGACTTTGATGAAGCTTGCCAAAGGCCGAACCATGATCTTCTCGACCCATCGCCTGACCTCGGTGGTCGATATGGACGAGATCATCGTGATAGCGGGCGGCAGGGCGATCGAGCGCGGTTCGCATCAAAAGCTGCTCGCCGCCAACGGGGTCTACCGAAAGCTCTGGGACGATCAGAGCCATACGCCGCATGCGGAGCCCGATAAGCCCGACGGCGACAGCGGCGAGGATGATGACGAGGATTGAGCGCGAAATTTCGGCTTCGCGTGGAGGCGAGTGGGCGCATTTGGGGATCGCAGGCATCGCGGGCCTCGTCGACCCGGGGACGGGGAGGGCGTGCCACCCTATAATACCCGGATAAAATCAAGATCGGGCGGTCGCGCATCCCGCGACGGGCCGCCTCTGACGAGCTTTTCGAGCGACCAGCGGAGGCCGATTCTGCAGGCGCCAGAGGCGCTTCTTCCCTTGTCGTTTCACCTTGACTTGACTATCTACCGTCGATACAACCCGCGCACTTAACGACAGGCGGTGAGCGACGCCAGCGTCGGAACGGATCACCCTTTCAATCCCTTTTGGATCGAGACGGGCACCAACCTCGACGAATGCTGCTCAAACGCTGTCGATGATAGCTAGGCAATGCCAGGACGATCTTGGTTCTCTTGAGCAAGTTCTCTTGAGATTGATTTCGGATGCATGACCTCGGTACCCGACTGGGCAGCTAACCCTGATCAGTTTCAACCGCGGTCCTCTGTGGCGTCGAAGCGCTTTCCGCTCAGCAATGAGCAGTTGGCGCGATTTCGCTTTGCGCGGATGTTTCCGCGCGATGCGGCCGGATGGGACCGGTAGTCCCGACGAAATTTGCGGAGCCGATGCCGGTTTCGCGCGAACTAGAGGGTGAAGGCTGATATGCCGACGATCAACCAGCTGATCGCAAGTCCGCGCGTTGTACAGAAGTCGCGCAAGAAGGTGCCGGCGCTGCAGCAGTCGCCGCAGAAGCGCGGCGTTTGCACGCGCGTCTACACCACGACCCCGAAGAAGCCGAACTCGGCGCTTCGCAAGGTCGCCAAGGTGCGCCTGACCAATGGCTTCGAGGTGATCGGCTACATTCCGGGTGAAGGCCATAACCTTCAGGAGCACTCGGTGGTCATGATCCGCGGCGGCCGTGTCAAGGACCTGCCCGGCGTGCGTTACCACATTCTCCGCGGCGTCCTCGATACCCAGGGCGTCAAGAACCGCAAGCAGCGCCGTTCGAAGTACGGTGCGAAGCGTCCGAAATGAGCCTGATATAGCGAGGGTCATCCCCGGGCGAACGCAGTGAGACCCGGGGATCTGGATCAACAAGGTAAGACGTGGATGGCCGGACGAGCCCGGCCATGACGAAGGAAGAGAACAGATGTCTCGCCGCCATTCTGCTGAAAAGCGTGAAGTGCTTCCGGATCCGAAGTTCGGGAACATCATCATTACCAAATTCATGAACTCGGTGATGTACGCCGGGAAGAAGTCGGTCGCCGAAGGCATCGTCTACGGCGCGCTCGGCATGATCGAGACCAAGACCAAGCAGAATCCGCTGCCGATTTTCGAGCAGGCGCTCGAGAACGTGATGCCGACGATCGAAGTCCGTTCGCGCCGCGTCGGTGGCGCCACCTATCAGGTGCCGGTCGAAGTTCGCTCGGTGCGCCGGCAGGCCTTGGGGATTCGCTGGCTGATTTCGGCGGCGCGCGAGCGCAATGAAAAGACGATGACGGAGCGGCTCTCGGCCGAGCTGCTCGACGCATCGAATGGCAGGGGGAACGCCGTCAAGAAGCGTGAAGACGTGCATCGGATGGCGGAAGCCAACCGCGCCTTCTCGCATTATCGCTGGTAACGGCGAAACGAACGGAATTTAAGGAACAACCCATGCCCCGCGTTCATGCCATAGAGGACTACCGCAACTTCGGTATCATGGCACATATCGATGCCGGCAAGACCACGACCACCGAGCGCATCCTCTATTACACCGGCAAGAGCCACAAGATCGGCGAAGTGCACGAAGGTGCCGCGACGATGGACTGGATGGAGCAGGAGCAGGAGCGCGGCATCACCATCACCTCCGCTGCGACCACCGCGTTCTGGAACGGCAAGCGCCTGAACATCATCGACACCCCCGGCCACGTCGACTTCACCATTGAAGTCGAGCGTTCGTTGCGCGTGCTCGACGGCGCGGTGTGCGTACTCGATTCCAACCAGGGCGTTGAGCCGCAGACCGAGACGGTCTGGCGTCAGGGCGACAAGTACAAGGTTCCGCGCATCGTCTTCGCCAACAAGATGGATAAGACCGGCGCCGACTTCTATAAATGCCTCGACGATATCGTCGACCGCCTCGGCGCCAAGCCGATTGCGATCCAGCTGCCGATCGGTTCGGAGAACAACTTCAAGGGTCTGGTCGATCTCGTCCGCATGAAGGGCGTGGTCTGGGACGATGAGGGGCTCGGTGCCTCCTTCAAGGACATCGATATTCCCGCCGACCTCGTCGACAAGGCCAAGGAATATCGCGAGAAGATGCTGGAAGCCGCCGTCGAGCTCGATGACGAGACGCTTGCGGCTTACCTCGACGGCAAGGAGCCCGACGAGGCGACGCTGAAGAGACTGATCCGCAAGGCCGTGCTGACCGGCGCGTTCTTTCCGGTGCTGTGCGGCTCGGCCTTCAAGAACAAGGGCGTGCAGCCGCTGCTCGATGCGGTGGTGGATTATCTGCCGTCGCCGGTCGATGTGCCCGCGATCAAGGGCATCGACGAGGACGGCAACGAGGTCGTCCGCCTGCCGAACGACAAGGAGCCGTTGGCGCTGCTGGCGTTCAAGATCATGGACGACCCGTTCGTCGGCACCATCACCTTCTGCCGCATCTATTCCGGCACGCTGCTGTCGGGCACCGGCGTCATCAATTCGACCCGCGACCGCAAGGAGCGCATCGGCCGGATGTTGCTGATGCATGCCAACAACCGCGAAGACATCAAGGAGGCGTTTGCCGGCGACATCGTCGCGCTGGCGGGGCTGAAGGAAGCCCGCACCGGCGACACGCTGTGCGATCCGAACAAGCCGGTGATCCTGGAAAAGATGGAATTCCCGGAGCCGGTCATCGAAATCGCGATCGAGCCGAAATCGAAGGCCGACCAGGAAAAGCTCGGCGTTGCCCTGGCGAAGCTTGCCGCCGAGGATCCGTCGTTCCGCGTCTCGACCGATCAGGAGTCCGGCCAGACCATTTTGAAGGGCATGGGCGAGCTCCACCTCGATATCAAGGTCGACATCCTCAGGCGCACCTACAAGGTCGATGCCAACATCGGTGCGCCGCAGGTGGCGTTCCGTGAACGGGTCACCAAGCGCGCGGAAGTCGATTACACCCACAAGAAGCAGACCGGCGGCACCGGTCAGTTCGCGCGGGTCAAGTTCATCGTCGAACCGAACGAGCCCGGCAAGGGATTCGAGTTCGAATCCAAGATCGTCGGCGGCGCGGTGCCGAAGGAATACATCCCCGGCGTCGAAAAGGGCCTCAACAGCGTGCTGACTTCGGGCGTCGTCGCCGGCTTCCCGGTGGTCGACGTCAAGGTCCAGCTGGTGGACGGCGACTATCATGACGTCGACTCCTCGGCGCTGGCGTTCGAAATTGCATCGCGCGCGGCATTCCGCGACGCCCTGCAAAAGGGCAAGTCGGTATTGCTCGAGCCGATCATGAAGGTCGAGGTGGTGACGCCGGAAGATTACACCGGGTCCGTCATCGGCGATCTGAATTCGCGGCGCGGGCAGATCCAGGGTCAAGACATGCGCGGCAACGCCAACGTCATCAATGCGATGGTGCCGCTCATGAATATGTTCGGTTATGTGAATAACCTGCGCTCGATGAGCCAGGGTCGCGCGACCTTTACGATGCAGTTCGACCACTACGCGGAAGCGCCGGCAAACGTGTCGGCGGAAGTCCAGAAGAAGTTTGCCTGATTGTCGTTGGCGGCAGTTAACGACTGAACGGAGAGTCAAATGGCCAAAGCAAAGTTTGAACGTACCAAACCGCATTGCAACATCGGAACGATCGGTCACGTCGACCACGGCAAGACGTCGCTGACGGCGGCGATCACCAAGGTGCTGGCGGAAACCGGCGGTGCGACGTTCACGGCGTACGACCAGATCGACAAGGCGCCGGAAGAGAAGGCGCGCGGCATCACGATTTCGACCGCGCATGTCGAATACGAGACCAAGAACCGGCATTACGCCCACGTCGATTGCCCCGGCCACGCCGACTATGTGAAGAACATGATCACGGGCGCGGCGCAGATGGACGGCGCGATCCTGGTGGTGTCGGCGGCCGACGGTCCGATGCCGCAGACCCGCGAGCACATCCTTTTGGCGCGCCAGGTCGGCGTGCCTGCGCTCGTCGTGTACCTGAACAAGTGCGACATGGTCGACGATCCCGAACTGCTCGAACTCGTCGAGCTGGAAGTCCGCGAGCTGCTCTCGAAGTACGACTTCCCCGGCGACAAGATCCCGATCGTCAAGGGCTCGGCGCTGGCGGCGCTTGAAGGGAAGGACCCCAAGCTCGGCCACGATTCGGTCCTGGAGCTGATGAAGGCGGTCGACGAGTATATTCCGCAGCCGGAGCGTCCGATCGACCAGCCGTTCCTGATGCCGGTGGAAGACGTGTTCTCGATCTCGGGCCGCGGCACCGTGGTGACCGGCCGCGTCGAGCGCGGCGTCATCAAGGTCGGCGAGGAAATCGAGATCGTGGGCCTGCGCGATACGCAGAAGACCATCGTCACCGGCGTCGAGATGTTCCGCAAGCTCCTGGACCAGGGCCAGGCCGGCGACAACATCGGCGCGCTGCTGCGCGGCACCAAGCGCGAGGAAGTCGAGCGCGGTCAGGTGCTGTGCAAGCCGGGTTCGGTGAAGCCGCACACCAAGTTCAAGGCCGAGGCCTATATCTTGACCAAGGAGGAGGGCGGCCGTCACACCCCGTTCTTCACCAACTACCGGCCGCAGTTCTACTTCCGCACCACGGACGTGACCGGTGTCGTGCATCTGCCCGAAGGCACCGAAATGGTGATGCCGGGCGACAACATCGCGATGGAAGTGCACCTGATCGTGCCGATCGCGATGGAAGAGAAGCTGCGCTTTGCGATCCGCGAAGGCGGCCGCACCGTCGGTGCTGGCGTCGTCGCAGCCATCATCGAGTAGCAACGCAACATCGCTGTCATGCCCCGCGAAAGCGGGGCATCCAGTACGCCACGAGGCTTCGAGTTAATAGCGACACTTCGGAATACTGGATCACCCGCCTTCGCGGGTGATGACGGTGAGAGAGAAAAAAAGATGAACGGCCAGAATATTCGCATACGCCTCAAGGCGTTCGACCATCGGATTCTCGATACGTCGACGCGTGAGATCGTGAATACGGCGAAACGGACCGGCGCCCAGGTTCGCGGACCGATTCCGCTGCCGACGCGCATCGAGAAGTTCACCGTCAACCGTTCGCCGCATGTTGACAAGAAGAGCCGCGAGCAATTCGAGATGCGCACACACAAGCGGCTTCTCGACATTGTCGATCCGACCCCGCAGACCGTCGATGCGCTGATGAAGCTCGATCTGGCGGCCGGTGTTGACGTCGAGATCAAGCTCTAGGTTTTTGGCTCCCGTCCGCGCCAATAGCGGACAGAAAGAACAGGAAGCACGCCGATGCGCTCCGGAGTGATCGCACAAAAGGTCGGGATGACGCGGGTCTTTACGGAGACCGGCGAACATATCCCCGTGACCGTGCTGAAGTTGGGCAATTGCCAGGTGCTGGGCCACCGCACGACCGAAAAGAACGGTTACGTCGCGCTGCAGCTCGGTTCGGGCACCCGCAAGACCGTCTATCTGCCGAAGGCGGAGCGCGGCCAGTTCGCGGTCGCCAAGGTCGAACCCAAGCGCAAGGTCACCGAGTTCCGCGTGTCGGAAGACGCGCTGATCCCGGTCGGCGCCGAGATTCAGGCCGACCATTTCGTGGTCGGCCAGTTCGTCGACGTCACCGGCACCTCGGTCGGCAAGGGTTTTGCCGGCGGCATGAAGCGCTGGAATTTCGGCGGCCTGCGCGCCACCCACGGCGTCTCGGTATCGCATCGCTCGATCGGTTCGACCGGCGGACGTCAGGATCCCGGCAAGACCTTCAAGAACAAGAAGATGCCCGGCCACATGGGCGTCGATCGCATCACCACGCTCAATCTGCGCGTGGTGCAGACCGACGTCGAGCGCGGCCTGATCCTGGTCGAGGGCGCCGTTCCCGGCTCCAAGGGCGGATGGATCGCGGTGCGCGATGCCGTGAAGAAGGCGTTGCCAAAGGATGCGCCGAAGCCCGGCAAGTTCCGCCTCGCCGAGGGCGGCGAGCAGGCAGCGTCAGCGCCGGCCGAGCAGGAGGGCGCGTGAGATGGAATTGAAAGTCACAACGCTGGAAGGCAAGGCGGCCGGCTCGGTCCAGCTTTCGGACGAGATTTTCGGCCTGGAGCCGCGCAAGGACATCATCGCGCGCTGCATACAATGGCAGCTCAACAAGCGGCAGGCCGGCACGCACAAGACCCAGGGCCGCGCCGATGTCTGGCGCACCGGCAAGAAGATGTACAAGCAGAAGGGCACCGGCGGTGCGCGTCACGGCTCGGCCCGGGTGCCGCAGTTCCGCGGCGGCGGCCGAGCCTTCGGTCCGGTGGTGCGCTCACATGCCACCGATCTGCCGAAGAAAGTCCGCGCGCTGGCGCTTCGCCACGCGCTCTCCGCCAAGGCAAAGGACGGCGGCCTGATCGTGATCGAATCGGCCAAGCTCGAGGCCGCCAAGACCAAGGCGCTGGTCGGGCACTTTTCGGGTCTCGGCCTGACCAACGCGCTGATCATCGACGGCGCCGAACTGCACAACGGCTTTGCCACCGCAGCCCGCAATATCCCGAACATCGACGTGCTGCCGATCCAGGGCATCAACGTCTATGACATTCTGCGCCGCCAGAAGCTGGTGCTGACCAGGGCGGCGATCGATGCGTTGGAGGCGCGCTTCAAATGAAGAACATCGATCCGCGCTATTACGACATCATCGTTGCTCCGGTCGTGACCGAAAAGGCGACGCTCGCCTCCGAGCACAACAAGGTTCTGTTCAAGGTCGCGAGCAAGGCGACCAAGCCGCAGATCAAGGAAGCGGTCGAGAAGCTGTTCGACGTCAAGGTGAAGAGCGTCAATACGATGGTGCGCAAGGGCAAGACCAAGGTGTTCCGCGGCACGTTCGGTTCGCAGTCGGACGTCAAGCGCGCGATCGTGACCCTCGAAGAGGGCTACCGCATCGACGTCACCACCGGGCTATAAGGCGATACGACGATGGCACTGAAAACATACAACCCGACGACGCCCGGCCAGCGCCAGCTGGTGATGGTCGATCGTTCGGCGCTCTACAAGGGCAAGCCGGTCAAGACGTTGACCGAAGGCAAGCAGTCCAGCGGCGGTCGCAACAACACCGGCCGTATGGTCGTGCGCTTTCGCGGCGGCGGCCACAAGAGGGCCTATCGCATCGTCGACTTCAAGCGCACCAAGGTCGACATGCCCGCGACCGTGGAGCGGCTGGAATACGATCCGAACCGCACCGCCTTTATCGCGCTGGTGAAATACACCGACGGCACCCAGGCCTACATCCTGGCGCCGCAGCGTCTCGCGGTCGGCGACACCGTGATCGCCGGCAGCCATGTCGACGTGAAGCCGGGCAACGTCATGCCGCTCGGCAACATGCCGATCGGCACCATCATCCACAATGTGGAATTGAAAATCGGCAAGGGTGGCCAGCTCGCGCGTTCCGCCGGCACCTACGCCCAGCTCGTCGGCCGCGACCAGGATTACGTGATCATTCGTTTGAACTCGGGCGAGCAGCGCCTGGTTCACGGCCGCTGCACCGGGACCATCGGCGCGGTGTCCAACCCGGATCACATGAATATTTCGATCGGCAAGGCCGGTCGCAATCGCTGGCTCGGCCGCAAGCCTCACAACCGCGGCGTCTCGATGAACCCGGTCGATCATCCGCACGGCGGCGGCGAAGGCCGCACCTCCGGCGGCCGCCATCCGGTCACCCCGTGGGGCAAGCCGACCAAGGGCAAGAAGACCCGCTCCAACAAGTCGACCAACAGATTCATTCTCATCAGCCGCCACAAGCGGAAGAAGTAAGGAACGCCGGACATGGTTCGTTCAGTCTGGAAAGGCCCGTTCGTCGAAGGCTCTCTGCTCAAGAAGGCAGATGCCGCGCGTGCGTCCGGCCGTCATGACGTGATCAAGATCTGGAGCCGCCGCTCGACCATCCTGCCGCAGTTCGTCGGCCTGGTGTTCGGCGTCTACAACGGCCAGAAGCATGTGCCGGTATCGATCAACGAGGAAATGGTGGGTCACAAGTTCGGCGAGTTCTCGCCGACCCGGACCTTCCACGGCCATTCTGGCGACAAGAAAGCCAAGAAGGCTTGAGGACTGAGCGATGAGCAAACCAAAGCGCGAACGGCGCCTCCCGGACAACGAGGCCAAGGCAGTCGCCAGGATGCTGCGGGTGAGCCCGCAGAAGCTCAATCTTGTCGCGCAATTGATCCGCGGCAGGAAGGCTTCGGCCGCGCTCGCCGATCTGCAGTTTTCGCGCAAGCGGATCGCGGTCGACGTCAAGAAGTGTCTGGAATCCGCGATCGCCAACGCCGAGAACAATCACGATCTCGACGTCGACGAACTGATCGTCTCCGAAGCGCATGTCGGCAACGGCATCGTGATGAAGCGTTTCGCACCGCGCGGCCGTGGCCGCTCGGGCCGTATCTTTAAACCATTTTCGCAGCTGACGATCGTTGTTCGTCAGATCGAGGCGAGCGCTTAAGGCAAGGCGCGGGAGAATACGATGGGTCAGAAGATCAATCCAATCGGGCTGCGTCTCGGCATCAACCGGACGTGGGATTCCCGTTGGTTCGCCGGCAAGAACGAATACGGCAAGCTGCTGCACGAGGATGTCAAGATCCGCGAGATGCTGCACAAGGAGTTGAAGCAGGCGGCGGTCGCCAGGATCGTGATCGAGCGTCCGCACAAGAAGTGCCGCGTGACGATCCACTCGGCGCGTCCCGGCGTCGTGATCGGCAAGAAGGGCGCCGATATCGACAAGCTGCGCAAGCGCGTTGCCGACATCACCGCTTCCGACGTCGTCATCAATATCGTCGAAATCCGCAAACCCGAGCTCGACGCCACCCTGGTCGCCGAATCGATCGCCCAGCAGCTCGAGCGCCGCGTCGCGTTCCGCCGCGCGATGAAACGCGCGGTGCAGTCGGCGATGCGTCTCGGCGCCGAAGGCATTCGTATCAACTGCTCGGGGCGTCTCGGCGGCGCCGAAATCGCGCGGATGGAGTGGTATCGCGAGGGCCGGGTGCCGCTGCACACGCTGCGCGCCGATGTCGATTACGGGGTGGCGACCGCGTTCACCACATTCGGCACCTGCGGCGTCAAGGTCTGGATCTTCAAGGGCGAAATCCTCGAGCACGATCCGATGGCGCAGGACAAGAAGATGGCCGAGGGCGAGGGTTCGCGGCCGCGTCGCGACGCTGCCTGAGCGGCTTTTGAGAAGGTTTGAGGGCGTAAGCCATGATGCAACCAAAGAAGACCAAGTTCCGGAAGGCGCATAAGGGCCGCATCCACGGCGCTGCGACTTCGGGCGCGACGTTGTCGTTCGGTCAGTTCGGCCTCAAGGCGATGGCGCCCGAGCGCATCACCGCGCGCCAGATCGAAGCCGCGCGCCGCGCACTGACCCGTCACATGAAGCGCGCCGGCCGGGTCTGGATCCGGATTTTCCCGGACGTGCCGGTGTCCAAGAAGCCCGCCGAGGTGCGGATGGGCTCCGGCAAGGGCACGCCTGAATTGTGGGTGGCGCGGGTCAAGCCCGGCCGCGTGATCTTCGAAATCGACGGCGTGACCGTGCAGACCGCGAGAGAAGCGCTGTCGCTGGCCGCCGCCAAACTGCCGATCAAGACGCGCTTCGTCGCGCGCATCGCGGAGTAAGGAAGTGGTCATGGCCCAGATGAAAGTCGAGGACATCCGCGCAATGAGTCCCGATCAGATGGAGGACGCCATCCTCAATCTGAAGAAGGAACGTTTCAACCTGCGTTTCCAGCGCGCCACCGGGCAGCTGGAGAATACCTCGCGGCTGCGTGAAGCCCGCCGCGACATCGCCCGCATCAAGACCATCGCCGCGCAGCAGCGCGCGAAGAAGAAGTAAGGGGCTTAAAATGCCAAAACGTACGCTTCAGGGCGTGGTCGTCAGCGACAAGCAAGCCAAGACGGTGGTGGTGCGCGTCGATCGCCGCTTCACCCATCCGATCTACAAGAAGACGATCCGCCAGTCGAAAAACTATCACGCGCACGACGAGAACAACGAGTTCAAGCCGGGCGACATGGTGTGGATCGAGGAAAGCAAGCCGATCTCGAAATTGAAGCGCTGGACCGTGGTCCGGGGCGAACAGAAGAAAACTGCCTGAAGCCGGTTCGGCTGCGCCGAACCATTCGGGAATTTTAGGCGCAACTTTGCGCATCAGAAAGAGGACGAGGTGCATCAATGATTCAGATGCAGACCAACCTCGACGTGGCCGACAATTCAGGCGCACGCCGTGTCATGTGCATCAAGGTGCTTGGGGGCTCCAAGCGCCGCTATGCCACCGTGGGCGACGTCATTGTGGTGTCGATCAAGGAAGCGATACCGCGCGGCAAGGTCAAGAAGGGCGACGTGATGAAGGCGGTGGTGGTTCGGGTCCGCAAGGACATCCGCCGCGCCGACGGCTCCGTCATCCGCTTCGACCGCAACGCCGCCGTGCTGATCAACAATCAGTCGGAGCCGGTCGGCACCCGCATCTTCGGACCGGTGCCGCGCGAGCTGCGCGCCAAGAACCACATGAAGATCATCTCGCTTGCGCCGGAGGTGCTGTGATGGCCGCCAAGATCCGGAAAGGTGACAAGGTCATCGTGCTGAACGGCCGCGACAAGGGCCGCACCGGCGAGGTGTTCGAGGTGCGTCCCGACGAGGACAAGGCGCTGGTGCGCGGCGTCAATCTCGTCAAGCGCCACCAGAAGCAGACCCAGGCGCAGGAGGGCGGCATCATCTCCAAGGAGTCGCCGATCCACCTGTCCAACATCGCAATCGTCGGCCGCGACGGCAAGCCGACCCGCGTCGGCTTCAAGATTCATGCGGATGGCAAGAAGGTGCGCATCGCCAAACGCACGGGAGCAGAGATCGATGGCTGAGACCGCATACATCCCGCGCCTGCGCGCGGAATATGACAAGAGCATCCGCCCCAAGCTGACGGAACAATTCGGCTATCGCAACCTCATGCAGGTGCCGCGGCTTGACAAGGTCGTGCTCAACATGGGGATCGGCGAGGCGGTGAACGACCGCAAGAAGGCCGAAACGGCTGCCGCCGATCTGTCGCTGATCGCCGGCCAAAAGGCGGTTGTGACCTATTCGCGGGTGGCGATTGCGACCTACAAGCTGCGTGAGAACCAGCCGATCGGCTGCAAGGTCACGCTGCGCAAGGCCAAGATGTACGAGTTCATCGACCGCCTGGTGAACGTCGCTTTGCCGCGCGTGCGCGACTTCCGCGGCCTCAACCCGAAGAGCTTCGACGGCGGCGGCAATTACTCGCTCGGCATCAAGGAGCACATCATTTTCCCCGAAATCGACTTCGACAAGGCCGGGGAAACGTGGGGCATGGACGTCACGGTTTGCACCACGGCGCGCAGCGACGACGAAGCGCGAGCATTGTTGACCGCATTCAATTTCCCGTTCCGGCAGTGAGACGCTAGCTCAAGCCTCTCAAACGCGGAAACCCAGGAGCCAAGCATGGCAAAGAAGAGTTCGATCGAGAAGAACAACAGGCGCAAGCGGATGACCAAGCAGGCCGCGCCCAGGCGCGCAAAGCTGAAGGCCATCATCGCCGACCGCAAGAAGCCGATGGAAGAGCGGTTTGCGGCGACGCTGAAGCTCGCCGAGCTGCCGCGCAATTCGTCGGCGACCCGGATTCGCAATCGCTGCGAAATGACCGGACGTCCGCGCTCGGTCTATCGCAAGAACAAGCTCAGCCGCATCGCGCTGCGCGAACTCGGCTCCAAGGGCCTGGTTCCCGGGCTCGTGAAGTCGAGCTGGTAAGGAGGGTCGGACATGTCAACGCACGATCCGATCAGCGATCTCATCACCCGCATCCGCAATGCGCAGATGCGCGCCAAGCCCAAGGTCTCGACCCCAGGCTCGAAGATGCGCGCCAACGTGCTCGACGTGTTGAAGGCGGAAGGCTACATCCGCGGCTACGCCAGCGTCGAGCATGCTTCCGGCCGCAGCGAGCTTGAGATCGAGTTGAAGTATTTCGACGGCGAGCCGGTTATACGCGAGATCGAGCGGGTATCGAAGCCGGGGCGGCGGGTTTACGCCTCGGTGAAGAACCTGCCGCGCGTCAACAACGGGCTCGGAATTTCGGTGTTGTCGACCCCGAAGGGAATCATGGCCGACCACGACGCGCGCGACGCGAATGTGGGCGGCGAAATTCTCTTCACAGTGTTCTAGTGCGCATTCCGCAAAGGTGGGAACCGGTTTTGCAAGAAGAATGCGCACAAGGTTTTAGTTTGACGCATTTTCTACGGCGAACCGGTATCCACTTCGCCGGAAAATGCTAAGGAGAAGGATTGAGCCATGTCACGTATTGGCAAGCGGCCGGTGACGGTGCCGTCGGGCGTTACGGCGACCGTTGAAGGGCAGACCGTCAAGATGAAGGGGCCGAAAGGCCAGCTTCAGTTCGTCGTGCATGACGATGTCGAGGTGAAGTTCGAAAACGGCGCCGTCAAGGTCGCGCCCCGGGTCAAGACCAACCGGGCGCAGGCGATGTACGGCACGGCGCGCGCGCAGATTGCGAACCTGGTGGCTGGCGTCACCAAGGGTTTCGAGAAGAAGCTGGAGATCACCGGCGTCGGCTACCGCGCCACGCTGCAGGGCAAGAACCTGCAGCTCGCGCTGGGCTACAGCCACGAGGTCGTCTACGCGGTTCCGGAAGGCATCGCGATCACGGTGCCGAAGCCGACCGAGATCGTCGTCAACGGCAGCGATTCCCAGCGGGTCGGCCAGGTTGCAGCCGAGATCCGCAGCTACCGTCCGCCGGAGCCCTACAAGGGCAAGGGCGTGAAATACGCCAACGAATTCATCTTCCGCAAGGAAGGCAAGAAGAAGTAACGGAGCCGGTCATGTCGAGACTGAAGATTACGAATGCCCGGCGCAAGCAACGCGTGAGGCTGTCGTTGCGCCGCTCCGGCGGCGGCCGCCCGCGTTTGTCGGTGTTCCGCTCGTCGAAGCACATCTATGCGCAGGTCATCGACGACCTCAAGGGCGAAACCCTGGCGTCGGCGTCTTCGCTGGAGAAGGCGATGCGCGAAAGTGGCAACACCGGCGCGAACATCGACGCGGCCAAGGCCGTCGGCAAGCTGCTGGCGGAGCGTGCGGTCAAGAACGGCGTCACCGAAGTGGTGTTCGACCGCGGCGCCTATCTCTATCACGGCCGGGTCAAGGCGCTCGCCGATGCGGCGCGCGAGAGCGGATTGAGTTTCTAACTGGATTGAACGGATGCAAGGGCAGAGGCAGGAGCCTCTCTAACCAAGTCTTTTAAGGATCGGAAAACACTATGGCAGGTGAACGCGAACGCGGTGGCGGCCACAGGGGCGGCCGGGAAGAGCGCGACAGCGAGTTCGTCGACAAGCTCGTCCACATCAATCGTGTGGCGAAGGTCGTCAAGGGCGGCAAGCGCTTCGGCTTTGCGGCGCTGGTCGTGATCGGCGATCAGAAGGGCCGGGTCGGTTTCGGCCACGGCAAGGCGCGGGAGGTCCCCGAGGCGATCCGCAAGGCGACGGAATCGGCCAAGCGCAACCTGACGCGCGTGGCGCTGCGGGAAGGACGCACGCTGCATCACGATATCGCCGGCCGTCACGGGGCGGGGCGGGTGTACCTGCGCGCCGCGCCGGCGGGTACCGGCATCATCGCCGGCGGTCCGATGCGCGCGGTGTTCGAGACGCTCGGCATCCAGGACGTGGTGGCGAAGTCGATCGGCTCGTCGAACCCCTACAACATGGTTCGCGCGACCTTCGATGCGCTGAAGCATCAGGATTCACCGCGTTCGGTAGCGGCGCGCCGCAACATCAAGGTGTCGACGCTGCAGTCGCGCCGTGTCGGCGGCGACGCCGAAGCGGTGGCTGAATAAACAACACGCGCGCCTCTCGCGCTTTTCGGAGTTGAAGACGATGGCCAAGGCCGCAAAGACGATCAAGGTCGAGCAGACCCACAGCGCGATCCGCCGCCACCACTCGCAGCGTGCGACGCTGATCGGGCTGAAGCTCAACAAGATCGGCCGGGTCACCGAGCTGCAGGACACGCCTGCGGTCCGCGGCATGATCGCAAAGGTTCAACATCTCGTCCGCGTCGTCGACGAGAAATAAATTGGAAGCATGATCCCGGAAAGTGGCAAGCACTTTTCGGTCCGCATCATGCTTCGGAGGTAAAGGAAGCCAACGATGAAGCTCAGCGATATCGCCGACAATGCCGGCTCGCGCAAGAAACGCATGCGCGTCGGCCGTGGCATCGGTTCAGGCAAGGGCAAGACCGCCGGTCGCGGCGGCAAGGGCCAGACCGCGCGTTCCGGCGTGCGCATCAAAGGCTTCGAAGGCGGCCAGATGCCGATCCATCGGCGCCTTCCGAAGCGCGGCTTCAACAATATTTTCCGGCTCGAATTCGCCGAGATCAACCTCGACCGCATCCAGCAGGCGATCGACGCCAAGCTGCTCGACGCCAACGGCACCATCAACGCCGAATCGCTGGTGAAATCCCGCGTTATCCGGCGATCCAAGGATGGCGTGCGGCTGCTCGGCCGTGGTGAACTCAAGGCCAAGCTGAATATCGAGGTTCACGGCGCGTCGAAATCCGCCATTGCGGCGGTCGAGAAGGCTGGCGGCACGGTGAAAATCCTGGCGCCGGCAAAGAAGGACGAAGGCGAGGCGGCGTAACATCTGCGTCATCGCCCGCTTCAAGCGGGCAATCCGCACGACAGGACGATGGATTTATCGAAGCCGAGCACCAAATAATGTCCGGCGTCTGCTGAATGCCTAAAGCCTTAGGGCATGACAGCGCAAGCGGCGCCCGGGAGAAAGCCAAACATGGTCTCAGCAGCGGAACAACTGGCGGCAAATCTCAACTTCTCGGCGCTCGCCAAGGCCGACGAACTGAAGAAGCGTATCTGGTTCACACTGGGGGCGCTGCTGGTATATCGGCTCGGCACCTACATTCCGCTGCCCGGCATCGATCCCAACATCTGGGAACAGGTATTCCGCTCCCAGGCCGGCGGCATTCTCGGCATGTTCAACATGTTCGCGGGCGGCGGCATTCACCGCATGGCGATCTTTGCGCTGAACATCATGCCGTATATTTCGGCCTCGATCATCATTCAGCTCTTGACCACGGTGTCGCCGCAGCTCGAGGCGCTGAAGAAGGAAGGTGAGGCCGGCCGCAAGACCCTGAACCAGTACACCCGCTATCTCACGGTGCTGTTGGCCGCGTTCCAGTCCTATGGCATCGCGGTCGGACTGGAGGGCGCCGGCAATGTCGTCAGCGATCCCGGCATGTTCTTCCGTCTCTCGACCGCGATCACGCTGACTGGCGGCACCATGTTCCTGATGTGGCTCGGCGAGCAGATCACCTCGCGCGGCATTGGTAACGGCATCTCGCTGATCATTCTCGCAGGCATCGTCGCGGAACTGCCCTCGGCGCTGGCCAGCATGCTGGAACTCGGCCGTCAGGGCGCGCTGTCCACCGGTCTCATTCTGGTTGTGATCGTGATGGCGGTCGCGGTGATCGCCTTCATCGTGTTCATGGAGCGCGCGCAACGGCGGCTTTTGATTCAGTATCCGAAGCGCCAGGTCGGCAACAAGATGTTCGAAGGCCAGTCCTCGCATCTGCCGCTGAAGCTCAATACGTCAGGCGTGATCCCACCGATCTTCGCATCCTCGCTACTGCTCTTGCCGACCACGGTTGCGAATTTCAATGCCGGCAGAGGGCCGGAGTGGTTTCAGTGGCTCAACACGCAATTGAGCCACGGCCGTCCGTTGTTTCTGCTGCTCTATCTGGGGCTGATCGTGTTCTTCGCGTTCTTCTATACCGCGATCGTGTTCAACCCGACCGAGACCGCCGACAATCTCAAGAAGCATGGCGGCTTCATTCCGGGCATTCGCCCCGGCGAGCGCACCGCGGAATACATCGACTACGTGCTTTCGCGCATCACGGTATTGGGCGCGATCTATCTCGCGATTGTCTGCCTTATCCCCGAAATTCTGATTTCCTATGCCTCGGTGCCGTTCTACTTTGGCGGCACCTCGCTGTTGATCGTGGTCAGCGTGACCATGGATACGGTGGCGCAGGTTCAGGGTTATCTGCTCGCCCACCAGTATGAGGGGCTGATCAGGAAGTCGAAGTTGAGGGGGCGCCGCCGCTGACGCCTAAAGCGTTTTCGTGAAGAAAACGCGTAAAACAGGGATTTGGAGCCCCGGTTCTGATTCAATCAAACCGAGGCTATTGACGCGTTGCATCGCTTTCGCCACCTGCGCTCGGCGCTGATTGTGGGTGGCGCTGGTTGCGGATTTCGAAATGAAGGTGCGCGGTCAATCGCTCACCGAGCCGGGGGGCGAATACGGATGAGACTGATTCTTCTTGGGCCGCCGGGGTCGGGCAAGGGAACGCAGGCGCAACGGCTGGTCAAGCGCTACGGCATTGTCCAGCTTTCGACCGGCGAATTGCTGCGTGCCGCGGTGGCGGCGCAGACGCCGGTCGGGCTGAGGGCCAGGGACGTTATGGCGGGCGGCGGCCTGGTGCCGGACGATATCGTGATCGGAATCATTTCCGATCGGCTGGATCAGCCGGACGCGAAGAAGGGCTTTATCCTCGATGGTTTTCCGCGCACCGTGCCGCAGGCGGAGGCGCTGGATCAGCTCTTGAAGAAGAAGCACATGAAGCTGGACGGGGTGATCGAGCTTCGCGTCAATGAGAGCGCGCTGCTGCAGCGGGTCGAAACCCGGGTCGCGGAGATGCGGGCACGCGGCGAGGAAGTGCGCATCGACGACACGCCGGAGGTATTGACCAAGCGGCTGGCCAGCTACCGTTCGCAAACCGAGCCGCTGATTCACTACTATTCCGAACGGCGCAAGCTGCTGACCGTCGATGGCATGATGACCATCGAACACGTCACACGGGAGATTGGCCGCATCCTTGCCGCGATCGGCGCGGTGGAGGCCCAGGCATCCAGGAAGCCGGGTGCCGCCAAGCGGATCGCCAGGACCGGCGCCAGAAAAGCCTCCAAATCCGCAGCCAGAGGCGCCAGAGCCGCGGGTAACGGCGCCAAGGCCTCCCGGAAGGTCGGGAAACCGCCCTCCAAAGGGACCAAAAAGCCGCTTCGGAAGGCTGCCGCGAGTTCCACGGCGCGGGGCGCCGGAAAGGCCGTGAAAGCCCCCAAAAAGGTCACGAAAAGGCGAGCTAAGGCATAGAAACGGTTGACGAAACCAGGTTCAATCATTTAATAAGCCCGGTACCCAAGTCGGATAGTTTTCAGACGATGCCGGGCCCCAGGACATCCAAGGGGAAGGGCGTCGTGTTCGCGTTTGCGGACACCTGCCCGAGATAGCTAAAAACTGCCGCTCCGCGAGGGGTCGGCGACAGGAGAGAAGTCCGTGGCCCGTATTGCCGGCGTGAACATTCCGACCAACAAGCGCGTGCTGATCGCGCTCCAGTACATCCATGGCATCGGCCAGAAGAATGCCGCCGACATCCTGGAGAAGGTCAAGATTCCCGATGACCGTCGGGTCTCGCAGTTGAGCGATCAGGAAGTGCTGCAAATCCGTGAGGTGATCGACCGCGACTATATGGTCGAAGGCGACCTGCGGCGTGAGACCGGCATGAACATCAAGCGTCTGATGGATCTCGGCTGCTATCGCGGCCTGCGTCATCGCCGCGGATTGCCGGTGCGTGGTCAGCGCACCCATACCAATGCGCGCACGCGCAAGGGTCCGGCCAAGTCGATCGCCGGCAAGAAGAAGTAATTTGGCGAATAGGGAGTAGCGAATAGCGAGTAGGGAGCGCGCCTACTATTCGCCATTCGCCGACCACTACTCGCTCGTCAGGTGTAGCCGCTGGCATTACGGCGGCGTTGAGATCGTTGAGAAAGGTTCTGGAATGGGCAAGGAAGCCACCCGCGTCCGCCGCCGCGAGCGCAAAAACATTGCGTCCGGCATCGCGCACGTGAATTCGTCGTTCAACAACACGACCATCACCATCACCGACGCGCAGGGCAACACCATTGCCTGGTCGTCGGCCGGAACGATGGGTTTCAAGGGTTCGCGTAAATCGACTCCCTATGCCGCACAGGTTGCGGCGGAAGACGTCTCCAAGAAGGCGCAGGAACACGGTATGCGCACGCTGGAGGTGGAAGTTGCCGGTCCGGGTTCGGGCCGCGAATCGGCGCTTCGTGCGCTGCAGGCTGCGGGCTTCACCGTCACATCGATCCGTGACGTGACGACGATCCCGCACAATGGTTGCCGTCCGCGCAAGCGTCGGCGGGTTTGATGCATCGACCGCGGGCGGCCGTCTGCCTGCGATGGTTTTGAGAAATTTTGCAAGCCGCGGACTGATCCGCGACCTCCAACGCCAGTAATTTAGACGGCAAATTAGCTGGTAGGTATGGGTGAAACAGTGACGATCCAGAAAAATTGGCAAGAACTTATCCGCCCCAACAAGCTCCAGGTAGCTCCGGGGACTGACCCGGCCCGTTTTGCGACGCTGGTCGCAGAGCCGCTCGAACGCGGCTTTGGCCAGACGCTCGGCAACGCCTTGCGCCGCATCCTGTTGTCATCGCTGCAAGGTGCAGCGGTGCAGTCGGTGCATATCGACGGCGTGCTGCACGAGTTCTCCTCGATCGCAGGCGTTCGCGAGGACGTCACCGACATCGTGCTCAACATCAAGGACATCTCGATCAAGATGCAGGGCGAGGGCCCCAAGCGCATGGTCGTGAAGAAGCAGGGCCCGGGCGTTGTCACCGCCGGCGATATCCAGACCGTCGGCGACATCGTGGTGCTCAATCCGGAGCTGCAGATTTGCACGCTCGACGAGGGCGCGGAAATCCGCATGGAATTCACGGTCGCTTCAGGCAAGGGCTACGTTGCCGCCGAGCGTAACCGTCCCGAGGACGCGCCGATCGGCCTGATCCCGGTCGACAGCCTGTTCTCCCCGGTGCGCAAGGTGTCCTACAAGGTCGAGAACACCCGCGAGGGCCAGATCCTCGACTACGACAAGCTGACGATGACCATCGAGACCAACGGCGCGATCTCGCCGGACGACGCGGTAGCCTATGCCGCGCGCATCCTGCAGGATCAGCTCAACGTGTTCGTCAACTTCGAAGAGCCGCGCAAGGAAGTGGCGCAGGAGATCATTCCCGATCTCGCCTTCAACCCGGCTTTCCTCAAGAAGGTCGACGAGCTCGAACTGTCGGTGCGTTCGGCAAACTGTCTGAAGAACGACAACATCGTCTATATCGGCGACCTCGTGCAGAAGTCGGAAGCGGAAATGCTGCGTACTCCGAACTTCGGCCGCAAGTCGCTGAACGAGATCAAGGAAGTGCTGGCCCAGATGGGACTGCATCTCGGCATGGAAGTGCCGGGCTGGCCGCCGGAGAATATCGACGAGCTGGCCAAGCGCTTCGAGGATCATTATTGAGTTCACGAACCTCATGGTTCGAGACGCGCTAACGCGCTCCTCACCATGAGGTCTATCCCTCATCCTGAGGAGCGGCCTCTTGGCCGCGTCTCGAAGGATGAGGCCAGGAAAGCGTAGGAGAGGACGCCATGCGTCACGGCAAGGTTCATCGCAAGCTCAATCGCACCGCCGAACATCGGCGCGCGATGTTTGCCAATATGTGCGCGGCGCTGATCAAGCACGAGCAGATCGTCACCACGCTGCCGAAGGCCAAGGAGCTGCGCCCGATCGTGGAAAAGCTGGTGACGCTCGGCAAGAAGGGCGGCCTCGCCATGCGGCGGCAGGCGATCAGCGAGATGCGCGACCTCGAGCAGACCAGGAAATTGTTCGATGTCCTCGCCGCCCGCTACAAGGACCGGCAGGGCGGCTACACCCGGATCATCAAGGCCGGCTTTCGCTACGGTGATAACGCGCCGATGGCGGTGATCGAATTCGTCGATCGCGATGTCGATGCCAAGGGCCTCGACTCGGGTCCGGAGCAGGAAAAGGCAGCCGCTGAGGCGGCGTAACTCCCTGAATTGGTTTTTAAAGGCGGCGCCCTGTGCGCCGCTTTTTTATTAGGCATTGCCCGCGATTGCACTTGCGCGCATCGCTCCCGATATCTCCGGCATCGTTGACGGAGATATCTCATGAAAATCGATCTATCGGGAAAGACCGCGCTGGTCACAGGCTCGACCTCCGGCATTGGCCATGCCATCGCCAAGGGACTTGCCTCGGCGGGCGCCACTGTCGTCGTCAATGGCCGCACCCAGGCCAAAGTGGACGCCGCGGTCGCGGCGATCACGAAGGTGGTGCCCGGCGCCAAGGTCCGCGGCGTTGCCGCCGATGTCTCGACGGCGGCCGGCTGCAACGCGCTGGTGGCCGCGCTGCCGGAGGTGGACATCCTCATCAACAACGCCGGCATCTTCGAACCCACGGGGTTCTTCGATATTCCCGATGAGGACTGGATCCGCTTTGTTGAAGTCAACGTGATGTCGGGCGTACGGCTGTCGCGCGCCTACATGCCTGGCATGCTCAGGCGCAATTGGGGCCGCATCGTCTTCATCTCTTCCGAATCGGCACTGAATATTCCGAAGGAAATGATCCACTATGGCCTCACCAAGACAGCACAACTCGCTTTGTCCCGCGGGCTTGCGGAGATGACCCGCGGCACCGCGGTGACCGTCAATTCCGTGCTGCCGGGGCCGACGATGTCCGAAGGAGTGGAAACGTTCGTCAAAGATCTCGCCAAGCAGCATGGCCAGTCGGTGGAAGAGGCGGCGTCGCAATTCGTCAAGCAATTTCGCCCGACCTCGCTGCTGCAGCGCTTTGCCAGCGTCGAGGAGATCGCCAACATGGTGGTCTATATCAGCTCGAAGGAGGCCTCAGCCACCAATGGCGCCGCACTTCGCGCCGAGGGCGGCATCGTCCAGACCATTGCGTAAGGTATAAGACGCCTACCATCCCTCCAGCACGATCTTGCCGCGCGACTTGCCGGATTCCAGCAGCGCGTGGGCGCGCCGAAGGTTGGCGGCATTGATGGTGCCAAAGGTCTGATCGAGCGTGGTGCGCAGCACGCACTTGTCGATGAGGTCGGCGACGTCGTTGAGCAGATAGTGCTGGGCGGTCATGTCCGGTGTCTGGAACGAACTCCGGGTGAACATCGACTCCCAGTGAACGGACACCGCCTTGCCCTTGAAAACGCTGACGTTGAATTCCGGGGGATCGTCGATCAATCCATACTTCCCTTGCGGCGCAATGATGTCGGCCAGCGCCTTGTAATGGCGGTCGGTGTTGGTGAGGCTTGCGATCAGCGCAACCGGCGGAAGTTTCAGCTTTTCGATCTGCTCCTTCATCGGCCTTTCATGATCGACGACCGCATGGGCGCCGAGATCGAGGCACCATTTTTGCGATTCGGGCCGTGACGCGGTTGCCACCACCGTCAATCCGGTAAGCCGTCGCGCGAGCTGGATCAGGATCGAGCCGACGCCGCCGGCGCCGCCGACGATCAACAGCGTGCGCGGATCGAGGCTCTTGCCGGGGACCGCGCCGAGGCGATCGAACAGCAATTCCCAGGCGGTGATCGACGTCAGCGGCAGCGCCGCGGCTTGCGCGAATGTAAGCGTCTTCGGCTTGCGGCCGACGATGCGTTCATCGACCAGATGGAATTCCGAGTTGGTGCCTTGGCGCTGGATCGAGCCGGCATAGAAAACCTCATCGCCAACCCCGAACAGCGTGACATCGGGACCGACGGCATCGACGATGCCGGCGGCGTCGTAGCCCAGGATCTTGATCTCGCCTTCGCCCGGCGCCGCGCGCTTGCGGACCTTGTAATCGACCGGATTGGCGGAGATGGCTTTCACGGCCACGCGGATGTCGCGAGCTCCAGGCTCCGGTTTTGCGGTCTCGAAATCGATCAGCGAGTCCGCATCGTCGACGGGAAGGGACTTCTTGTATCCGACGGCTTTCATGCCCGTTGTCTCCAATGTGATGGCGCAATCGCCCTTGGCCTAAGTGTAGGTCAGGCGCATCCTTGGCAAGTGCCAGTCAGCTTCCGCTTTCCGAAGTGAAACAGGAGCAGCCGCAGCTGCTCCTGTTTGGGCAAAAGTCGCCTAGAACGCCACCTGGGTCCGCATTGCAAACGCATCGAACTTTGAGCCCGCATCGCCGAAATTGGTCTGGCTGACCTGCCTGGCAACGTTGCCGTGAAGGTAGTCGAACATGAAGCGGACGTTGCGGTTGACGTACCAGTTCAGCGCCAGCGTATAGATGGTCTGTCGCCCGCCGGCGACGCCGATCGCCGAGCCCACCCGGTCGTTCAGATCGATGGTGCTGTATCGGCCGGCGATCTCCCACGCGCCCCAGCCTCCGGTCAATGAGAACGGATTTGCCGGCGCAATGCCGCCGTAAGAGGCGGAGGCCGGATTGTAGGGGCGGGTCTCGCCGGTCAGGACGTAGGCTGCCTGCGCATAGCCGCCCTGGAATCTCAGGCTGGGCAGCGGGGCGAAAGCGTTGCGATCGACATTGAACCAGAAATACTCTCCCTGAAAGAACAAAGGCCCGTACGTCGCCGCCGCTTCGGCGCTGTAGACTTGCGCGCCGGATACGCCGGCGATTGCTCCTGTCGAGACGAGGACGGTCGGGTCGATGCGCACCTCCGGACGGTCGCTCAGTATCAGCGTTTGCGTCCCCGCGATCAGATTGTGCGGTGGCTGGATCAGCCATTGGGCATCGCCGCCGATGTGCAGGGAGTAGTCCTTCCCGCTCACGATTTGACCCGCGACGCGGGTGAAAGCGCCATATTGTTCCGTCGTGCCGGGCGGGTTTATGCTGGAGGCGGAGTGAATGGCCCCCGTCGTGGGCCCCGTCACATAAGCACCGGCCCAGAACGTGTCGGTGTACCAGCGCGCGCCGGCGGTTGAACGGAAGTCACCGGCTGCAATATTGGTGGCGGCAATACCGGCAGAGGCACGCTCCATGAACGGGATGTCGTTCGAGCTTGACGCCTCGTCCAGGGTATAGGGCAGGTCCATCACGCCCCCTTCGATCGCAAGCTTGCCACCGAACGGCTTGAAGCCGGTGTAGCTCAGATAGGCATTCTCAATGCCCGACACGGCACCACCCGGAAGAAATCCGACCGGCACGCCGCCCGCACTGGCAGTGCTGGCAAACCCGTCCGAAGCACCGCCGAAGTCGTAGATCAGCGCGTAGTTCCAGTCTTCCATGAATTTGCCGATCACCCCGATGCGCGCGCGACGAACGTTGACCCCGTTATCGAGACGCTGCGGAATGGTACCAGGCGTGTTGGGATGATAGTCGTAACCGCCACCATCGAAGTGCAGCCGGCTGGTGATCGCAATGCAATTCCGATCGTCGGCGGTGCAGATCGTGGGACGGTTGCCCGGCATTTTCACCACCACGTCAGACGGCGCAACCGGGCCCTTGACCGGATACGCCGCGTTGGCATTGGCAACGCTGACCTTGGTATCCGCTTTCGCATTGGCGCTTGCCGCGGCGGCGGTGTTGGCCGCGGTCTGCTTTTGAAGTTTGTCGAGCTTCTGCTCCATCAGGCGCAGTTGCTGTTTCAACGCGGCAATCTCGGCGTCCGCGCCGGCGGACTGCGCGCGTGCTTGCGATGTCGTGAGAGCCGCGATCAGGCCGATCGCGGCGACCGCAGTGAGTTGTGCTTTTGACATGACGTCACCCCTTGCTACCCCGTTCAGATTTCAGTCGCGCCTGGCTGGCACGAAGGAAGTGGTCTTTTCGATTTGTGCGAAAGCCGTCGCGCCGCTTAGGAATTCCAACCGTCACTCTGGGTTCGCTTTCCGACTCGAGTGTCCTTGGCAAATCGGCAATAGCCTACGACAGCCACAGGGTGCGGCAAAGCAGAGTGCAAGTGCCGCAGTACCAGAAGGCTTGACGTGTGGTATCGAGGCCACAGGCTTCGATATGATAATCGTCATGTGACGGCAGCGTTGGCGTCGTCGCGAAGACGGCGACGTGAAGGCGAGCCGAATCGCGTCAATCCGGGGGCCGAACGCAGGGAGAATGGGGAAACCGGCCTTCTATTGGCCTGGCCGAGGCGTTATATTCCGGGAGCTTCCTTGAGAGGTTTAGATGCTCAGACCACTTGTTGTTGCGATCTCCCTGCTAAGCGTCCTGGCTTTGGCAGGCACTGTCGACCGCGCGGCCGCGCAGGATCGCCGCGTCCCAGCCTCACCGGCGGACATCCGACTGTCCTACGCGCCGATCGTGCAGCGCGTGCAACCGGCGGTAGTCAATGTCTACGCCGCCAAGGTGGTCCAAAATCGCAATCCGCTGCTGGATGATCCGATCTTCCGCCGGTTCTTCGGCGTACCCGGCCAGCAGCCCGAGCAGATGCAGCGTTCCCTGGGTTCGGGTGTGATGGTCGATCCGTCCGGCCTGGTCGTGACCAACAACCATGTCATCGAAGGCGCCGATCAGGTCAAGGTTTCGCTCTCCGACAAACGCGAGTTCGAGGCCGAGATCGTCCTCAAGGACAGCCGTACCGATCTCGCCGTGCTGCGCCTGAAAGATTCACGCGAGAAATTCCCAACGCTCGATTTTGCCAATTCCGATGAATTGCAGGTCGGAGACGTCGTGCTTGCGATCGGCAATCCGTTCGGCGTCGGGCAGACCGTTACCCACGGAATCATTTCGGCGCTGGCGCGCACGCAAGTCGGCATCACCGACTACCAGTTCTTCATTCAGACCGATGCCGCGATCAACCCGGGCAATTCCGGTGGCGCGCTGGTCGACATGACCGGCCGGCTGGCGGGCGTCAATACCGCGATCTTCTCACGCTCCGGTGGCTCGCAGGGCATCGGCTTTGCCATTCCCGCCAATATGGTGCGCGTCGTCGTCGCTTCCGCCAAGAGCGGCGGCAAGGCCGTGAAACGGCCGTGGCTTGGCGCGCGATTGCAGGCAGTGACGCCGGAGATCGCCGAAACTCTCGGGCTTCGCCTTCCATCCGGTGCGCTGGTCGCGAATGTTGTTGCGAATAGTCCGGCGGCCCGCGCAGGGCTGAAGCTCTCCGATCTGATCGTCGCGATCGACGGACAGGCGGTCGACGATCCGAATGCCTTCGACTACCGCTTTGCGACGCGTCCGCTCGGCGGCACGTCGCAGATCGACGTGCAGCGCGCCGGGAAGGCGATCAGGCTGATGGTGCCGCTGGAGACCGCGCCCGACACCGGCCGCAACGAAATCGTCTTGACGACACGTTCGCCGTTCCAAGGCGCGAAAGTCGCGAATATCTCGCCTGCGGTCGCCGACGAGCTGCATCTCGATGTGGACACCGAGGGTGTCGTGGTCACCGATCTCGGAATCGACACCACCGCCGCCAACGTCGGCTTCCAGAAGGGTGACATCATCACTGCGGTCAATAATCAGAAAATCACCAAGACCAGCGACCTCGAGAAGGCGACGCGCGAGTCGGCGCGGCTGTGGCGCATCACCGTGGTGCGCGGCGGTCAGCAAATCCAGGTTACGCTCGGCGGATGAGCCCGAAGCGACCAAGCCAAGGTGCAACCCTGTTCGCTGCCGCGGGGATGGAGCAGGACGCGCCGCATCCGTTGCCGGACAAACTGCGTCCGCGCACGCTATCGGACGTCGTCGGACAGGATCACATCCTCGGGCCGGACGGCGCGCTGACGCGCATGCTGGCGACGCGCACGCTGGGTTCGTTGATCTTCTGGGGACCGCCGGGCACCGGCAAGACCACGGTGGCGCGGCTGTTGGCGGATGCCACCGAACTGCATTTCGAGCAGATTTCCGCGGTATTTTCCGGCGTAGCGGACTTGAAGAAGGTATTCGACGCGGCGCGGGCGCGCCGCGAGATGGGCAAGGGGACGCTATTGTTCGTCGATGAGGTGCATCGGTTCAATCGCGCGCAGCAGGATTCGTTTCTGCCCGTGATGGAAGACGGCACCGTGGTGCTGGTCGGCGCCACCACCGAAAATCCCTCCTTCGAGCTCAACGCCGCGCTGTTGTCGCGAGCGCGCGTTCTGGTGTTTAATCCGCTCGATGCGGCGGCGCTCGAAAAGCTGTTGGTTCACGCCGAGAAGATCGAGGGCAAAAAGCTGCCGCTCGACGACGAAGCCCGCGCCGTGCTGGTGCGCATGGCCGACGGCGATGGCCGCGCCGCGCTGACGCTTGCCGAGGAAGTCTGGCGCGCCGCACGCCAGGGCGAGACCTTCAACGCCGAGCAGCTGCAGGACATTCTGCAGCGCCGCGCGCCGATCTACGACAAATCCGCCGATGGACATTACAATCTGATCTCGGCGCTGCATAAATCGGTGCGTGGCTCCGATCCCGACGCTGCGTTGTATTATCTCGCGCGCATGATGGACGCCGGCGAAGATCCCCTGTTTCTGGCGCGTCGGGTGGTCCGCATGGCGGTCGAGGATATCGGTCTCGCCGATCCGCAGGCGCTGGTTATCGCCAATGCCGCGAAGGATGCCTTTGACTTCCTCGGCCATCCGGAAGGCGAGCTCGCAATCGCGCAAGCCGTTATCTATCTCGCCGCCGCGCCGAAATCCAACGCCGCCTACAAGGCGTTTGGCGCAGCGATGCGCGCCGCAAGAGAAGGCGGCTCGCTGCTGCCGCCAAAACATATCCTGAACTCGCCGACCAGGCTGATGAAGTCGGAAGGCTATGGCTCAGGCTATGAATACGATCACGACACGCCGGAGGCCTTTTCCGGACAAGACTATTTCCCGGAGGCCCTTGGCCGCCAGACTTTTTACGACCCGCCCGATCGCGGCTTCGAGCGCGAGATTCGCAAGCGGCTGGAATACTGGGCGAAGCTGCGCAGGGAGCGCGAGCGGGGCCCGCGCGAATGAGCAGCCCGCACAGCTGTCGATCCTCGTGTTTCAAGCTGGCCTGGCACGCTATCGCCTTGTTGGCAATGCTTGTATGTGCGCGTCCCGCCCCGGCTGAAACCGTCGAAGTTGCCCCGGGTGTGCAGGTGACGAAGAGAACCTATTCCGCGCCGAGCAACGAGCAGCCATTTTTCGGATTTGCCGTCAAAAATTCGGCGCAACGGACAGCGGACGAAAGCTTCGTCAAAGCTGTGACTGAGGCGGTCGGAACGCGGGAAAAAGCGTTTGACGAAACAACCAAGCGCGGCTGGAGAGCGATAAGTTCGGGTAACATCGCGGAAGCAGCTCAGAGATTCAATCAAGCGTTTCTGCTGGCTCCTGAACAGAGCGGCGTTTACCACGGGTTTGCGGCGGTTGCTCAAACCCGCTTCAATGACTTCGATTTCGCAGACGAGTTGTTCAAGATTGCGCGCAAACAGCCCAATCCGTTAAAAACACTCAATGCGGATTATGGGCGAGCTCTTTTGATCGCCAAACGGCCGCGTGACGCGCAGCCGGTGCTGGAGCAGGCTGTCAAGGATACTCCGGATTTTGGCGATGCCTGGACCAATCTTGCTTGGGCCCGGCTGCAAAACGGAGACCGTGCTGCCGCCTGCGCCGCTACGGACGAAGCTGCCAAACAACATCCTTCCAGCAACGCCAATACTGATCTGACAGTTTTGAGAAGCAGCGCGCAATGCAAATAGATCGCATCAGTTATCTTAAACTTGTGCGGCCGAGCGGTCGTATTGAAAGCCGCTTGAACAGGAAAATTGAACCATGAGCCGTCGCGTCAGGAGACCACTGGCAAAATCCCGCGCGCCGGGCGATCGCCCGAAGGGCGCGCGTCCCTATCGCAATCCCTCGCAAGCCGACCGAGTCCAGGGTGAGCGCCAGCCAGCTCATCGTCCGGGCGGCAAGCCTGCGCGCTTTTCTGCGCCGCGTGCCGAGAAGCGGGCTCCTTTCGTTGCCGAACCTCCAAAGCCCGTCGCCGAGCCGCCGCCGTTGCCGACAAAAGTGCAGACCGTCGTCGTGTCAGCGGATGAGAACAACATGCGGGTCGACCGCTTTCTCGAGGCGCGCTTTCCGGGTCTGTCGTTCTCCCACATCCAGCGCATCGTCCGCAAAGGCGAGCTGCGCGTGAACGGCAAGCGCGCCGACAGCAAGGACCGGCTGCAGGAAGGGCAGAGCATCCGGATTCCGCCGCTCAAGCTCGATGCGCCCAAGGCCGCAGGTCATCTCTCGGAGGCAGCGACGAAGACCCTTCAGGCGCTGAAGGACATGATCCTGTACGAGGATGCCGACGTCATGGTGCTGAACAAACCGGCCGGGCTTGCGGTGCAGGGCGGTTCCGGCACCACGCGTCACATCGATCAGATGCTGGAAGTGATGCGCGATGCCAAGGGCCAAAAACCGCGGCTGGTTCACCGGCTCGACAAGGAGACCGCGGGCTGTCTGCTGGTCGCAAAGACCCGTTTCGCCGCGACCGCGCTGACCGGATCGTTCCGCCATCGCTCGGCGCGCAAGATTTACTGGGCGCTGGTCGCGGGCGTACCGAAGCCGAAGCAGGGCCGCATTTCGACCTATCTCGCCAAGGAAGAGGGTGAGGAAGATACCATCATGCGCATCGCAGCGCATGGCGACGAGGGGGCCAGCCATGCCGTGACCTATTATGCCGTGGTGGAGACCTCGGCACAGAAGCTCGCATGGGTGTCACTGAAGCCGGTCACCGGGCGGACCCATCAATTGCGCGCGCACATGGCGCATATCGATCACGCCATCGTGGGCGATCCGAAATATTTCAACCGGGAAAACTGGCAGCTGCCGGGCGGCCTGCAGAACCGGCTGCATCTTTTGGCGCGGCGGATCGTGATTCCGCATCCTCGCGGTGGCGTGATCGACGCGACCGCGCCACTGCCCCCGCATATGCTGCAATCGTGGAATCTGCTCGGCCTTGAGGCTGACAGGTTCGACCCGATCGAGAACGCACCTGAAGAATAAAATCGCCTCGGTGAGCAAGAGCGATCAAGGCGGGCTCACATCGTCAGGTTATCGTTGGGACCAACCTTCTCAGCATCGGGAGCGTTTCATGGAAAACCGCAAAGTTTTACGTTTGTTCGGCAATTGGCTCCGCGCCGCGCTATCCCTTGGCCTGCTTGGTTCCGCCGTTGCCTCGGGTACCGCAGCAAGCGCGCAGACGCTGGTTCTGCGGGGAGGCAGCGTGTACGCCTCGTCCGACGCCGCGCCGCTGCCGGATGCGGTTGTTGTCGTTTCCGGTGGCGCCATCAGCGCGGTCGGCAGCGCAAGTGACGTTCAAATCCCGCCAGATGCGCGCGTGATCGATTGCGCCGGAAAGACGGTTGTTGCCGGCTTCTGGAACAGTCACGTCCATTTCACGGAAGCTGTGTGGGAGAGTGCGGCGAATGGGCCGGCGGCGCCGCTCACCGCGCACATGCAGGAGATGCTGACGCGGTGGGGTTTCACCACCGTGTGGGATTTGGGCTCCAACCCGACCGACGCGCTGCCGCTGCGCCGCCGCGTCAATGCCGGCGAAGTGCTCGGTCCCAACATTTTCCTGCTCGGCGGCATCTTTCCCAAGAACGGTCATCCCGCCTATCTCCCTGCCGAAACGAAGCTGCCCGAGATCGCCGACCCGGATGTGTCGGCGCAATTGGCGCGGTCTTATCTGGGCATGGGGCTGGACGGCATAAAACTCTTCACCGGATCCTTCAAGGGCGAAGACAAGCCGGTGGTGAACATGGACGTTGCGGTCGCCAAGGCCGCGGTCGATGTGGCGCATGCGCAAGGAAAGCCGGTCTTCGCCCATCCGCAGAACAAGACCGGCGTGGACACGGTGATCGCGGCCGGCGCGGACGTGATGGCACACACCACTCCGGGCCCGGGATATACTCAATATACCTCCGAGCAGCTCGCGCGGTTCAAATCGCAAGGGACCGCTTTGATTCCGACGCTCTCGCTTTTTACAACCGTCGTTCTCGATCCCAGCGTAACGGCCCAGATAACCGCCATAACCGTCAATCAACTCAGGCAATTTGCGGAGAATGGCGGCGTCGTTCTGTTCGGGACCGATGTCGGCTTTACCAAGATCTACGACACCACGCTCGAATATGAACTGATGCACCGCGCGCTTTCGGAACGGCAGGTGCTCGCGACCCTCACGACCAATCCGGCGCAGTATTTCAAGGCCGCGCAGAAGGGCAGGGTCGAACGGGGATTTGACGGAGATATTGTGGTCCTTGATGGCGATCCCATGGCCGACGTTCGCAACCTCGCCAAAGTTGCCTACACGATCCGCGCGGGGCGGATCATCTATCAGAAGCCTTGAATAGCTGTTCCTCAACGGGATGTTACCCGCGGTACTCTTGCGGTCGGCCGTGGCGGTCGCGACATACTCGTCATGAGGATTCTGATCGTCATTTGCCTTGCTTCCGCGCTGCTCGCGCCTGGCGCGGCCTCCGCGCAATTCATTCCGCCCGGCAGTTCGCAACTCAACCCGCCGCTGCCGCCACCGCCGCCACCGCCCGAGATCGAGGCGCCGGTGATCCCGCAGATGGACACGCCAACAACGCAGAACTATGCGCCGTCGCCGCAGCCTTCCTTCAGCGACCGGATCACCAGCTGTCTCGATGAAGCCGCAGCCAGCGGGCTTGGCCCGAGCGCGCGCGCGGCCTATTCACGCGCCTGCGCCAATCAATAATCGGAGCTCGCTTTAGTTTCGATAGTGGCTGAGAAACATACGCAACGAATCGTGCGGGCTCTCGACGTCCGCGATCACCCAGCCGCCGGGACCATTGACGACGATGAAATTCAGCGTGACCGCGCGGCCATTATTGTCAAAGGCAACAGTGACATAGGTCTTGTCGAACTGCTTGCGCAGGATTGATATCGAGACGGCGCCAAGCTTCCATGTCGTGCTCTGGACAAAGAAATCGTAAGGCTTGTTCTTCAGTGAAATCCATGCGGCCCGCAAACTCGGATCAAAGAACTGGCGCGCTGTGGCCGTATCATGCGGTAGCCCGTTGGAGAGATCGGACGAACCGTCACCGTAGTGGGCGTAGACATTTCTGACCAGGGATTCCGGCGAGCGGAATCCGGCCGCTGCGGCCGAGGTTTCGAGCACGGCAATCACAAAAACCAGAATCGTTCCAACTATCTTTGCCATCGCGGCTCGCTTTATTTGCACGCAGCCTTATCATATTCTTGGCCCATTCAATGAGCACTGATGGATAGACGGCCGAAAACGCAGATGCGCGAATTGTTCGATGAAGTGTCCGGAAAATCTCCGCTCGATCCGGAGGAGGCG
>Ga0307312_10000090_pt1 | contig 33345 bp, 28 predicted proteins | sample ER_DNA_202_FD_194489 | JGI IMG/M metagenome (GOLD analysis project Ga0307312, IMG submission 194489) | Bulk soil microbial communities from the East River watershed near Crested Butte, Colorado, United States - ER_DNA_202 | ecosystem: Environmental > Terrestrial > Soil > Floodplain | place... | reverse complement strand
TGGAGCGCCCAGCTCACGGAACGTCTCGTGCGGCAGTGCCACCTGGGTCGGCGTCCGAATGCCACCCGCGCGGACAACGGTGGTAGCAATCGACTTGTCGAATGCCACCCGGCAAGCCGATCCGACCGATCCGACGAAGGGTACGCCCAGCAGCTCGAAGACCTCGCGCAGCGCACCATCTTCACCCGCCTCGCCGTGCAGCAGCGGAAAAACCACCGAGCCGTTGAGCCCGGCGAGCCGCGCTAACAAGGTGGAATCGACATCGGATTCCACGACTTCGATGCCACGAGACCGCAGCGCCTGGCTGACCCGACGGCCAGACCGCAACGAAACGTCGCGCTCGTGTGACAGACCCCCCGAGAGTACGATCACCGTTTGCAGGTATTCGTTGTCGGCCACTCAGCTCCTTCTTTCATGATCAACACTTCATGATCAACATCGATCAAGATCAACTTTGGATTTGGGCTCGATGATCATCAGGCCTGGTTGGGGCCGGGTGCTTCACGTGGTCCAAGTGCGAGGCGGCCGCTCTCTGACTCAACGCCGGTACCGAAGATCTCAAGCATGCTTGCCTCGTATTCCAGCACTTCACCGAGCCGGCGGGTGCCTTCGATAATGCGCTCTGGCGTGGGAAAACAGTACGACAGGCGCATGTGACGGCTGCCGAAGCCATCTGCATAGAACGCTGTTCCTGGCACGTACGCGACGCGGGCGGTGACTGCACGCGGCAGCATAGCGTGCGAATCGATTCCCGGAGGCAGCGTCAACCATACGAAGAAGCCACCCTCAGGATAGGTCCACGTAGTGCCGGCGGGCATATGACTGGTCAACCCGGTGATCATCGCATCGCGCCGTTCGCGATACATTTCGCGGAAGACCTTGATCTGTCCGCGCCAGTCGTGGTTGGCCAGGTACGCAGCGACCGCAAACTGGGAGAAGACGGGCGGACACAGCGTTGCTGCCTCCTGGGCGAGCACCAGCTTCTCGCGTACGGCGTGCGGGGCGAGCACCCAGCCGACCCGGAATCCTGGAGCGAACGTCTTGGAAAACGAACCGAGATAGATGACGTGATGTTCGTCAAACGATCGCAGCGCCGGGATCGGCTCACCGTCGAAGCCGAGCAGGCCGTACGGGTTGTCCTCCACCACAAGCAGATCCGCCCGCTCGCACAGTTGCAGTAGTTCCAGGCGTCGATCCAGCGACTGGGTTACGCCAGCGGGGTTGTGGTGGTTCGGAATGGTGTAGAGGAATTTGACGGTACGGCCTGCCCGGCGCAGCGCCCGGAGCGCATCGGCGAGTGCGCTGGGATTCAGGCCTTGTTCGTCCATCGCGACATGGACGACCTCGCATTGATAGGAACGGAAGACTCCCAGCGCGCCGACGTAGCTGGGAGCCTCACAGAGCACGACGTCACCCGGGTTACAAAAGATCCGGGTGAGCAGATCGAGACCCTGCTGCGATCCGACGGAGACCATCACATCATCCGGATGCGCCGAAATGTTCTCAAGCCGCATCACGTCACAGATCGCTTCGCGAATAGCAGGCTCGCCCTGGCCGGAGCCATACTGCATGGCGCGACGCCCATCATCGAGCACCAGGTCATTCAGGACCGAACCGACGACATCCAGCGGGAGATCGGTGATGTTGGGCATACCGCCGGCGAGTGAGACAACTTCAGGACGGTTGGCGACCGCGAAAAGGGCGCGAATTGCCGAGGCGGTCATGCCGTGCGCACGTGCGGCATACCGGTCGACGTAGTGATCCAGCCGAGTGTCTGTTTGCCGTAGGCGCTCCAACAGCGGTTCGTCCGGCTCGGGTGGGGAAGTCTGACTCACAACTACTAGCGTGCCATTTGTTTAGAGCCGGTCGCCGCTGACCGCACGGCGCTGACAGCAATTTCCAGCCGGCGGCGTGGCCGCATACGATAAATCCATGGCAAGGCCTTATGGCAGCAATTCGCTGCGGCACAATCGCATTCCCGCTGTGCGGTGGTCGTTGTGGCTGGCCGCCGGGATGTTGTTTGGTCTCGTTCTGGGCTTTGCGTTCGGGCTAGCCAGGCCGCGTACCAGGGATTAGCTCTCATGGGATCTCGCCGTCTGCGTCCGATGACCGCCGCCGACCTACCGCTGCTGCCAGGATCCTGCGCGCGATGCACCTTCTGGGAGGCGAGCCTGACAGATCTCGCCGCGCCGGCCGATCATGCGGATCGGCAAGGGATCAAGGCCGACTGGGCGGAAGCCGTTACCCGGCACTGGGGCTATTGCGGTGTGATTGCATTCGCTGACGAGCTTCCGATCGGTCACCTCACGCTGGCCCCGGCGATGTATGTACCGCGGCTAGGTGCGTTCGCTACCACACCGGTCGCAGCCGACGCGGCGGTCGTGATGTCGGCCCACGTGGCGCCTGAGGTGCGCGGCAAGGGGATCGGCAAGCAGCTGGTTCAGTCGGCGGCCGGGCTGGTCGCGCGTCGCGACATCCGGGCGTTGGAGGCGGTCGGTACGTATCACGACGGTCCGTCCTGCATGCTGCCGACCGGCTGGCTGGAAGCCGTCGGCTTCGAGGTCGTACGGCCCCACCCCAGCACTCCGCGACTGCGGATGGACCTGCAGAACACCGCACGGTGGATGCCTGGTCTGGGCGCCGCCTGGAACCGCCTTACCGACCTCGTACGTCAGCCGCAATCTCCCGAGCCGGCCACCTACACGCGGCGAGAAGTTAACTAAGTACGCCTCGCCGTGGGGACCGATGGAGGTGTCTCCAAGTCGTTGACCCTGCCGACTCTGGGAGAGTGGGGCGCATGAGTGCTGATTCGCTCCGCGCGGTCGAATTGTCCCGACTGAGCCGGCTGCATTTTGAGGCAACGAACTCCCGCGGCGGCACGCTGGCATTCGGTGACTCCGAGGCCGGTGAGTTCAGTCCGATCGAGCTGCTGCTGGTGGCGATTGCCGGATGCACCGCGATGGACGTCGATGCCATCACCGTGAAACGGTCCGAACCCAGCCGGTCCCTGGTCCATTGCTCCGGCCACTACACCAAGGACAAGCACGGCAATCGTCTTACCGATATCGACGTCGACTTTGACGTCGAGTTCCCCGACACCGAGGGTGGTCGAGCCGCTGCTGGTGTGTTGGAGACGGCAATTCGCAAGTCTCATGATCGACTCTGCACCGTGACCCGTACGGTCGAACTCCCGACACCCGTCGGGGCGCGGCTGCATGGCGTGTCACTGCTTCATCAGGCAAGCTCACCAGCGTGACATCAAGCCCAACCTTCCTGCGCGGCACTCCGCCGCACCTTGCTCAGAGTGAGCTGGTGTACGCCACGCCCGAGCGGATCGACGACTTCTTCCGGGCGATCGTGCGTGGTTTTCATGACGACTACGTGCCGGAGAAGTGGCAGCCGCATCACCGGGTGTTCGAGCCGGAGCGCAGCTTCGGTTTCCAGGTTGACGACCAATGGATCTCCACCTGCGGGGCGTACAGCAGGACAATGACGGTTCCGGGCGGGTCAGTACCTGTTGCCGCGGTCACGGTCGTCACAGTGCAACCGTCGTATCGTCGCCGGGGCCTGCTCACCGAGATGATGACGCATCAGTTGCATGACATCGCTGAGCGCGGCGAGGAACCCGTTGCTCTCCTCTGGGCATCAGAGGCTGCGATCTACGGCCGGTTTGGCTACGGCCAGGCGAGCCCGCGGGTGCATCTGACCGGCAAGACCAAGAGGACCGCATTTCGGCCTGATGTTGATCTTGGTTCGGGTTCGGTCGGCGAGGTGGAGCGGGAGCAGGCGATACCGATCATCAAACGGCTACATCAGGCGTTATTGCCGGACCGTGTCGGCGCCCTCAATCGTGACGACAACTGGTGGGTGGTCAAGTGGCATGATCCGGAGCAGTGGCGGCGCGGGGCATCGGCGTACCGATTTGCCTTGCACTACGACCGCCGCGGCCGACCGGACGGCTACGTCGCGTTTCGCGTGAAGAACAACTGGGAAGAGTCCGATTCTGCCGCTGAGGTGATCATCGACGAGCTCGACGCTAGTAACGCCGCAGCACGTGCTGCGCTGTGGCGATTCGTTCTTGATCTTGACCTGGTCCGGACGTTCAGTGTGAGCAGCGCGCCGGACGAGCCGCTGCGCTATTTCGTCAATGATCTTCGTTCGGTCAAGACCTACCTGCAGGACGGAACCTACGCGCGACTGGTCGACGTGCCACGCGCACTGGAGGCTCGTCGCTACCTCAGCGATCTCGACGTGATCATCAGGGTTGAGGACCCGCTGCTGACCCGCAACACCGGCTCGATCCGGCTGGAGGCAGGCTCCGATGGTGCCTCAGTCACCCGCATCCGCCGCCGGCCTGATCTGATCATGAACGTACGCGAGCTCAGTGCCAGCTATCTCGCTGGAACGTCACTGTTGACCCTGACCAGGGCGGGTCTGGTCACTGAGCGGACGAAAGGTGCCGCCGCCGCAGCCGCGGCTGCATTCGGGTGGGTCCAATCACCCTTCTGCCCGGACTTCTTCTAGCCCGGATATGGCCCGCCAGACGTTACTGTCAGCCGAGCAAACTGCCGAGCGTACTCAGGATGTCGCTGTAGAACGTGCCGTTGATGTCGCGGAACAGTTCGAACGGCTGGCCGGGGTCGCCGAAGAACGGGCGCAGGGTCCAGGCGAGCTGGGTCCCGACGAAGCCGAACAGCAGGATCCAGATGTACAGCAGGAGCATGCTCGCCGAGCGGTCGCCGGCGGCCGGTTGCGGTGCCTCCGCCATGGCGACGTTCTGGTTTTGACGGGCGGCCCGCGCGTCGCCGTTGGTGGGCGCTCGGGCCGCGCCGCCGACCGTCGCTGAGACCAGTTCCCGCTGTGACACGTCGGCTGTCACGACAACCTGGTTGCCGAGCATCGATTCGACGACGACCTGCTCATTGAGCGCGCGCATCCCGGAGGTGAGGAAGCGCAGTCCGACAAGGGCAGTCAGGGCGAGGATCGCGACGTTGAGCAGCTTGAAGAACGCATAGCTGCGGGCCGTGATCAAGAAGAACAAGCTGATCGGGGCGAAGGCGAAGGTCAGCACGGCGGTCACGGTGATGGCTACCATGATCAGCGCGCAAGCCTGCAGGACCGACAGCCGGGCGCCGAAGACAAGGTTGAACAGGTACAGCGTGGGCAGGCAGATTGCCAGAGTGGCCAGGAACAGCAACGGGAGCTTGACCGTCGAGACGAGCGCCTGGAGCCAGCCGTTCGAGGCGCCGAGCACCGCGCCGTACGCCGCGAGGCTGACCACGGAGGTCAGCAGCATCCGCAGGATGAGTTTGGGTAGGTCACGTTCGGCGATGATCTGGTCCCAAATCCCCGCGCGGTCACGCAAGATGCGCTCGATGATGAGCTGTTTGCCGGAAGCCATGGTCCCCCGCATCCCTTCGATTGGCTGTGAGGAAACTATCGGCATTACGAATACGCCGTGAACGATCGAAAGAATTACGTTGTCGAGTACAGTCGCGCCATGCCGGAGCCAGGACTGCGGGCGGCGGACGACGACCGCGACACCGTGCTGCAGACCCTCGAGCGGCACGTCGCCGCTGGCCGGCTCACCCTCGACGAGTTCGATCAACGCAGCAGCGCGGCCCTGGCCGCAGTGACCCTAGAGGACCTTGCCGTCTTGACCGCCGACCTGCCGGAGCTCCCCGCGGAGCCGGCGCGGCAGGTCGAGCCGGCTGGCCATGCGCACCACCTCGTACTGCTCTTCGTGATCGCTTTTGTCGCGCTTTCGGTGCTGGTCGCCATGATGTTGTTGCACCCCTGACGTCATTCGCTGTCTCGCACGCGATCATCTCGACGACGATTCGGCGCGAGCTCCCCCGTGAAAGCTCCTGGCTGGTACGTCCGATCACGATGAGTCGGTGGCACTGCGCAGGGAGTGCAGCGCTGCTTCGACGCGGCGTTGCCGGGTCTGCGGTCTCCGAGCGTTCTCGATTGGCAGCGTGAGGCGTTGCTGGGCGCTGTAGGACAGGGCGTCAAATCGTGTACGCGCCTCGGGTTCGTGGTCGAGTGCGGCGGCAAGCTCGGACGGCACCGTGACGTGCCGCGGTTCGGAGTCGAGGGCGAGCTGGATGTCGATTTCATCTCCGGGCTGGATCCCGGCGGCGCGGCGGTTCTCGGCGCTGACGCCGAGGAGATACTGGCCGCCCCGAACGGCGATCGTGCTGCGGTAGGTGTGGTTGTTGATCGTGACTCGCACCCGGGGCCGGCGGCCGGCGGCTAGTGCGTCAACGATCTCAGCCGGAACGACGATCCCGGCCGCGGTCTTGCCGGTGGGCAACAAAGTGGTACGGAAGATCATGTGGGTCCTCCAGGGTCAGCAGGTTGGGGAGCCAGGTCAGCGTTCGACGCGGCGGTAGAGGTGAATGGAGAGTGCCGAGAGCCAAGCCCAGGCGGCGATGACCGCAACCCAGAAGCCGAGCACGGTGGCGGGGTTGCCCGACCCGGAAGCGATCCCGACAAAACCGGCGAAGAACACCAGTCCGGTCACGCGGGAGTAGGCCGCCCAGACCGGGCGGCGACCGGCGCTGAAGTGGCTGGCGACGACGAAACACGCCGCGATGAAGCCGAGGAACCCGATGCCGCCGGCGACAAAGTGCAGCAGCCCGTGCCAGGTCACCGGCCCCGGCCCGTTGGGCGTGCCGGGTGGGAAGCCCAGGGTCGGGTCGGCCACGAAGATCCCGGCTGCGACCAGTCCGGCGCCATACACGCCGAGTAGGAAGGGAGCCCAGGTGCCGCCGCGTACGCCCCGCCAGGACCGGCGGATTCCGGCCGCAGCGGCGATCGTCATCAGGCCCGTGAGGACGAGGTTGGTGATCTGGATCCAGCCGAGCCTGCCGTTGGCCAACAGACTCAGGTCGTGGCGGGTCAGGTCAAACCCGTCGCGGGTCAGAGCTTGGACCAGGCCGACGACGATATAGATGGGCCCCGCGAGTACGCCGCAGCAGAGCAAGGCGCGAGTGCGGCCTGGGGCGGGGTCCCGGAGGTTAGTCGCGATGGCGGGCGGGAAGATGCTGGTGCTCCGGTTCATGATCTGCTCCTTCGGTTGGTCGGGCAGCACAGTCGGTCACCGGTCGCCCAGCGTGCTGGTGGTCGCAGCTGAAGAGGGCGACTCCTCCCACGGCCGCGGGCGGGTGTGGCGGGCCCAGTAATCGCGGAAACTGACCCGGCGTAGCGGCGCGATCGCCCGGCAGACCCGGAAAAATGCTCGGGCCCCTGTGAGCTTCACAGGATTGGTGTTCAACCCTTGGCGGAGCGTGGTCAGGGCCGAGCGCACGGCTGCAGCGCCGTATTCGCGCATCTCGACCTCGTAGCCGTTTATCGCGTCGGCAAGGTCACTCTGCCCCCCTGCGACGGCGACGAGCTGGCGGGTCAACAGGCCCGCGTCGCGCATGGCCGTGTTCGCGCCGATGCCTCCGGTGGGTGGCATGAGATGGATCGCATCTCCGAGGAGGGTGACCGGCCCGGTGGGCCAACTGGGCGGCATCAAGCTGGCGAACGGGAACATCGCGACGCTCGCAGGATCACACGTAAGGATCAGCTGGCGCAGGATTGGGTGCCAGCCGCTGGCCAGGTCGGCGATGGCCCGTTGCATCGACGGCCCGTCCATGTCCGCAATTCCCGGTGGACATGCGGCGTCGCGCGCTACGAATGCGCACAACAAGTAGGCGTTCTTGCCTTCCGGCTCGCTGAAGGTTTGGAAGACGGAGGTGAAGAGGAAGAAGGGATCTCGCGTCATGATCATGGTCTCGCCGTCGAGCAGCTCCGGCGGTAGCCAAGCCCTGGTCTGCGCGGTGAGCGGCAGTTTCGCCCCGAATCCCACCGCGCCGGTGTCGTCCGGCTTAGCCCGCGGCAGGAGTTGGGCACGGACTCGTGATGCGGAGCCATCCGCCGCGACCAGCAGGTCCCCATCGGCCCGGCTACCGTCGGTGAACCACGCGGTGACTCCGCCGTTCGGCTGCAGCTCGTAGCGCTCGAACCGCTTGCCGAACTGGACCACGTCTGCAAGGTCAGAGAGCAACACGTCCCGGAGCGCGCGACGTTCCACCGGATAGGCCCGCTGCGCTGGGTCGTCGGACGTTGGATACATCAGCGAGTCCTCGATGCTGAGCAGCTCGTGCAACTGCTCATCAAGGAACAGGAAGCCGCCACCTGGCCGTCCGACCGCTGACAGGAATTGCTCCCATGCCGCCGCGGGAAGGCAGGCACGTAAGGCACGCGTTCCCGCTGGGTTGATGTGCAGCCGGTAGCGGTCCAGCCGTGCGGTCACAGTGTGGTCGCGCTCGAACACCTTGACCTGTATGCCAGCCTTCCGCAGCCCCTGAGCCAGGCACAAGCCACCAATCCCGCCACCCACAACAATCACCTGCAAGACCTTCTTTGGCATCACCGCTCCAATCGAAACGCTGCGTAGCGTATCGCTAGTCTGACAGTCGCCTGATATGGCGTCAATACGCTACGGTTCGTATCGTGACGGAGCGGCATCCTAGCAGGCGATCCGAAAGCTCGAGGCGAGCGATCCGCGACGCGACCCTGGAGCTCATGCGAGAAGGCGGTATCGCCGCGTTGAGCATGGAAGGCATCGCGGCAAGGGCCGGAGTCGGCAAAACCACGATCTACCGCTGGTGGCCCTCGAAGGGCGCCGTTGCTGTGGAAGCACTGTTAGATGCGGCCTCGCCCGGCATCCGCTTCCCAGCTCGCGGCGACAGCGTCTGGGCCGACCTGCGCGAACTGCTTATCGGCATCGCCGGCCTGATGAGCGATCCCGTGCTTGGCCCGCACTTCGCCGGGGTGATCGCCCTGACCCAGATGGATCAGGCCGCTGCGACCGCATTCCGCGACCGCGTCCTTGGCCCTACCTGGGTCGCCTACCATCAGCGGCTCGTTGACCTGCAGGCGCGGGGCGAGCTGAACGGCGAACCCGACGACGTGCTCGACATGGCGTTCGGCCCGCTCTGGTACCGCCTACTCACCCGTCCTGATCAACTCGACGAAGAGTTTGCCAGCACGGTCGCGGCCGCATTGATCCGCGCCTTCGCACAGGAGCCCGCGGATTGAGTCCCCTGTCAGAGAGGGGATTGCGCGTAAGAACCGCACTGGCCAAGTGCATTTCTCCGCACGGAGCCACAAATGCCGCTCGAAACGGCCGCATCGGGCCTCATTCTTGGCGTTGTGTGTAATAACGCGAAAGGGTCGGCTTTGACGCACCAAGACTGTTCGAGCTGCTCGCAGCGTTATAGGTATTCCTCGATGGCGCCAAGCAGCACGGACTTTGACTTCGCGCCCTTGAAGGCCTTCACCAGCTCGCCATCGACGTAGACCTGGATCGTCGGTAAGCCGAGCACATAGTTGTTGGCAGGGGTTACCGGATTGGTGTTGGTGTCCATCTTCACGAATCTCACCTTGTCGCCGTGAGCATTCGCGAGCTCTTCGATGATCGGCGACACCTGCTTGCACGGTCCGCACCAGTCTGCCCAGAAGTCCACGACAACCGGCTTGTCGGACTTCAGGACTACCTCGTCGAACGTGGCGTCGGTGACATCGGCTACTGCACCCATGAAATCTCCTCTCTGCACCTCAGTGTGCCGGCGCCCACTGACAAGCTCTCCATAACAAATGCCGGCCTGTCACTCAGCTGGCCGTCCCGGTCAGGACGGCCTCTTCCGCAGCCACGGTCGAATGGTCTGCGTGGTGCAGCGCCGTCAGGTACCGCTCCGCATCTAGGGCAGCCGCGCATCCTGTACCAGCGGCAGTGACTGCCTGGCGATAGATGTGGTCGACCAGATCACCGGACGCGAAGACACCGGGAAGGTTGGTTTTCGTTGACGAACCCTCGGCGATCACATAGCCGTCGGCATCGAGATGCACCTGGCCCTTTACCAGCTCCGACCGCGGATCATGGCCGATAGCAATGAACAAACCCGAGACCGGGAGCTCACGCTCGGTGCCGCTGACGGTGTCCTGCAGGGTGATCCCGGTCAGGGTCTTGTCGCCAAGAATCTTGGTGACTACGGAGTTCCAGGCGAAGCTGATCTTGGGATTCTTGAACGCCCGGGCGGCCATGATCTTGCTGGCCCGCAGCTCGTCGCGGCGGTGCACGATCGTGACGGACCTGGCGAATCGGGTCAAGAAGATTGCTTCCTCGACTGCCGAGTCGCCGCCGCCGATGACCGCAATGTCCTTGTCCCGGAAGAAGAAGCCATCACAGGTGGCACACCAGGAGACGCCGTGTCCGGACAGCCGGTCCTCACCCTCAAGTCCGAGCTTGCGGTAACCAGAACCCATAGCCAAGATCACCGTACGCGCGGCGAACGTGTCGCCGTAGCCGTCCTTGACGATCTTGATATCGCCGGTCAGATCGACCTCGGCAATGTCCTTGGTGATCAGCTCGGCACCGAACCGTTCGGCCTGCGCACGCAGCTTGTCCATCAGCTCGGGTCCCATGATGCCGTCGGGAAAACCCGGGAAATTCTCAACGTCGGTGGTCGTCATCAGGGCTCCGCCCGCGTCGATCTCACCCTCGAAGACCAGCGGGTTCAGATCCGCCCGAGCCGCGTAAATGGCTGCCGTGTAGCCGGCCGGCCCACTCCCGATGATGATGACATCCCGTACGGATTCGTTGCTCATGGTGCCCTTCGTGACTCACTGCGGGGTGACGTGTAACCCTACCTCCGCGGAACGGCGCAGGGAGGCAACCTATTCCAAAGGCGAGGCTGGCCGACGTCCGCGAATCCTCACCTAACGGCCCGGACCTCGCTCTTCCGCACGAGGCCTCAAATGCTCAGCGGGGCAGCAGCGCTGACGGGCCGGCCGAGGGAGTGCCGGCTCCACAGCCCGTCACTACGGTCACCTGCGTCGACCCATCGGAGGAGGTGTAGACCAGCAATGCCGGTGTGCCGTCCAGGCTGCTGGCGGCGAGCCCCGTGATACGGCCGTCGGTGACTTTGCGGGCACAATCCCAGGCTTGGGAAAAACGGTGCGGGCTCAGGCCACCGCTGGCTTGTTCCAACGCCCGCGCGTCCGCTCCGAGCTCGCGACTGTTGACCGCGGCGACGGGTGGAGGCTCATTGAGTCCAGCGCTAGCGCTGATCACGTACGCCCCGATGCCGACCACGGCCGCAGCCACTGCAGCAGCGAGAGCAGCCAGGGCCCAACGCGGCCTGGGCCTCTCCAGTTCCTTGCCGAAGGCGCCAAGCGTCGCCCGCGGTTGCTGGCTCGGGACGGATTCCAGCCCACGTCCCTTGACACTCGCCTCGGCTCGTCGAACGTGCTCTGCAGCAACCACATCGTTCAGCCGATGCGCCACCGCTTCCGGCATCGTCGGCGCGGGCTCCGCCTGCAAGGTGGCGCTGACCGCGCGCAGCGCGTCTGACTGGGCATGGCAGTCCGGGCAGTCGGCAATATGGGACTCCGCAAATGCGGCGCGTTCGGGGTCCAGCAGGCCCTCGGCCGCGTCGGCCAGCTCGTCGGTCGTCAAGTGCTGCGCGTTCATCGGATGAGTCCTCGGGTCTTCAGCAGAGCGATGGTTTTCTGAGAACCCTTATCAAGATGTGCCTGAGGTGCTCGAGTCAGTATCCATGTGAAGAGGGCCGAGTGGCCGCCGCGCAGCAGCGCCACCGGTGCTACGACGGGCGTGGTCCGCCCGTCGGGAGCGCGTACGGTGAGCCGGTAGCTCGGGCCGTTCGGCGTCACGAACTGGCTCACCGCGATGAGATCCGCGGCCTCAATCGTGGTCAACTTCCGGTAGCGCCGCACTGTCAGTCGCGAGCCATCGACCATCAAGTAGGCCCTGGTACGCAGATAGATGACGCTGACAACGAGCGCCCATAACGCGACGACGAGGACAAGCGCCGGCAACCAGCCATTGACCCGCCCCCGGGCCAGCACTCCGACGCAAATCAAGGCAGCGATGCTGGCGAACATTGCGGGGGTTCGCCAGTTGTAGGACTGCTCGAGCGGATGGGGCACGGCTATGTTCCCTCCTCCGCTTTGAGGTGAATGAGCAGTGGCAGCAAGCGTGCTCGGCCACGGGCGCAGCGGCTCTTCACGGTGCCCGGTGCGCAGCCAAGAATCTGGGCCGCTTCCTCGACCGAGTATCCCTCCATATCCACCAGCACCAGAGCGGCCCGCTGGTCAGGGTTCAAGGCGCCCAGCGCCGCGGCCACCGCGCCGCGTTGTTCCTTGATCTCCACCGAATCCTTGATCAACGTGCTGCCCATCCTGCTCCACCGATCAAGGTTCTTCGGCAATGGCCCGGTCTCGCGGGATCTCATGGTGCGCAGCCGATCGAGGCACGCATTGACCACGACGCGATGCAGCCACGTCGTCACCTGAGCGTCGCCGCGATAGCTGCCGGCCTTACGAAACGCAGATATATAGGCATCTTGCAAAGCATCGGCGGCGTCTTCGGGATTCCGCATGATCCGGATGGCGATCGCCCACAGGCGATCCTGGTGCCGGGTGACGAGGGTCGTGAATGCGTCCGGATCCCCGGCAACGTGTGCGCGCAGCAGCGCAGCGTCGGTTACGGAGTCGCCCTCAGATTCACCCTCGATCAAGCCACTACCTCGACCTCGTAAATGCCGCCGCGGTAGCCCGTCCCCTCCTTCGGCAGCGAGGTCAAGTACACCAAGACGTACCGGGTGGTCACATCCTGCTCCGCGGTCAGCGTCGCCGATCCGCCTGCTTTGGATTCGGCGGCCACCGTACGCCAGCGCTTGTCGGAGCTCATCGGCGGCTTCGCGGTCTGTGACGGATCGGACTTCGGCACCCGGAACTGGACGGTGGTGCCGGTACCGCTGAGGGTGAGGTGTAGCGAACGAACCGGTTGCGGTGTTTCAAGATCGAGAACGAGGCCGACCCCGCGCTTCAGGTTGCCCAGTTTGGGATTGCCGAAATATTGCACCGTACGCCACCGGGTGGCCGGATCGCCGTCGTAGGCGAACTTCACCTCGTCAGGATTTTCCGTCTGATCGTCGCCCTGCGGGTCGAAGTCCCGGGCGTTTGCGACGATCAACTTGCTCGGCTGAGCGGGCGATGGCTGCGCCGCCGTGCTTTGTTGATCACGTGAGGTCTGCGGTTCAGGTGCGGAAGAGATACGGCGGTCCAAGATCAGCGCGGAGATTATGCCTGCCGCGATCAACAGCACGGCGAGGACGAGGAGCAGGCCGATCCATCGCCGCCGCTGCTGAGTGCCGGACGGCTGGCTCGGTGGTCTGGTTTGCGCTGTAGGGGTCGCGGTCGGTCCGGGGGGTCGTCCACCCGTTCGCAGCCGGGTCTGCGCGGCGGTCGGTGGTGCGTTGGCCGCTGGGATCGTCCGGGTAGCGATGGCTCGCTGTCGAGCAGTCGTCTGGTCCAACAGCGAGGAGACGGGCGTGGCCTCGGGTGCTGCATCGAGCGGTTCGGACTTTCCGGCCACGCTGGGTATCGGCTGCCGCAGGCGGCGTTCCAGATCTGGCGCGGCATCCGCGCTGCCGAGCACCTTCGTCAGTGCTGTGACGATGCCACCAGCCGTAGTGATCGGCGCGGCATGATGCCGTGGCGGGTCGCCGAGAATTTGATCACAGACGTTGTCCAGCGCCGGGGACACACCGGCCCGTACCTGGCGCGGGCTCATCCAACGGCGTCCCACCATCGGGGCATTGGGCAGGCCGAATGCCGGACCGCCCGGCCATCGGCAGACCAGTGACGCATAGAGCAGGCGACCGAGATCGGTTACGTCGACCTGCTCAGGGCTCGTCGCCTGAGGCAACGCGGTGTCCGCGCCTGGTCGGAGTGCGGCCTCGATCAACAGACCGACGATCTTGATATTGCCGCTGGGCGTGATGATCACGGTTTCCGGGCTGAGCCTGCGGTGATACAGACCAAGGCTGTGTACGCCGGCGAGGGCGTCGGCAACCTCGCGGGCGATCCATGCCGCCTCGAGGCCTGACAGCGGCCCGTGGTTGACGATCTCCTGGAGCGACTGGCCGGTCGCGTACTCGCACACGATGTAGGAACCAACCGCCGTGTTCGTGCTGTGCACCGCATCAAGCACCCGAAGGAAGCGGGAATCGGTTGCGACCGACGCCTTGCGCGCGGCGGCGAGCAGCAGTTCCTCGTTCGGATCTCCTGGGCCCAGCAGATGCACCAACACCGAGCGCGACAACACCTGATCGAACGCGCGCCAGGTCACCGTCGGTTGGGATTCGGCGATCAGTTCCTCGAGGCGATAGCGGGACGCCAACACGGTTCCGGCGGGCAGAGTCGCCGCGTGCGGACCCTCCCCGCCTTGATGAGCACCGCCTTGCTCGAGGCTCTGGTCAGCGGCCACCTGAACCATAGGTTCTGAATTCTCCTCAACTGCTTCTTTGATGCTAGGAGACGGCGGCCGGATCACCGTGGGCGAATCGCCGGACGGCGTAAGATCCCCAAATCGATCAGCGCTGGCCTCGATCACGGACTCCTCTCGAGCCTCTCGTGCCTCCGGGGAGGAATCGCTGCCACGCCGCAGCACGGTGGAAATGATCTCGGTCACCTCATGGATTCGCATCAGGCGGGCCAGCAGCACAAACAGGCCGACCGCGACGACCCCGGCGATCACCAGACCAAGGGCCAACATAGACGTCGAATCAAACTGAGTCGTAAATACCCACGAGATCAACCACGCCGCGATCGCTGCGGGAATCACCGCGATGAGCAGCCGTACGCAGTGCCGGATCAGCTCCTCGGCGTTGAGATCTCCGAGCTTGCGACGCAGCCGGGAGAACGAGATCGGTAGCCCGATCAGGTACGCCGCCGAATAAGCGAAGGCCAATCCGGTCGCGACCAGCGCCGGATTGTCCAGGAGCAGCACAGCGGCGACGCCGAGGACGACATTGGCACTGGCGATCAAGCACTGTAAAAAGAAGGTCGTCTTGGTGTCCTCGAGCGCATAGAAGGCTCGAAGACAGATGTACTGCACGGTGAAGGGCACTAGACCGATGGCCAGAGCCATCAGCGCCCCGCCCACGAACGAGGCGTCCTTGGCACCCTGCCCGAAGCCAAAGACCACATGGGCCAACGGAAGCCCGAGCGCCAGGAAAGCGACTGCTGCCGGCAGCAGCGCAGTCACCGACAGCCGGATGGCCCGCATCGTTTCGGCAGCGACTCCGGGCAGATCGCCGGCAGCAGCGAGTCGGGAGGCGGCCGGCAGCATGGCGGTCGCCAACGAGACCGTGATCAAGGAATGCGGCAGGATCCATACCGCGTACGCGTTGCTGTACGCGGTGAGGCCGGCACCTTTGCCGCCGACGGTTGCGCTGCTGGCCAGCTTGCTGACCACCACGAGCGCGGCCTGGGTGACCAGCACGAAGCCGAGGGTCCACTTTCCCAACCGGAAGGTCTTGCCCAGCCCGGTGTGCTTGAAGTCGAAGCGCGGCCGGAAGTGGTAGCCGCTGGCTCGCAGGAACGGGATCAGTACGGCGGCCTGGGCGGCAATGCCCAGCGTTGATCCAATACCCAGCAGCAGCGCCTGGCTCGTCGTAAAGGGTGCGCCGGTGCTGGTCCGTTCGAAAACGATCACGTACATCACAAGCACGATGATCGAGACGACATTGTTGGCGATCGGCGCCCACATCATGGGCCCGAACCGATCACGCGCGTTGAGCACCTGCCCCGCCAGCACGTGCACCCCATAGAAGAAGACCTGCGGCATGCAGTAGTAGCCGAGCAAGATCATCGACTGGTATTGCGCGGCGAGCTTGGGCGACTGCCATCCAGCGGCCGAATACAGCCCGATGATCCACGGCACGGCCAGGGTCAGCAGCAGCGTGATCAAGCCCAATCCAATGAGGCCGGCGGTCATGATCCGGTTGGTGTACGCCTCGCCGCGATCTTTGTCACTGCGGATGGCGCGCACGATCTGCGGTACCAAGACCGTGTTCAACACGCCGCCGGCGAGCAGGATGTACATACTGTTCGGCACGGTCGTAGCAATGGTGAACATCTCTGCCTGCCGGGTGCCGTTGCCGAACAGGTACACCAGCAGCATGAGTCGGAAAAACCCCATTACCCGGGAGAGAGCCGTGCCGGAGGCCATCAGAACGCCTGCCGACACCAGCCGTCTGGTCTGCCGGCGCTCCTCGGTCGACGGCCCTGGGTCGCCGCTGATTCCCGCGGGGACCACCCCGTCCTGCGCCCCCGAATCCGGTCCGGACGGGCTGATCTTGGGCGTCGTCTCAGACATCAAGTTTTTCTGCCGGCGCTGAACTCAGCGCGGGAAGCTGGTCGGCGGGAGTGCCCTCGCCCGGCGGATTCCCGGACGGTTTGCCACTCGAGGACGTGGTCCGTTCCTTGGCCACCTGGCGAATCCGGAAGAAGGTGGAGGCGACGAGGACAATGCCGGCGGCAACGGCGATCGCCCATCCTGTGGTGCCGTTCTGGGTAACCTGCACCTCGATATCGAACGGGCGGCCTACCTGCCGGCCGGATTCGGTCATCAACTGGGCGGTGACCGGCACGATGCCGTTGGCCTTGGCGGTGACCTCGGCGTTGGCGGTGTAGGTGTCTTGGGCCTGGATCTCGGTCGGCTTGATTGGCTTGATCGTCAGCCGCTGGCTGTTCTCGGAGTTGAACACCAGCTTGACCTTGACGGCACCGGCATTCGGCGCTGAAGGGTCGGCCGCCAAGTTGTTCTTGATCGTGATCGGGAATTCAACGCCTTGTTGTGCCACGGTTTGCACCCGTGCGCTGCTCCGAATCTGAATCTTGTTCAGCAAGATGTCATCGAGGGTTGCCTGCTGCGGGCCCAAGAACGCGCGGCGAGCTTTATCGTGCTTGCGCCACTTCAGACTGGCGGCCCGGGCTACGGCCGCGCTGCCCTCGGCTCGGGCGTTCGTGGCATCGACAAGCAGGTCGCCGTACGTCTTAAGACTCCAGTCGAACTTCCTCAGACTGCTGAGCTGCCCCGGGGTGAGTTCAGCCGCGAGTGCCGCGGAACTGTAGTGATACTTCTCGGCCCAAGCCGCTGGGGTGGTTTTCAGCAGCTCGCTCACGGTGCGCTCTTTCAGCCATGGCGCCTTGAGGTTTCGATCATTTCTCTCTGCCTGTGCGGCTTTGGTGATCAGCTGAACCTTCCCGTGGTTCAGGCCGTCACGTGCTGCTGTCGCGTCGATCCAACTCTCGGTCAACATCCGCTGGTGAACGTGAACAGCGGTTTCGCGCGGGTCCGGTCCAGGCCCACCCTTGTTGGCCGCCGCTGTGAATCTGATGATCGGTACGCCGTCTGGGCCCGCGAGCACGGGCGTCGCCGGACCGCGGGCCGAGGTGTCGGCGAGCAAGATCGCAGCAGGGTGCAAGGCCGCAGCCGCCTTCGCAACGGCCTCATCCGCAGCTCCGCCGCCAGGCAGTATCAGTAGTGGTAGTGATCGCGTGGACTCGACCAGTTTGTTGGCGTTGGCCGCGTCCTCGAGGACGCTTTCCTGCCCATCATGAACCAGCGCAGCAACGTCAGGTGAGCCGTACAGCAGCCGGTACCCGTCATGTGAACCCTGCAAGGTCTCAAATCCCTGGAGCCATCGCGTCGCGTCGGCCTGACCCGTGCCCGCCGAGGTGGTGCCCTCAGAGTCCAGTACCTGATAACCGGCCGACATGATCTTGAGTTCGTCGATCAGCGCCGGGTCGACCGCAAAGGTCGTCTTACCGGTGTTCGCTGCTTTCAGCAGGGACGTGAGCCGGCCGTTCTCGCCGACCTCGGCCGCTAGATGATCATCTGAAAACGCACCTTTGCGTACCAGGGAAGGGCGAGAATTGAGCACCACGATCGTCGTTGTGGTGAGCTTGCTGCTGGGCTTGCTCGCGATCACGGGCACGAACACGCGAGCGCGTCCGATGGCCACGTTGTTGCCCCGCTGCAGCACATGCACGCCCATCAAGTAGATCCCATCGGTGGGGGAGAGCTCCAAGTCAGCGACCCTGACGCGAAGCGTGAAGTCGACTGACTCATTGGGTGCGATGAACGGATTCTGCGGCGTCGTGAGATCTTGGAAGACGCCGGTGTATCGAGCGCCGAGAGGGTCATTGGAATTGGATACCAGCGCCTGCTCCATCCCTGCCCTGCCGAGGATAGGTGCCTGGTTACGCCAGAAGAGGGCTTCTAATCGGTAGAGCCGCTCCTTGGTGATGTTGGTGACCCGGCCGGTGACGGTGAGCTCGCCGTCTCGGCTAGGCAGGTCGGGGCTCAGCGACGTGATGGTGATCGAAACCGACGCGACCGGTTCGGCGGCGGTCGCTCGGATCGGCGTCAGGAGCATGCATAGCCCCGAAACCGCGACTGCTAGCAGTACGCGGGCCGCACGCACCGCGCACCACCTCCCCACTCAGTCATGGTAATTGGATAACGAACTACCGATGCGGTCTGAGCCCCTTCGACGAGCTCAAGGGCGGCGCCTATCGAAGACCGTCGATGGAGGAAGATCACCGCAAGAAGCGCCAACCCGGTATGAAATCCGATGACGATACAATCGCTCAGCGTGTCCACCTTCCAGCTGAGCTCGGTGCAGGCCGCTGCGGTGGCCGACCTCCTCAGAATCGCACCAGTCGCTGATCGGTTGGGCGAGCTTTTCAGCAATGCCGGACACGAGCTTTACCTGGTCGGCGGGAGTGTCCGCGACGCATTGCTCGGCAAGCTCGGCCACGACCTGGACTTTGCAACATCAGCCCGTCCAGATGCGGTCGAGAAGCTGCTGCGGAAACTCACTCCCGCCGTATGGACCATCGGCAAGGAGTACGGCACCATCGGCTGCAAGGTCGAGGCCGGCGACGTGAGCTGGGTTATCGAGGTCACCACGTACCGCTCTGATGTGTACCCCGGGCACAGCCGGAAGCCTGAGGTCGCGTTTGGTGACACCCTCGAGGGCGATCTGCTTCGCCGGGACTTCACGATCAACGCGATGGCGCTATCGATTCCGGACAAGAGATTCGTCGACCCGTACGGTGGGCTGGGCGACGTGGCGGGGAGGGTGATCCGGACACCGGCGACGCCGGAGAGCTCGTTCAGCGATGATCCGTTGCGGATGATGCGTGCGGCGCGCTTCGTCGCTCAGCTGGGATTCGTACCGGCGCCCGAGGTCGTTGCCGCGATGCGAGGTATGGCGGATCGGATCGCGATCATCTCAGCCGAACGAATCCGCGACGAGCTCAGCAAGCTGCTGCTGACCGATCGGCCGCGTCCTGGTCTGGACCTGCTCGTGTCCACCGGATTAGCCGCCCGGGTGCTGCCCGAGCTGCCGGCCCTCCGGCTGGAACGCGACGAACATCATCGCCATAAGGACGTCTATCAGCACAGTCTCACCGTGCTGGAGCAGGCGATCGACCTAGAGGATCGACTGCCGGACCAGCCGGATTTGATCATCAGGCTGGCAGCCCTGTTGCACGACATCGGCAAGCCCGCGACTCGGCGGTTCGAGCCGGGCGGGAAGGTGTCGTTTCATCATCATGACGTGGTCGGCGCCAAGCTCGTCCGGAAGCGGTTGACGGCTCTGCGATTCAGCGGCGAACAGGTCAAAGCGGTCTCGGACCTGGTCGCTTTACATCTGCGGTTTCACGGGTACGCCGGCGATGGCCGGGGTATTGGCGGGATCTGGACCGACTCCGCGGTTCGTCGGTATGTCCGTGATGCCGGTGATCAGTTGGCCAGGTTGCATGTGCTGACCAGAGCGGACTGCACGACCCGCGATGTGGCGAAGGCGGAAAGGCTGCGGCGCGCGTACGACGACCTCGAACGCCGGATCGCTGAACTGGCCGCTCAGGAGGAGCTGAACGCGATGCGGCCAGACCTCAATGGAAGCCAGATCATGGAGATCCTGGGCATCCCACAGGGCCGTGATGTTGGTCGTGCATACGCGTACCTGCTGGAGCGCCGGATTGAAGAAGGCCCCCTGGGCGAGGACCGCGCCCGCGAGGAACTGCTGGCTTGGTGGGCGGATCAGCAATCCTGAAGAGTCGCCGCGGAATAGCTCATGCGAAACATCCACCAACCCGTCCAAAAACCCTAGGCTTACCTAGCTTCTCCCTACACCCTGCACACTCTGCAACCTGTGCAAAGCGACAGCAATCTGGGTCAAGATAGGTTTCTGCCGCCCAACGCTGAGAAGAAGTGATTTTTGGATATTGCGGCCGCTCTCTGAGATGGCCAAGATAAAGATGGTGACGTAGGCATCGTGAACCTATTGATCCCATTGGCAGGTCATATTTGGACGATTGTGGGTAGAGCAACTCAGACGCCCCATCCACTGCACTCGGGAAGAAGGAACGACCGTGGCAACCAAGGTTTTGACCACTCTCCAAGACGACATCGACGGCTCAGCTGCGACTGAGACCGTCCACTTCGCTCTAGACGGTGTTGAGTGGGAGATCGATCTGTCGGAGCGTAACGCCAACCGGCTGCGAAACAATCTCAGCGTCTTCATCCAACATGGTCGCAAAGTAGGTGGGAAGAAGCGTAGGGCCGCGTCGACCAATCACGTGGACACCAAGGCAGTGCGGAAGTGGGCTGAGGCGAATGGCATTGACGTCAATACCCGCGGCCGCGTTCCGACTGAAGTGGTGGAGCGCTATAAGGCCGCCGGCAATTAGCCGCAGGTTCTTACCGCCCCTCCCGAAACCGGTCGATAACAACGCGAGATTCGCCTCGAGAGTGGTTGTTCATGACCACTTTCGCGATTAGGTCGTCTTATTGTTCTGGCATCTCAAGCCGAGACCGCAGCAGCTGTTGCTCGGCCGGGTTGCTCGTCAGAGACAGCGCCCGCTCATTGGCGGCGCGGGCTCCTTCATGATCACCGAGTTCGGTGAGCAGCTGGGCCCGCGTGGCATGCAGGAGGTGATAGCCGTTCAATCGATCGGCGAGTTGATCGATTTCGGCAAGGGCGACCGCCGGGCCGCGAAGATGGCTCAGGGCGATGGCGTGGTTCAGCCGGATTACGGGCGACGCGTCGTGGCGTAGCAACAGATCGTAGAGAGTCAGGATCTGCAGCCAGTCTGTCTCGGCCCATGAGGTGGCGGTGGCATGACAGCCGGCAATCGCCGCCTGGAGTTGGAACCGACCCGGCCGGCGCAGAGCTGCGGCGGTGGCCAGATAGCCGTCGGCGCGACTGATCGCGACACCGTCCCACCTCCCACGATCTTGATCTTCGAGTAGTACCAGCCGACCTTGATCATCGAAGCGTGACTGGGTGCGGGAAGAGAGGAAGGTCAATAGCGCGAGTAAGCCCCAGGCCTCTGGTTGATCCGGCAAGGCACGGGCGACCAACTCGGCTAACCAAATAGCATCCTCACTCAATTCCCGTCCAGACGCAGAAGGCTCCAAGTAGCCCGCGTTGTAGCTCAGATAGATCACCGTCAACACGTCGTCCAGCCGCGGCGCAAGATCATCAGCGTCCGGCATGGCAAAGGGGATGCCGGCGCTGGTGATCTTGCGCTTGGCGCGTACCAGACGCTGTGCCATCGTCGCCTCGGGCACCAGGAAAGCGCTCGCGATCTGCGGCGTCGTCATGCCGACGACGGCTCGCAGTGTCAGCGCCAGCCGAGCCTCGACGCTGAGCGCCGGATGGCAGCAACCGAACAGCATCGGCAACCGCTCGTCGCCCGTACGCTGTGTCGCGCCGGCCCCGTTCGCCAGATCCGCATCCCACTCGTCAGCCAGACTGACCTCGCGGGCGCGTTTCCGGAGCAGATCGATGGCCCGGCGCCGAGCCGTGAGCGACAGCCATCCGCCCGGATTGGCTGGCACGCCGTCGCGACGCCAAGTTCGCAACGCGACGATGATCGCTTCTTGGACTGCCTCTTCGGCGATGTCGAAGTTACCGAGCCGACGCTGCAACTGGGCAACGATCAGACCAGCCTCGCGGCGGACGATGCGGGCGAGTGCGGCGTCCTCCGCTGACGGCATCTTGGTCACAGGCTCGGGACGCGCCGGTTACATATCGCCACTGTGATCGACGATGGGCCGGATCTCGACTGCGACGCCAGGCAGCCCGAGCGATGGCCACTCCTTGACGATCGCGATAGCCGCATCCAAGTTGGGAACGTCGATGATGCTGAACCCCCCGACGTTCTCCTTGGCCTCGGAGAACGGCCCGTCGACGACGACTGGCGCGCCACCGTTCGTGCCCGACTTCACAGATGTGGCAGTTTCTGGTCCCTGCAACTCAGCGCCGCCGTCGACCATCACCGCTCCATGCTTCTCGAACCAGCCAAAGATTGCCTGGTACACCTCGGCTTGACGCTCCTCGGGCACGGCGGCATCCAGATCGGGCCGGTTGGTGTACATGAGGACGTACTTCATTTCTCTTGCTCCTTATCGGGTGAGAGTGTGGACACCTCTCCCACGTGCGATGGTGCCCGTAATCGACAGTGTGCGAGAAGATTCTTAGCTGAACGTCCTGCTCTCGTACGGCGGTCGGCGATGGGGGTTGGCGGCGCCCAACCATGGCAGACTATTCATCCGTAGTGGCCGTAGGCGTGGGTAGTGGCCGTAGGCGTGCCAAGTGTGTGAGACCGAGTGAGACGACCTAGTTGAAGGTACGAGAGATCAAAGCCATAGACAGCGGGAAGGCCATGTCGCGATGACGACGACAAGCCGTGTGAACCGGGTCCGGCCAGAGTTCGAGCCGATCTACCACCACTACGGACCCCATCGCGCCGGCTTGCCTCCGCTGATTCCCTACTTCCGCGAGCTGTGGCACCGGCGGGCCTTCGCGGCCGAGATGAGCAAAGCCACCATGCGTGGCGCCAACACCTCGACGTTCTTTGGCCAGGCGTGGCTGGTACTCAACCCACTGCTGCTCGCGGCCGTCTACTACGTCCTCGTGACGATCATCCGTCGGCAGAGCGATCCAGCCTTCTTCGCCCATCTCACCTTAGGGATCTTCGCCTTCCAGCTCGTAGGCCACTCGATCACTAGTGGCGCGACCTCGGTGACCAGCTCTGGCAAGTTGCTATTGAACACGCCCTTTCCCCGGCTGCTGATTCCGCTGTCCGCGGTGCGTACGGCGTTCTTTCGCTTCCTACCGACGGTACCGGTCTACTTCATCTTCCACGCGATCTTCCTGACCCACGTGTGGTCGTGGAAGATGCTGCTGTCCATATATTTCCTTGCAACCATGATCGTCTTCGGCATGGGCTTAGCGGCCTTCTTCGCCGCTCTGCAGGTCTACTTCCGCGACACGTCGAGCTTTTTGCCATTCTTCGTGCGGATCTGGATGTACCTCTCGCCGATCTTGTGGGCACCTGAACACGTGATCGGTCGATTCTCCGGACCGATCATCACAATCATTCAGCTCAACCCGATGTATTCCATGATCGGCGGCTACACCGAGCTTTTGCAGAACGACGCGTTCCCTACTCCGTACATGTGGATCTCCGCCGCCGTATGGGCGCTCGCGGCTGCGGTGATCGGCTTCTTGTACTTCATCTCGAGGGAGCGTGAGTTTGCTGTCCGTCTTGTCTAACGGCGAGGTGCCTAACGGCGACCTTCCGCTGGCAGTCAAGGTCGATGATCTCTCCATCACGTATCGCACGACCTTCGAACGCAAGCCGACGTTGAAGCAGGCCTTGGTCCGCTTCGGACGTGGGCAGCGCGCTGTGCGGGAAGTCGAAGCGATCAAGGATGTCTCTTTCGAGGTGCGTACCGGCACGGCGATGGGAATCATCGGCTCCAACGGCGCCGGCAAGTCGACACTCATGCGCGCGATGGCGGGCATCCTGCCACCGACCAGCGGCTCGATCGAGGTGTGGGGTCGAGCTAGCACCCTGCTGGCGCTCGGCGTCGGTTTCAACAAGAACCTGTCCGGGCGGGAGAACATCATTCTCGGTGGCCTGGCTGCGGGCCTGTCCCGTCGTGAGGTGGAGGAGCGGGCGGAGGAGGTTGCCGAGTGGACTGAGCTCGGCGACTTCATCGACATGCCGATGCGGACATATTCATCGGGGATGTCCGCTCGAGTGGAGTTCTCCGTTGCGGTCCATATGAAGCCCGACATCTTGATGATTGACGAAGCCCTGTCCACCGGTGATGCGCACTTTCGGGAAAAGGCGAACAACAAAATGGCCGAGCTCCGAGACAGCGCGCGGGCCATGTTCCTGGTCAGCCATGGGCTTGGCAGCATCAAGGAGATGTGCAACGAGGTGATCTGGCTGGATCGCGGCGCGCTGATGATGCGTGGCGAGCCGGACGAAGTCGTGAAGGCTTACCTCAAGTTTGTGAAGGTGAAGAAGCGCGAAAGCGCCATGGAGGACATCTAGTGCCACGGCACTAGCTCGCGATCCTGGCGAGTGTGCTTTGTGATCATGGGCACTAAAACGCTAGGCACGAGCTTGAGATCGTGCGCCTGTATCACGTTCTTATTACGTTCGAAAAAAAGGGTCCAAAGTGCCTTGAACCCGACCCGGGTCCGGTGCGTACCCTCCTGTGAGGGAGCTGTGACCCTGGGGGGCGGGTAGCGGGGCCGCCGGTGTATCGCGGGGGGTAGCGCGATGCACGAGATGTTTCTGCGGCGCAGAAAGTGTAGGAACCTGCGCCGTCTATTCGGTCATGCCCAGCTCCCGTTCCTGACGCTGGCTAGCACTCCCCGTCCGTTTGATGGCAACACGATTCTCAACGGGGAGAAGTCGATATGCATGATCATTGAGTTGCCGAACACTGCGGTGTTCGAGCGTCGGAAATCATATGTTCGAAGTTATTGCCTGAGCGTCGATCCATACATCGCTCTAGACGGTGATATCGCCCGCGGCAGCAGCACGCCAGACGTCGACGGAGGCGAATACATCGACTTCCCGCCTGCCGCGGATTCGCTAGATAACGGAAAACAACCCAAACCTGCGGTCCGCCCTCACCGAATACCTGATGCGCGTCGGCACCAAGACCGCCCGCGCCAGTGCGGAACAACAACGGACCGCCCTGCTATCGAGCCGGAGGCCATGGTGACAATCGACGTCTCGACCGGCCATCTGATTGCTGCTGGCAGGTACCGGAGGATTCCTGCTGGCCACGATGCGCCTGGAATCGCCTCCGGCGATGCTCGCCGGAGGAAAAGAACACCCATCGAGTACCAGATACGTGACGGCGTCACTCACTGCTACGCCAGTGCGAAACGGCAGCGGACCGCGCTGCTGTGGATGCGGAGACCAAGGTGACCATCATTTCGACCCCCCAGGGTTTCAACGAGGATGAGCTCTACGTTGATCTCGAGCCGCTGTTCGGGCGGTCGCTGTTTTTGAAATGTGAGGGATTCAACTTCGCCGGGTCGATCAAGCTGAAGGCTGCGACCGAGATGGTGGAGGCCGCCGAGCGGGACGGAGTCCTTACGCCGGGATCGGTTCTGGTCGAGTCCTCCTCCGGAAACCTCGGCGTTGCGCTGAGCATGATCGCGGCGAGCAAGGGATACGGGTTCTTGTGCGTCACTGACTCCCGCTGCAACCTGTCAACCCGGCACATGATGCAGGCGTTCGGCAGCCAGGTCCATGTCATCACCGAGCCGGATGTCATCGGCGGCTTCCTCGGCGCGCGGATCAACTTCGTCCAGGCGTTGTGCGCTTCTGACGATCGCTACGTATGGCTGAATCAGTACCGCAATCCGCAGAACTGGCAGGCGCATTTCCGCAAAACTGCGCCTGCGATCGCCCGCCAGTTTCCGCAACTCGACGTACTGTTCGTCGGCGCTGGGACCTGTGGGACCTTGATGGGCTGCGCACGCTACTTCCAGACGTGGCACCGGCCAGTCCGGGTCGTGGCAGTGGACAGCGTGGGCTCGGTGACCTTCGGTGGCCCGGCCGGACGCCGGATGATCCCCGGGTTGGGCACCAGTGTCCCGCCGCCCATGCTCGACGTGTCTGACGTGGACGACGTGGTACGCGTCGAGGAGGCCGACACCATTCGTGCGTGCCATCGATTGGCAGGCAAAGGATTCCTGTTCGGCGGCTCCACAGGAACAGTCATCAGCGGTGCGCTGAGCTGGTTGAGCCTGCACGGCTCGGGAGACCTCACCGCGGTGGCCATCGCCCCAGACCTCGGCGAGCGCTATCTCGACACCGTTTACCACACCAACTGGGTGCTGGATCTCTATGGCGAGGACGTGCTCCGCTCCGCTGAGCTGACACCCGCTTCGCGGTCCGGCTAAATCATGGTGCAACAAACTGTTGGTACCTGCATAGCCGGTGTGGCTGAATCGCTGATCACTCCAGAAAGGGACGCCTGGGCCGAGTCGAGCACCGAGAGCAGCTTCGCCGAGGTACTTGCAGAGCTCGTGCATGTCGAGCGGGTGTCGGTCGACAGCAACTTCTTTGATGATCTTGGTGCCGACTCGATGGTGATGGCGCAGTTCTGCGCTCGGGTGCGGAAACGGGCGGACCTGCCTGCGGTGTCGATCAAGGACGTTTATCAACACCCCACAATCGCAAGGCTGGCGACTGCACTTATCGACACCACGCCAGTCCCCCTGGAGCGGGTGCTCGCCGACGTGCTGGCTGATGTCGTAGGTGCCGAGCGCGTGCCGGTCGAAAGCAACTTCTTTGATGATCTTGGTGCCGACTCGATGGTGATGGCGCAGTTCTGCGCCCGGGTCAGGAAGCGGGCGGACCTGCCGTCGGTATCGATCAAGGACGTTTACCAACACCCCACGATCGCCAGCCTTACGACGGCGCTCACCGACGATGCGCCCGTCCCTCTCGAGTCTCCTACTGCGACCTCGGTCGAGCTAGCGGCACCGGCGCGAACGCCTCAGTACGTCCTCTGCGGGGTGCTGCAGCTGTTGATCTTCCTCGGATATTCATATCTCGCCGCACTAGTCGTTGCGCAAGGCTACGAGTGGATTTCGGCAAGCTCAGGTGTGCTGGACATCTATCTCAGGTCGGTGCTTGCCGGCTGTGCGGTGTTCGGTTTCCTGTTCACTGTTCCGATCTTGGCGAAGTGGATCCTGATCGGTCGCTGGAAGCCAAAGCAGATCCGCATCTGGAGCCTGGCGTACGTCCGCTTCTGGGTCGTCAAGACACTGGTCAGACGCAACCCGATTGTGCTGTTCACAGGTTCGCCGCTGTTCAGCCTTTATCTGCGAGCGCTCGGCGCGAAGATTGGTCGAGGTGTGGTGATCTTCTCCACCCATGTGCCGATCTGCACCGACCTCCTCACCATCGGCGATGGCACGGTCATCCGTAAGGACGCCTTCATCAACGGCTATCGGGCACGTGCCGGGTTCATCGACGTTGGACCGATCAGCATCGGCAAGAATGCGGTGATCAGCGAGGCGACGGTGATCGACATCGACACCTCGATGGGTGACGGGACCCAGCTGGGTCACGCCTCGTCGCTGCACGCCGGGCAGACCGTGCCCGACGGGCAACGCTGGCACGGGACCCCTGGGCGGCAGACCGTGACTGAAGAGTTCCTCACGGTCGATCCGGCGCCGTGCGGCGCCGTGCGGAGAGTTGCTTATGCGCTCTGGCAACTGCTGACCGTGTTGCTGGTGTATCTGCCGGTGGGGATTGGCGGTATCAGCTTCTTGTCGCTCAAAGTCCCGAGGCTGAGCGAGCTGATGGGCGACGGGGCCGGTGCCTTCAGCACTTGGACGTTCTACCGGGACGCCCTGGTCGTGTCTTCCGTACTGTTCTTCGGCTCGGTGCTCGTCGGCCTCGTCATCGTGAGGACCGTCCCCCGCGTGCTCAATGTCGCGATTAGGCCCGACAAGATCTACCGCCTGTACGGCTTCCACTACGGGCTTCACCGGTGGATCGTGCGTTTGACGAATGCGAAGTTCTTGAGCAACTTGTTTGGCGATACCTCATGGATCGTCTACTACTTGCGCGCCATCGGGTACGACCTCGGGAAGATCGTCCAGACCGGGGCGAACTTCGGCGGCAATGTCAAGCACGAGAGCCCGTACCTGAGCTCCATCGGCAGCGGCACGATGGTCGCCGACGCGTTGTCGATGATGAACGCGCAATTCTCGGCCACATCTTTCCGGCTGTCCCAGACTGTCATCGGAGAACGCAACTTCCTAGGCAACGGCATTGCCTACCCGCCGGGAGGCCGGACGGGCGACAACTGTCTACTTGCGACAAAGGTCATGGTGCCGATCAGCGGGAAGGTTCGGGAGAATGTCGGGCTGCTGGGCTCGCCGGCGTTCGAGATCCCGCGGTCGGTCGAGCGGGATGGCAGCTTCGACCATCTGAAGGAGGGGGATGGACTGCGTCGCCGCCTCGCCGCCAAGAACAGGCACAACTTCATCACCATCGTGTGGTGTCTGGTCGTGCGGTGGTTCTTCGTCTTCATGCTCACCGTGCTGCTCGGCCTCGCCGGGGATTTTTACGCCGTGTGGGGTGCGGGAGCCATCCTGTTGGACTTCGTGCTGTCGACTATGCTCGGGGTCGCGTACTGGGTCCTGATCGAACGGATTGTGACGGGCTTCAAGCGGCTGCCTGTGCTGTTCTGCTCGCTCTACGAGCCCGCGATGTGGCGCCATGAGCGGTACTGGAAGGTACCGTCCATCACTTATTTCGCGGCCTTCGCGGGCACCCCGTTCATTAACGTGATCTTGCGCCTGCTCGGTGCCCGGATCGGCCGCCGGGTCTTCAACGACGGCTGCGGTATGCCGGAGCGGTCGCTGGTCGCCGTCGGCGATGACTGCGTACTCAATGAGATGAGCACGATCCAGTGCCACTCACAGGAGGACGCCACCTTCAAGTCGGACTACTCCACGCTCGGCGACCGCGTCACGCTCGGCACCGTCTCCCACGTTCACTACGGCGTGACGGTCGGCGACGACGCCGAGCTCACCACCGACTGCTTCCTGATGAAGGGCGAGGAGGTCCCGGCCGGCGCGCAGTGGGGCGGAAACCCGGCCCATGACATTTCCGACCGGGAACTGGCCACGAAAGCACCTGAGAATGAAGGAAAACGCCATGTACTCATCGGCTGAAGCCGTACGAGCCGACTCGGGCCGCGACTTCTGGCACGGCGTGCTCGCCGCGGGCGGATCCACCTCGATGCCGCGCTGGAGCCGCGATCCGGCCGCGGGCATCGCCGTACACGATGCGGCGCTTCCCTCTGGGCTCGTGGCGGCGGCTCGCCGGCTGGCTGAGGAGCTGGAGGTGCCGCTCAGCGCGGTGCTGCTAGCTGCCCACGCCAAGGTGCTCTCTGCGCTATCTGGCGAGCGCGACGTCGTGACGGGCTACGTCGCTGGGATCCACCTGTTGCCGTGCCCGCTGACGACTGAGGCGGAGTCGTGGCACGAGCTGCTGCTCGACACTCATCGGGGTGAGGCGCAGCTGCTATCGCACGCCGATTTTCCGTTGCACGAACTGGGCGTGACCGGACCTGCGTTCGAGACTGTCTTCGACCCGACCGGCGTTGACGGCGAGCTCGGCGGAGACATCGCGCTGCGGCTGGGGATCGCGCAGCGAGGCGACGTGCTGGCGCTGCGACTCCGGTATCGGACCGACGTGTTGGATGCGGACTGCGCAGCTAGGATCGCCGGCTACCACCAGACAGCGCTGGAATTGATCACCGCTGACCTCGACGCCGAACACCGACAGCAAAGCCTGCTGTCTGCGGAGGAGCTTGACTTCCAACACGAAGGGCTGGTTGGGCCGCGGCGTCAGGTGCCGCCGATGCGGGCGCACCAGCTCTTCGAGCAACGGGTCCGGGCGCATCCCGACCGCGTTGCCGCTGTGTGCGGCGACCCCTATGACGGGCAGAGCCTCACCTATGGGCAGCTGAACGCTCGAGCTAACCGGCTGGCTCGGGCGTTGCTGGCTCGCGGGCTGGGCCGTGAAGGTGTGGTGGCTGTCGTGGTCGAGCGCAATCTGGATTGGCTGGCCGCCGTCCTCGCGGTCTTCAAGGCCGGGGGTGTGTACCTGCCGATCGAGCCACACTTCCCGGCCGATCGCATTGCGAGGATGCTGTCCCGGGCCGAATGCCGACTCGTGCTGACCGAGGCGGCCAGCACCGCAACGCTGGACCCGGCCCTCGATTCTCTGCCTGGGGTATCGAAGCTGCACATCAACGCCGGTTATGGCGAGGACCATGCGGATGATGATCTTGATGTAGGCGTTACGCCGGATCAGCTCGCGTACATCTATTTCACGTCCGGCTCGACCGGTGAGCCGAAGGGTGCGATGTGTGAGCACGCCGGGATGCTCAATCACCTGTTCGCCAAGATCGACGACCTGGAGATCGGCGAGGGTCAGGTGGTCGCGCAGACCGCACCGCAATGTTTCGACATTTCGCTGTGGCAGTTGATTTCCGCACTGTTGGTCGGGGGCCGGACCTTGATCATCGAGCAGGATGTGATCTTGGATGTGCAGCGGTTCGTCGACACGATCATTGACGGCCGGGTCAACGTGATGCAGGTTGTGCCGTCCTACCTCGAAGTCGTGTTGTCTCACCTGGAACGCGACCGTCGGCCGTTGCCCGATCTGCGCTGCGTGTCGGTTACTGGTGAGGCAGTGAAGAAGGAGCTCACGCAACGCTGGTTCGCTTCCCAACCGGGAATCAGGCTGGTGAATGCGTACGGGTTGACTGAGACCTCGGATGACACCAACCACGAGGTGATGGATCGGGTGCCCGATTCGGACCGGGTGCCGCTGGGTCGCCCGATCAACAATGTGCGGGTCGAGGTGGTTGATGAGCATTTGGCGCCGGTGCCGTTGGGCGCGCCGGGGGAGATCGTTTTCTCCGGGGTGTGTGTGGGCCGCGGCTACATCAACGATCCGGAACGGACCCGGGCGGCGTTTCTGACCGATCCCGAGGGTCTGCGGCGGTATCGCAGTGGTGATCATGGTCGTTGGCGGCCGGACGGGAAGTTGGAGTTTCTTGGCCGTCGGGACTCGCAGCTGAAGATCCGGGGTTTTCGGATTGAGCTCGGCGAGATCGAGAACATGCTGTTGCGGGTGCCGGGGGTCCGTGATGGCGCTGTGGTGGTCGCGGAGCGGGCTGATCAGAGCAAGCACCTGGTGGCTTTCTACTCCAGCCCGCAGCCCCTCGACATCGACGCCGTCAAGGACCGGTTGGCCGAGTCGCTGCCCGAGTACATGGTCCCGTCCGCTTTTCACTGGCGCGAGCACCTGCCGCTAACGGCCAACGGCAAGATCGACAAGAAAAACCTGGCGGCTTTGGGCGCCCAACTCAGTGCCGTCGAGGACCGCTACGACGCGCCCGCGACCTCGACCGAACGGCGGCTGGCTGCCGCTTTCGCCGCGGTGCTCGGCATCCCGAAGGAGCAGGTCGGACGGCGCGACCACTTCTTCGACGTCGGCGGTACGTCGCTGTCGGCGGTCAAGCTTGCGCTAGCCCTGGACCGGGCGGTGTCCCTCAAGGAGATCACCCGGCACCCGGTCCTCGCCGACCTGGCAGGCGTCGTGGACGGCAAATCCGACCTGCGATCCGAGCTGTTGCAGGCGCTGACTGAAACGAATGAGCCGGCATCGAATGGCGCGGGATCGAACGGGGCCCAGGCCGGCGCTCTCGTGTGCTTTCCGTACGCCGGTGGTAACGCGGTGAATTTCCAACCGATGGCCCAGGCGCTGCGTGGCAGCGGGCTGGCGGTGTACGCAGTCGAGCTACCCGGTCATGACGTCGCCGCTACCAGCGAGTCATTCGCCCCGCTGGCTCAGGTGGTCGACCGGGTGGTCGCCGAGATCACCGCTCGTGGTCTGAAGGAAGTCTTGCTATGGGGCCACTCGTCCGGCGCCGCACTCGCCGTCGAGACGGCGAAGCGGCTGCAACGGACCGGGACGAACGTACGGCGAGTCTTCCTCGGTGCGCAGCTGCTGGGTGCCGCGCCGGATCGGCGCGCCGCTGTCGCCGAAATCGGCGAACGCAGCAACGGTGAAATCTCCGCGCGGCTGAGCGCCGACAGTGGCTACACCGAGCTCGGTGAGCTGGACGCGGAACGCGCCGAGCATGTCGGTGCCGCGTACCGCCACGACTACGTCTCGGCGAACCGCTATTTCGCCGACGTCCTGGACAATCCGCCGTCGGAACGGCTGGCCGCGCCGGTAACTGTCGTGGTTGCTGCCGACGACGCTGCTACGCCAGGGTTCCGCGTACGCCACCGGGACTGGGAGCTGTTGGCCCAAGACGTCGAGCTTAGCGAACTCGCCGACGGCGGTCACTACTTCCCCCGCACCCGTGCGGCGGAAGCTGCGCAGGCAGTGCTGGTGTCCGCCGGAATGTTGGTTTTTCCATAACCGTCCACCTGAAGGGAACCGATATGTCATCCCCGTCCCTAGCGTCACTGCTGGAAGTCGACCTGCAGCCTGGCAAGCCGCCCATCCTTACGGTCGAGGCCACCGGCGACGCGCCGGGCTGGGCGTCCGAGCACCGGGACGCCTTGCGCACCGTCGTCGCCGAGCACGGTTCGGTTCTGGTTCGCGGCCTCGACCTGCGGGACGCCGCCGAGACCACCGCAGTCTTCCGACGGCTGTCGACGAGTTTGATGACCGAAAGCGAGGCCTTCGCGGCCCGGCAGGTCTACGCCGACGGGGTGTATTCCTCGGCGACCTGGCCGGCGAACCAGCCGATGTGCATGCATCACGAGCTGAGCTATCGGCTTGAGGTGCCCAGCCTGATGCTGTTCGCCTGCCTCAGCGCCCCCACCAGCGGCGGAGCGACCGCCGTGTCTGATTCGCCAACCGTGCTGGAGGCCCTGCCCAAGGATTTGACCGAGCGGTTTGAGCGCGATGGCTGGCTGCTGACGCGCAGCTACAACGACGAGATCGGTGCGACCGTTGCGGAGGCGTTCGGGACCGACGACCGAAGCTCCGTGGAAACCTACTGTCGCGCCAATGCGATCGAGTTCGCGTGGCAGCCCGACGGTGGACTGCGCACCCGGCAGCGCCGCAGTGCCGTAGTCCATCATCCGATCACCGGTGAGCGCTGTTTCTTCAACCAGATCGCGTTTCTGAACGAGTGGACGATCGCCGCCGAGATCCGCGAGTACTTGGTCGATGTCTACGGTGCCGAGGGTCTGCCGTTCAACACCGGGTTCGGCACCGGCGAGCCACTCAGCGCGGAGATCGTGGAACAGATCAATGCGGTTTACGAGGCCAACACCGTGCGTGAGCCGTGGCAGGCAGGCGACCTGATGCTGGTCGACAACATCCGCACCGCCCACAGCAGGGAGGCCTACGTCGGGCCGCGCGAAGTCCTGGTCGGGATGGCTGAACCGGTTCGGCTTTCCGACCCGGGGGCGACCAGCGAGGTGGTGTCCGGATGACCACGACACTTCCCGCAACGGTCCCACCGTTCGCGGTGATTTCCGGGGGTCAGGTGCAGCGGGTGCTGCAGGGTCGCGAGAAGGAGAT
>Ga0307312_10000089_pt1 | contig 33542 bp, 32 predicted proteins | sample ER_DNA_202_FD_194489 | JGI IMG/M metagenome (GOLD analysis project Ga0307312, IMG submission 194489) | Bulk soil microbial communities from the East River watershed near Crested Butte, Colorado, United States - ER_DNA_202 | ecosystem: Environmental > Terrestrial > Soil > Floodplain | place... | reverse complement strand
GCGCCGTCTGCGGCGCCAGACCGTCATGGCGGATCACCTCGAGCGAGCCGTCAGCCAGCTTGAGCGCCGTCTCGACGGAGTCGGTGAGGCGGCCGCGATCGTCGGCGCGGACCGTCAGGCGGTCGACGACGACCGAGATGCTGTGGTTCTGGCGGCGATGGAGCTTCGGCGGATCGGCGAGCTCGGCGAGCTCACCGTCGACGACGGCGCGAACGAATCCCTGCTTGCGTACCGTCTCGAAGAGATCGCGGAACTCGCCCTTCCGGCCACGCACGAGGGGCGCGAGCACCTCGATGCGCGTCCCCTCCGGCCAGGACAGGATGGACTCGGCGATTTGACCCGCGCTCTGGCGCTCCACCGGCCGGCCGCAATTCGGGCAATGCGGTGTACCCGCCCGCGCGTAAAGCAGGCGCAGGTAGTCATAGATCTCCGTAACCGTGCCGACCGTGGAGCGCGGATTGTGGCCGGCGCTCTTCTGCTCGATCGATATTGCTGGCGAAAGCCCTTCGATCGAGTCGACGTCGGGCTTCTCCATCAACCCGAGGAACTGACGCGCGTACGCTGAGAGCGACTCGACGTAACGCCGCTGTCCCTCGGCGTAGATCGTGTCGAAGGCGAGCGACGACTTCCCCGAGCCCGAAAGCCCGGTGATGACCGTCAGTCGATCCCGGGGGATCGAGACGTCGACATTCTTCAGGTTATGTTCGCGGGCCCCGCGAACGATCAATGCTTCGTCCGGCATAAGCAGTGAAAATTGGCGTCAGGACCGGACACGTTCAAGCGGTCCCCTATCGCGCGTCTCGAACGCCGCGTACTAGATTTGACTTGCACAGCGATCACGACGGACATCGCGCGCTTCAGCCCGCCTGGAGTTCTTATCGAATGGCTCAGACAGATGCGATCGTCGTCCTCACCACGGTGGCTTCGGCGGAGGAGGGCGTCGCGCTGGTTCGCGCGCTGCTCGAACGGCGGCTTGTCGCCTGCGGTACGCTGCTACCGGGAGCACGATCGCTCTACCGTTGGAAGGGCAAGATCGCCGAAGAACAGGAGACGTTCATTCTCCTGAAGACCCGCGCCGCGCGCCTCGACAGTCTGCGTGTCGCATTCAACGAGCTGCATCCGTACAAGGTGCCCGAATTGCTCGCGTTGCCCGTCTCCGCGGGGCTCGACAAGTATCTGGAATGGATCGACGGAGAAACGTCCCTCGCGCTTGCGTGACCGAATGACCGACCAGCACTCCCAGTCAGACCCGACGACCGACGAAAGTGGCGCGTCTCCCGCGACGGAGGCTGCTGCCGTTCTGCCCGACGATGGCAGTGGACCGCTGTTCGCCGCGGCGCGCGAGCACGCCGAGCGCAACGAGATGCCGGCCGCGATTGCCGCCTACCGGCAGCTGCTGACCAAGTACCCGTTGCACGTGCGGGCGCACAACAATCTCGCGCTCCTGCTCGAGAAGAAGGGGGACACCGACGGCGCGCTGAAGGAGTTCGACGCCGCGCTCGAGATCGAGCCGGACAACGTTTCCGTACTCTGCAACCGCGCGGCCCTGCTCAGCGGCCGGCTGAAGTACGACGCGGCGGAGACCGACCTCCGTCGTGCGTTGCGCGTGGACGACCGCAACGCGGATGCGTGGGTGAGCCTCGGTGTGGTGTTCTGCCGTCGCGGACGTTGGCGCGAGGCGGTCGAGCCGCTCGGCCGCGCGGTGGAGATCGATCCGGCGCAGAGTGCCGCGCACTACTACCTCGGCGAGGCGTTCAATCACATCGACAATCTGCCCGCGGCTCTCGCCGCGTACGAGCAGGCGTCGCATCTCGCGCCAGCCAATTGGCGGGCGCAGAAGGGCATCGGCATCATCCTCGACCGGATGGGTCGCCCCGCTGAGGCAGCGTTGGCCTACCAGCGCGCACGAGAGACGCAGCGGCGTTGAGCGCTGTTCCGCCGCCAGAGCCGCCTCGCACACCTGCCCGCCGAAAGACCCGGCGCGGTGCGATCGCCCTCGGAATTCTCGTCCTCTGGCTCGGCGCGCTCGCGCTGCTCGCGCGCCGCGAGCTGTTTCGTCCGAAGAGCGAGCGTTTTGCCGAGGCCGCACTGCGGATCAATCCCGGCGCCGTGTACTTCGCGGTGCTGCGCGGTGGCGAGCAGATCGGCTTCGCGTCGTCGACGATCGACACCACCGCGCAGCAGATCACGGCGACCGATTATCTGGTCGCCGACGTCCCGCTGGGCGGTGAGGAGAAGCGCGCCGAGGCCCGCTCGGTCGTGACGCTGACACGTGGACTTCGCGTCGACAGCTTCACGGTGTCGTTGGAGACCGACTCGATTCCCTTTCTTGCGTCCGGTCGCGTAAGTGGCGACACCGCCCTCGTGCTCGCGCTTGGCGACAGCACGTCCGCGGACACAACGCGCGTGACGCTCACTGAGCCAGTGCTGCTGCCGACGCTCGTCCCACTCGCCGTCATCCTCGGCGACGTTCCAAAGGTCGGCGGCAAGACCACGCTGTCCGTCTTCGACCCGGTCGAGCAGGCTCCGAAGAGAGTCCTGGTCGAGATTCTGGCCGAATCGGTCTTCGTCGTCAGCGACAGCGCGAAGTTGGACTCAACGGCTCGCCGCTGGGTGACCGCTCACGACGATACTGTGCGAGCGTGGCGCATCCGCACCGATGGTGCAGCGGCATTTACGGGCTGGGTGGACGAGCAGGGACGTCTCGTGCAAGCCGACGTGCCAGGCGGCCTTTCGATCGAGCGCAGGGCGTACGAGATCTCGTTCGAGAATTGGAAGCTCGACGCCCGCGCACGCGGCACGCGCGTGACGGCCGACCGCGATATTCTCGAGACGACGGCCATCGCGAGCAATCGGATGGTGCGCGTGAACCGGCTGCAGGAGCTCAAGGTCAGACTCCACGGAACCAGTCTCGCCGGCTTCCTGATCAACGGCGGACGACAGCGGATGTCCGGCGATACGATGATCGTCAGGCGGGAGCCGCCGGGCGTGCTCGTGGGCATTCGGCCGCACCGCGATTCACGGCAATGGCCGGATTCGATCCGGCAGTACTTGCGCGCCGAGCCTCTCCTGCCGCGAACGCCCGAGATTGCGGCGGCCGTCCGGCGGATCGTGGGAACGGAGGGTGACCCGACGCAACAGGTGCGGCTGCTCAACACATGGGTGCACGATTCGCTCTCGAAGCGGACGACGATCGGCGTTCCCAACGCGCAGACCGTCCTCCGCACTCGCACGGGCGATTGCAACGAGCACGCGCAACTATTCACGGCGATGGCGCGTTTCTTAGGGATTCCGACGCGCGTCGCCGCAGGGCTCGCATACGTAGACGGGAAGTTTTACTACCACGCCTGGCCGGAAGTCTACCTCAAGGACTGGGTGGCAGTTGATCCGACATTTGGACAGGTGCCGGCGGACGCCGGGCATCTTCGTTTCACCGTCGGTGGCCTCAGCCGTCAGGCGGAGCTCCTTCGCCTCATCGGCACCCTCAAGATCGACGTCGTGAGCGCGCGCTGACCCGCGCGACCGCGGCGCAACACGCCGCGCTGGCTGGTCCGCCAGGCGTGGCCATGCCTAACGCGCACCGATGATCGAACTTACCGCGCTGACCAAGCGCTACGGTCCCTTCACTGCAGTCGACACCCTGTCGCTCACCGTACCACGGGGCGAGCTGTTCGGGTTTCTCGGTCCCAACGGCGCGGGGAAGACCACGACGCTGCGCATGATCGCCGGCATCCTCCGACCGTCGGCCGGTACCGTACGCATCGGCGGTGTCGACGTCGTCACCGACCCGACGGCGGCGAAGGCGCGGCTCGGCTTCATTCCCGACCGGCCGTTCATCTACGAGAAGCTCACGGGCATCGAGTTCCTGCGCTTCGTGGCCGGCCTCTTCGACCAGTGCGGCCCGCAAGTCGAGCACCGGGGACGCGAGCTGCTCGCGCTGTTCGATCTCGAGGAATGGAAGGACGAGCTCGTGGAAAGCTACAGCCACGGGATGCGCCAGAAGCTCATCATCAGCAGCGCGTTCGTGCATCGTCCCGAGGTGATCGTCGTCGACGAGCCGATGGTCGGCCTCGATCCGAAGGCGTCGCGCATTCTCAAGGATCTTTTCCGCGAGTACACGCGGCGGGGCAACACGATCATGATGTCGACACACTCGCTCGAGGTTGCGGAAGCCTTGTGCGACCGCATCGGCATCATTCAGGGCGGCAAGCTCCGCGCGCTCGGCACGATGAACGAGCTGCGCACCGAGGCAGCGATGGGGACCGAAGGGCTGGAGACGATCTTCCTTCGGCTCACAGGCGAGAACGCCGCGCGCGAGCTGGTCGAGGTTCTCGATGCCTGACGCCGCGGCGCTTCCCAATCCGCCGCTGCTTCACCTGCTCACGCCGAAGTTCCTCACAGTGCGCGCGCGCGCGGTGAGTGACGAGCGTGGGCGTGGCGCGCGCGTCGCGCTCCTGACTGTGCTCGGTCTCGGCTTCTGGGGATTCATCTTCGGAATGCTGTACCGGATGCTCGTCTATTTCCGCGGCGCGACGGACATCGGTGCGCTGCTCGCCGGGAAGCTGCTCGGCCTGATGCTCGTCAGCTTCCTGTCGATCCTCCTGCTGTCGAACATCATCACCGCGCTGTCGAGCTTCTTTCTCGCCCGGGATCTCGACATGCTCGTCGCGGCGCCGGTCGATTGGCTGCGGCTCTACGCCGCGAAGCTGCTCGAGACACTCGTCCACTCGAGCTGGATGGTGGTGCTGCTCGCCGTGCCGATGTTCACCGCGTACGGCGTCGCCTACAAGGGCGGGTGGGTGTATCCGCTGATCGTGCTCGCTGCATTCATTCCCTTTCTCGTCATTCCAACCGTGATCGGCACCGCGATCACGCTGATTCTCGTCAACGTGTTCCCGGCTCGCCGGACACGCGATATCCTCAGCCTGATCGCCGTCCTCGCCGCTGCTGGTCTGGTGCTCCTCTTCCGTCTGCTCAGGCCCGAGAAGCTCGCGCGTCCGGAAGGTTTTCGCTCGCTGATGGACTTCATCGTCCTCCTGCGCGCGCCGACGTCGCCGCTGATGCCGAGCGAATGGGCACAGAATGCGGTGATGGGCTGGCTTCGAGGCGGCTCCGTCTCGTTGCCCCTGTATCTGCTCTGGAGCAGCGCCGCGGCGGCAGTGGTGTTCGGCGCACTGCTCCACCGTGTGCTCTATATGCGCGGATTCACCAAGGCCCAGGAGAGTGGCCAATCGTTCGCGCGGGACAACGCAGCCACGAGGCTGTTCTACTGGGCCTTGGCGCCATTCGGCGTGCTGCGCCGCGAGCTCGTACTGAAGGAGCTGCGCCTCTTTTTCCGCGACACGACGCAGTGGTCGCAGCTCATCCTGCTCGCCGTGCTGATCGTCGTCTATGTGTTCAACATCAAGTACCTGCCGCTGACCGGCGAAGGCCTGACGTTCTTCATCGTCAACATCGTTCCCTTCCTCAATCTCGTGCTGGCAGGCTTCGTTCTCGCGTCGATCGCGGCGCGCTTCATTTTCCCTGGCGTCAGTCTCGAAGGGCGAACGCTCTGGCTGCTGCGCTCCAGCCCGATGAGCATGCACGACCTGCTCTGGTCAAAGTTCTGGGTCGGCACCGTGCCGCTGCTCGTCCTCGCGCTGGTCATTGTCGGCGCCACGAATTACCTGCTGAAGACGAGCGACTTCATGATGTTCGTCTCCATCTTCTCGATCACGCTGCTGACGTTCGCGATCGCCGGGCTGGCAATCGGATTCGGAACGCTGTATCCACAATTCGAGACGGAGAACGCCGCGCAGATTCCGACGTCGTTCGGCGGCCTGCTGTTCATGATGGCGGCAGTTGGGGTCATCGGTGGGGTGGTGATTCTCGAGGCGCGTCCGGTGTATGGCTACCTGAGCGCGAGAACCTTCGGCACCGAAACGAGTCCGGTCGAGATGATCGTCGGCTTCGGCCTGGCGGCGACGCTCTGCCTAACTGCGACGATGCTGCCGATCAGGCTTGCCCTTCGCCGGCTCGAGACGCTCGAGCGCGGTTAGGGGCCGCAGGGCGGAGATTGCGCCGATGCATTCGATGAACTTCGAGCCGCGAGACAGCGTGCGCGTGGCGCGCCTCCTCTACCCGAGCCGGGATGTCGACGGCTCGTCCCCCGAACCGCCGCAGCCGCGCGTCGGCCAGACGGCGACAGTCGTCGACACACTCGGCGATGGCCTTTACCTCGTCGAGCGTGCGACCGACGATGGGTTGACGCTGTGGCTGGCGGAGTTTCACGAAGTGGAGCTCGAGCTCCTCAATCGCGCCGATTCGACCTGACGCCTCTCGTCCGCCGATCACTCCCCGTAGGCACAATCACGATCGTGTGCGCCGACGATCCGGATCAGCGGGGCACTCAGGCAGCAAGTCGGTGCCCGCAACTGTCGCAGAATCGCGCGCTTGGTGCAGAGGCGCTCGCACCGCACTGGCCGCAGGCGCCGAGCAGGTAGCGGCCGCAGTCGGAGCAGTAGACCGCATCAGGCTCCGGCCTCGGTCCGTGTGTCGGGCACGTGCGTGACCCGACCTGTGCCTCACGTTGACGCCGGATGACGGCCTCGAGATCGGCATCGCTGAGTGGTGCAGCCAGGCACTCCTCGGCACGCATCGCCGACAACGCCTCTTCGGTATAGCGCGTCTTGAGCGCAACGTAGTCGGCGTCGGACAGCTTCCCTGTCGCGCGGTCGAACTCGATCTCGCGCAGCGCATCCACCGCGCGCTCACTTTGTTCGTGTTCGACGTCGGTACGAGCTTCCCGCGCGACGCTCGCTGCGCTGCGCTGCGCGGGCAATTCGCGAAAGAGTGGAGCGAGCACGAACGCCATCGCTCCGAGAGCGAGCAGCGTTCCGACTATCAGAGTGATCACCGCTTGTCCCTGCGCACCGCGGCGTCGAGGCGCGCCATTTCGTCGGCTGTCGCGTTCACGCGAATGGCCGGCGGGAGAGATCCGCCTCCGGCCGCCCGCACCGACGCGGCTCGTCTGCTCCAGCGCCGCACGAGCATCGCGACGACGGCCCCGCCAACCGCGAGCGCCGTGAATGGCATCGCCCATCCGACGAGGTTGAAGCCTTCGCGCGTCGGGGCCATCAGCGCGCGCTCACCGTACGTCGCCTTGAACGCGTCGATGATCTCCTGGGCGTCGTAGCCCCCCTCGACGAGCGCCATGATGTCGCGGTGCATCGCTGGCGACACCTCGCATGCGAAGTCAGTGGTCCGGCACGTGTAGACGTCGAGGGTGCAGCCACACTGGCACCGGATCTGGTGCTCGACGGCGTCGCGATCCGCCGCGCTCAGCTTTTCGTGCGCGCCAGGCTTGGGTGGCCGCTTGACCGATAGCGCCGCGGCCTGGTCCATCGGGAACAGGTTTGACCCTGACTCGAGCGGATTGGTGCTCGTGCCAGCAGGAGTCTGGACCGACCGGGCGCCCGTCTCCTGGGCTCCGGACGCCCGCGCGAGCAGGGCCACGCCTAACGCCGCAGTCCGTACGAGGAACGCCCGTCGCGACGTCGTATCGAGCTTCGGATCGCGCATCTCCGGCCTCAAACCTCCACCTCGGCGGCAGGCGACAGCACCGCGCGGTAACCACTCGATGGCTTCCGCCGCTCAGCGACCGGCCACATGACGATCAGGCCCCCGATGGCCATGATCCCGCCACCGATCCACACCCAGACGACGAGCGGGTTGAAGTTGATGCGAAGCTCCGCGGTCTCGTCACCCGTGACACCGGCGAGAACAACGTAGACGTCCTGTTTCGCCGAAGTGAGAATGCCCACTTCCGTCGACGGGTTGAACGTCGGCATGCCGCGGCTGTCCCGGTACTGCCGTTGTTCGGTGGTCAGGAGGCCGAGGCGCTTTCCGTCGCGCCAGGTGTCGAGCGCGATCGCCGTGACGTCACGGTTCAGCGTCTCGTAGCGTGAAACGCCCTGGCTGACGAAGCGCCATTTGTGACCCCACGGATCCTTCGTCTCGAACGCGTCGCCCGGCCGCAGCGTGACGTCGTGCTCGCGTTTGAAGGCGAGTCCGGCGAACGCCGAGAAGAGAACCACGATGCCGAGATGCACGATGTAGCCACCATAACGGCGGCGATTGCGCCCGACGAGGCGGACGAGGGCGACCGACAGCGATTCGCCGTGGATCGCGCGGCGCGCGCTGGTGCCCTTCGCGAACTCCTGTATGATCGTCCCTGTGACGAAACCGGCGAGTGTGTAGGAGACGAGCGCGTACGGGTCCCGCATCCCGAGTGCGAGCAGCACGACACCGACCGAGACTCCGGCGGTCGCAGGTGCGGCGAACTGGCGCTTCAGGTTCGCTGTCGATGCCCGCCGCCACGCTATCAACGGACCGACGCCGGTGAGCCCCAACAGCAGGAGGCCGAGCGGAATGTTCACAGCATTGAAGAACGGCGGGCCGACGGTGATCTTGTCGCCGCGCACCCACTCGCTGAGGATCGGGAAGAGCGTCCCCCAGAGCACCGAGAACGCGATGCCGCAGAGCACCAGATTGTTGTAGAGGAAGGCGGCCTCGCGACTCAGCATGCTCTCCAGCGTCACTGGCGCTTCCAGATCGCGCAGGCGCGTCGTCACGAGATAGCTGGTGAGTGCGATCGAGAGCACGAGAAAGCCAGCGAACCAGTTGCCGACCGGCGATTGCGCGAACGAGTGCACGCTCTCGATCACGCCACTGCGCGTGATGAACGTCCCGAGGATGGCGAGCAGAAACGTCGCGACGACCAGAACGACGTTCCACTTCCGCAGCATCCCGCGCTTCTCCTGGATCATGATCGAGTGCAGGAACGCGGTGCCCGTCAGCCACGGCAGGAAGCTCGCGTTCTCCACCGGATCCCATGCCCAGTAGCCGCCCCACCCGAGCTCGACATACGCCCACCACATGCCAAGCGTGATCCCGACGGTCAGGAAGAACCAGCTCACGAGCGCCCAGCGCCTAACGGCCGCCAGCCATTCATTGTCGAGGCGTCGCGTGAACAGCGCGCCGATCGCGAACGCGAACGGGATCGTCGTCGCGACGTAGCCGAGGTAGAGATTCGGCGGGTGGATCGCCATCCCGGGATTCTGCAGCTGCGGGTTGAGGCCCGTGCCATCGAGCGGGATGAAGTCGAGCCGCGCGTAGGGATTCGCGCCGAGACACGTCGTCAATAGAAAGAAGAGCTGCACGAGGGCGAGCGTGCCCGTGACCCACGGCATCATGTCGCGCGACCGATGGCGATGGAGATACACCGCGACCGCGCTGTAGAAGGTCAGGATCAGCGCCCAGAAGAGCAGCGAGCCCGCCTGGCCACCCCAGAAGGCGGCGAACACATAGACCGCCGGCATGTTCCGGCTCGTCGTCGACGCAACGAACTTGAACGAGAAGTCGTGCGTCAGCAGCGCGGTCCAGAGACCGATCGACGCCAACAGCACGAGCGCGAACGTCGTGTAGATCCCACGCTCGCCGCTGGCAATGAGGTCCGACCTGCGAAGGCGCGCACCGGAGAACGACACGGTGGTCGTCCAGGCAGCCATGACAAGCGCCACCCAGAGCGACAGCTCACCGACGAGAATCACGTGCGGTTGGTCTTCGGGACGGAAGCCGGATGGGCGTTCGGCCCGTTGCCGCCAGGAGCGTTCTCGTATCGCGAAGCGCACTTTGCGAGAAGCGTCGTCGCATGGAAGGTCCCGTCCCGGCCGAGACGCCCTTCGACGACGACATCGACGCCGTCCGTGAACGTGTCAGGCGCGAGTCCGCGATAGTCGACAGGAAACGTCGTCGAGCCGTCGGTTACGCGAAACGCGTAGCGCTTGCCGCCTGGCTCGCGTACGATCGTCCCCGGTACTACACGGGCGCCGAGCTTCACGCCCATATCGTGAAAGCTCGCGTCGGAGGTGACATGGGCGGACAGCTCCGAGGGCGTCAGGTAATAGACGCCCGTCTGCTTGATCGAGCTGGCCATGAGATACGCGGCCGTGCTCAACACAAGCGCTCCGCCGATGATGAACTTCGTCCGTGCCTTCACTGTCCCCGTCCCCGCCGATCGACGGGAGTGCTACCCGTGCCGGCTACGTTAGCTAGCGTGCTTCTGCGACGCGACGCGTCGCACTCGCGCCATGATGGCATCGAGCTCGGCCTCGGCGCGTGCGCGCTCGTCCGTGCTCCAGACTGCGTTGACGCGATTGAGCTCGCGGACGCGCTCCAGCATCTCGTCGATGAGGGCACGTAACACGAGGTTGTTCCGTCGATTACTGCCGCTGTCGCGCTTCGCTGCTGCCGAAGGCGACTCGATCGGAGTGCTCATTTGTGGGCTACGCTCGGGTGAAGAGGCGGCGCGCCGGCGTCGTGCGACGCCAGCAATATAGAGTACCGCACACGTGGGGCAAACAGACCCACAAGTGAGTCACGCCGGCGTCCTCGGAGGGCATCGCCGGACGTCGAGCGAGCTATTGAAACGCTGCGCGCGGCGTGTCGCATCAATGCCTCGTCTGGGTGAGCATCAGGGACGCGGTTCCAATACCTGCAGCATCCCAGGCAAGGTCACGCACGCTGAACTGCCCTTTCACTCGACGGTCGTGGAGCTCCTTCCCAATACCGGCGGCGGCACTGGCGGCGGAGGCACTCAACAGTAGGGACGACCGGGACCCTCGCGTCGTGACTTGCATCACCGAGTACGACAGACTCTGGACGAACGCAGAGAGGAAGAAATGCTTCACCTTGTCGGTTCCGAACCACGAATCCCGCGCTCCGACCTGCAGAAGACCGACCAGCATCAACGAACGGATCATGCCGCACTCCTTTTGGGTGGCTTCGCCGTGGCTTGCAGCCGGCGCATCTCGTCTTCGATCAGGCGCAGCGCGCGCGTCACCAGGTCGGGGTGGCCGGGCATGTGAATCCAGCTGCTCGCTCCCGACGGATGAGGAAGCGGAATCACTAGCGAGGAGCCTCCGACGTGAGTTGCCTGGTGGGATTTGCCCACTGTGTCGCTCAGTGGACGGTCGCCCAGGAAGTACTCGATCGCCAGCTTCCCGACGGGTATCACCAGCCTTGGTCGGATAAGTGTCAGCTCGTCCTCGAGCCAGCTCCTGCACATCTCGAGCTCCTGGCGGCTCGGTACACGATCTCCTCGACCACTCGGGTGGGGACCCGGGAAGCAGCGCGTCATTGCCGAGATGTAGATGCGGTCGCGTGCTTCCGCTTCTCCCAGACCTGCCCGCTCGAGCCATCGGAAGAGCGTTCGTCCGGCGCGGCCGGCGAACGGCTTCCTGCTGTCAATCTCCACCTTCCCCGGCGCCTGTCCAACAAGCATGACCTTCGGTCGGCGCGCGAGCGAAACGATAGGAACGACCGGCTCCGGATGACCGCAGCGGCGACAGCCTGATAGCTCGGCGATGTGCTTCGACAGCGTCATGTGGCGAAATACACTCCGTCGGCGAGGGTGATCCCACGTGTCGAGATCATCCAGCTCCGAAATCGTAGGGGGGCCGAAAGACGCCGCGGTCGGTGACGATCGCCGTCACGAGCTCGGCCGGCGTGACATCGAACGCCGGATTGTGCACCCGCGCGCCGATTGGCGCTGTGAGTGAGCCAAAGCCGCGCCGGACCTCGTCAGCATCGCGCTGCTCGATCGCGATCGACGCGCCATCGGGCGTGTGGGGATCGACGGTCGACGTCGGCGCCGCAACGTATAACGGTATGCCATGGTGTCGCGCGGCAACGGCCACGCCGTACGTACCGATCTTGTTGGCGACGTCGCCGTTCGCGGCGATTCGGTCAGCGCCGACGATGCAGAGGTCGATGCTACCAGCGCGCATCAGCGACGCAGCCATTCCATCTGTCAACACCGTTACTGGAATGCCAGCGCGGTCGAGCTCCCACGCCGTGAGGCGGCTACCCTGCAACAGTGGCCGCGTCTCGCTGGCGTACACCTCTATGTGTCGCCCGCGTTCGGCTGCCAGATACAGCGGTGCGAGTGCCGTTCCGACTCCCGCTGTCGCCAGTGCGCCGGCATTGCAGTGGGTGAGCACTCGTGCACCATCAGCGATCAGCGGCAGCCCATGCTCGCCGATGCGCTGGCACATCGCACGGTCTTCCTCGAGAATGGCATCAGCCTCGTCGTACAGGGCGACAAGAAGCGCCTCCGGGGCGCGTGCTGACTTCTGCGCTCGTTCGAGCATGCGGCCGATCGCCCATGGAAGGTTGACCGCCGTCGGCCGCGTCGCACGGATTCGGGCTGCGTATTCCTTCATTCGCTCGTCGAAGCGCTCGGCGGAATCGCCGCGGTGATAAGCGAGCGACACGACGAGCCCCATCGCGCCCGCGACACCGATCGCTGGTGCCCCGCGAACCGCGAGCGTCGATATGGCCTCGCAGACGTCATCGAGCGTCCGCAGATCGCGCTCAACGTATTCCGCGGGCAGCAGGCGCTGGTCGATGATGCGCACCGCGTCCCCGTCGGGAGACCAGCGCACGGCTTGGATGGCGCTCACGCCGATAACGTACGCGCCAGTCATCGCGACTGGAATGCCGCGCGGATCCGCAGCAGGCATCACGCGTCGTCGCGCTGGCTTCGCCGCCGCTCGGGAAAGTGCTCGTCGAGGAAGGCGACGAGTGCTCGCTCTTCAGGCGTGTGCGTTCCGTCAGCGCGCGGTGATCTTCGCTTTGGCGAGTGGTCGGCGATCGTCGAGCCGTCTGCGACGTAGCGTTCCAGGACAACCGGGTGCACGTAGCTCTTGCGGCAGATCGTCGGCGTGTTGCCCAGCTCCGCGGCCACCAGGCGCATCACCGTGTTGATGTTGCGTTTCGCCTCGGTCCGGGTTTTCGCGGGACCCAACTCGGCGAGCACGGTCGCGGCGCGCAACGTTCCGCCCCATGTGCGAAAGTCCTTCGCGGTATATGGAAATCCCAGCGACTCGCGGAGGTAGTCGTTGAGCTGGCGCGCGTCGAGATCGTACCATGTGCCCTCGAGCTCGTAGCGAAAGAGGCGCCTGCCGGGACTCTTCATCAGTGATGCGATGAATCGCACTGACCGCGGGTCGGCGATCGTCTGCCGCTGCTTGATCCCACTCTTGCCGCGATACTCGAAGATCGCGACGCCATCTTTCAGCGTGACGTGCGACTTGCGCAGCGTCGTGATGCCGAACGACCGGTTTTCCCGGGTGTAGCGGTCGCTCCCCGGTCTGAAGCACCCTTCGGCGATGAGGCGCAGTACTCCTCCGGCCACGCGCGCGAGCGCGAGCGCGTGGACACGTTGGGCGGTTGCGAGCACGCGCCGAATGTGTGGGAGCTCTCGTCCGAGCTGTCGCATGCGATAATACTTGCGAAGCTCGCCACGTTTGACGGCGCGCTCATGGTAGCGGTACTGCTTTCTTCCGCGTGCATCCAGCCCCCATGCCTGAATCGCCGGTCGTGTCGTCGCGGCAATGTGGACGTCGGTCCACGCGGGCGGCACGCGCAACGCACGAATACGCTCGAGCGTCGCACGGTCGCGAACCACGGCGCCGTGTTCGGTCGCATATCGGAATCCGCTCGTCGGACTTCCCTTCCTCAGTATCCAACGGTCAGGCATCGGGTTCGCGACAAGGGCAAAAAACAGTCCCTGGGGTTAGATTCCGGCGCGTCGAATTCCGCCTCCGTCCCACCACGCGCATGCCCGACTCCCCCGTCATTTACGAAGTCGCGGATCGAATCGCGACGATCACCATCTCGCGCCCCGACAAACTCAACGCTCTCAACGACGCGACGCTGCGCGCACTCGGCGAGTCGATCGACCTTGCACGGAAGAGCAGCAACGTCGGTGGAGTGATTCTCACCGGAGCAGGACGCGCCTTCGTCGCCGGAGCGGATATCTCGCAGTTTCCGACGATGAGCGAAGATGACGCACGCACGTTCGCAGCCCGGGGGCAGGACGTCTTTCGGCGTTTCGAGAAGTCGCGCAAGCCCGTCATGGCAGCGGTGAATGGTTTCGCGCTCGGCGGCGGCTGCGAGCTCGCGATGTCCTGCCACGTGAGAATCGCGGCCGATGTGGCGAAGTTCGGTCAGCCGGAGGTCAAGCTCGGCATCATTCCCGGCTATGGCGGCACGCAGCGCTTGCCGCGCCTGGTCGGAAGGGGTCGCGCGCTGCAACTCATCCTCACCGGCGAGACCATCGACGCGAACGAAGCATATCGCATCGGACTCGTCAACGCCGTCGTGCCGGCGGCCGATCTGATGACGGCTGCGCGCAAGATGATGGGACAGATGCTTGCCAACGCTCCGGTCGCGCTCGCGATGTCGATCGAGACGATCGACCGCGGTCTGGACATGCGCCTCGAGGATGCGATCCAGCTCGAGGCCGAGAATTTTGGCCGCTGCGCTCGGACGGAGGACATGCGCGAGGGTGCGCGCGCGTTTCTCGAGAAGCGTCCGCCAGCATTCACTGGCAAGTAGCGCTCGCGTGCGGCTGGCGCGACTCGCGGTGCGCGACTTCCGCAATCTCGGGCGCGTCGACCTCGATCTTCCACCGGAAGGAATGGTCGTAGTCGGAGAGAACGGGCATGGCAAGACAAACCTCCTCGAGGCAGTCTACTACCTCCAGTTGCTCCGATCAGCTCGCGGCGCACGCGATCAGGATCTCGTGCGCTTTGGCGAGGCGGGTTTCCACGTCTCCGCCGATGCGGAGAGTACGTCAGGCGCACGAACCATCGGCGCCGGGTTCGAGCGCGTGAGCAAGCGCAAACGAGTGAAGATGGATGGCGTGGACGTGCCGCGTCTGTCAGACGCGTTGGGGGCGCTGCCATCGGTGCTCTGTTCACCCCGTGACGCGGCACTGGTCGCCGGCGCACCAAGCGAGCGGCGGCGGTACCTGGACGTGACGCTCGCACTCAGCTCGCGCTCGTATCTCGCCGCGCTCCAGTCCTACCGCGGCGCGCTGGCCCGGCGCAACGCCGCGTTGCGCGACACGGGCCGCACAGCGCGCGACGAGCAGCGAGTCGCGGTATGGGAGCCGGCGCTGGCTGAGCATGGCGCCCGTATCTACACGGCGCGCGTAGAATGGGTGGCAGCGGTGCGCGACCGTTATGCAGAGCTCTGCGCGGCAATCGGCGAGCGCGGAGACGCGCGACTTCGTTATGCCAGCGCGCTCGATGCGAAGGGCGGCGACGTGGAGACTGCATTGGCGGCGGCGCTCGAAGCAAAGCGCGCTCTCGACATCAGGCGCGGCATCACCCACGCGGGCCCGCACCGCGACGATCTGGAGCTGACGCTCACCGAGCCCGATGGCGCACCACGCGACCTGCGCGCGTTCGGATCGGCGGGACAGCAGCGCACAGCGGCAATCGCGTTGCGCGTGCTCGAGCGGGAGACACTGCGGGAGCGTCGCGACGCGTCACCGCTTCTCCTGCTCGACGATCCATTCGCCGAGCTGGACGCCCGACGCTCGACGAGGATACTGGAGCTCCTGGCCGGCGAAAGCGCGGGCCAGACGATCCTCGCCGTGCCGCGCGAGAGCGACATCCCGCCGGGCCTAACGCGCCTTGCACGTTGGCGTGTCGAGCGCGGTGTATTGACGCCGTGGCGGGCCGCGTGAAGAAGCGAGACAAGCAGGAAAAGCACCCACCGGCTTCGATCGCTGATGCCTTGGCCAGCTATCTGGCGCAGAGCGGACTCGCCCAGCGAGTCGAGCAGGCAGGCGTCGTTCCCGAGTGGCACTCGTTGGTAGGCGCGCAGATCGCCGCCGTCACGCAGCCCCTGTCGGTGACGAAGGACGGGCTGCTCTTCGTCGCAGTCTCAACGCATGGCTGGATGGCCGAACTCTCAATGCTCGAGCCCGAGTTGTTGAAGAAGTTGAATGCGAAGCCAGGTCGGCACAGGGTCGAGCGAATCCGCTGGCTTCTACGCCGTCAGTGAGTCGCTTGCACCGGCGGCGCACCTCGATTACCTTAGTAGTGAGATGAATACCACCGTGCACACGCCATCCCGCACTGTGTCCCGAGGCCCTCGGGTCGTCGGTGCCACTGGACACGAAGACGACCTTAAACTTTTCGTCGTCTTGTCGAAGGCGTATGCCGCGGTGTCGCGCCACGCCGAGGCGGATGCCGCAGCTCACGGTTTGACGATCGCCGAGTTCGCGATACTCGAAGTGCTCTTCCACAAGGGGCCGCAGCTGCTGGGCGAGATACAGCGGCGCATCCTCGTTTCCAGTGGCGGAATCACTTTCCTGGTGGATCGGTTACAGGCGAAGGGTCTCGTCGAGCGACAGACCTGCAAGGAGGATCGACGCGCACGATACGCCGTGCTCACGAAACAGGGTGAGGCGCTGATCAAGCGAATCTTTCCGAAGCACGCCAAGCGCATTGGGCGCGCGCTGTCCGGTCTTTCGAAGACAGACCGACTCGAAGCTACGCGCCTGCTCAGAACACTCGGCCGGGCCGCTGCCGAGCTGGACAATTCGACCGGAATCGAAGCGACGCACAGGCCCTGAAGGCGAACTAATGCGCTGCCGGGCGAGCGAACTTCCAAAGCCTTACTAACTCCTTTCGCGGCAACGAAATACGCGGCGGCCCGACAGTTGATATTTCGGGTCGCCGCGGTTACATTTCTAGAGCTAGAGGAGAAGTTTTTCGGTTTTTATTCGCAGCCCAATTCCATGTCGAAGAACGGCGAGAAGCTACCAAACTCGTACGACGGCGAGAAGCCACCCACGAAGAACGCCGAGACGTCACCCACCTCGTACGACGCAGGCCAGATTCAAGTACTGAAGGGGCTCGCGGCCGTTCGGAAACGCCCCGGCATGTACATCGGCTCCACGTCGGAGCGCGGACTGCACCACCTCGTATATGAAGTCGTCGACAACTCGATCGACGAGGCGCTCGCCGGCCACGCGGATCGCATCGCCGTCTTCATTCATCCGGACAACTCGATCACGGTCGATGACAACGGCCGCGGCATTCCGGTCGACGTCCACCCGATGGAGAAGATCCCGGGTGTCGAAGTCGCGATGACGATGCTGCACGCGGGCGGCAAGTTCGACAAGAGCTCGTACAAGGTCTCGGGCGGGCTGCACGGCGTCGGCGTGTCCGTCGTCAACGCGCTGTCGGAAGAGCTCAAGGTTTGGGTCAAGCGAGACGGGAAGGAGCACTACATGGACTTCGTGCGTGGCGACACGCAGACGAAGCTGAAGGTGCTTGGAAAAGTGAGCCGCGAGACCGGCACGAAGGTCTGGTTCAAGCCGGATACGCAGATATTCACTGTGCTCGTGTACCACTACGGCACGCTTCAGGCGCGCCTCCGAGAGCTCTCCTTCCTCAACAAGGGCGTGACGATCAGCCTCAAGGACGAGCGTCCCGGTGAGGAGCAGGAGGAGATCTTTCACGCCAAGGGCGGGCTGCGCGAGATGGTGCAGTACCTCAATGCGAGCCGCAAGTCGTTGCACAACGAGGTCATCTACCTCGAGACCGAGAAGGACGACATCGCGATCGAGATCGCGATGCAGTACAACGACGGCTATACGGAGAACGTCTTTTCCTTCGTCAACAACATCAACACGCACGAAGGCGGGACGCATCTGACCGGCTTCAAGAGCGCGTTGACACGCGTCATCAACCAGTACATCCAGAAGTCGAGTCTCGCCAAGAAGGACAAGGAGACCGTGCTCACTGGCGATGACGTCCGCGAAGGCCTAACGGCCGTCCTCAGCATCAAGGTCCACGAGCCCCAGTTCGAGGGACAGACGAAGACGAAGCTCGGCAACTCCGAAGCGGAGAGCGCCGTGAAGTCGGTCGTCAACGATTTGCTCGGGTCCTATCTCGAGGAGCATCCGCGCGTCGCGAACGCCGTCATCGACAAGGCGATGAGCGCCGCGCGCGCCCGTGAGGCCGCTCGCAAGGCGCGCGACCTCACGCGCAAGAAGTCGGCGCTCGACATCGGCAACCTGCCCGGCAAGCTCGCCGACTGCTCGCTGACCGATCCGTCGCTGTGCGAGATCTACCTCGTCGAGGGCGACTCAGCCGGTGGTTCGGCGAAGCAGGGGCGCGACCGTGCGTTCCAGGCGATTCTGCCACTGCGCGGCAAGATCATCAACGTCGAGAAGGCCCGCATCGACAAGGTCCTCTCGAACGAGGAGATCCGGACGATCATCACGGCGATCGGATCGGGGATCAAGGACGAGTTCAAGCTCGACTCGGCGCGCTATCACAAGATCATCATCATGACGGATGCGGACGTCGACGGCGCGCATATCCGCACGCTGCTGCTGACGTTCTTCTTCCGTCAGATGCCCGAGCTGATCGACGCCGGCTTCATCTACATCGCGCAGCCGCCGCTCTTCCGCGTCGCCAAGGGGAAGGAAGAGTACTACGCCTACGATGCAGCTGAGCGCGACGAGATCGCGAAGCGGCTCGGCGGTGGCTCGAACGGCGAAGGGCGTGGGAACATCAACGTGCAGCGCTACAAGGGACTTGGCGAGATGAATCCGCTCCAGCTCTGGCACACGACGATGGATCCGGAGCGCCGCACGCTGCTCAAGGTCAACATGGAAGACGCGGTGCTCGCTGATCAGATCTTCCAGACGCTGATGGGCGACGAGGTCGAGCCGCGGCGCATCTTCATCGAACAGAACGCGCGCTTCGTGAGCAACCTCGACGTCTGACGCTTCGCTGTCGCGCCGCGATGTGAGCGAGTGTGATGTGAGATCAGTTCGACAGAGAGGGCCGGGGAATCCCGGCCCTCTCTGCATCCCCTCGGTGACTGACTAACGATGCGAATCCGTGAGACGGTTCAGACGCTCCGCCTGTGCGGCAGTCGAGCTCGCAGCGAGGCCCGCCCACAAACCGTTCCATATCGAGTCGAGGCGCGCGAGGTCGGACACGGTCAGCCTGCCTGATGCAGCGTCCCGAATCGCGGTCGCGGCGGCAGCGGATTCGGTGAGAGCGATGTGCGCGCGGGTGCGGAGCGGTTCATCGGTGCCGACGGTGAGAGCGATGGCTCGCTCGTAGTAGGCCGGACCTCCGTCTGCCGTGAGGGCGAGGGCGTGTGCGGCGGCCCACGCCGCGGAATCGGGGCGCAGGCCAGCACGCACGAATGGCATCGCCCAGTTGTCGGCGACCCATACGCCGCGGGGATTGGCGACCCAGATCCACGCGTGCATGACGGCAACTCGCGTCGGCTCCTGACTCGGCGCGTGTGCGGCGTGAGCGAGAGGAAGCGTCCCCTCGTCCACGCCGCCGTTATGTTCGTGCCATGCGTCGGCGCCGGCCGGCGAGTCGGGGTATGGATCGCCTGGGCGAAGCACCGCCGTGTAGGCGACGCCGGCGAGCTTGGGCTGTCCTGCGACTCGCGTGTAGATCAACACGCTCGGGCGACGCGCGACCAGTATGCCGGACATCACACGTGCGGGATGTATCCAGTGCTCGCCCATGCTCGGGATGTCTCCGCCGACCCGGCGATAGCCGTCGATGATCGCGCTGTCCAGCGATTGGTATCGCGCCGTACCCTCGCGCGCAGACACGACGAACGCAGTGGCTGCATCGGGTGCCGCTGCGGCCTGCGGCATGGAGTGATGCGCGTGTTCCTGTGCGCTGACGCTCATCATGGCTGGCGTCATCAACGTTATGACGCCGAGCGCCGCGACCACGCACGCCGCCGATGTCATCGGGACACGACTGCTGGCGCCGCCTCGCCGGAGCACTTGAGCAGGTCGGCCTCGACGCCTTTTGGCATTCCGCCCGGGAATCGGCTGAGCATTCGCATGAGTAATAAACTTTCCCGCGCGGGCCGTCCCCCCTCGTAGTACGTGTCCGGTCCGCCAAAGCTCGCCTCTTCGATGGCGCTGAAGAGCACGAGGCTCATGTGGCAACCGTTCCAGACGACGAGCGCGCTGTCGCGCACTTCGAGCAACTCGCCGCGCATGGATCCCTTGGTCAGTTTGAGCTTCACTTGGGCCCCTGCGGGGTCGTGAGCGGGCGCGTAGCTGGCGGCGCTCGGCCCGGTGTAACATGCCGCGACGACGACCGTCGCGACGCCGATGAGAACGTGTCGGATAGCTGTCATGGTCACTGTACCGGGATTCGGCTGCGGTAGAACTGCTTCTCCATCGAATCCTTCTCAGCGCGCCAACTTCTCAGCGCGCGCAGCAAGGTGGCGTCCTCAGGCTTGAACGCCGTCGTATCACGCACGCCCGTCATCCAGCTTCCGCGCACCCACTCCGTGTAGTAGCCCTGCGAAACGAGCAGGAAGGTGCGCCGGGTGGACGCGTCGCTGCGTCCCACGTCGAACGCGACGGTAAAGCGCTGGCGCGGCGACGTCTTCAGATAGTTCTCGTCTGCCGAGCTCACGGCGCGAAGCGCGATGGGCTCGAGCGTGTTGCTTGCGCCTTCCACCGAGAGCGGTTTGATCTCTCGTGCCGGGAGGTGCCTGACGCTCGCCGCTACCGACAACCGGTCGATGCGCCACTGGTCGGCGAGAAACGCGAGCCGGACGCGAACTGAATCGCCGGCTCCGCGCACAGGGATCACGGCGGCGACGTCGCGCCATGCGATGGGCCCATAGTCGGACAGCTTCACGACCTGCTCGAACCCGGAGCCGCCATCGACATAGATACGGAGACCGAGGCGACCGGAATACCACTTCCCCAACGCCACCGTCGGACCGATGCGGCCGAGGTCCTGTTCCATCCAGTCGAGCGAACGAGCGCCGGGGCGGGCGAGCATGAAATCGTAGAACAGAATCGTGTTCAACAGGCTGTTGCGCATGCGGAGCACGATCGCGACGCTGTCGCTCCCGGCGGGGCGCTGAAACACGAGGTCGATGTGGTCATCCATGTCCTGAGCGGTCACGGCGCCGAGCGTCGTGTCGGCGCTAGTGAACAGCATACCGTCGGCGCGATCGAGCAGCGATGTTACGTTGCGTCCTGCGCGGTCGGTTGCGCGAACGCCATCGACGTAGCGCGCGACAGCGACCGGTCGCCCGCGCTCGTCGGGGAGCACGAACTCGCCCGCCAAGTGCGTCGTCTCCAGCAGGGCGAGGTGATTGATGTAATGGGTCTCGAGCGCTTCGTTCCACACCTGGAGCCTGACGATCCCGGCGGTGTCCGGCTGCGTTCGCAGGCGATCAACGTCGCGCGCCTCGAGCAGGGGAGCGATGCTGTACGAAAATCCCTCCGCTTCGAGCACGGGCACGCCGGCGCTGTCGGCGTAGAATGTCGGGCACGAGCCGAAGCACTTCGGGTCCGCGAGGCAGGCGAGGCCGATTCCCCCGACGAGCGTCGCGGCAGTGGCCAGTGTCGAGTAGACGATGGTAGACCCGCTGTTGATCTCGGTGCGGAAGGTCTCCATCCCGATCACGCTGTCGAGCGGGATCGAGTCGACTGGCTGGAGCTCGGACAGCAGAGGCGTGTAGCGACGCCCGTTCCCGAAGACCTGGTTGCGCGCGATGGACATCCCCTTCGCATAGACCACAATCGATCCGTCGCCGAGATGTGCCTTCACGGGAGAGGTGACCCGCACTGAGTCGCGGGCCGTGTGTGAGACGCGTTCAACGACCACTCCTCGCGAGATGATGCATCCCGCGGCTGCGAGGAGCGTCAGACCGCTGGCGATCGGCCAGAAGGGCGAGGCAGGAGTTCGCATGAGCAGATGATGAGAGGGATGGTCGGCCGGGTGACGTCGCGGGCCAATGATCGGAGATCCGGACGCGGCAAGTAATACGTCAGATGACGTAGGGGGGCAGTGCCGAACGAGGCCGGAGCGCATGCCCCGGCCTCGTTCGTTTGCTCCGGTCCCGGCTATCCGGGGGCCCACGTTGTCACGTGCCGACCGGGATCCAGAGGCTCATCTTGAGCGCGAAGAAGTTTGTGTACCGACCCTGGAATGCTCCGAAGGCATCCATCGGGTCGACCGGACGATAGCGGTCGAGCGAACGGTTGCCCTGGCGTTGCCACACGGCGTAGAAAAGGCTTCCGGGCCGCCACTCCCAGCGCAGTACAGCGTTCGTGCGCAGCGAACGCTCGTTGAAGTCGGCGGCGCTGACGACGATCGTGTCGGCCTTCAGTCGGGCAGTGTCGCCGGGAGCGATCGGGAAGACGTGCCGGCCGCCGGCGATCTCGCCGCGTCCATATCCGAGCAGCTCACGGCTGCGCGGCCGCGAGAGCTCGCCGAATCCGCTGTACCTGCCGCTCGCCGCGTACGGCTCGGCGAAGATCTCGAGCGTGAGATCGGGGCTGAACGCATAGTTGAGCCGCGTGCTGAGCGTGAACTCGTGGAAATCGATCGTGGCGAAGAGGTATCGCGACCCGAATGTCTCCGTGCGGCGACCGTCCGGGATCGTCCCCACGTATTGTCGCGGGTCGCGCGACGTCAAATAGTTCGGTGTGACCGTCAGTTGCCACTGCGGACCGGGACGAACACCCAGGCTGCCGCTGAACCGCTGCGTCTTCTCGCCGAGCGTCGTGCGACCATAGTAGACGCGGCCGCTCCATTGCGTCGGCGAAGCGAAGCTGTTCCCAACCTGGACGATGCCGACGCGGTAATACGCGGTGCCCATGTATGGGCCGCCGCGAGTGAGATCGGCACTCTGCGACGGCAGATCCTGCCACGCCGTCAGGTTCGTGTACCAGAAGTTCTTCCATGTCAGCACCGCGTCTGAGCGGACAAAGGCGGCGTTGCGGACATTGCCGAAGTCGATCTGGCTGTAGGCTTCGAGCGTCGTCGAGTAGTTCTGCAGATACGCGTTAGGCTTTTTCTCCCGGTAGGTGATCGCGGCGTCCAGCTCCTTGGTGTCGGCGCGGTTCATCGCCCCGGCGTCGTTGACGTCGAAGCCGGGTGTGCGGGCAAAGGCGAAGACGTACCACAGCCAGTGGCGCCCGTTCGCGCGCTCGAGGTTGAGGCTGGTGTTGACGCCGTCGAGCGACGTTCTCGTCGGGTTCACGTCGACGTAGTCCGCATCCGGCCGCTGATAGTAGCGGGCGGAGCTCATCTGCATACGACGGATCGCCGCCGTGTCGCCGGCAACGTGACTGACGCCAAAGTCACCGGACAGTTGGTATTCGCCGCCCTTGAAACGAAGGTTCCAGTCCGCTGCCGCCGTCGCGGCGTCACGAGGGAGCCAGCCGGCCATCCGATCGCCCTCGCCGAGCGCGCGATGCACCCCCGTCGCGATGAAACCGATCGTCGATGCCGACTTGCCCAACTCCTGCTGCAACCGGACGACGCCGAAATCGGCGCGCGGCTGGACAGTCGTGCGCGAGCTGAACGCAGCCGCACCCGATGAGGGGTCGGGCAGGAAGTACGACGACGCTTCCTCACGATCGGTCGCCGCCGCCAACGCGCCGATGCGCAGACCGGTCGCGAGACGCCCGGTGAGCTTCGCCGCGCCGAGGATCGTCGTCGCGCCCGGAGCGTCGACGAAGTCGCCGTCAGGCAGCAGGACGCCGCGAGGCGGACCGCCGATGCGCTTCGAGTAGAAGTACGTCGCGCCGCCGCCGCTCAGATACTGCGATCCCTCAGTGAAGAAGGGCCGCTTGTCGCTGTAGAACAGCTCGAATGCCGAGAGATTGACGACCGACGGATCGGCTTCGACCTGTCCGAAATCAGGATTGATGGTCGCCTGCAGCGTCAGGCTCGGTCCGAGACCGAGCTTTACGTCGCCACCGACGCGGCTCTGGAGATTTCTTCCATCATCGTACGGATTTCGTGGATCGCGATCCGAGACGCGGCGACCCTCTCCCGCGACGTAAGGCAACAGCTCGATACGGCGCGACGGTTGAATGCCGGAGATACCCTCGAGCACACCCATGCGCGACGACCACGCCGTCACATTGCTCGGCACGGGGATCCAGAAGATGTCTTCGTTCGTCGACGGAATCCACCGATCGAAATTCACGCCCCATGTCTGAACGTCCGCTGCGTTGAATCGCAGCTGGTTAAATGGAATGCGCATCTCCGCCGTCCAGCCCAATGAATCGCGAACCGCGCGCGCGTCCCACACGGGATCGAACGAGGCGTCGGTGGCATTCTCGTCGTCGCGCGGGTAGTAGTAGTCGCCGCGCACCCCGCTCGCCGTCACGGCGAAGCTGTACGCGGTGTGGCGGTCGCGGTATGCATCGAGCGAGATGATGAGGTGCTCCATCTGGCCGATGTTGTCGCGCCGGCCCACCGGCGCCTGGATCTTCGACGGGTCCTTGGCGTACATCCGCGCCCCGACATAGAGCGCGCCGTCGTCGTACGCGAGGCGAATTTCCGTGCGCTCGGTCGGTGGCATGCCTTCCTTCGGCTGCTTCTGCAGGAAGTCGGTGATCGCCGGCGACGTCTTCCAGACGGCGTCGTCGAGCTTTCCGTCGAGCACGATCGAGCCGTTAGGCACTCGCACCGCCGTCACGCGCTTGGCAACTGCCGCCGTGTCCTGTGCGGAGACGAGCCGGGGGAGGAGGAGCGCCAGGATCAGCGCTCCTCCGTGTCTGCAGAACATCGTGAGCCTCGGTCTAAAGGCTGTTGGTAGTCTTCCGCTTGCGCAGCGCCGACATCACGCGACCGTAGTCGTACTCCGATTTCACCGATTCGGCGGCCTGCTCGAGCCGGGCCCGCTGCGCTTCGGTCAACGGACGAGAATTCGCGACCGTGATCAGGAATTCGGCGAGGTCGTACTGGGAGCCGATGCTCGACGTCGCCGTCGTGAGCATGGTCTCCATCAGCGACGCCGGAGCGTCATCCGGTAGCTGCTTGACGGCAGCCGTCAACAACACGCGGAGTTCATAGTCAGAGCTGATCGACTTTGCGGCGTCGAGAAACGCCGGTCCGGTCTCAGCCGAGAGGCCGTACTTCTTCATGACGCGCTGCAAGATCTGCGAGCGCTCGTAGTCAGAGCTCGTCTTCGCGGCTGCCCTGTAGACAGCGATCTGCGACTGAGGTGTGAGAACTCCGGTGTTCGTCAGCGCCTCGAGCGAGCGCCCGCTCTCGTAGCCCGATGAGATGTCGCCGGCAGCAGCGATGTATTTCACCTGGAGGGCTGGCGTGATGACTCCTTCCTGCACGAGCGAGCGAAGAATCTCGGAACGCTCGTAGTCCGAGTGCACATCCGTCTTGACCATATCGAGCACGCGGCCGAGCTGCGTCTCGTCGAGCTTCGCGATCTTGAACAGTCGCGCGAGGTTCTGTCGCTTGGCGTAGTCGCCCGACGTGTTCTCGGTCTCGTCGAGCACGCCCTTGACCCCGCTCTTCTTGTAGATCGCAGCCATGCGCGCACCGTTCGAGAACTGCGTGTAGCGGTCGAGCTCCACCAACGTTTCGGCGAGCCACTTCGCCGCCGCGGCGTCGTACGGCTGTCGCTGGCCGTCGACAGTCCACGTGCGCGAGAGCGAGCCGTTGTCCTCGGCGGCGATGCGAAGCTTGTGCTCGACGGCACCCCCCTTATCGCTGAGCTCCAGCCAGCCACTGTTGGCGATGGTGGCAATGTCGGTGAACTGGTCGTTGTACGTGATCTTGCCCTGCGCCTCCAACAGAATCTGGCAAGAGCCGCGCTTCACTCGTGCGCGCATGTAGTCATCGTCGTCGGTCGACACCTGCGCCGACGAGCTGTTGTTCGATTGAACGTCACAGCCGGGCAGCGAGAACTTCTTCGGCGACACGGCATTCGGACCGACGTTGGCGATCAGTGTCGAGCCGGAACCCTGAGCGCCTCCTCCAGTCCCCTCACCCCGCCCCTCACCAATTCCCGTTCTGCCAGCCGATGCGGTGCTGGCGTGCGATGCGGTGCTCGCTTGCACCGACTTGCTCGCCAGTGTCGCCGAGTCGATGCGCCCACTGCCGGCTCGTATGGAGTCGGTATCAGACGGGAGCCGTTCATAGTTGGATGCCGGTAGCGAGGTCGACTGGTCCGCCTCGTCAGCGGCGGCGATTCTTGCGCTCCACGGCTGCACCGAGGCCAGAATAGCCGCGACGACGATCGCGCCCGCGGCCATCATACCCGCCGTCCTCGTCCTCACGACGCCACGCGTACGACCGGCGTCGAGGAGCGCGAGCAGACGGCCTTCGAGCTGCGACGGTCTCGCCATCGCCAATGCGGCAACCGGAGTGGCACCGGGCGCCCGCAGTGTGCGTGCAATCGTCAGCAGATGCTCGGCGTACGACGAGGCTCGTGCGCCCGCGAGCAGCACATGATCGTCGCACGACCGTTCGCGCTCGATCCGCAGACGGCGAGCGGCGACCCAGGCGAGCGGATTGAACCAGTACAATGCACAGGCGACGCGAGCGAGATTCTGCGTCAGACAGTCATAACGGGCGACGTGTGCGAGCTCGTGGAGCAGAACGTCGCGCTGATGCTCCGCGGACCAGGCGTCGAAGCCGGCGGGAACGAGGACGACCGGACGCAGCGTTCCCCATGTCATCGGTGTCGCGCTCGCCCCGCCTTCGACCAGACGCACGACGCGCTTGACGCCGAGGGTTCTCGCAAGGCGCGCCGCGAAGTCGTCGAGCGCGTCGCTCTCCACGTCTCGCGCACGGCGCGCGATCCGGGCCAGCTGCCATGCTCCCAGGCAGAGCGGCAGCAGTGCAACCACGACACCGGCAAGCCAGAGCTCGAGCAGAATCGTCGCCGGGGAAGGCACAGGCGAGGGATCCGTCAGCGTCACGTCGTGAATCGTCGCGTCGACCGCACCCGTTGACGTCGCGGCGTCCGATTCGGCCCTCGTGTTCGCCGCGGTCGAACCCAGTGGATTCTCTGTCGCGCCGGCAGCGCCGCGATCCGCATGTCGCTCGGTCGTCTCATACGCCGAGGCGGGGGATGTGGACACCTTGAACGCAACTTGCTGCGTCGCCGCCCGCGGGGTGAGTCGGTCGCCTAACGCGCGCATCGTCGCGGCACCGGGCAAGGACACGTACCAACCCGGTAGCGCGACGTCCAGCGCCGGCAGGAGCAGAACGCCGGCGAGCGCCGTGGTCCACACGAGGTGGCGCGTCGCCGCGGCCGAGCGCCGAAGGACGAGCGCAAGTGCGGCGGCCATGACGAGGATCAGGGTCGCCTTGACGGCGGTCGCGCCGAGGAGCGCCACTGCGGCCGGAGCGATCGACGCGGTCGTCAGGGAAGTCAGCGACGTCGGCATGTCAGCGGCCCTCCTCGCGGGCGCGGTTGATGAGATGGGCGAGACGGTCGAGCTCTTCGGCGGACAGCTTTCGCTCGTTCATGTCGAGCAGTGTGGCAACCGCTTCTTCCGCCGAGCCGGCGAAAAAGGTGGAAACGACGTCACTCAGCGCGGATCGACCGGCCCGCTCGACAGAGGTGACTGCCGTGTAGACGTAACGCGGGCCGTCCTGTTCGTGCTGTAGCTGTCCTTTCTCTTCAAGGATGCGCAGCATGGCTCGCACGGCGGAATAACTGGGCGGATCCGCGATCTCTTCGAGCACCTCGGCGGCCGTGACGCGCCCCAGCCGATGGACGATGTTCATTATCTGTCGCTCGCGACGACTGAGCTCGGTTTGTGGCGCTTGGGAATGCATTAGGTCTCCCCCATTGTCTGCTAAAAAACCAGCACTATGCTAAGTATTTAGCATCAGTGCGGAAATGTCAATAGTGAGTTTTGAACGGAAATGGGGAGCTCGCCGCCTAATCGCGCGCGTAGTGCTCGACGCCGCTCGCGGTTACGCGATGCGAGAGGAGCGGCAGCGGCGGATCCGCCTCGTCCGCGATCACGATCGCTGTGCGCAGCGTCGCCCGTCCTGTTTCGATCCCGGCTCGATCGCTGGCGAAAACAGTCGCGAGAGGCTCGCCCGCCTCGACCCAATCACCCGGTTTCGCCGTGATCACGAAGCCGACCGCGGGATCGACGATGTCATCGATCTTCGTCCGGCCACCGCCCAGCGCGATGACACCGCGGCCGATCGCGCGCGGCTCGACGCGCGCCACGAAGCCACGCCTGGGAGCCGGAAAGAACTCGACATGGGACGCCTGCGGCAGGGCCGCTGGATCATCCACGACGCCCGGGTTGCCGCCCTGCGCCTCGATGATCTGCTGCATCCGCTCGGCGGCGCGGCCGGTGCCGATCGCCTTCTCCATCTCACGCCGCGCGGCGTCGGTGTCCGCGGCTACGCGGCCGAGGACGAGCATTTCGGCGCCTAACGCATACGTGACGTCCATCAGATCGGGTGGTCCTTCGCCGCGCAGCGCGAGGATCGCCTCCTCGACTTCGAGCGCATTCCCGCAGGCACGGCCGAGTGGCCTGTCCATCGCCGTGATGAGGGTGACGACGGGACACCCGTGATCGGCGCCGAGCTCGATCATCGTGCGCGCGAGATCGAGCCCGCGATCCAGCTCAGGCAGAAATGCGCCTGAGCCGCGCTTGACGTCGAGCACGAGGCCGGTCAGGCCCTCCGCGAGCTTCTTGCTCATGATGCTCGCCGCGATCAGCGGAATCGATTCGACCGTGCCCGTCGCGTCGCGCAACGCGTAGAGCTTACGGTCAGCGGGCGCGATCTCCGACGTCTGACCGATCAGCGCGCAGCCGAGTTCCTCGAGCTGGGCCACCGCGTCGGCGAGCGAGAGATCCGTTCGAAAACCGGGGATCGCTTCGAGCTTGTCGAGCGTCCCACCAGTGTGGCCGAGACCGCGCCCGGACATCATCGGCACGGCCACGCCGCAGACGGCGACGAGGGGCGCGAGGACGATCGAGACTTTGTCGCCCACGCCTCCGGTCGAGTGCTTGTCTATCCGCGGCTTCGTGAACGAGGAGAGATCGAGCTTCTTGCCGCTGCCGAGCATCGCTTCCATCAGCGCGCTCGTCTCGTCCCGATCGAGACCGCGAATGAACGTCGCCATCATCAGGGCGGCCATCTGATAATCGGGGATATGCCCAGCGGCGTAGGCATTCATGAGCGCCCGCCACTCGCCCGCTTCGATGCGCCCGCCGTCGCGTTTCCGCTCGATCAGCCGATGCGCCAACATTGACCAGACTCTGGGGTAGGCCTATGATGACGGCGGTTCCCGACCACCGAGCCATGCACCCTCGCATGGCTGACCATCCGATGATCGACCCTTCGCGCACCAACGAGGCAGCCATGCGATACAAGCTCCTGTTCGCCGCGACCGCGCTCGCCGCACAAGCCGTGACGGCACAGACGGCCCGCGAGCACGTCGCGATAGGCGACTCTCTTCATACGGCGATGAATCCGGCGGAAGCGCTCAAGCATTACGAAGCGGCGCTTGTCGTCGACCCGAAGGACTACGACGCCCTTACGAGGGCGTCGCGCGAGGCCGTCGACTTGGGAGAGTTCGCCGACAAAAAGGACAAGACGCAGCTGTACAGGACCGGAGAGCTCTACGCGCGTCGCGCGGTGGAGGTCAATCCGCAGGGAGCGGAGGGCCACTTCTTCCTCGCTCGCGCGCTCGGCCGCACCGCACAATCGCTGGGGCCGCGTGACCGCGTGAAGTACGCGAAGGATGTCCGCGCACAGGCGATGGACGCGCTGAAGATCGACCCAAAGCACCCTGGCGCGCTCCACGTGATGGGGATGTGGAACGCCGAAGTGATGCGGCTCAGTGGGCCGACGCGATGGTTCGCGAAGAACTTGCTCGGAGGTCAGGTGTTCGGCTCGGCAAACTGGGATAATGCGGTGCGCTACATGGAACAGGCGGTCGCGGTGGAGCCGAACCGCATCTCGCACCGGATCGATCTCGCGAAGATTTATCTCGACACCAATAACAAGGCTAGGGCGCGCGAGGAGTTCGAGACCGTACTACGCGAACCGGCAGCCGACTACAACGACCGCTTCTATAAGCAGGACGCGGAGGCACAGTTGAAGAAGTTCAACTAGATCGGCCGCTCGACGCCACAGCGCGGGAGCTGGACGAGCGGGGCGCGTGCATGCACGCGCCCCGCTGGTCATTGCCCGGAGCCAGAGGGTCAGTCCTCGTCGGCGTCCTCGTCTTCGGCTTCGTCCGCGACATGACGGCGTCGCCGCAGCCGATCGCGGCCAGCCCGCGCCGCTTCGCGGAGCTCGAAGGCCAAGTCATCCCATGCGCGCTCCGCGCGGTGGCCGAAGCGCCGGGCGCCGCGAGCGATTCCCGCGCGGCGCTGAGGACCGGTCTCTTCGGTCATCAGGAGCGCCACGCCGGCGCCGAGTGCCGCACCGGCGGCAACCGTGGCGCCGAGGAGGAGAACCTTGCCCCAGTCCCGCCGCTCCTCATAGGGCTTTCCCTTGGGCGTACGCCGCGTTGAACTGGCGGGGCCGGGCTCTACGCGACTACCCTTCTGAGACGTACTATTTCGGACGGTCGCTGACCGGATCCGACTGGGATTGGTGGCATAGGACATAGTTACTGACCGGTCTCCAGGTGGTAAGAATCTTGCTTCAATCAGGCTGAACCCAGGTCTGACGTCTTCCGCGCTACTCGCGGATGACGTATCCGCATGCTCCGGACCGCAAACGTCAGTGGAATCTGTGCAATCCAACGAACATGCTGCGCTCGGCGACGCGCCTGGAGACAGTGCTGTCGCTCCGCTCGCTGGCGGCACGAGGACAGGCATGACTCCTAATGGGAAGACCGTCCTCCTCGTCGAGGACAACGAAGACAATCGCATCGTCTATTCCACCATTCTGCGGCATTTCGGCTACAAGGTCACCGAAGCGCTGAATGGAGAGGAGGGCATCGCGAAGGCGCGCGCCGAAAAGCCGGACCTGATCCTGATGGACATCTCCATTCCGATCATCGATGGCTGGGAAGCGACGCAGGTGCTCAAGCACGACCCCCAAACGCGATCGATCCCCATCATCGCACTGACGGCACACGCGCTTGCCTCGGACCGCGAGAAGGCGATGGAGGTCGGTTGCGACGGCTATCTGGCGAAGCCGTGTGAGCCACGTGCGGTCGTCGCGGAAGTGCAGCGCTTCCTCGGGAAGGACAATGCCCGATGATCAGGTGCGCGTCACCCGCATCCTGATCGTCGACGACCACGAAGACAACGTCGACCTCCTGCGCACACGCCTGGAGGCATGGGGTTACGCGACCGAATCGGCGGCCGATGGCGACATCGCCCTGAAGATGGTCGAAAAAAATCCGCCCGATCTCATCCTGCTCGACGTCATGATGCCGACGATCGACGGCACCGAGGTCGCTCGCCGGATCAAGGAAAACAAGTCGCTCCCGTTCATCCCGATCATCATGCAGACGGCGCTCGACGCGCCGGAACATAAGGTCGCAGGTTTGGGCGCGGGAGCCGACGACTATATCACGAAACCGATCGAGTTCGCCGAGCTCGGAGCTCGCGTCAAATCGATGCTGCGCATCAAGCGCCTGCAGGAGGAGCTCGAGCTGAAAACGAGCGAGCTCGCCGACGCCAATCGGCAGCTGCTGCGCGTCTCGCAGACCGATGCGCTGACCGGCCTCGCCAACCGACGGCACATCGAGCAGCGCCTGAACGAGATGTTCGACCACAGTGCGCGGCTCGGCGAGCCGCTGTCGTGCGTGATGTGCGACATCGACAAGTTCAAGATCGTGAATGACACGTATGGCCATCAAGCCGGCGACGCGGTGTTGCGCCAGTTCGCGCAGATCCTCAAGAACGAGGCGCGCGAGATCGACCGGATCGGACGATACGGTGGCGAGGAGTTCCTGCTCCTCCTTTCGGGAACGGTGCTCGATGCGGCGGTAACGTTCGCCGAGCGCGTGCGGAAAGCGGTTGAAGAGCATACCTTTACCTTCGACGGCGGATCGCTGAAGCGCACCGCGAGCTTCGGTGTCTCCGGCTGGCCGCATCCCGCCATCATGCACTGCGAAACGTTGGTGAAAATGGCGGATGACGCGCTCTACGTGGCGAAGGAGACGGGCCGGAACAAGGTCGTCCGCTTCGCCAGCGACGAGTTCACCGCGCACACAAAATCCGACGATGGATCACCCGCAGACGCCGACGTCACCCACAGCGCAATCGCCCAACCACGCTGGGGAGATCGCCCGTCTGGAGGCTCGGATATCGGAGCTGCAGCGCGAGCGTGACCATCTAGTCGCTATCGTCGACATCCTGCAGGAGATCTCTTCTTCCCTGCACTTCGTCGACATCCTGCAGGCGATCGCGCGCAAGCTCGGCGAGAGCTTCGGGCTGGACCGCTGCTCGATCTTCCTCAGCGGCGAGAAGGAAGAGGTTCGCCTCGTCGCGAGCTACGAGGACCCGACGATCCGCAACCTGGTCGTCGACCTCAACCGATACCCCGAGCTGCAGCGTGCATTCGAGAGTGGTGAGACAGTCTTCATCCCCGATGCCGCCACCGACCCGATGCTTCGCGGCGTGCGCGACACGCTGCACTTGCGCAACGTCCGCTCGATCGTCGTCGTGCCTATTCGGTGGCAAGGCACGATCATCGGCGCGATCTTCCTCCGCACGGAGCGCGAAGCGTCGCCGTTCTCGGACTCGGACGTCCGCTTCTGTCAGGTCGTCGCGTCGCTCACGGCCAAGGCACTGCGCAACGCGCACCGCTTTGAGGCCATGGTCCGCGACACGCACGACGTGTCGAAGGCGCAGCGCGGCGGTGAGCTGCAGCGGATCGCGCTGGTAGCGTTCGTCCGGCGGCTGCTCGACCGCTACACGCGCACCGAGGATCACATGTGGGCCGAGACGCTGCTGCCGAAGGCAAGCGACGAAGAGCTCGAGCGGCTCGTGACGGTCGCCCTGCAGGTGATCGACAAGGAATCGACTGGCTGACGACGCCCAGGCGTTGGCCACTGTCGATGACCGTGCTCCGAATGAGCCACGCATGACCAGCGTCCCCCGCGAGGCGGCAGCTCGCGCCGCGACGCTGCGCGAGGAGATCGAGCAGGCGAACCACGAGTACTACGTGCTCGACCAGCCGACACGCTCCGATCGCGACTACGACCTTCTCTTTCGCGAGCTGCGCGATCTCGAGGAACAGTATCCGACGCTGCGGACGGCGGACTCGCCGACGCTCCGTGTCGGCGCCGAGCCGGCATCGCAGCTCGCCAAGCACCAGCATCTCGTGCCCATGCTGTCGTTAGGCAATGCGTTTGGCGACGAAGAGCTCACCGATTGGGAGGAACGCGCCGTCCGCCTGTCGGGCGAGGACGTCAGACGGGCCGGTTATACCGCCGAGCTGAAGATCGATGGCACGGCGGTCAGTCTCACTTATCGCGACGGTGTGCTCGAGATGGGAGCGACGCGAGGAAACGGAGCCATCGGCGAGGACGTGACCGCGAACCTGCGCACGATCCGCGAGATTCCGCTCCGTTTGCGTGGCAAGGGGCATCCGCCGGTGATGGAGATTCGCGGTGAAGTGTATCTCCCGTTCGACGGCTTCGAGCGCATGAATGAGGAGCGCGTGCGAGCCGGCGAGCCGGTGTTCGCCAATCCTCGCAACTCGGCCGCGGGCTCACTCCGCCAGCTCGATCCCGCCATTTCGGCCAAACGACCGCTCCGCTTCTTTGGCTACTCGGTCGCCGTTCCGGCCGGCAGCCGGGCGATTCCCTTCGAGAGCCAGTGGGAGCTGCTCGAGACACTTGTCGCATGGGGAATTCCGGTCGCGCCACATCGAATGCGGTGCCACACGCTCGCCGACGTCTTT
>Ga0307312_10000088_pt1 | contig 33574 bp, 28 predicted proteins | sample ER_DNA_202_FD_194489 | JGI IMG/M metagenome (GOLD analysis project Ga0307312, IMG submission 194489) | Bulk soil microbial communities from the East River watershed near Crested Butte, Colorado, United States - ER_DNA_202 | ecosystem: Environmental > Terrestrial > Soil > Floodplain | place... | reverse complement strand
TTCACGTCGGCCAGACCGGTGTGGTCCTCGTCGAGGATCCGGCGCGCCTCGGCCAGGTCGTAGTTGTCGTCTGATCGCACGTTCCAGGGGATGTCGAGCATCCAGTCGAGGTAGGTGCGGATCCAGCCGTACTCGGGGTTCTGTTCGCTCGTGCGCTCTAGGCGGTCGAGCTCGCGGTTGACCTCGGTAAGGACGCTCTCGGGCATCTCTGCCTTCGCGACCCTCTCGCGGTAGGTCGAGACCACGTCGGTGCTGCCCTCGTTGAGCTGCTTCTTGATTGCTTCCAGCTGCTGGCGGAGCATGAACTCGCGCTGGGTCTTCTCCATGCCTTCGGCGACATCGCTGCGGATCCTTTCCTTGAGCGACGCATCGGCAAGGATCTGCTTGGTCCAGCCGATGAGCTTGGCAAGGCGCTGCTCCAGGTCCAGCGTCTCGAGGACCTCGAGCTTCTGTTCCATGCTGAGGTCAGGCGAGTAGCCCGCCAGGTCGGAGAGGTGGCTCGGGGTCTTGGCGGCACGCAGGAACTGCACAACCTGGGGAACGCCCCTCGACTCGACGAGGTTCTCCAGCATTGCGCGGTACTCACGGCCGAGCTCAATCGCCTTTTCAGACGGTTCTGGGTCGGGAATGGGGTCGGCCTTGACCCACAGCGCGCCTGCGATGTCGGCCTGGCCGCTGCCCAGCCGGGCGCGGTACTCGCCACGGATCATGAAGGCCTCGGCGCCGGTGGGGAGCTCTGCCGAGTCGCCCAGGCGGGCGACAGTGCCGATCTTGCCGAACTGTCCATCGATGCGGGGGACCAGCAGGATCAGCCGGCTGCCCTGGCGGGCGGCCTCGATCGCCGCCTTCTGGGAGTCGCCTTCGACGGCAAGGGTGACCGTCATGTGGGGAAGGACGACGACGTCGTCCATGGGGAGGACTGGTAGCAGCTCGGACTTCGGGGTTTCCATATGTAGAGAAAGCTTTACCCTTCCCGGCTAATTCCCTAACACGGACTGTCGGGAGGGCCCAGGGCGCCGTTACAGGGAATCCAGGTTCTCCACGATGGCCTCCTGCGACGACCTCGCAATAATCGCCACGGCCTCGACGTCGGAATGCTCGTTCGACTCGATGTGCGGCACAAAAGGCGGCACAAACACGTAATCGCCGGGCTTGGTCCGGATGCGAACCTCGCCCGAACCGTCCCGGTAGACGAACTCGGGGAACCCGGAAAGCACGTAGATGGCACTCTCAGTGACGCCGTGGTGGTGGGCGCCTGAAACTGCGCCCGGCGCCATTCGCACCTCGCCCATCCAGATGCCTTGAGCGCCCACCGTCGTCTCGCAGATCGTCGCCGTTCGTTGCATCCCGGACGTCTGGGCGGTGCTGCCTGTGCCTCCGCCGGCGGGCACATGATGCAGCGCTGCTTTACTCACACCCATCACTAACTCCGTTGGGGGTCGGCGCCGTTTCTAGACTCCCGCTCGCTGCCGGCCCTGGCGGGCTACAGCATCGATGGTAACTGCGGCCAGAAGGACTCCGCCCGTAACCATGAACTTGACGTCTGATGCTGCGCTAAGTAGAGCCAGGCCGTTGTTGATCGACCCGATGACAAGCGCTCCCGTGAGGGCCGACCACACCGTGCCTCGCCCGCCGAAGAGGCTGGTGCCTCCGATCACCGCCCCGGCGATCGCGTTGAGCAACGTGTCCCCTGTGCCTGAGTTGTAGTTGACAGCCAGCAGGCGCGAAGCCCCCATGATCCCCCCGGCGGCGGCCATCGTTCCGCAGAGCGCGAAAACCGCAATCCGGATGCCATTGACCGAGATGCCCGCCCGCCGGGCGGCCTCGGCGTTGCCGCCAACCGCGAAGATGTGCCGCCCGAATTTCGTTCGAGTTGTAATCAGGTCGAAGCCGACGACGAAGCCGAGCAAGATGAGGAGGGAGAGCGGCACCCCCTGGTCGGAGGCCATGACTGCGGTGGCTCCAAGGATCACCGCCACGATGGCGCCGAACTTGACAAGATCGCCCACCAGCCCGCCCTGAGGCAGGCCTGCAACAAAACGCCGGCGCCGCCTGATTGCCAGGTCCGCGCCGAGCACGACGATAGCGATCGCAGCAACGCTCCAGCCGACGGACGGGGGGAAGAAGAGCCCCGCGAGCTGGACGATGGTCTGGTCGTCGAGGTTGATGGTTCCTTTCTCGCCCATCACGTGAAGCTGGGCGCCAAACCAGGTCAGCAGCCCGGCCAGTGTGACCACGAAAGACGGAATTCTGAAGCGGGTGTAGAAGAAGCCCTGGAATGTTCCGATCGCGGCGCCGACCAACAGGCCCGCCGCGATGGCAGGAGCTGCTGCCCATCCGTGCTGGACGCTGAGCACCGCCGTAACGGCGGAGGCGAGGCCGTAGACGGAGCCGACTGACAGGTCGATCTCCCCAAGGAGCAGGACCAGCACGATTCCCACCGAGACGATCCCGATATCAGCAATCTGCGAAACGAGGTTCGTGAGGTTACGGGGGCTGAGGAAGAGCGGGTTGAGGAAGTAGAAGACGAGCCAGATCAAAATCAGGCCCGCGATGACAGGCAGCGAGCCTACGTCGCCCGACGTTACTCGGCGCCAAAAAGCCTGGGCATTGCTGACGGCAGGCGTTCCTGTCGGTGCGCTCGGCGCGCCGGCTGTGCTCATACCTCGGGTTGGAACTTGCCGAACTCGGCACCGGTGATCGCCGCCACGATTCGCTCTTCGGAGGCGGACTTGCGATCGTAAGTCCCAACGCGCTTACCCAGTCGCAGCACGACGATTCGGTCAGCGACCTCAAATACGTTGGCCAGGTTGTGGCTGATCACGACGACGCCAAGGCCCTGGTTGCGCAGCCTGAGAATGAGCTCGAGAACCTGCTTGGTCTGCGCCACTCCCAGCGCGGCAGTCGGTTCGTCAAGCAGAACAACCTTTGCCTTCCACATCACCGAACGCGCCACGGCGACAGACTGGCGCTGGCCGCCGGACAGTGCAGCGATCGGGTTGCGAGGGTTTGGAATCTTCACGTCAAGTGACTTCAGCACCTCTCGTGCGCGCTGCTCCATCCGCTCCTCGCTGAGAAACAGCACAGGAGGCTCGACCTCTTCACGGCCGAGATAGAGGTTGGCGACGACATCGAGGTTGTCGCACAGCGCAAGGTCCTGGTAAACGGTTGAGATGCCAAGCGCGGCGGGATCTTTGGGACCGTGCACTGCGACGTGATGGCCCTCCCACCAGATCTCACCCGTGTCGGGGATGTTGATGCCGGCGATCGTTTTGACGAGGGTCGACTTGCCGGCGCCGTTGTCGCCGACGAGTGCCACCACCTCGTTGGGATAGACATCGAAGTCCACCTCTGACAGGGCCTGGACCGCGCCGAAGCGCTTGCTTATGGCGCGGAGCTGAAGGATCGGTTGGCGGTCGGTAGCTGTGGAAGGCGGGGGACCGCCCGTCGGAGCAGTGGGCGGGTGGCCGCCGGGCCACCCGCCAGTCTCAGTCACCGAACGGTTAGGTTACGAGATTCCTGCCGCAGCGCACGCCGATACGTAGTTCGACGTGCAAATGTCGGCCGCTGTCCAGAAGCCGTCCTTGACGACTGTCGACTGGATGTTGGCCTTCGTAACGGCTACGGGGGTGAGGAGGACCGACTTGATGTCGGCCTTGCCGTTGTTCACGGTCTTGCCGTTGGTCATGTCGGAGGGCACTGCCACACCGAACGCCAGGTCGTAAGCGAGCGTCGCTGCGGCTTCGGCCTCAGCCTTGATCGCCTTGTAGACGGTCATCGTCTGCTCGCCTGCCACGATGCGCTGAATCGCCGCCAGCTCAGCGTCCTGACCCGTGATCGGGGGAAGGGGCTTGAGGCCGGCCGACTTCATCGCCGCGATGGCGCCACCGGCGGTGCCATCGTTAGCAGCCAGGACCCCATCGACCTTGTTCTGGAGCGCTACGAGAGCACCCTGCATCTCTTTCTGTGCGTTGTCAGGCTTCCAGCCTGGGGTGTCATATTCCTTGCCGTATTTCACCTTGCCGTCAAGGACGCTGTGCGCGCCCTGCTTGAAGAGCTTGGCGTTGTTGTCGGCAGGGTCGCCGTTGATCTCGACGATCTGCGGGTTGGTCTTGCTGCCCAATGCCGTTAGTAGGGCGTTCCCTTGCAGCGCGCCGACAGCCGCGTTGTCGAACGACAGGTAGTAGTTGAGGTCGGCGGTGTTCAGGATCAGCCGGTCGTACGAGATGACCGGGATGTTCGCGGCTTTCGCCTTGGTGACGATTGCAGCCGCGGCTGCGCCATCGACAGGGTCGAGCACGATGACGCTGGCGCCGTTGGTGATTGCCGCCTCAGCCTGCGTTTGCTGAGTCGGGGCGTCCTGCTTGGCGTTGCTGTACAGCAGCTCGCAGTTGGCGCACAGCTCCTGCAGCTTCGCCTTGAAGTACGGCATGTCCTTGGTGTCGTACCGCGCAGTGGTCGCTTCCGGCAGCAGCAGGGCGATCTTCTTGCCAGCCGTGCCGCCCCCGCCTCCGTTGCCGCCGCATGCCATCAGGACGAATCCCAACAGCACGAGCGCCGGCCCGAGCTTACCTAGCCTCATATTGGACCTCCATGTGTCCACACACATCTTCTTTGTCCCTGTCGCCTTCTTCCCGTGGCCATACGGCCCCCAGGGCGAGAGTGCGCCGACAACAGGTCTACTCAGAAGGCACCGCCGGCCCCCCAGGCCGGCATAAGGAATCCGCTGCCCACAGAGAGCATAGTTGAATTTGTCTTCGGTGGCGATGGGCGGCACGGAGGTCAAACAGATGGCACCACAGGGCCCGCTGCGGGTGCTCTACACGGCCGAAGCGATGGCCGTCGGTGGGCGCGACGGTTATGCGAAGACATCGGACGGACGGCTCGAAGTCGACCTCGACGTGCCCTCGGAGCTCGGCGGGTCAGGTGGGCCGGGCACCAACCCCGAGCAGCTCTTCGCCTGCGGCTACGGGGCGTGCTTCCACAACGCCCTGGAAGGCGTGGCGCGCCGGGCCAAAGTCTCGATTGAGGGCTCCTCTGTGACGGCCCGAGTCGGTTTCGGGCCGATCGGCGAAGGGCGCTTCGGCCTGACGGTCGAGCTGCGGGTCCACCTTCCGGGAATAGATCAAACGACGGCCGAGAACCTGGTCGCCGGCGCCCACGACCGCTGCCCATACTCGAACGCCACGCGGAACAACATCCCTGTGGAGCTGACGATTGTCGAGGGTACCGAGCCTATGATCGAGCAGTGACACGCTCGCGTTTGGCGGTGCTCGCCGTCGGGCTTGTTGGTGCGCAGGCCGGCCATATGCTGGCTTTTCAGTTGCGCTTCGGCTCGGCGGCGCAGCATTTGCAGAGCTCGGGAGCACATGCCTACTTCCCGACTCTCGCGAAGGTAACCCTCGGGACCATCGCGGCGGCTTTGTTGGCGGTGCTGCTGGTGATCGGTCTGGCCCGGGTGCTCAGCAGGGGCTCCGGGGCGAGGTGTGTCGCCGCGCCGAAGTACATCGAGCTGCTGGCTGCGCTCTTCACCATCCAGCTGATTTCCTTCATCGCGCAAGAGGCCGGCGAGGCGATGATCTCCGGGGGTACCTTGGGAACTGCCCCCGACCTTCTGCTGTGGGGCACATTGGGGCAGCTCCCGGTCGCTGCGATCGCGGCGATCGCGCTCGGTTGGCTCTCGACACGCTTTGAGTCGGCAGTCGTCGAGTTGCGGGCTGTGCTCGCGCTCACCCGGGCCCGCCTCCAGGCGTTCCCTGTGGTCCTCGCGCAATCTCCCGTGCCAGACCGCGCGCTTCTCCTCTCCTATGTGGCAGGGGGATCGCTCGGCAAACGCGGGCCGCCTTCCTCCTCGCGCTTCAGCCAGTAGCTGATCGCAGGCGCGCCCACGCGCGCGTCATATCAATACGAGGAGGAAAAGTCGTGAGTCGTTACCGCTTTGTCATCGTTGCCGCAGTCCTGGTGGTCTTTGTCGCAGTCGGCGCTTATCTGCTCTTCGGCAACAAGAGCTCGGGGCCGCAGATCGTCACCATCAACGTGACTGTCACAGGGGGCACTTCAATGAAGCCACCTGACCTGTCAGCCCACCACAACGACACGGTGACCATCAACATCACCAGCGACACTGACGGTGAGGTGCACCTCCACGGTTACGACATAGCTTTCGAAGCAAAGGCGGGACAGGTCGTTTCGCAAACGTTCAAGGCTGTCAACACCGGCGATTTCCCCATCGAGTGGGAGTCAACCAGCACGGAGCTCGGCCATCTGATAGTGAATCCGTGATGTTCGCCTCAGGAATCGCCCTTCACGGCTTCGGACTTCGCTACGACCTTCCGGCCCCGCTGTACTGGTACCTGTTCGCGGCCGCCGGCGTCGTAGTCATCTCCTTCGTGCTGGTTGTCGTGTTCGCAGGCGAGCAGGTCGGCGCAAAGGCAGTGCAGTACCCCCGCCGCGCCGCGCCGTCCCTGCTGCCGCTGGCGCGGTCGCCCCTGCCAAGAGGTGTGGGGGGGACGGTAGGGGTCCTGACCCTGCTGGCGATCATCGTCACGGGACTCTTCGGCTCCGCGAACGCGGCATTGAACCCAGCCGAGTACCTGGTGTGGATTTTCTTCTGGGTCGGGACGGTGATCCTGTCAGGGCTTGTCGGCAACCTCTGGTACCTGTTCAACCCCTGGACGGCGATGTACGACCTCATAACGCGGGTTGTGCGGCTCGGTCCTGTCTGGAAGCTGCCCGACGTTGGAGTGTGGCCTGCGGCCGCCGCCTATTTCGCGTTCGCCTGCCTGGAGCTGACCAGCGGGATGGCCAACCGCCCCTGGGTGGTGGCGATCCTTGCCATCGCCTATACGGCCTTGACGCTGGCGGGGATGATCCTTTTCGGCCGCGACGAGTGGCTTGAGCACTGCGAAGGCTTCACTGTGCTGTTCGGCATCGTCGGCAGGTTCAGCCCGCTCGAAGCCGAGCGCGACACCACTGGAGCGATCACCGCCGTCTACATTCGCCCGTGGGGCGTCGGCTTGCTCAAGCCCTCGCCGACCGGCTGGGATCGCGTGTTCTTCGTGATCCTCATGCTGAGCACTCTCGCCTTCGACGGCATATTGGCGACTCCGGCCTGGCAGGACTTCAACATCACGCTCGAGCCGCTCTGGCTGCCGATGGGGCCGTGGGGCTTCTTCGTCGTCAGGACCCTGGGGATGACCCTCCTCACCGTCGCGTTCCTGCTTGTGTTTATCGCTTTCATCGAGATGGTGGTCTTCTTCGGCAACCGCAAGGTCGACCTGGTGGCGACGGCGACAGGATTTGCGCTCACGCTCGTTCCGATCGCCCTTGTCTATAACGCAGCTCATTACTACAGCTACTTCGTAATTCAGTCGCAGGCCTTCATCCCACTCCTGAACGATCCGCTTGGCAAGGGGTGGCACCTGTTGCCGGCAGTGGCAGGGATACAGCCCAGCTTTGCCCTGGCCCAAGCGTCGACTGTCTGGTTCATACAGATCGTCCTGATCGTGGGCGGCCACGTCATCGCGGTCTACCTGTCTCACCTGAGGGCGGGCGAAAGGTTTCGCACCGCACAACGGGCACTTCTGAGCCAGTATCCGATGCTGGTGCTGATGGTCACCTACACGATGACGAGCCTGCTCATCCTTGCTCAATCCACCACCAAAGCCGGCTGAGTTGGGCTGGCCTTTCGATCCCGCCGTTTACGCCGGGCTCGTGGCTCTTTTCCTGAGCCACGCCTGGCTCGCACGTGGGGTCAGCGATGCCCGGAGGAGGCACTCTCTCTATTTCGGGCTTGGACTCTTCACGATCTGGGTGTCGCTCGAGACGCCGATCGACACCATCGCCGACCACTACCTCGACAGCGTCCACATGCTGCAGCACGTCCTGTTGGGATTCGTCGCCCCGCCGCTCATGCTTCTAGGCCTTTCCCCAGACATGGTCGCTCGCCTCGTACGCATTCCCGGCGTGCGGACGATCACCGAGCCCGTCCCAGCTCAGGTCATCGCGGGGGTGGTGATGATCTTGTGGCACCTGCCCCGGCTATATGACGCGACGCTCTACTCGGAGGCGCTCCACATAACCGAGCACCTGACCTTCATCGCCGCAGGCGTGGTGCTCTACTGGCCGATGCTGCAGGCGACTTCGGCGTATGCGCGCTGGCAGATGTCCCCGGGCATCAAGCTGCTGTACTTGCTTGTTGCCACTCTGCCGCAGGACGCCGTCGCCCTCGCTTTGATCTTTTCCCGCGTGCCCTTTTACGAGTACTACACGCATACGCCTCGGTTGGTGGCATCGCTCACTCCGCTAGTCGACCAGACCCTCGCCGGAGCCATCCTGATGGTCATCGGCAAAGCCACCATAGTCATCGCCGCGCTTGCCGTCTTCTTCCGCTGGTTCAGCAGCGATTCTCGCGAAGAAGAAGCGGTCGTCGCGACGCGGCTCTAAACGGGGATCTGCCCGAACCTCGTCCAATGCCGTAGAGGTCCGCGTTCGGCGGCCGCCGTTTCATGTCGTGCGACGATATCGCCGTGAACGGGTGTCACCCTTCGGCTCGCTCCGCACCGATGTGTCCTTCGGACCCGCTCCGCTAGCCGCGTGGCCCGAATTGCACTGGTTCACGATGTCGCGGGCGTCGCAAAGGTCCAGGCAGAGACCCTGCGAGCAGCCGGCCACGAAGTTGACCTGATTCCCCTATCGGAGCTGGGAGCCTCGTGGAAGTGGCCTCTGAAGGCCCTTGCGATCCCGCTACGCCTGGCCGCGTACCTGCCGGTAATCCGCAAGCTGAGGAGCAGTCACTACGACATAGTGCATATCCACTGGTTGAGCCACGGCATCGTGGGCTTGACGCTCGGGCGGCCCTTCTTCGCACAGGCTCATGGCTCCGATCTGCACGTGAACATGCGCAAGCCGGTCCTGCGCATGGTGACCCGGGCCGTTCTCAAGCGTGCGAAGGACGTGTTTTACGTCACGCCAGACCTGCGCGCCTTTGCACTCGATTTCGACTACAAGCTTCGTTACCTGCCTAACCCTGTTCAGGTCAGCGAGGCGACTTCGCCGCCGCCCAGGAGGCTGGCGAGGGCGCTCATTTTCACCATGCTGCACTCGCGCAAGGGGGTGGAACAGATTTTTCCAGCCGCACACAGGTTGAGCACGCTCGTGGAGCTCACGACCCTCGATTACGGCCCTCTGGCGCGGGACTACGCCCAGCGTTATGGCGGTGTCGTGCGATTTGTTCCACAGGTTCCACATGATGAGATCGGCCCCTTCCTCGAACAGTTCGACATCGTGATCGGGCAGATGCGCCAGGGGATCCTCGCCCTTTCCGAGCTCGAAGCCATGGCTGCCGGCCGACCCGTTATCACGGGTATCAATCTGGCCAACTACCCGGAGGACCCACCGCCGGTAATCGTCGCTTCAAACCCAGACGAGATTGCCCACGCTGTCGAGCAATTGAAGGACGACGAAGCGGAGCTGCAGCGACTTTCTCTTGCCGGACGGGATTGGGTTCGGCGCAATCACGGTTTTGCACGTAATTTGCAACAGCTTGAGGAGGCGTACTTCGGCTCTGCTTCGCCCTCAAAGTCCACCGCTCAGTAGGCAGTGCGTGAGGGCCGCCAACCCCCGGTTCCAGTATCGTTCGCTGCCATGCCGACGACCAGTGAAGTAAGGGCGTGGTACGACCACCATTACCTTACAAGGGGTCTGCAGAGCATGCGCCCCGCGCAGGCTTATCCGCGATTCCTGGACCTGCTAGGTACGCGTCCGAACGCCTCACTTCTGGATGTCAGCTGCGGCGCAGGGTCACTTCTGGCAGCTGCCGGGGAGCGCCATCTCGACGCGGTGGGCATCGACCTGTCGCATGAAGCGGTGCGCCTTGCACGCAGCGTCGCACCCGATGCGCTAATTGCTGTCGCCTCCGGGGAGTCGCTGCCGTTCCACAGCTCGACCTTCGATTACGTGACCTGCCTTGGGTCGCTCGAACACTTCCTCGATATGAAAAGGGGCCTCAGGGAGATGATTCGCGTCGCGAAGCCAACTGCGACGCTCTGCGTAATGGTGCCGAACGACACCTTTATCGGTTGGACATTGCGTGGCCGTAAGGGAACCGCGCAGCAAGATGTCAACGAGCATTTGCTCGACCTGTCCACCTGGCGCCACCTGTTCGAGGAAAGCGGCCTGGAGATCCTGCGCGTGACGCCAGATCGTTGGCCCGCGATCAAGTGGCGCGCCATGCCGGGCCGCAGGGCCTGGCTTACAGGCCCGCTGCTGGAGGCAGCGTGGCGATTGCTCCCGCTCCGCTGGCAGTACCAGTTCGTCTTTCTACTGGCGCCCCGCAACACCGACGCTGAATGATCCTTCGCAGGAGCATCTTCACCGTCCTCATCCAGGTCCTCCAACTGGTGACTCTGGTTGGCATCACCATCCTGGTGACTCGAGTTACTGGAGCACACGGACGAGGCATCTACACGCTCGTCGTCTCAGTGGCTGGGCTTTCGGCGATGGTCACCGGGCTTGGGATCAGCTGGGCGGGCATCTATTACATCGGCAAGCGCGAGTTTCCTCTAGCCGACGTGGTTTCGACCCTCTTGACGGTGGCCCTGGCTGCGGCCGTCCTGACCATGGGCGTTTTGGCCATCGCATACGTGTTCTTCCAGCCGACCTACTTCCACGACATGAGCCCGACGCAGGCACTCATCATGTTGGCGCTCACCGCACTTTTCCAAATGGCAACCACCACCTCGTCGATCGTGCTCGGTCTGAACCGCCCTCTCCAATACGCCGGCTTGAGCGCAATCCAGGTGGTTGTGGCACTGGTGATTCAGGTGTTCCTCGCTGTGACGGGCTCCCTCACCGCGACCTCGGCTCTGGTGGCGCTTACCCTCGGACTGGCTATCAGCGCGGGATTGGGCATGGTGCTGGTCGGGCGCGAAGCGCCCATCCGCCTCGGTTTCGATTCGAGGATCCTGCGAAGTTTTTTCAACTTCGGCATCCGTGGCTATGCGGCCAACCTGATGATGACGGTGAGCTACCGGCTCGACGCGCTGATGGTCAACGGCCTGAGTGGTGTGATGAGCCTCGGGTATTACTCAGTTGCCACCGCCATGGCGGAAGGTCTTTGGTACGGGGCCAACGCTCTTGCCCTGGTGATGTTCCCCCACATCTCGTCTATGGATAAGAAGGAGGCGGACCGCATCACGCCAGTGGTCTGTCGCAACGCCGTTTTCCTAACTCTGATCGGGGCAGTGGTGATGTTCGCGGTGAGCCGCCAGCTCATCCTCGCGATTTTCGGACCAGCGCTGATCCCGGCCCTCCAGCCCTTGTGGCTCCTCCTGCCTGGCATCGTCACGCTGACCGTCGCAAAGATCATCACGAGCTACTTGAGCGGAATCGGAAAGCCCATCTACAGCACTTACCTCGCCGCAGGGTCGATGATCCTCACCGTCGTAATGGACCTGGCCCTGATACCGCCCTATGGCATCAACGGAGCCGCCGCGGCCTCAAGCATCGTCTACACACTCACGGCGGTCGCCTCGGTCTGGATCTTCAAGCGTGAGTCGGGAGCGGGCCTCCTGGAGACGATGGTGGTCAGGGCCGAGGACTTCGTCAGGTACAGGCGACTGGTCGATTCGACATGGCGGCGCCTGTTCGCCTCGACCCCAGCGCGATCGTGACCTCTACGCCCTCGTCAGTGGCGGTCAGCCGCCGGAGCGGGTCCAAATAAAAGTCCTCGCTTCGGGACGGTCAGCACCACGCGCGCGACGCGTACCCAGGCACGCCGGCGCTGGCCGCGCGGGTCGGCGAGACCGAGCATCGCTCGGCCCAGCAGCGCAATCCGCATGAGTGGGAGCGTTCGCGGGCGGTGCTTCGCGTAGAAGCGAAGCGTCGAGCGTGCGTGCAGAGGCCAGACATGGGACCGGTCACCACTCGAGCCGCCGCCACTGTGGACCGCCTCCACCGTCGGTAGGTAAACGACGCGCAGATTGCGCTGCCAGGCCTGCAGGCAAAGCTCCACGTCCTCGTAGTACATGAAATAACCCTCGTCAAGGCCGCCGAGCTCGTCACGCAAGAATGTGCCTCGCACTGCAATGCATGCGCCGCTGATCATCGCGACGTCCGTCGGCTCAGTCGCGTGCAGACATGCGTCGTAGGTCCTAAAGCTCGGATTACGGGCGAGCATCGGCGTCAGGAAGGGGAAGAAGAGGCGCGCGCGATTGGCCAGCATCGAGCCAATGGTTGCGTTTGGCCGCGCGGAGACGTTGATGGAGCCGTCAGCCTCGCGTAGGCGCGGCCCGACGACGGCCACGTCCTCGTGCTCGCACAAGTACGCGACCAGCGCGCTGGCGGTCGCCGGAGGCATGACGCAGTCCGGGTTCACGAGCAGCACCACGGCGGACTTGCACCGTTTGAGTCCCTGGTTGACGGCGCGTGAGAAGCCGACATTCTCTTCGTTGGCGATGAGCTCCGCCTGTGGGAACTCCCTTCGCACGATTTCCGCGGTCCCGGCATTGTCCACCACGACCACGTGCAGATCACCTTCGAGGAGCGCGGCCAGACAGGCGGCGATCGAACTACCTGAGTTATAGGTGACGACGATGGCGTCGGCCATGGAGGCTAAATGTTACCGAGCGCTCTACGAGCCGCCGGCCAGGCCAACTCTAGACTGGACCCGACGTGAATCAGCGACAGTGCACCGTTTGCCTCAACACAATCGGCAACCAGGAGTTTGAGGCTTCAGAGATGATGTTTGGCACCCGCGACCGATTCACTTATTTGGAATGCGCCACCTGCGGCTGCCTTGAGCTGTTGAGTCCACCAGCCGACCTCTCCGCGTACTACCCATCCAACTATTACTCGAAGGCGCGTGGTCAGGGCGAAATGTGGCTGCGCTTCCTGGTGAGTCCCTCCATATCTCGATACTGGCTCGGCCGACTGAGTCCGGTCGGTTACGTGCTCGGTCGCGGCCGCCAGCGACCGCCGGTCCTGGAGTGGCTCGGCCGTCATGGGGTGCAAAAAGGGGCGCAGCTGCTCGACGTGGGATCGGGCGCAGGCCAGCTGTTGTTGTTCCTTCGAGGCATGGGTTTTGGTCGACTTCTTGGCATTGACCCTTTCATCAACGCGGACCTGCGGTTTCCGGGCGGGATTGCGGTCCTGAAACGCCGGCTGAGTGAGGTCAGCGGCACTTTCGATTTCATAGTCTTCAACCATTCGTTTGAGCACATGAAACCGCCGCTGGAGGTGCTAAGTCAGGCGCGCTCACTGCTTGCTCCGGGCGGCAGGGTAATCATCAGCACACCGATCGCCTCGTCTTTTGCCTGGCGTGAATACGGGGTCAACTGGGTGCAGCTTGACGCCCCGCGACACCTCTTCATCCCCACCGTCAAGAGCCTCGAGATCCTGGCTCGACAGGCTGGGCTGCGGGTGACCGAGGCGGCGTACAGCTCAACCGAGTTCCAGTTCTGGGGCAGCGAGCAGTACCGGGCGGGGATACCTCTGAACGACACGCGGTCCTATCGGCGGTCGCGAAGAGGCTCGATGTTCACATCGGCCCAGATCGCAGCTTTCAAACGGCGGGCCGAAGAGCTCAACAAGGCCGGTGATGGCGACACCGCCACCTTCTATCTCGAGGCGAGCTGAGCCTCTGGCAGCTGCTCGAAGCGATCTAGCCCGGCCCTGAGGTGACCTCGTGCGCGCTCGACGGATCCCCGACGCCGATCACCCGGTAGCTGAAACCGGCTTCCTGCAGCTTCTCTGGCTCGAAGAAACCACGGGCGTCGACCAGGGCACGCGCGCGCATCGCTTTGGCAGCGGCCTTCAAGTCCAGCTCCCTGTAGGCGGCGTGCGCGACCATCAGGACAGCGCAGTCAGCATCCCGAAGGGCCTCCATCACGTCGCCCCGGTATTCCCGTACGAATGGGTCGTGGACTGTGACATCGAAACCGCGCCCTGAGAGGAGGCGGACCAACTCCTCGCTCGGCGAGTTCCTGGTGTCGTCGCTGTTCTCCAGGTAGGCAAAGCCGAGCACAGCCACTCGGGCCTTCTGTCCAGGAGCCAGCAGATCGTTTACGAGTCCGGCCACATGGGCGGGCATGCCGTCGTTAATCCGGCGGGCAACGCCGAGCAGGGACTCCTCCGCGCTGCCGCCGAGCGGCGTGGCGAGCAGCCACGAGTCCTTGGGGATGCAATGGCCGCCCACTCCGCCACCCGGCAGCAAGACGTCGCGCCCCGGCACCTTGTTGACCAAACGGCGCACACGCCAGGCGTCACCGCCGACGAGCTCGCATATCAGCGCCAGCTGGTTGGCGAAGGCGATTCCCACATCGCGATAGGCGTTCTCGGCCGTCTTCACGAGCTCCGCGGTCAAGCAGTCGGCGGCATCAAGGTCACCCTCGACGAATGTCGAGTACAGGGAGATCATGACGTCGGACACCTCGGCCGACGAACCACCGCAGACCCGGCTCATGGTGCGCATGTTCCGAAGAAGTCTCCCCGGCATGACCCTCTCCGGACAGTGGCCGAGGTGAAAGCTCCGTCCGTGGAGGCCTGACGATTCTTCGAGAGCCGGCCGCACCACGCTGTCGATAGTGCCCGGGGCGATGGTCGATTCCACGATCACCAGGGCGCCATCCTTGAGCACTGCTCCCAGCTGGACGCACGCCTCCCTCAGTGCCTTGAAGCGCGGCCGATGGTCTGCGTCGACAGGCGTGTCGACACAGATCAGAACCACGTCCGCATCGGTCAGATCCGTATGGGCCGTGCTGGTGGTCAGCTGATGAGATGTGATGACCTGTTTGACAAGGGTGTCGAGCCCTGGTTCGTCACCTTCTATCGGTGACTCACCGCTGTTGATCTTGTCGATGCGCCTCGAATCGATGTCGACTCCGTGGACCTTGAAGCCGGAGCTGGCGAACATGCATGCCGCCGGCAGCCCGACGTAGCCCAGCCCAACGACACCAACAAGTGCGCTGCGGCCCTCGACGGCGGAACGCAGGGCTGCCAGGGTCGCGTTCACCTGCGCGCGACGGTCACTACTCGACCTTCGTCTCCGGACTCGATCAGTGCGAGCGCAAGCCGCAGCGCCTCGGTGCCGTCTTCGCCGCTCACGATGCCCGAGGGCTCGCCCACCACTGCCTTGATGAATGCCGCGAGCTCGGATTGGAGCGGTTCCCGCTTCGGGATGACGTATTTGACCATCGACCCCTCGCTCACGCCACGAAGCATCGTGATCTGCTCCCAGTTGTGGTCGGCCGCCTCCGCGTTCTCGTGGAAGAAGAGGTCCTGGGTCAGGTAGTCGGCTCGGAACATGCCTCGCTCTCCGGTGACGGTGAGCTGGCGAATCTTTGTGGGCGTCAGCCAGTTGATCTGCAGCAGCCCGACTGATCCGTCCGCCAAGCGGAGCAGCCCGCTGACCATGTCCTCCCTTGTCGTATGTACCTTGCGCCGTGTTTCGGCATAGACGCGGACGATCTCGCTTCCAGTCAGGAACCGCATGAGGTCGAGATCGTGCGTGGCGAGATCGATGACCACTCCAACGTCCCGAATCCGCTGCGGAAACGGTCCGAGGCGCTGGGCATCGAACTGATACACGTGACCAAGCTGACCGTCATCCAGCCGTCGCTTGAGCTCCAGCACAGCTGGGTTGTAGCGTTCGATGTGTCCGACTGCGAGCACTCGACGCGCGGACTTGGCGGCGGCAACCAGCTCGTCGGCCTGGGCCAGGGTGGCTGCGATCGGCTTTTCAACCATTACGTGACAGCCGGCCGCGAATGCTTCCAGGACCACGCTGTGGTGATTTTCGGTCGGCACCGCCACCGTAACTGCCTCGGGCTTCTCCTTTTTTAGCAGCTCCTCGACCGAACCGTATCCGCGTGTGCCATGGGTGGCGGCAAGCAGGCATGCCGCATCCAGGTTCGAATCGGCGACGCCGACCAGCTCGACGTCTGGTAGCTGGTGCAGCACGCGTGCGTGGTTACGGCCCATCACGCCTGTGCCGATGACGGCGACGCGGGTCACAGCGCGTTAACGGCGGCCACTATGCGATCGAGGTCCGCATGCTCCAGAAGGGGATGGACTGGCAGCGAAATCACTGATGCCGCGACCCGATCGGTCACCGGCATCTCGACATCGCCGACGACCTCCTTGATGTGCTGGAAAGTATGAGCACCAGCTGGATAGAAGATGCCCGAACCGATGCCTGCGGCTTCGAGTCGCTTCACCGCGTCGTCACGGTCCATTTCTTGTGGCACTCGCACCGTGTATTGGTGCCACACGTGATCCCGCCCATCCTTGACGGTGGGGGTAGCGACGGATTCTATCTGCGAGTTGAGGAAGGCCGCGTTCGCGCGACGACGTTCGGTCGCCTCCGGCATCCTGTTGAGCTGCACGAGGCCAATCGCGGCCAGCACGTCAGTGAGGCGGAAGTTATAACCGAGCATCTCGTGTTGGTAGCGCTTGCGCATCCCATGATTGCGCAGCAGGCGGCATTGATCGGCGATGCGATCGTCGTCAGTCGTGATCATCCCACCCTCGCCGCTCATCACGTTTTTCGTCGCGTACAGGCTGAAGACCCCGGTTCCGAAGGTGCCAACGTGACGGCCGCGGTATGTCGCGCCGACCGCCTGGGCAGCGTCTTCGATGATGGCTATCCCGTGTTCACGGGCCAGCGCATTGATTTCGTCCATGTCGCACGGCTGCCCATAGATGTGCACGGGCATGATGGCTTTGGTGCGGGGCGTGATCGCCGCCTCGATCGCCCTCGCATCGACGTTGAAGCTGCCTTCATCGATGTCTGCGAAGACGGGAGTCGCGCCGGTGAAGAGAATCGAATTGACCGACGCGATGAATGTGAAAGGGCTGGTGATCACCTCGTCTCCAGGCCCCACACCATGAGCCATCAGGGCCAGGTGCAGAGCTGTCGTGCCGGAGGAGGTCGCGATCGCGTGTTGTGAGCCGGTCATTCGGGCAAATGCTTCCTCGAAGGCCGCAACTCGCGGACCTTGCGCGAGCATTCCTGACTCGAGGACTTCAATCACAGCCGCCTTCTCTTCCGGCCCGATCCACGGGCGAGAAAGAGCGATTGGTGGGGGTGAGCTCGACTCAGCCTGGCGATGAGTCTCCGATGTCTGTCTTGCCAATGACTTCGACAATCCTACAGGCTGGGGCGAGGTTCCCGGCCTCCACGGTGAGCGCGGCTCTGGCTCGCCAACGGGCACGTACGATAGCCTGACTTTCGATGATCCTTCGGAAGGGCCTCCTCACAACCCTCATCCAACTTGTTCAGCTGATGGCCCTGATCGGTACCACCATCCTGGTGACTCGCGTCACCGGGGCGCACGGACGGGGCATCTACACGCTCGCGAGCTCGGTGGCGATGCTGGCGTCAATGATCACTGCCCTCGGGATCAGCTGGGCAGGCATCTATTACATCGGCAAACGCCTGTTTCCTCTAGCTGATGTGGCGTCGACCCTCCTCACAGTCTCGACGGTTTCGGCGGGCGTGGCGATGGGCGGGGTTGCAGCTGCGTATCTGCTCTTCCAACACAGCTACTTCCACGAGCTGAATTCGACACAAGCCCTCATCATGCTGGCGCTTACCGCGCTTTTCCAGATGACGACCGCCAGCGCTTCGATCGTGCTCGGAATGAATCGCCCAGTGCAATTCGCGATAGTCAGCCTCACCCAGTGGTTGATGTCGTTTGCGATTCAGGCCGCCCTCGCGGTCGCAGGCTCGCTTACAGCAACCTCGGCACTCGTCGCGCTGGCAATCGGAGCGGCAACGAGCACTGTCCTGGGGCTTGTGATCGTCCGTCGTGAAGTGCCACTGCGCCTGCGCTTCGACCAGAAGATCTTCCGGAGCTTTCTCAACTTTGGCATACGAGGCTACGTGGCCAACCTGTTGATGTATCTGAACTACAGGCTCGATTCATTGATCGTGAACGGGCTGAGCGGGGTGGTGAGCCTTGGGTATTACTCGATCGCCACGGCCATGGCGGAAACTCTTTGGTACGGCGCAAACAGCGTCGCCCTCGTCATGTTTCCGCACGTTTCGTCGCTCGACAGAAAAGAGGCCAACCGCATCACACCTGTCGTTTGCCGCAACGCCATTTTCATGACCCTCGTGGGGGCGGTCGTGATGTTCGTGGTCAGCCGCCAGCTCATCTTGTTTGTTTTCGGACCCGGCATGATCCCGGCCTTGCACCCCCTGTGGTTGCTCCTACCCGGCATCGTCACCTTGACTGCGTCAAAGGTCATCTCCAGCTACCTGGGCGGAATCGGAAAGCCCACGTACAGCACTTTTATTGGCGCGGGGACGGTGATCCTCACCATCGCTCTCGATCTGTTGCTGATACCTCGATATGGCATCAGTGGGGCCGCGGCGGCTTCAAGCATCGTCTACACCTGCACAGCGGTGGCGTCGGTCATGGTCTTCAGGTACGAGTCGGGCGCGGGCTTGCTGGAAACCCTCCTCATCCGGCCCGATGACTTCGTCAGGTACCAGCGCGTGCTCAATTCGACGGTGCGACGCCTGCTCGCGGCGAGCCCTGCAAGATCCTGATCGCTGGGGCGCGATCAGGTTTCGGGCAGTGATTTCAGCCAGACGTGCAGGAACCGTTGATCTGCGGATAGATCTCCAGGGAGTCCACTATCACGTTGCGCTGGCCACGTTGGGTCACCAGCATGCCCAGCTGCCCCCCCGTTTGATAGAGCGTGACGGGCATGTTCACCCAACGAACACCTGGCACCGAGCCGGCCCACGCTAGTTGGGCGGTGACGCTGCCCAGCGTGACCTGAATTATGTTGGGCTTGCTGGTTCCATAGTCGTACACGAGGGCCCCCAGGCAGTAGGTGCCAGCCTTTACCGGCAGGATCGCCTGGCTGGCCGCTGATCGTGGGTCGGTTGCGATCGCTGCCAGGCCGCCCTGGTATTCAGCTCCGCTCAGCACGGACCATCCTTTCGAATCGCCGGCGACAACTCCGCCCATGTCCTCGGCCTGGAGGACGCGGCCGATCACGAATCGGCCAAGGGGTACGGGATCCCCGCCATTCATCACAACGCTCAGCTGGTAGTGGCCGGCCGGTGCGTCGGCGGGAATGGGCAGCGCGTATGTGTCGCTCGAGCTGGAGCTGCCCACCTCGATCGCCCGGCTGAACGCGAACGGCGAACCCAGATCAACGGCTTGCAAGCGCGCGTTGCCAGCGGCGCCTTGGTTGAATTGAACACGGGCGAAGACTGCGCGACCGGCAATCGCCATTTTAGGGCCGACCCCGCTGCGCGCGACCTGCGGGAGAGGTCCTTCTTGTGTCGGGAGGTCGAGAAACTGGTCGAGCATGCGCGGCTCGTACGTGTACAGTCGCCACCGGTCTCCCGACGCGATCGGTATCAGAATTCTGGCGTTGGCAAGCTGCGCCCAAGCAGCAGCATTGGTCCGGTCCATGTCCACCAGAACATCGGTCACCCCGTAGTACTCGAGCACGCCAGCGAGCCCCGCTGAATCGAGGCGTCCTTGCACCGCGTCGAGAGCGTCTGTGCGACGCCGCGGCCCTTCGCGCGCCTGGATCTGGTACGGAGTGTGCGAAAGCGGCACTGCCACCACCTCTCGGCCGGTCAGGCCGGCCAGCTCGTAAGCCATCCGTGGCTCCGCGAGGAGGATTGCCGCTCTGGGCTGCCGATCGAGCGCTGCAAGCCGGTCCCCCCACGCCGCCGTCAAGTCGGTTGAGCGAGTGAACGCAAAACTTGTCGGTGAGCTTGGCGGCTCCTGCAACCGTGCCAGCGGTCCGGTATAAAAGGCAGCCGCCATCGCCACCGCGGAAACCACCAGGACGGCTGCCGCAAGCACCTTCGGACGGCTTCGGAGCGCCGTGATTGCCAGCGCAATCCCCCATCCCCAAGACAGCCATGCGAGCGGCTGCAGCGTAAAGGACACGCGAGCCAGCAGATACCGGCCGCTGGAAGTTGTGGCGAATAGTGGTGTGAGCGCCGCTGCGGGGATGGCGATCAGCGCCGCGATGAGAAGCCCGGCTCCCACCTCTCCCGCTCGCCAGAATCGCAAGAGGCTGACCGCGAAGGCGGTCCCGAGCACCGTCCCCGGGTTGTTGTACCAGTTGCTTGGCCAGACCCAGGTCCACGGATGGTGGACCACAAGCAATGGCGGCGGAAACTGGACTGCCATCGAGGCATATGGAGCAAGGGACGTGAGGGTTGAGATGTCGACTACCAGCAACGGAAGGGCCGCGGCGCCGGCAATTGCGGCAGCCACCGCGAGCCGCTTCAATGAGTGGGAGCGAACGAGGATCGCTGCAGCCACCGCACCACCCAACGAGACAAGAAGGAAAGGGCTGAGTGTCACGTGGACTGCGCTGGCGGCAAACGCGATCGGAGCGGCCACCACGAGCTCGCGTCTCGACCCGTTGTCGACGAAGCGCAGCACGAGAGTAAGGACGAGCCAGGCCAAGAGGTTCCCGAAATGGTTGGGAAGAGCTGCGTAGCGAAAGTCGAAGCTGAGCGCGAGCACTACGTACAGCGCGGTGGTGATCAAGGACGCAATGCCGCTTCGTGTTATCGAGAGTGCTAGGGCGAAGAATGCGAGCACTGTTATTGGCGCGAGCGCAACGTTCATCACCCGCCAGACCGACAGCGGATCGTGGCCGGACAGATCGGAGACCAGCGCGAGCGCCACGTGCCAGGTGCCGGTCGTTGGATCGGGAGCACGCACCGGCGTGGCGAAGAAGACCTCTTTTGGCAGCGCAGTGTTGTTTTCGATGACGGAGCGAATCGCCGCCAAGTGGTAGAAGGTGTCGGCCGTGGCGCTCAGCCAGGGGCCGGAGTAGAGGGCCGATAGTCCAGCCCCCAGGGCGATGGCCCCCACCGCCCACAGCGTCCAGCGCGGTGAGACCGCTTCCCTTGCTTTAGGCCGCACGTAAAAAAGGGTGATCGGCAATCCAATCGCCGCAAGCACGAGAACCACGATCGATACCGCCTTGACTTCCCTGAACCCGAACCCGAGCGCGTAGCCCGACCATCCGACCAACGAGATGACCGCGAGCGAGAGGGCGAAGGCGGGCGCGATCTCGAGCGATCGCGGCATGCCTCGAGGGCCCGCCAAACGCCAGATCACCCAACCGGGCAGGAGGAGGAGGGCTGCCGCCCAGATTGAGATCCAGGCAATGGTCACGAGCTGGCGAGGGCGACGAGCCTGATCATCGTGATGTCGATCAGATTGACGGGGGGATGGGAGCTATTGACGATGCAGACCCTCATGGCCTCGTCACTTGAGCGCCTTGTTGTACTCCATGTCGAACCACATAGCGAACAGGAGGAACTGAAGGCCGCCGATGATCAGCATCGCCACCAGCACGATGGTCGCAGTCGGGATATCGGCCCCGGCGAAGATCTTCAGCCCCGAGTACAACAGACCGATGAGCGTCCCCACGATAAGAAAGACGATTGCGAAGAAATAAAAGAACACGAGGGGATGGAAGTCCTTGACCACGTACTTGAGGAACAGACGATTGACGAAGCCTCGCAACAACAGGTAGCTCACAGTGGGCATGACCAGGAATACGTTCATCGAAGAACGCTCTCCGACCCCATAGCGGGGGTGCGTCGGAACGTCGGCGACCCGCAAGTTGCGGATGTTGAGCTGGATCAGGAGGTCGTTGGGATAGCCGTAGCTGTGGTACAGGCGGTCGAGGTCGAGCGCCATCAACGCGGGCCGCGAGACGGCGGTAAACCCAGACTGTGAGTCCGCCACGTGCCAGTACCCGGAGGCGATCTTGGTCAGCATCGACAGGAACGCGTTTCCGAGGTAGCGCACGTGCGGAGTCCTGCGCCATGCCTCGCCTGTGAACAGTCGGTTGCCCTTGCTGTAATCGGCTTTCCCGCTGATGACCGGATCGATGATCAGGGCGAGGTCGTCGGGGTCAGTCTGGCCGTCGCCCGCCATCAACGCAATCACATCGATGCCGACTTCGATGAAGCGCCGGTACCCCGCGCTGACCGCCGCTCCCACGCCCTGGTTCTTGGGCAGCTCGATCACTGTCAACCGACGGCCCATCCGGCCCTGCCATTCACGGCAGCGTTCGAGCGTGGCGTCGGTGCTGCCGTCGTCCACGACAATTACCTGGTCGACGTATTCCGGCATCGTCTCGAGCACCTTGCCGATCTGGCGCTCTTCGTTGTAAGCGGGAATTACCACGCCCACACTGCATCCGCCTTTCACGTTGGTATCCTAGCCGCCCGACCAAGCACTACGGCGCCCCGCATGTCCTGCGAAGAGCCGCCTGGCTGGGCCGGTCAGCGAGTGCCTTCTATCTGCGCATAGTCGTCCAGCCGGATCGAGACCTCGGTCCCGCAAGCGGGGCAACGCATGAGCATTCCATCCGGCTTGCCTTTCACAGGCTCGAGCTGGTGCCCGCACGCACACGCGAAGCCTTTCAGCCGCGCCGGGTTCCCGAAGACGATGGCGTGGTCCGGAACGTCACGGGTGACGACGGCTCCGGCTCCGACCATTGCGAAGCGTCCGACACCGACACCAGGGAGCACCACCGCCCCACCTCCGACGGCCGCCCCGCGTCGCACGATGGCTTCACTCACAGTCCAGTCGCTGGCCGATTTGAGCGAGCCGTCCGCATTGATCGCACGCGGGTGCTTGTCATTCAGCAGCATCACGCCCGGGCCGAGGAAGACGCCATCCTCGAGGTTGAATCCGTGAAATACGAAGACGCCGTTCTGGAGCTTGCAGCGGTCGCCGACGCGTACCTCCAGGTCGACGTACACGCCATTCCCCAGGATGCACTGGCTGCCTATGACGGCTCCTTCGCGGACCTGGACATGGCTCCAGATCCTGGTCCCGGGGCCGACCTCGGCGTCGTCCGACACATCGGCGGTCGGGTGGATCGTCACGTCTTCGCGGCGGCGCATGACCTAGGAAGCTTCCCTGGCGCCGCGGTTTCTTGCCACGAGACCCCGATACGCCTTCTCCATGTGGGCCATGTTGAGATCCCAAAGCCCGCGCTCGTCGATCAGTTTCCGGTTGACGATGGCCGCCGACGACCGGCGGGTCGCGTCGCCCAGGGCTTCAATCAGCGCGCCGGCAAGTGGTGCGATCTGCCCGACTGGTACCAGCGCTCCGCCAGCGGGGCTGATCCATTCGCGGTTGCCTGGAATGTCCGACACGACCGGGTAGGCCCCGGCGGCCATCGCCTCGAGCAGGGTCACCGAAGTTCCTTCGGATGATGGCACCGACACGTATACCGCCGCCTTTCCGAGGCGTTCCGCCAGCCCGACAGGCCACGTTGCTGTGCTCGCAAACTCGACGGCGTGAGCCACTCCGAGCCGGCGCGCCAGGTCCTCGAGCTGCCCGCGAAGTGCGCCGTCGCCTCCAACCATCAAGCGCGCATCAGGCACTTTGACGAGGACTTCAGGCATTGCTTTGATCACCACGTCCACGTTGTAGAGCGGTCGGTCGAGAGATCGCTGGCTCAGGATGATCGGTTCGCGCTCGCCAGGAGCCACCGTCCTGGTCTGCAGTGCCTCGAGCATCTCAGGCCCGACGCCCAGGACGACTTGCAGCAGTCGGTCCGATGGGGTTCCCATGCTGCGCGCCGCATCGCCCAGCTGGCTGGAGTTGTAAGTGACCAGGTCGGCTTTCGAGAGGACCCATTTCACCAGCCGTCGCGTGATGGCTGAGGCACGAGGGTCGATCAGCAGGTCAGAGCCCCATGCGGTGACAACCATTGGATGGCGCCCCGACAGGGCGGCCAGGAAGCCGTAGTCAGAGACGTAATGTGCGTGGACCACGTCGGGGTCGATGCGGTTGAGCTCCTTGTAGAAACCTGCCGCCTTCAAGCGCGCTGCAGTGACGAGCCGCAGCATGCCAGGAAAGCGGGCCATCGCTGCCACCGATCTCGGCCCGGCCCGCCTCGCGCCTGTTGAGCGCGAGCGCACGAAGTGCACGGTGGGATTGCCATCGAACGTCGTCCTCGGCTGGTAATAGCTGAGCAAGCTCATGTCAAAGCCTTTTTTCGAGAAATGGTTTGCCCACCTCTGGACGTGAATGCTGTCAGGGTTCCCTATCAGGCAAATCTTCGTAGTCGGGTTCATCGTGCGCGCCAGAGTGGAAACATAACAACATGCGTCGATTGAACCTGCCCATCACGGCGGCGGAATGAACCAGGAACACTCGCCCGTTGCCCGAGAGCGGCCAGGGCGTATGGCAGTTCGGCACATCTCGCTGCCCAGCTCCCAATTCAACGCATCGCCGCGGATCGCTGCGATGCTCCATTGGCTGCCACGGCTCCTGCTTCTGGCGTGGGTTGTGACCCTGCCTCTCGAGTTCACCAAGATCTACTTTCCCAACCAGGCGTTTGAGGTCAGTCGCATTCTGCTTGTCCTTTGCGTGCTTGCGTTCGCCGGCCAGATCGCCATCGAACGCGGGGAGCTGAGAGTGCCTGTGACGACGAGCGTGATTGGGTTCGCCCTGTTCATCAGCTTCGCCGTCGTGAGTGCGGCGGCCGCAGGTTCGGTCCAGGGCATCAGGACGGCGGTGGCAATGGTCGCTTACATGCTGATGATGCTCACCGTCTTCAATTTGGTTCGCACTTACGCGGACCATCGCCGGGTGTGGACTGCCCTGGCACTCAGCGCCATCGTCATTGCAGTCGTCGGACTGGTTCTGTATCTAAGCAACGCCTATATCTGGAACCCTCCGAGTGTCGGGATCCCTCGCGTCAACGCGACCTTTCACGACCCCAACATCCTTGCCCGCTTCCTTGGCGTTGTAATGGTGACCACGGTGTTGCTCGCGGCCGACATGGACGCGGGCGCACGTCACCGAGCCCTCTGGGTGGCAGCAGTGATCGGTGCTGCGGTCGTCATTCCAATCACCTTTTCCCGCGCGGGGTGGTTCTTCGCGTTTCTGGTGGTGTTGGGCGTCATTGCATTGGCGACGCGAAAAAGGCGTGCGCTGGCCCTTGTCGGACTGATCGTGGCGATCTTTGCGGCGGTCGCCATCATCGACCCATTGGTTCTGAGCCGGGCAGCCTTGCTCGCTCAAAACCTCGAAAGTCCGTTCCGAAACCATGCGTTCCTTGATCGCGCACCATGGTTGCAGTTCCTGGCTGTTCTGCCGCTGGACTCGGTCCGTCAGTACCTGGTCGGGTCGGGCCTGATCATGTTCGTCGACCACCCGATCTTTGGCATCGGCTTCGGCTACTTCTCGGAAGCGTTGCGGGGCCCGTACGCCGGCCTGGTCCCTGCCGGCGTCGACAACACCGCCTCGCACACATCGGTCATCACGATCGTCGCCGAAACGGGACTGGTGGGGCTGGCAATTGTGCTGGTCACCGGATTTTCGTTTGTCAGGGAATCAGCACGGGCGATTGGCCGGGCGCGTTCAGGTCGGGTACTGGTACTGGCGCCGGCTGTCGGCCTGTTGTTGATCGTCCTCGACAGCCAGCTCAGCGGCAGGCTGTTCGAAGAGCCTTACCTATGGCTGTTGCTGGGGCTGGCGTACTCGGCGCAGGCGGGAGTCGAAGAAAGCGGTTAGACGTCCGAGCCCAGCTTGACTGCGGCTCCCATTTTCTGGTCGCGTGCAGCGTCGCCGGCAAGAAGCCGGCCGAACACGTTGCGAGTGTCGACGACGATTGACCGGTGCGATGCGATCAGCGACCAGTCAACTGTGGTGTGGTCGGTCACGATCACAATCGCGTCCTTCGTCGAGAGGTAGGAGCCGCTGAGTGAGCGAGAGGTCAGCTCAGTTCCCTCGACCGAGATGGATGGCACGTACGGGTCGTGGTAGGTGACGTCAGCACCCTCGCGCTTGAGCAGCTCGATGATTCGGATCGCGGCAGACTCACGGACGTCGCTGGTGTCCTTCTTATAAGCGACGCCGATCAGCGCGATGCGCGCGGCCTGCAGGGCCTTCCCATTGCTGTTGAGCAGCTTGGCCACCTTGGCGACCACGTATCCGGGCATCTGGTGGTTGATACGGCCGGCGAGCTCGATGAACTCGGTGTTGACATGCTTCTCGCGGGCCTTCCATGCCAGGTAGAACGGGTCAACCGGGACACAGTGCCCGCCTAGCCCCGGACCTGGGTAGAACGGCATGAAGCCGTAAGGCTTTGTGGAGCAAGCCGCGATGACCTCCCAGACGTCGATCCCGAAGCTGTCGCAGATCATCTGAAATTCGTTGACAAGGGCGATGTTGACGATGCGAAAGATGTTTTCGAATACCTTGGCGATCTCAGCGGTCTTCAAGCTGGAAACCGGTACCAGGCGTTCGATGAATGAGCCATACCAGGCTACTGTCAGCTCAAGGCTCTCCGGTGTGAGGCCCGACACGATCTTGGGTGTGTTGGTGAGCGTCCACGTCTTATTACCCGGGTCTATCCGTTCAGGCGAGTAACCGACAAAGACGTCCTCGCCGGCGACCTTTCCCTGGGCGCGCAGTGCCGGAACCACTATCTCCTCGGTCGTCCCCGGATAGCTGGTGCTCTCCAGGATCACGAGCGACCCCTTCTTCATGACGGGTGCGAGCGCTTCCACTGCGCCTTTGACGTAAGAGAGGTCAGGTACTCGGTACTCGTCTATCGGCGTCGGAACAGCGATAACCGCAACGTCGACATCCTTCAGTTCCGAATAGTCTCGTGTGGCGCGCAGCCGGCCAGTCGAGACCAGGCGCCGCACGACGTCCGAGGGGACGTCCTGGATGGTCGAGATTCCGGCGTTGATGTCCTGCACACGGCGCTGCGAAAGATCGACGCCGATGACCGAGTGGCCGGCTTGAGCGGCTGCTGCCGCCAGCGGCAGCCCGACATAACCGAGTCCAATCACCGCAACCGAGGCGCTCCTTCCCTCCAGTCGCTCTCGAAGTGTCGTCGCCACCTTCTTGCTGCTCATGTCACTCGTCAGACTACGTTTCCGAGAGCCGCTCTCGCTGAGGGCGCTTGGAGCCCGGGGCTTCGTCTTTCGGGCGGGCGGTGTTACGGACAGCCTTCTTGAGGGTGCGCACGAGCTCGTCGCTTCGTCCTTCCTTCGCCAATGTCTGCACCCTCTCAATCGTCCACGCCAGGTCGCTCTCGCTCGGGATGTAGGGGGCCACCACGTCCAGGATGGAGGGGTCAGAGGTCGGGCGCACGCCTTCGTCTGAGGCGAGCAGCTCTTCATGCATGAGCTCTCCCGGGCGGAGTCCTGAAAATACGATCTCGATATCGGCGCCGGGCCGCATTCCCCGTGACCGGATCAGGGAGTTGGCAAGGTCGAGGATCTTGATGGCAGGTCCCATATCCAGCATGTACAGGTGCCCCGCCTCACCCATTGGAAGGGTTCTCACCACCAGGAGGACCGCCTCACGAATCGTCATCATGAAACGGGAGACGTCCGGGTGTGTGATGGTGACCGGCCCGCCTTGCTCGATCTGGCGCTCAAACAGTGGTACGACGCTTCCACGGCTGCCGACGACGTTGCCGAAACGCACCGCCCAACACAAAGTCGAGCTTCGATGGCCCAACACGATCTCTTCGCACATGCGCTTCGTGCAGCCCATAACGGAGTGGCGCGCCACCGCCTTGTCAGTTGAGATCAGCACAAATCGCTCGACCTCGGCTGCTTCCGCGCAGCGCAATGTGTTCCAGGTCCCGACCACGTTCGTCATCACAGCCTGAATCGGGTGGCTTTCGAGCATCGGTACGTGCTTGTAGGCAGCGCAGTGGAAAACGACCTCCGGCCGTTCCTCAGCGAAAACCGCGCCGAGCTGGTCGCTGTCCACGATGGACACGAGCGCTTCGCGAATGACGACGCTGTGATCTGTCCGTAGCTCCTCTGCGAGGTCGAAGATTCCGCTCTCATTGATGTCCAGGAGGACAAGGCGCCGCGGGTTGAGGCCGGCAATCACGCGGCACAGCTCCGACCCGATGGAGCCCGCCGCCCCTGTCACGAGCACCGTCTTGCCGCGAACGACCTCCTCCGATGCGTCGATCTCGATGTCTCGCTGCGCCCTGCCGACCAGGTCGTCGGCTGACAGCTGACGCAGCGGCATCCCCGAATGACCCGGCAACCACTTGTCGGCCTCCGGGACGATGAAGATCGGCAGCCCGGCAGCGAGGCAGATGGCAAACAGATCGCGGTGTGTCTGGGTGCTTGGGCCTCTAAGGACGAAGGCCACTCCTTCGGCGCGAGTCTCCTCGATCCAGCGGTCGAGGGCCCCCGCCGAGCCCACCACAGGCACGCCCATCACGGTTCGGCCTCCATCGCCGGGCGTGAGGGTCGCAATCGCCACTGGTACCCAGTCGGCATTGGCGTGCTGGAGAAGAACTTTCACTGTTGAATACGCGGACGCGTCTGGTACGACAACGAGCAAGCGGTTCCCTGCCCGTGGAGTCGACGAGAGGAGGCGCGGCAGCAACCGGAAAGCGCCCACGGCGATCACCACCGCGGGTGCGGCCAGGAAGGGCACCAGCAATCGGTAGGGCCGGACCTCGCCCATCATCAAGTTCGCGACACCGAACAAGAAGGTCGCCTCCAAAACTGCGAAGCCGACCGCGAACGCATCGTTGATCCCGGCCACTGTCCACACACGTCGGTAAAGGTGGAATCGAGTCTCGCCCGCGGCCATTGCAAAGTAGGCCATCGCCAGGGTGAGCAGCAGATACCAGGTCGGGCCATTCGTTCCACCCGGACGGCCGCCGTAGCCGAGGTACTGGAAAGCGAGGAGGATGAACCACAGGATCAGCGCCTCGCCGAGAAGAATGACTCCAAAGCGATGGCTCGCATTGAGGACTCTGCGAACCCTGGACGGCACGTCCTCAGGTTCTGCCGGAGATTGCCGCGCAGCCGGCGGCAATTGGGTTTGGGCGGACATTACCTGGAGGAAAAGCCTACAGGTCCGGCCCGGCCCGGGACCGCTACCTCACCCCTTGGGGGGTCGCTGTTCGTGGGGATTGCCATGGGGTGACGATGCTCAAGCCACCGTTGCAGCAACCGGTGCGTATTGCAGGAACCAGAATTGATGCTCCTTGAACATCTCGAGCTCGAGGACCAGCGAGCCCGATCGAGGCGGGGCGATTGTCACTTGAACTGCCACGGTCTGGCCGGGCGCGACGTTCTTGGGGAGGCTGACGACTGTGCTGGCGACCCAGTTTGCCCGATTTGCCGCGCCCCCGGCCGAAGTCGCGAAATGGACATGAAGGTCCACCTTGGTGTAGCCGGTCGAAGGCCAGGTCAGCGTCCCGTTGTTCGTCACGGAAACCGTGAACGTCTGGGACTTGCCCACGACCCAGCTGGTGGGAACGTTGGTGGTGATGTACGCGGCGGACCAGCCTGGCGGCGCGGCCACGACAGTGATCGGCTTGTATTGCTTGAACCAGAACTGATGCTCCTTGACCATCTCCGCCTCCAGGTACATGAAGCCGGCGATTGGCGGAGCCTTCACAGTCACATTCACGACGGCGTTCTTCCCAGGGGCGAGATCCCCAGGCAGCCGGTAGACCTCGCTCGTCGTCCAGTACGCCAGGCTCGCGGAACCTCCGATCCGGCTGGTGAAATGCAGATCGAGGTCGACCCTGTAGGAGCCCCCTGACGGCCATACCGTGTTGCCTGCGTTGGTCACCGTGACCGGAAACGTCTGACTTTGAAGTAGCGTCCAGGTCGTCGGTGCCTTGCTCATGTCGTAGCTCGCGGCCCAGACGGCCGCCACGACGCTGACGTTCAATGACGCCCACTGCTTGAACCAGAACACGTGTTCTTTGATCATCTGGGCCTCGAGTATCAGAGCTCCTGTTTTCGAGGGTGCTGCGAGAGTGACATTGAGGGTCACGCTGCCGCCAGAGGGGAGATCGGCGGGCAGCGAGAAAGTCTTGCTGCTGACCCAGTAGGCCGCCTTCGCCGATCCTCCAGCCTTGGTCGTGAAGTGGAGCTCGAGATCGACCCTGGTGCTGCCTGCAGAAGGCCACGTGGCCCCTCCCGCATTGGTCACAGTCACCGGGAAGGTCTGGCTCTGCCCGGCCACCCAGCTCTTGGGGACCTTGGTCATGTCGTAGGTCGCTTTCCAGCCACCGTAGTGGGTCGCGAGCGCAGACCAGAGCTCGGGTGCTCCGCCGCCATAGTTGAGGGTCCAGATCCCGACGCCGCGCAAGTTGGCGTGAGTGACCAGGTCGTACTTTTTTCCGAGCGACACCGTGTCATCCCAGAACAACTGCCGCCAGCACCCAAGGGTGTTGCTGTACCAGGTATCCCACCGCATCTTCCCGGCAGGGTCATTGGCGTCGCGGTGGGCGACGTATGAGCCGGGACGAACAGAAGGGTCCGTGGCCTCCTGCGAAGCATTCAGGTACGTGTCACTGGTTACGGGGCCTGTCGGGTGCTGGTATTCGGCGGTGCCGTTCCCGACACACGCTTTGCGACCGTAGTACGGGACGCCAAGGATTACCTTGGCGGGCGTCGCCGCCGCCGAATACTCGGCCATGACATCGGTGTCGTTGTAGTAGTAGTTGGTCAGTGGCGAGGTCGGGCCGAGACAGAAATGCCCGCAGTTCGTGGGGGTTCGGTAGTAGTTCGAGTATTCCATGTCGTAAGCCATCACGAAGAAGGAGTCGACGCTCGGGCTCAAAGATGGCACATCAAAAAAGCCGCGCGGGTCGCCGGCAGCTCCCGAGTACGTGTCTATCGATAGGTAATAGGAGCTGCCAAGTCCGGCTCGCAGGTTCGCCATGAACTTGGTCAGTGCATTGCGCGCCCACGATGGATCCGAAGTGTTGCAGGCCTGGTTGACTCCCTCGTAGTCGACATTGACGCCGTCCACCCCTTTTGCCTTCACCTGGGCAATCGTGTTCTTCACCGTGGTGGACGAGTACAGGAGTGCGTCACACATGGCGTTGGGATAGGTGCCACTGTTTTCGCCATTGATGATCGTGAGCACGACTTTGGTGCCGTGAGCGTGCGCTCGGTTGACGAGATTGGTGAGCTGGCTGGAGTTCCAAACCGACAGGCCGGCGTCGTTCTGGAACGTGCCATTCCACAAAACGTGCAATCCGAAGTAGGCGACGGTGGTCAGCAGGTTGAAGTTCCAGCTCGGGTATCCAAACGTTGGATCGCTCAGGCTGCTGCCCAGAGCAAACCCGAATACCTCCCGGCTCAAGTTGCCGGTTCCGACCGCGGCCGTCCGCTGGGCAGCCGGAAGTGCCTGCTTTGGCGCTGCTGCCAGGGCCGGGGGCATCCCCACGGTCAGGACGCCCAGCGCGCAAATCAGTACGAGCGTTTTGCGAAGACTCTGCCAGGACATGGGCGTAGAAGGTTGCCAACTGTACGCGACGCCCCCCGGGAGCGTCAAATAAGTTTGTCGGCTTTCCTGGAGTCCGGGATGGGCACTCCATCGGGGGCGACTGCGGGGCTCTTGCCGATCGCGCCAATCGCAACAACCTCGAGTGCGGCCAGGATCCAGAACTCGACGCTCATGTCGTTCTTCCAGTACGGAGAATCGACGAGCCCATGGATACCCCACAGGACAAAGCTGCCCGAAACTCCCCAGAGCAGCGCACGGTAGAAACCACTCGCGCCCGAATACGCGCGCCAGCCTCTGTAAAGGAGGCCGAAGAAGATCACCGCAAACGCGATCATGCCAAGGAGACCGACCTCAACCCAGAACGTAAGCCAGACATCGTGTGGGTAGATTTCGGGGATCGTGCCTCGAAACATGTAGTGATACCCGCCGAGTCCGTTCCCAAGGATCGGGTGATCTCGCAGCATCGTCAACGTATCTGTGAAGATGCTCAGCCGGCCGCGAATTGTGGTCTGGCTGTCCGACAGATCCAACTGGCCGGCGAACCGTTCGCTCACCACGGGTATCTGCATGACAACGACGACCACAACGATCGCCGCTGCCGCGAGCAACACTCGCGCGCGGCTGGTGACGATGGCCACCACGGCAAGTACCGCGATCGCCAAGTACGCCCCGCGTGAGAGCGTCAGGACCAGCGCGGGCGTCAGGAAAGCCATCCACCCCATCGCCAGCAGCCGGTCGCGGCGCTGATCCGCGAACATGACAAACCCCGCCGCAAGCGCAAACGGCGGCTCGAGGTACATCGCCACTTCGGGAGAGCTCGTGTATATGGCAGTCGGTGGCCCGCCCAACACAAATGTGCCCTGGGCCAAAGTCACAAAGAAGGCACCCACGTTGAGGACAGCGAATATCGAGCTCCCGATGCCGAGGCCGATCAGCACGCCTCGAACCACGTCGCGCCTGCGCATGAGGTCGATCGCCACGTAGAAGATCGCGATTGGCTCGACGAAATAGGCACGATAAAGTCCGAGCGCGTGCCATCGATCCGGTGGCACCAAAACGGCGACTGCGCCCGCCACCAGCAGAAGCGCTATCGGTATGTCGTAGGGCGTTCGATGAAAGTGAAGAGCGCTTTCCTGATGCCGCCCGAACAGGTAAAGCGCGACGGTGGCGACTATCAAAAGCTCGAGCAGGGTCGTCGAGATCGGACCGTATTTCCAGCGCACGACGTACAGCGGCAGACACGCCGCCGTGAGCCCAAGCATGACCGAGGCGTAGCGAATCAACCTGCTGGTCGGGACACCGTCGGCGAGAGCACGCGGCTCATCGGTATGTGGTTCAGAGGAACGCGAGCCAGCGATACCGAGGGCGCGTCTGAACAACGGCGCGGTCACGCGGCCAATTGTCACACTACTCCCGTGCCCAAACGATTTCTCATCCTCACGCAGCATTTCCCTCCTGAGGTCGGGGCCGCGCAGATCCGTCTGCATGCTTTCGCAAAGCAGCTGATTGCACATGGGCACGAGGTGCGCGTGGTGACGGCGATGCCGAATTACCCTCGCGGAGAGGTGTTCCCCGAATATCGCGGACACAGGCTCGTCAGCGAGGAGCTTGATGGCCTGCACATCACGAGGACGTGGATTGTTCCAGCCACGGGGCGCAACGTGCTGAAACGCATGGTGGGCTACCTTTCTTTCGCCATCTCATCGTTGCCGGCCTGCATGCGTGAGCCGCGCCCCGATTTCATCTTTGTCGAGTCCCCTCCTCTCTTTCTCGGTTGCACTGCTTACGTGTGTTCGCGCCTCCGACGGGCTCCGTTCATCCTGAACGTATCGGACCTCTGGCCGGCTTCGGCCCGCGAGCTGGGCATTGTGCGAAACAAGACCCTGCTGTGGTTTGGTGAGGGACTCGAGCGGTTCCTTTATAGGAAGGCTTATCGGGTCACCGCCCAGACCAATGGGATTCGATCCCACATCGCCTCCATCGTGGGCGACGCCAAGTTGATGGTTCTGTACAACGGTGTGGACACGTCGGCTTTCAAGCCGACCGACACCGCCTCGGTGCCCTGGATCGCGCACGGCGAGATCGCTTTTCTCTACGCGGGAACCCTCGGTTACGCGCACTGCTGGGACGTGATACTCGGAGCCGCCGAGCTCCTGCGCTCGAGACCTGACATCGTGTTCCTCCTTGTGGGAGACGGTCCTGAGAAGGCCCGCATGGTTGAGCAGTCGCGGTTGAGAAACCTCAACAACATCAGGTTCGTCGACAGGCAGCCTGTGACCGAGATGCCGGCCCTGTTTGCG